>Ga0172368_10001756_pt1 | contig 28852 bp, 28 predicted proteins | sample Lak11m_FD_114540 | JGI IMG/M metagenome (GOLD analysis project Ga0172368, IMG submission 114540) | Freshwater microbial communities from Kabuno Bay, South-Kivu, Congo - kab_022012_11m | ecosystem: Environmental > Aquatic > Freshwater > Lake | place: Democratic Republic of the Congo: South-Kivu...
AACCGTCTCGCCATCGGCGGCAGTGACGTGACCATCACCTATGGCCGCGACATGGAACGTGACCTGAACGAGAAGACCTTTCAGCAACTGGAGCAGGATACAGTTGATCTTTTCCCCGGCTTGAAGGATGTGAAGTTTACTTTCCGTTGGGGCGGCCCGGTCAGCGTGACCCTGCAAATGGCGCCCGCGATTGGCATGGTCGGCGACGCGCGCGCCTGGTATAGCGTCGGCTGTGTGGGACACGGCGTCGCGCCGACGCATCTCAACGGTCAGACGCTGGCCGATCTCCTGCTCGAACGCCAGACCGACCTGACTTCGATCTGGTTTGTGGATCGCAAACCCGTCGCGTGGCCGCCCGAACCGTTGCGCTGGGCCGCTTCGCAGGCTTTGCTTGGCTATTTACATGCAGAGGACTGGTGGTACGAACGGGACAGGAAGGCCGCGGCATAGGAATATCCACATCAGACACCTGATGTGGAAGTTCTCCCATTTTCAAGGGGGTGCTTGTTCTGCATTTTACAATGCGCCTGCCGGTGAGACGAACTACGGGGCTGGCCTGTACGAGGTTTCAGACGGTTTGGAATACTTGGAACACGACTTTTCACGAGGAATTCAAATCTGGCGGTATGGGCCGTAGCCTTGTTGAGATCACTGTCCCGCAGGACGTTTTTCCCCATACTTGAAGATAAAACGGGCGGGAAATTTCAATCCTGTCGGGGCCGGCGATGGCGTAAAGTATAATTTGGCATCGCAGTTCACATTACACCTCCAGGAAACACCCATGCAATATCCCCGCGCGGTCTCCAATTTTCTTGGCGCAGTCAATATCATAAAAGGCTGGATCGATGGTATTCTGGCAATTGCGTTTGTTGACCGGGAGAATACGCCTCAAGTTGGACAGATGGGCGGCAAATTATCCCTGAAAGCGCTCGAAGTCATTTTATTGTTCGTGATGGTTTCGATCTACTGCGCCGGGATCATCAACCTCGATCCCGATCTTGTTTTGCCGGGGAATGAAGCCTATACTTTTCATCTTCTCGAATTTGTCATACAAACGAGTCTCCAACAGGACAGCGTTTTCCCGTTGTGGAATCCGTACGTCGGCACCGGCCTGCCCCTGGTTGGCGACCCGATGCTGCATCTGTACAACCCGCTCTTCACGATCCCGGAGGTGATGTTTGGGGCGGTCAACGGCTTCAAAGTTGCGATCTATTTGAGTTTTCTGGCGGCTGCATTGGGGATGTGGTACCTGGCGCGGCGGATGGAACTTTCCGCCCTGGCGCGCATGTGGGCCGCGCTGATCTTTGCCTTTGCCGGGGTGCCCGCGGCCAGGTTTTTTCAGGGGCAGTATTTGTTCATCGCAAGTTATGCATGGCTTCCCTGGGTTTTCGGTTTTCTCCTGCAAGCCATTCAAACCCGGCGCAGGCTGTACGCCGGGCTTACTGCGCTTGCGCTGTTTTTCCTGTTCGCCAGCGGGAATTATTATTATTCGTTTTACACATTGCTGGCGCTGGTTGTTTTCATTCCCTTTCACGTGTTTGAGGTGCAGGAAAAGCGCGTACGGTTCGATGCCCACTCGTTTGTAATTGTTATTTTGATTGGAATTCTCGCCCTTGGGCTGATTGCGGTCCAGTTGGTGCCCGGCCAGGAATTGCATCCAGTCTACGGGCGGGATGTTTCGGATGCGGCTTATTCGCAACCGGTTTCCCGTGTTTTTTCATTTCTCACGTTGAAGGAAACCCATCGAACCGATACCATCCTGGCGCCCTATGATTACTATGCCTATCTTGGTTTCCTGCCGGTTCTGTCTGCGCCGCTTGCCCTGCTCGCCCTCAAAAAATCCCGTTGGAGACGGACAATCCTGTTCCTGTTTACCCTGCTGGCCTTTTCGCTTTTATATATTGATTTTCAAGGGAAGCCATACGAGAATTTGGCCCTGCATGTCTGGCCTTTCAGCGAATTCCGCCTTCAAACACGCATGTTGGCGTACATCACGCTGACCCTGGTCCTGCTCGCCGCCGTTGCCCTGGATTGGTTGTGGAAAATATCCGGGCAATGGACAGGCCGGGAAAACATGTCAATTCTAAAAATGGCCGGTTTTACATTGATGCCGGTGACCGCCCTTGTTATGATATTTTCAGCGGGCGATCTCTTTATTACAAACCGCCAGTACGTTACTTCCGTATCAGGGGACCTTGAAAATTTTCAGGAAGCCGCGGACTGGCTTAAAGAGTATGACAGCGGTGTCTATTACGTCAACGCGGAGAGGAATTGGTATTTTCCGTTCGTTGAAAACAACATCCGTTTTTATAATGCCTGGTATCACCTTGATGATATCCGCCGATATGATGGGATCATCAATATGCGTTTCGTCCAGGCTGCGGCGAATTATGAATTTTTGCGGAGCGATGTTCCCCCGCCAGCCGATGCCGTGGAAATAAAAAAGTTCGAGAGCGGTTTTTCACTCTATAAAAAGGAACGCAGCCTGCCCTTTGCATTCTCCGTTCCATACGCCGTTTTGACCGATTCAAGCAAGGCGGACCCGTTGCAGATCAAGGAGGTAACGCCTGAACTCGCATACATCCCCAACCCAAATGAGATCGAAGTCGTCGCGACCGTTGAAGAGGATTCCGTTCTAACGGTTTTTAGCACGTTCTATCCCGGCTGGACGCTAAAAGTGGATGGGAGGTCTCGGCGCCTGCAAAACGTCGGCGGCTATTTGGCCGCCCACATGATTGCCGGAACCCATAGTTACCGGTTCGAGTACAAACCGGGCTCCTTTTATTTCGGCGGACTGGTGACCCTGTTTTCCCTGCTGGCAACCTTCTGGTTAATGAAGGGCGATGCCGGATTCCATTGGAAGGCCGGCGCAAATAAGCATAATCCGTAATTTGCATCCCCCGGAAAGGACAGCCCCCGGAATTCCGGGGGCTGTCCTTTTGTCATGCCTTCACCAGGCTGAATTTTTCCTTGCCGATGCGATAGTTGCCGCTGTGTTTTAGAACCTGCTCCACCAGATCCTCGGGGACATCCACAAAAGTGAACTTCTCTTCGATGCGGATCTTGCCGATCGTATAGCCCGGAATGTTGGCATGGTGGGCAATGGTGCCAACGATGTCGTTTGGACGAATGCCCTGGGCTTTGCCCTTGTTGAGTTTCAAGCGCACCATCCCCTCTTCGTGTGAATCGCGGCGGGATTTTCCAAACTCGCGCCTGCCGCCCGCTTCACGCTTGTTGCCGCGGCCAAAGTCACGCTCTGATTTGCGCGGGAAATCGGCCTTGACATCGCTCACCTCCGCGATGGGACGTTGCTTTTCGTCGGCGCGGGCGATCTTGATGGCGGCGGCGGCGATGTTCAACGGGTCGTGCCCTTCCCCGATCAATTGTTGCACCATTTCAAGTTCGCGTTTGTAACGTCCGCGGCCAAGCCAGATCCTCAGGTTTTGGACAACCTGTGATTCACGATGGAGGAGGATATCGTTTGTGGTCGGGAGTTCCATCTTCGTGACGGGTTGCTTTGTGAGAGCCTCCACTTCGCGCATTCGCCGTTTTTCGCGCGGGGAAAGCAGTGTGATGGCGATGCCCGTCTTGCCTGCGCGGCCGGTGCGCCCGATGCGGTGAATGTACACTTCGGCGTCGTCGGGCAGGTGATAATTGAAGACGTGGGAGATGTCTTCGATATCGAGGCCGCGCGCGGCAACGTCTGTCGCAACGAGAACCTTGAGTTGGTTGGCGCGGAAACGCCCGAGCACGCGTTCGCGGGCGTTCTGGTCGAGGTCACCGTGGATGGCTTCGGCGGGGATGCCGCGCACGACGAGTTCGTTCGCGAGCTGGCTGGTCTCTGCGCGCGTGCGGGCAAAGATCAGGGCGCTGTGGATCGGCTCGATCTCGAAGAGACGCGTCAGGGCGTTGGTCTTGTCGTTTTCGTGGACAAGATAATAACGCTGCTCGGTCGTTGCCAGGGTGAGAGTCGATCGTTTAACGGTGACAGACTGGGGGTCCCGCATGAAGCGATCCGCCAGTTTGCGGATTCTGACGGGCATGGTCGCGCTGAAGAGGGCGGTCTGCCGCTCAGCCGGAGTTTGATCCAGAATCTTTTCGACCTCTTCGATGAAGCCCATGTTGAGCATTTCATCGGCTTCATCGAGGACGACAGTCTTGACCCCGCTTAGGTCGAGGACTTTTCGTTCGAGCAGGTCGTTCAAACGGCCGGGCGTGCCGACGACAATATCCACGCCGCGTTTGAGGCTGTTGATTTGCGGGCTGTACGGTTGTCCGCCATAGACGGCGAGCACGCGCGCGTTGAGATGCCTGCCATATTCGACCATGGAATCGGCAACCTGGAGCGCGAGTTCACGCGTGGGCGCGAGCACAAGAGCCTGCGGTCCTTTTTGATGTTTAAAGTTGTGAAGGATGGGGAGGGCAAAGGCGGCGGTTTTGCCTGTGCCGGTTTGGGCCTGGCCGATCACGTCCGCGCCGGTCAGCATGAGGGGAATCATGCCTGACTGGATGGGCGTGGGCTCGGAATAGCCAAGTTCGGTAATGGCCTGCATGATCTCGTCACGCAGGTTTAAAGAAGTGAAATCGGTTGTCATCTTGATCCTTTTGTCTGATGGTCGGATGGACTCATGGTCTGATGGTCAAATAGACGATGGTCGAACGGCCGGGCTGTAAGACCGTGAGACTCGCGGCTACGAGACCAACTGTTTCGATGACTCCGATTAACTTCCTTCCTGCCAATCGAGACTTGTCTTTGCAGACTCGTCCGCCCAACAAAAAACCCGACCGGTGTTGCGTCGGGTATCATTCAGAGCGATCAAAACAATTTCCCAGAAGCGTTCGCTCTCCTCTTGAGTTTGGTCGAAGGAGAGAGCGGAGGGAGTTTACCACAGAAACGGGGATTTTTATGCCCGGATTTGGCGCTCCCGGCAATTCCCGCTATGGCTTCGCAGGATTGCCAAATCCTGCGAGCAAGGCGCGGATTTGACAATCCGTGCCAGCAAAAGGGATGAAAAAATTCTCATATAGGGAATTGCTGTGGCGTTCCCGGGCGCAGGGAACCGATTTGCCCTTGCGTTTTTCTTTTTAAGGGAATATTATTCATTTCATAGAACATGGAATCTAATCAAAATCAACATGCCTCACGGGCAAAACCGCGTACGCGTGAGCGCCCCCTGCGCGCCTTTTTTTCAACGCTTGGCGTTGCGTTCCTGCTTGCAACCCTCTTCACCGCGTGGACACCCTCGAGCCTGTTTGCAAGCAATTTGCAGGAAAAATTGACGTTGATGCTTACGCCACAGGCGGGACCGAATGCCGTGGTCACACCCCTGCCGCAATTACGCATCGGCATTGTGGCCGGGCATAATGGCAACGACTCCGGCGCGGTCTGCCTGGATGGCGACGGGCAGGTCACGTTGACCGAGGCTGAAGTCAATCTCGAAATTGCCGACCTCGTCCGGAAAAAACTGGTGGAGCAGGGCTTTCAGGTGGACCTGCTGAACGAATTCGACACACGATTGAACGGCTATCGCGCTGTGGCGTTGGTGTCCATTCACAACGATTCCTGCGAATATATCAACGACCAGGCCACGGGTTTCAAGGTGGCATCCTCCCTCGATACGCGCGATGTCAACCGCGCCCAGCGTCTCACCGCCTGCATGGTGGACCGCTACGGGAGCATCACCGGGCTGGCTTATCACCCGGGCAGTATCACAGCCGATATGCGCGAATATCACGCCTTTTCTGAAATTGCCCCGGATACCATTACCGCCATCATCGAAACCGGGTTCCTGAACCTCGACCAGGAGATACTGACCAGGGAAACGGGGCGCGTGGCCGAGGGAGTTGTACAGGGCATCCTCTGTTTTGTGAACAACGAAAACGTCGAACCGACCCCGATGCCCACCGTTGCGCCATGAGCAAATCCACCGGCGGAACACGACGAAGCCCCCTGTATTTTGCATTGCTCCTGGCGCTGGTTTGCGGGGTGATTGCCGTCGCGGCGTGGTCGGCAGGTTCATCCCCGGTCATGGCGTCCATTCTCAATGTCGCTGGTACGCCGTCGCCAGCCGCGCATTCCCAAATGTGGGCACAGGTGGAGATCCCCAAGCCGACGTACACACCCTCGCCAACCCCAACCCCATCCCCGATTCCGACAGAAATGCCGGAGGCGACTGCCACGCCCGTTGTGATGCTGGCTGAAATCGTTCCGGATACCCCCATTCCAGATTATACCGACCCGGCCATTGCCGGAGCGCCGCCCGCGCCGGAGTATGCCGGGAACCAATACATCCTGGTGGACATCTCTGAACAGCATTTGTATGCCTATGAAGGCGGCGATTTGGCGTTTAGTTTCGTCGCATCCACCGGCATGAACAACGCCACGCGCATCGGCATGTTCAGCGTGCTGGAAAAAATCCCAAATGCCTATGGCGCGACGTGGAATATCTGGATGCCGAACTGGCTGGGAATTTACTGGTCGGGCAGTTTGCAGAATGGAATCCATGCCCTGCCCATTTTGTCGAACGGCGCGCAGTTATGGGCCGGCTACCTCGGCACCCCGATTTCCTATGGATGCGTGGTTCTCGGCGAATATGAGTCACAATTGTTATATGATTGGGCGGAAATCGGCACACCCGTGGAAATTCGCTGGTAGCGGAAGGGAAAAGCCCCCCGAAGTCTGGTAGACTATCCTATAATTACAGGTGAACCATGGATCATCGTTTTGCTGAATCCCGCGAATTCGTGATGTATGCCCGCGACGCCCTGCGCCGCGGCGACCTGACCGAAGCGCGTCAATGGGCCGAGCGGGCGGCGGAACTTGCCCCGCAGAGCGAAGATCCCTGGTTGATCCTGGCCGCGGTTGCCAGTCCGCGCGAAAGCGTGAACTATATCCGCAGGGCTTTGCAGGCCAACCCGGAAAGCCCGCGCGCCATCAAGGGAATGGAATGGGCCATGCAGAGATTGCGCGGATCGCCCGGGGGGGAAAACAGCCCGGGCAACGGTCGGCAGGCCAAAGCCGCCGCGCGCAGCGAAAGCCCCAAAAAACGCAGTCCATTATTTCCGGTTCTCCTGGTCCTCATGGGATGCGTTGTGTTCGGTTTCGCGGCGTGGTCTGCGGTGAATTCACCCGCGCTGGCATCCATTTTGAGCATTACGAACAATCCGCAGGTTGAAAATCCACATTCACAATATTTCGCGCAGGTCGAGATTCCGAAGCCTGCCTCAATAGCGGCAATCCCGCAGGATGTCGTTGCGCCCGAACCGACGGCAATTCCAACGGAGTTCCCAACCGTCGCTCCCACCGATGAACCAATCGTTGAATCGGTACCCGCTTCGACCTCCATGCCCGAAGCGACTTCCACGCCCGAGGCGACGGGGACGCCCGGTACGCTCTTCGCGGAGATCGTACCGGATACGCCCACCCCGGAATATACCGCGCCGACGGCTGCCCCCGCCGCGCCTTCCACTTCTCCGCAAGTGGCGGGCGCCAGCGGGGAACATTGGATCGACGTGGACCTTTCAGAACAGCGTGTGTATGCATACGCGGGCGATACCATTGTGAATTCATTTGTCGTTTCAACCGGGACATGGCAAACGCCCACCGTCACCGGTAAATTCAGGATTTGGATCAAACTGCGCTCCACAGACATGGCCGGGCCGGGATATTACCTGCCCGATGTTCCGTACACGCTGTATTTTCATAAAGGTTATGCCCTGCACGGCACCTACTGGCACAACAACTTCGGGACCCCCATGAGTCATGGTTGTGTGAACCTGAGCATCCCCGACGCCGCCTGGCTGTATGATTTTGCCTACGAAGGCACTGTTGTGAACGTCCATGATTAGGCGGTGAGCGGCAGTCCCCCCATTGTTCAAATGGAAACAGGAAAGATATCGCGTCGCGATTTTTTGAAATTGAGCGGGTTTGGGCTGGCCGGCTTGTTTGTGCCTTCGCTCCCGCTTGATTTTATTTTCAGCGATCCTTTCGACGCGCAACAGGGACGGGTGACTGCGAGGCTGATCTGGTCGTATGACCGCCCCTCGTTCGAAGGCACGCGCGTCAGGATGTTCTGGCGCGACCTGCTTGTGCCGATCACGAACGTAACCGTTGGCGACGATGAAACCGCCCACAACCGCGTCTGGTATGAGATCGGCGCGGACGGCTACGTCTATTCGGGTAATATCCAGCCGGTTCGCGCCATCCTGAATGTGCCGCGCATGGAAATTCCCGAAAGCGGGTTGCTGGCCGAAGTCAGCGTTCCATATAGCGATGCGCATGAATCCACTGAACCCGATTCAAAAGTTGCCTATCGCGCATATTACGAAACGACACATTGGATCAAGTCGGCTGCCGTCAACCCGGACGACGGCCGGGCCTGGTACCAGATCTGGGACGACAAATGGGATGAATTGTATTATGTCCCTGCCGAGCATTTGCGAATCCTTTCGGACGAGGAACTGGCCCCGTTATCCGCGGAGGTTCCCGAGAAGGAGAAGCGCATCGAAGTGCGGCTGAACGATCAATTGGTGATCGCCTACGAATACGATAATCCTGTCTTTATGACGCGCGCTGCCACCGGAGGCATTTATCGGGCCGGAACATACACCACGCCGACCGGTTCCTTCATGACCTATCACAAACGTCCCACCCGCCACATGGCCGCCGGGGACCTGGCCGCCAGCGGGTACGACCTGCCCGGCGTGCCGTGGGTGTTGTACATAACCGAAAGTGGGATTTCATTGCACGGGACCTACTGGCATAATGACTTTGGCCGTCCCCGCTCGCATGGCTGTGTCAATGTCACGCCGCAATCCGCACGCTGGTTATATCGCTGGACTTTGCCCGTTGTAAACCCGGCGGAACAATTCGCCTACGAAAGCAAGGGCACGCCCGTCCAGATTATGGTGTAGATGGATGGAGTCCAAAGGCCCCCGCCATTGAACTTATGAATTATTATCAACCGACCACGCAAACAATGAAAACGTTCAATCCATTATCCCGCCGCGATTTTCTAAAACTCTCCGCCGCAGGAGCGCTTGGCCTGGCGCTGACCGAACTGCGCCTCGGCCGCGCAGTTGCATCACCGGCTCCCGCACATGGAAGGATCACGTGGAGCGGCATCCCTTTATATGACGCGCCGGCCTTCAACGCGAACAAGATCCATGTCTTTGGCCGGGATGAGGTGGTGAACATCGCCGCCGAAGTGGAAGGCGACGAGGGCAACCCGTACAACAAAGCCTGGTACCAGGTGGATAACGGCTATACCTATTCGGGCTGGCTGCAACCGGTGGAGACCGTTTTCCAGAAGGCGGAATTCGAAGTTCCCGCCATCGGACAATTGGGAGAGATCACCGTGCCGGTCAGTGAAACGCGGCTCACGCCATATACGTACGCCAGGAATGGATACCGTTTGTATTACGGCACTGTGCATTGGGTTAAGCGGACTGTGGTGACGCGCGAAGAAAAGAGCATCTGGTACGAGATTTTCGACAACCACTTGAAGAAATCGTTTTACGTGCCGTCCTATAATATGCGCCTCATCCCGGATGACGAATTGACCCTGCTTTCGCCGGACGTGCCGGATGCCGATAAATTCATCCACGTGGATTTGACCGGGCAGCTCGTCACGCTCTTCGAAGGCGAATCCCTGGTTTTGTCTGTGCGCTGTTCGAGCGGAGCCAAAGGGACCCGGACCTCGCTGGGCGATTTCAGCACGTATCACAAAGGCCCAACCGTTCACATGACGAACCAGGGCGACGCGGTCAACAATGTCTACGACCTGCCGGGTGTGCCGTGGTGCACGTTCTTCACGGGAAATGGAAGCGCGTTCCACGGAACCTACTGGCATAACGATTATGGCCGCCCGCGCAGTCATGGATGCGTCAACCTGCCGAACGACGCCGCCAAATTTGTGTATCGCTGGAGCAAACCGTTTGTTCCGCTGGGGGTGGATTATCTCCATTTGCCGGGACAGGGAACGCGCGTCCAGGTTGTTTCGTCCACTACATAATCAACAAGGAGCGAATCATGAATCCAATCTTCGAACACAATCAATACCTGCTCAAACGCCAGGTCTTTGCCTTGACCGGCAAGTTTCGTTTCTACGACCCGTCCGGCGCCCTTGTCATGTTCAGCGAGCAGAAAATGTTCCGCCTGCGCGAGGATATCCGCGTATATGCGGATGAAGGCAGGACGCAGGAAGTCCTGATGATCAAGGCGCGCCAGATCATCGATTTCTCCGCGGCTTACGATGTGGTGGACGGCGCCACAGGCCAGAAGGTGGGAGCCTTGCGCCGCAGGGGCTTGCAGTCCATTTTGCGGGATGAGTGGGATGTGCTCGACGCGGGCGATAATGTGGTTGGAAAATTGTTTGAGGACAGCATGGGACTGGCTTTGTTACGCCGCTTCCTCGTCTCGCTCGTTCCGCAAAACTACGATATCACCCTCGGCGCAGACCGCGTGGCCGACCTGAAACAACGCTTCGATTTTTTTGCCTACCAACTCGATGTGGATTTCAGCATGGACATTTCGAGAAAACTCGACCGGCGCATCGGCATCGCGGCGGCGATCCTGCTGGCCGCGGTGGAAGGCAAACAAAGTTAATTCCATGCCAAGGCAACCATTATTCGCCGGGCTGGTAATTGACGAATCAGGCCGCGCCGCCGGGACTGCTCTTGTGGGGGATGAGCCTTGTTATGTAGTGGATGACGCCGGTTTCCGCCGCCACATCCCCGCCGGGCAGGTCGACCGCGCCGTGCTGGCCCGGATGCAGGAAATGATGAAAGGAAGCGAGGACCTGGTCTCCGAGCAGACCGCGAAGATGCTTGGCCAGGACGATATTTTTTCAAAGGCCCTGATCGAACAACAACTCAAAAACATCGACAAGCAGTTCGATCAGTTGATGCAGGCGGGAATTCCCGAGGAGGGACGCGCCTATCTGGGGATGCTGGGCTTCAAGATCGTGATCAACGTGCATGGCGAGGTGGTGCGGGTGGAACAACCCGGTGCGGTCGGCGATGAAGGGGACGGGGAATAAAGTCGAACCGCGGATGAACGTGTACAAAAGGAATAAAAAGCGCCCGGCAAAATTTTCGCCGGGCGCTTCCTGTCACCTGCCTGCCTCGTCTTCCTTTGCCGCCTCACGCCTTGCAAGGATCCAGCCGTACAAACTATATTTCACGATGCGTTCCTGCCCTGAAAATAATTTCTTGAGGTTCGGCCGCAGGGCCCAAACGAGCAGGATTTCAGCCGCCACGCCGTAAAGCACATAAAACCACGGCATCAGCCCCTGCCAGGCCCGGATCGCAAAAATGACGATTGCAAACAACGCCACAGCCATGGTGGTGACCGACGCAATCCCAAGCGTGAAAAAGGCCAACATGCCAAGCGGCAGGATGATCAAAAACGAGGGCGGCCAAAGCCCCAATGCGCCGCCGACCGAGGGCGCGCCTCCCGCGCCTCCGCGCAGGCGTATGATCTTTCCGTTTTCATCCCGTTCCGGCAGGAAGATGGAATGATTGTGGCCCAGGATGGCCGCGATGGGCGCAATCACATGCACCCAGTGGTCGCCCGGGCTGATGGCTTGCGCCACCCATACCGAGACGGCGCCCTTTAAGATGTCCAGCATGGCGGTGATGAAGCCTGCCCAAAAACCTGCGGCGCGCATCGCGTTTGTCCCGCCGGTGCGCCCGCTTTCAATATCACGTATATCCTTGCCCGTGGTTAATTTCACGATCAACAATCCAAATGGGATCGAGCCAAATAGGTAGGCCATCAAAATAATCCCGATGTCAATCAGCGTCTGCATCAGTTGTCATCCTCCGAGATAGTCTATGAAAGAAAACACAGGAAACAAGGGAAGGTTGCAGGATTACACAACCTGCAGGTTCACATCGCTGGCTTGCCCCTCTTCGATCCAGAAGCCGCGCGGCTTCCATTCACCGTCCATGCGCGACCACACGACATGGGCGACTGCATAAGACGCCTCCGCAATGTCGGTGGCGGAAACCGTTTCAGGGCCCGCGGGATGCGAGTGATAAATGCCGACCAAATCCATTTCATGGGATTCGATCCAGTCGAACGCATTCAACTGCTCCCGCGGGTTCATCACGAATCGCACGGGACTTTGAGCCTGGTTCCGTATCGGATGCACAGACTTCACCCGCGAATCCTTTCCACCCAAAAGACCGCACGCCTCGAGAGGCAGTTCTGCTTCGATGTGGCGGCGCATTGTTTGCATTTGTTCCGCTGTAAGAATGAGGGATCGCATCAGCGCAGGACGAATGCCGCGCCCCAGGCCAGGCCGGTGATGATGCCGGGCCACAGCACGGCGCGCCTCATTGGGATGTTTTCCGCAATGCTGGCAGACAGCATGGTCAACGCGTAGAGCGGGCCGGTCAGCGCCAGGCCGAATTGCAGGGGGGTGAGCGGCCAGTAATGCAGGCCCGCGCTGGCCTGCGCGCAGACGATGCCAATGCCCGCCGCCCAGGGAAAGTCCCAGCGATCCGTGCCGTCGAGATGCAGGATTCGCAGGCTGATCAACCCCGCGACGAGGAAAACTGACGGGATGAGCAGGAACATGCGAATACCCGAGAAACGCAGGGCGGTGGCGAGGATCAGGAACATGGCATAGGCGAGGGCGGTCAGCCCTGCGCGCGCCAGGGAATAGTAGGATGCCGAGGGTTCGACTGCAACGTATTCGGCAAGGAATACCGCTGTGAGCAGGAGCGCGCCAAAGGCAAAGCCGGCCCACCACAGGGTGCCATTCGGGAGAAGGGCGAGCAGCGCGCCGACAATGAGGGTTGTGAGCGTGGGCAGCAGTAAATGTTCGGTGGTCGCTTTTTTGCCGAGTGTGGGATGGCCGTGCAATAACCAGTCCATGCCGGTGGCGGTAAGACCGGCCGCGAGCAGGGTCATGGCGCTGCCGAGGGTGAGGGGAAGCGCAAAATAGAAACCGGGCAGGGTCAGGGTCAGGGTAAAGCGGGGCGCCTGTACAAGACGCGTAAGGGCATAGGCCAGTAACACGGAGGCGATCAGCACGCCGATGCGGTCGACATCCGGCAGGGATGGATTCTTCGATTGCATGGCGGGGATTGTACCTGTGTGAAAGCGGGAGCGCAAGCACGGTATGGTAGAATCAAACGGTTATGGAAACGATCAAGACTGAATCGCTGCCCCCGCCGCCCGGCGTGGTGCACTCCCTCAAGGCGGGGTTTGACGTGATTGCCGCACATGTCACAGCGATCCTGCTGCCCCTGGCGCTGGACCTGTTCCTGTGGCTGGGGCCGCGTTTGGGCATGGAGAAATTATTCCACTCCATTCAGGCCGATGTGATGGCGCTCTGGCGCGCGGGAGGCGTCTCTGCTGAGGATATTCAGCGGATCATGGAATGGTACGATGCGATGCTTCCGAAGGTAAACCTGTTCTGGATGCTGCGGACGATCCCGATTGGAATCTCCAGCCTGAACCTGGGGCGCGACATGGCGCACACGCCGCTGGGATCCCCCTCCATTTTGCAGGTGGCTTCGGATGGGGGATTGCTCGGCTGGATGTTCGGCCTGACGCTCATTGGCTGGATCGGCGGCGGTTTGTATTTTCGGCAGGTTGCATGGCTCTCCATGCACAATGATGCGAACGGGGCCGTGCCTGTGGGCCGCGCCATTACACAAACCGTCCTGCTTTCCGTCGTTTGGGCGGGGATCGCCGCCATCGTTGGGATTCCGCTTTTCCTGGTTTTGTCCCTGTTGCTTCAACTCAACGCGGTCGTTGCCCAGGTCTCGATTCTCTTTTTTAGTTTTCTTTCCATGTGGCTGGTTGTGCCGTTTTTCTTCTGGCCGCATGGCTTGTTTGTAAACAAACAGAACGCGTTCGCGTCCATGTTCAGCAGCCTGAAAATGGCGCGCTTTACACTTCCCACCAGCAGTATGTTCGTGTTGACGGTGTTCCTGCTCGGCATGGGACTGAATTTTTTGTGGAGCATTCCATCGGGGGATTCGTGGATGATGCTGGTTGGCATTCTCGGCCACGCATTTGTGACCACCGCCCTGCTGGCGGCCAGTTTCATCTATTATCGTGATATGAATTCATGGCTGCAGACGGTGCTTGAGCGGTTGAAAACGAATTCCGCCGCGAAACAGGCGTGAAGGCGCGGGGAACGATTATTGTGTAAAACATCCCGCGTAATGAACCGATACGCGACGCGAAGACAAGTCGGCAGGTGACAGACCGTTTGTGTTGGAGGTTTTTGTGGCTCAGAGCAAAGAAAATTATGATGCTGGAAGTATCCAGGTATTGGAGGGACTTGAAGCGGTCCGCAAACGTCCCGGTATGTATGTGGGCGGCACGGACGTCAAGGCCCTGCATCATCTTGTCTATGAAGTTGTGGATAACTCGATCGATGAAGCGCTGGCAGGCGTCTGCTCGCGCATCGACATCATCATCCACAATGATTCCAGCGTGAGCGTGCAGGATAATGGGCGCGGCATCCCGGTGGGGATGCATCCCACGCAGAAAAAATCCGCGCTCGAAGTGGTGATGACCACGCTTCACGCGGGCGGCAAATTCGGCGGCGGCGGGTACAAGGTCTCCGGCGGTTTGCACGGCGTGGGCGTGAGCGCGGTCAACGCGTTGTCCGAGTGGTGCGAGGTGGAAGTCCGCCGCGAGGGCGGCGTCCATTTTCAGCGTTACGAACGCGGCTACCCGAAGGCGCCGGTCAAGGTTATCGGGAAGGCAAAGGCCGGCGAAACCGGGACCAGGACCACGTTCAAGTATGACCCGCAGATCTTCAAGGAGGAGATGGAGTTCCGCTTCGATACGCTGGTCCAGCGTTTCCGTGAAATGTCGTTTGTCACGCGCGGCGTCACCATCCATTTCCTGGATGAGCGCACCGAACGCCAGATGACGTTTTACTTCGAGGGCGGCATTACGTCCTTCGTGCGTTATTTGAATCGCAACCGCGAAAATTTACACCCGGTTGTGCACGTCGAAAAGGAAATCGAAGGCATTGGAGTCGAAGTCGCCATCCAATACACGGACGCGTACACCGAGTCGGTCTATTCGTTTGCGAACACCATCAACACCGTGGACGGCGGGACGCATCTCACAGGCCTGCGCTCGTCCATCACGCGCGTGGTCAATGATTATGCGCGCAAGAACGGGCTGCTCAAGGATGCCGACCCGAATTTCTCCGGCGACGATACGCGCGAAGGGTTGACGGCCATTGTTTCGGTCAAGCACCCGGACCCGCAATTCGAGTCGCAGACCAAGGTGAAGTTGATGAATCCCGAAGTGCAGACCCACGTCACACAGGCAATCGGCGAGGCCTTCGGCACGTTCCTCGATGAAAATCCGCAGGCCGCCAAGGCGATCATCGCCAAGTGTCTCACCTCGGCGCGCGCCCGCGATGCGGCGCGCAAGGCGCGCGATCTCGTCATCCGCAAATCCGCGCTCGAGTCGCTGACCCTGCCCGGCAAACTCGCCGATTGCTCGGAACGCGATTCATCGAAGACCGAACTCTACATCGTGGAAGGTGACTCGGCAGGCGGTTCGGCCAAGCAGGGGCGTGACCGTCACTTCCAGGCGATCCTGCCTTTGCGCGGCAAAATTTTGAATACCGAGCGCGCCCGCCTCGATAAAATTTTGGGCAACAACGAGGTCAGGTCGTTGATCTCCGCGCTTGGCACGGGCATCGGCGATAACTTCGACCTCGAAGGCCTGCGCTACGGGCGCGTGATCATCATGACCGACGCCGACGTGGACGGCAGTCACATCCGCACGCTTCTGTTGACGTTCTTTTTCCGTTACATGCCCGCGCTGGTCGATGACGGCCATCTTTACATCGCACAGCCGCCGCTGTATCGCATGGCCTATAAGAACCAGGTCAGGTATGTCTATAGCGACAAGGAGAAGGATAAGGCGTTCAAGGAACTGGGCGGCGGGGACAAGGTCGGCATTCAGCGATATAAAGGCCTCGGCGAAATGAACCCCGAACAACTCTGGGAGACGACCATGAACCCGGAGAACCGCACCCTCCTGCTGGTCACCGTGGAGGACGCCGCCGAATCAGACCGCACCTTCGACATGCTCATGGGCGACGAAGTGGCCCCACGCAAGAAGTTCATCCAGACGCACGCCAAGAGCGTGAGGAATTTGGATATATAGTCAAATCAAAAAGGAGTGGACGAAATCCACTCCTTTTTGGTTAACCGCTTGGCTTTTTTTCTTTCCAACCCCTTTTCTTTCATCTGCGCGTTGGGTTCTCCGTGAACTGGCATGTTTTCTTTCTGGCTTCCCTAGATTTTCTAACTCAAGTTTACGTTGTGGAGAATCCATTTCTTTTAGAATACGCTGCCAGGATTCATCGCTGATTTTAAATATCCCTCCAAATGGTTCATCCAAATCTTCGATGATCAAGTAAATCACCATTGTAAGCAGGGTGACGCTGAAAGTTAGGATATTGTCTAATAATCCGGATCCAGGGAAGAAACTTACAAAATAGAACGGAAGTACAAATATGATAGAAGCGATCAATGCTACGATAAGTAGGCTTTCGAAGAGCCTTTGACTGGCAAAAGCAATCCTGTCCCCTCGAACGTCTATGATATCGTTAAGTCTGTTAATTAATTCCGGGATGAGGAATTCCGATTTTTTTGTTCCCATTCCATTTGGGACCTGACCTGGTTGAACAACAACGTCGGTTACCTCGAAGGTTCCGCCTATCCGACCCTGGGAGGCAATACGGTGCTGACGGCGCACGTACAGCAGGCGAACAATGCGCCGGGACCGTTTGCCTACATCAGGGAACTCCAGGCCGGCAACCTGGCATTCCTGCATGCAAATGGACTGGTTTACGTGTACCGGGTTGAGGAAAACAAACTGGTCTCGCCGTACAATATTGCGGCCGTCTTCAAGCACGAGGAATACCCGTGGCTGACGCTCGTCACCTGCGAGGACTACGTCGCGAAGTTCAAAACATACACATCCCGCCGCATGGTGCGGTTGATGTTGATCAGTGTGATCCCGGAGAAATAAAACTCCCTCTGTCCAAAACAAGCCCGTCACTTTTGGGTGGCGGGCTTGTTTTATCTTTGGAGGACATGCTGGAATATACAGCGATCCATGGACAGGTGATTCCGGGGTGGGCCAATGGCTCCGCCCCAACATTATCCCAATGAAAACCGATGCAAAGCAATTGCCTTTTTGGTTGAAATTCCTTTATGGTTCCGGCGATTGGGGCATTTCCAGCCTGGGCATGATGCGTTCGATCTTTTATGCCCTATACCTTACGGATGTGGTTGGACTTGAACCGCGCCTGGCCTCGTTCGGCGCACTGGCAGGCGTGATCTGGGACGCGGTCAACGATCCCATCATCGGCATGTTGAGCGATCGCCTGCGCTCGCGCTGGGGCCGCCGCCGTCCGTTCCTGTTATGGTTTGCCATTCCATTTGGTTCGAGTTTTGTGATTCTCTGGTCGGCTCCGCAATGGCAGGACCCGGTCGCGCTGTTGGTTTACGTGACTCTCTCCTTTATGCTTTCGGATACGTTGAGTACGCTTGTCGCTGTGCCGTATCTCGCCCTGACCCCGGAACTGACTCCCGATTACGACGAGCGCACCACGCTGACCAGTTTCCGCACCGTCTTCCAACTCGCCGCCGCCCTGGCCGTTGTGGTTGCCGCGCCCATGATCGTGGACGCGGCCCTTTTGGCTGGCGCGACCCAGCAGCAGGGCTTCATGCTGGCCGGCACAGTCTTTGGTTCGCTGGGCGCCATTCCGCTCTTTCTGATTGGCTTGTTTGTGCGTGAATCGTCCATTCCCGAACAACGACAATCCCCGCCCTTTCGCGAGACACTGCGCGTGGCATGGCGGAACATCCCGTTTCGTTACGCGGTGGGCATCTATATGTTCAACTGGGCGGCAGTGGATATGATCGCGATCACCTTCCCGTATTTCCTCCTGTATTGGATCGCACAGGGCGATTTGCTCGCAAAGATAACCGTCTTCGGCCTGGACCTGGCGCTTGAGTCCGCTTTTTTTGGAGTGCTCATGTCAGTGTGCATTTTGTGTGTGCCGTTCTGGTTATGGCTGGCGCACATACGTAATAAACGGGAGGCATATATTCTGGGGATGACCATGTGGGTGATCGTGGAGTTTTTGATTTTCACGATCCAACCCGGCAACATTTCCCTTTTGTTGACCCTTGCCGGGCTGGCGGGCCTTGGCGTTTCGGCGGCGTATGTTTTGCCGGACGCCATTTTTCCTGACGTGATTGAATGGGATGAACTCCGTACGGGGCGGAGGCAGGAGGGCGTCTATTATGGAGTTCGTACGCTCATCCGCAAATCAACCGGGGCGCTGGTGATTTTCTTTACCCTGCAATTGCTGGGATGGTCCGGTTATCAGGCCCCCCCTGAAAACATAACACAATTTAGCCAGCCTGCCCCGGCTCTTACAATGATTCGCATGCTGGTGTCGCCGATTGGCGCAAGCGTATTGATCGGGACGATCGTTCTCGCTTTTTTTTACCCGCTTTCGCGCGAAAAACATGCGCGCATCCAGCGCTTGCTGGCGCACAGGCGCGGCCGGACAATCGAATAAATGGCCTTTCCCCGGCGCATCAAATCCACGTTGGTTCTTCGTATTTCCCAAACACTTTTGTCATCACCCCCACAATTTCGCCCAGTGTCGCGTACGCGCGCACGCAATCCATAAGATGGGGCATCGTGTTTTCAGTGCCTTCGCATGCAATGCGGAGCCTGTCGAGCGCCTGGCCTGCGCGCCCACTGTCGCGCGTCATCCGAATCTCGTTGAGGCGTTTCACCTGCCTGTTGTAACCGTTTGGGTCCATCTTCAGCAGGGGAATGGCGACGGGTTTATCCTCCGCGTAAGCGTTCACGCCCACGATCTTGCGGACGCCTTTGTCGATCTCGCGTTGATAGCGGTAGGCCGCGTCCGCGATCTCGCTTTGGAAGAAGCCCTTTTCCAATGCAGGGATCACCCCGCCCAACTCTTCGATGCGGCGGAAGTAACCATACGCCTGCCTCTCCATCCTGTCGGTCTGGGCCTCGACGAAGAAACTGCCTCCGAGCGGGTCGACAGTATTCGCCGCCCCGGATTCCTCCGCGATGATCTGTTGCGTGCGCAGGGCGATTTTCACGGAATGTTCGGATGGCAGCGCCAGGGCCTCGTCCAGGGAATTGGTGTGCAGGCTTTGTGTGCCGCCGAGGACCGCGGCCAGGGCCTGGATGGCGACCCGCACCACGTTATTCTCAGGTTGCTGCGCAGTCAGCGAAACGCCCGCCGTCTGCGTATGGAAACGCAGCAGCCACGAACGCGGATTCCCGGCCTTGAAGGTCTCACGCATTTCGCGCGCCCAGATGCGGCGCGCAGCGCGGTATTTTGCAATCTCCTCGAAGAAGTCGTTGTGCGCGTTGAAGAAGAAGGAAAGTCTTGGGGCAAACTCGTCCACATCCATGCCGCGCGCAATTCCCCACCTCACGTATTCCATGCCGTCGGCCAGGGTAAAGGCCAGTTCCTGCGCGGCAGTGGCGCCCGCCTCGCGGATGTGATAACCGCTGATCGAGATCGTGTTCCATTGCGGCACGGACTGCGCGCCGAACTCCATCGTATCCACCACCAGCCGCATGGACGGTTCGGGCGGGAAGATGAATTCCTTTTGCGCGATGAATTCCTTGAGAATGTCGTTCTGGATCGTGCCGCGCAACTGGTCCGGGCGCACGCCCTGCTTTTCCGCGGCGGCGATGTACATGGCCCAGATGATCGCCGCGGGTGAATTGATCGTCATGCTCGAAGAGACCCTGTCCAGCGGGATGCCGTCCAGCAGGATTTCCATGTCCTTGAGGGAGGAGATGGCCACGCCGCACTTGCCAAACTCGCCGAGCGCCTCGGGCTGGTCGGTATCATAGCCCATCAGGGTGGCGAGGTCGAAGGCGATGCTCAAGCCGGTTTGACCCTGTTCGAGCAGATACTTGAAGCGGGCATTCGTCTCCTCGGCGGTGCCGAAGCCCGCGAACATTCTCATCGTCCAGAGTTTGCCGCGATGGAGTGTCGGGTGGATTCCGCGTGTATAAGGGTATTCTCCCGGAAGTCCAAGAGAGGCGGCGTAATCCAGGCCTGCCACATCGAGCGGGGTGTAGAGTCTCTTGATTGGATCGGAGGAGGTCGTTATAAAGTCATCCCTTCGTTCCGGCATGGAAGCGAGGGTATTATGCAGGCTGGTTTCCTCCCACTTTTTGAACGCGTCTTTTATTTCATTCAGTTTTTTGGGGTCGTACATTTTCTTCTCCTTTGGCAGAGATTGTGTACGACCAAATTATACTGCGCTCTTTGCCCTCGTTTTGGCTCCCGTCGATTTCTGGTATACTCCCTCCACACAATACTTTCACAGGTTTTCCATGCCCCGTTTTGAAGTTGACGTAGACCCATGCGACCATATTACTGCCGATGCCATTGGACAGCCCGGGCAGCGCGTGTTTTACATTCATGCCTACCAGGACCAGCGCACCATCACCGTTATCATCGAAAAGGCCCAACTGCAATCGTTCGCGATCGGAGTGGAACAATTCCTTTCGCAGATCAGCCAGCAAAACCCAAACCTGAATGAACCTGCGGGCGATTACGTGGAGGAGATGATGCGCATCAATCCGCCCGTCGATCCCCTCTTCCGCGTCGGTGAGATCGGCCTCGGCTACGACAAGGCGCGCGACCGGGTGGTCATCTTCACAAAGGAATTGCTCACCGAAGACGCCGACCCCGAATCCGCCGCGGCGGTTCGCTTTTGGTGCACGCGCGAGCAGGTTCGCAGGATGGCGCGCTGGGGCGCGGATGTCGTTTCGCGCGGAAGGCCGATCTGCCCGCAATGCGGGCAGCCGATGGAACCCGAAGGTCATTTTTGTCCCAAAAAGAATGGACATAAACACTAACTTTAAACGTATCACATCCAATGTTTGAGGCGCATGAACCAGCCATTTCAACTTCAACACGCCCTCCAGCGCGGGGAACTCGAACTCAAAGGGCAATTCATGCTCGGCTCGAATTACACCTTTCTCGTCAATGTGCATTACGAGGGAAGGGACTACCAGGCCGTTTACAAACCATCGCGCGGCGAGCAGCCGCTTTGGGATTTCCCGGAAAATACGCTTGCCCTGCGCGAAGTCGCCGCGTATCTTGTGAGCGAATCGCTTGGCTTGCATTTTGTGCCATATACAACGCTTCGCGAGGACGGCCCCTACGGCCCCGGCTCGCTCCAGCAATACATCGAATACGATCCTGAATATCATTTCTTCAATTTCAGCAATGCGGACAAGGGCCTGCTGCCGCCTGTCGTACTTTTTGATCTGCTGTGCAACAATGCCGACCGGAAGGGGAGTCATGTTTTATTTGAAAAGGGAACGCACAAACTTTTCGCGATCGATCACGGGCTGTGCTTCCACGAGGAAGACAAACTGCGGACCGTGCTTTGGGATTTCGCCGGGCAGCCGATTTCAGACGAACTCCTCCTGCCTCTTGCCTCTTTCCTCCCGTCCCCTTCCCCGACATCAAACTGGCGCGGCCTGCTTGAACCTTATCTCACCCCGGGCGAAATCTCGGCACTCCTCGCCCGCGCGGACTCTCTGCTAAAATCGAGGAAATTTCCCGCCCTGCCCGGGGATCGAAGGGCATTTCCGTATCCCCCGCTCTAACGAAAACAAAAAGCAGGTTGACGGCGGAACACGCAGCGTTTTTCATTCATCATTTTTCATTTTCCAGGAGTCTTCATGACCCACTACAAACTTGCCTTCATCGGTTTCGGGAACGTTGCACGCTCGCTTGCTGTTTTATTCGAACGGAAGCGCGCCGCGCTCGAAGAGAAATACGGCATCACCTGTTCGATCACGGGCATATCCACCGGCAGGCATGGTTTTGCCGTGAACCCGGACGGGCTGGATGACGGGAAAGCCATTGAACTCGTTAAAAGCGGAAGGGACATCTTTCCCCTTTCCTCCTTCGACGTAAAAGACTCGCTCGATGTCATTCGCCATTCCCAGGCCGATGTGATGTTCGAGAATTCCCCGGTCAACACGCAGACCGGCCAGCCCGCGCTGGATCACATCCGCGCGGCATTGAATCTGGGAATGCATGTCGTCACCGCGAACAAAGGTCCCGTCGTCCACGGCTACCGCGAACTGACCAAACTTGCCGAATCCAGGGGCAGGAAATTCAGGTTCGAAGCGACGGTAATGGGCGGCGCGCCGGTCGTCTCTGTCTTCCGCGAGTCCCTGCCGCTTGCCGAACTTTCCTCGTTCAAGGGCATCTTCAATGCGACCACGAACATTATCCTCTCGCGCATGGAGAACGGCGAATCCTACGCGGACGCGGTCAAATTCTGCCAGTCCATTGGCGTCGCGGAGACCGATCCCACCAACGATGTGGATGGCTGGGATGCGGCCATCAAGGTCGCGGTACTGTCCACCGTGCTGATGGACACGCCGATCACCCCGCAGGATATTAATCCCACAGGCATCCGCGGCATCACCCCTGAAATGATCGCCAAAGCCAAGGCCGAAGGCAAACGCTACAAACTGGTCTGCTCCGCCGAAAAAGTCGGGGATAAGGTCAATGCCAGCGTCGCGCCGCAACTCGTGGACTCGTCGTCTCCTCTTTATGGCATGATGAACTCCAATACCGGCGTCGCCTTCCGCACGGATGTGATCCTCGATTATTCCATCACACAATCCGAGCGCGAAGGTATGCGCGGCGGTCCCGAAGAGACGGCCTACGGCCTGTTTGCCGATTTTGTGAATATTGTTAAGTAATGTCGTTGCCCCGCCGTACTTTGGCGGGGCAACGACATCGAAGGAGAACCATGTCCATCTTCAAACAACGCGTGATCGATTACATGGAAAAGGAATGGGGGACGTATGTTGCGCGGTTCAACGGCCTTCCCGAAAAGGAGGGATTGAAACGCGTCAACGCAATGGGATACCCGTCGTTTCGCGACCTGCTGGCGCACATCCTTGAATGGTGGGAGGAGGGCATGACCATTGTCCTTGCCATCGCAGAGGAACGCGAGTACGAACGCAAAAAATATGATTTCGATGAGTTCAATGCCGGGGCCGTTGCAAAATACAAAAACTGGGAGGGGGAACGGTTCATGGCACACTTTGAGGAAGTCCGCTTGAAAACGGCGGCGGGTTTGAGGTCCATGAACGATGCGGTGTTTGGAAATCCGCGCCTCCAAGCCTGGCTGCACGGCGTCATCATCCATCACGCGCGCGAGCACATGCTTGTTCCCAGCCGCTTTCTCGTGGAGGATACGATGGAGCATGAGTGGGCGGGGTACATCTCCGGCTTCACTTCCATGCCGCCCGAAAAGCAGGCCGGGTGGATGAAGAGACAGGGCTTTGCCCGCTTCGAGGATATCGCGGCCCATATCATCGGCTGGTGGGAGGAAGGCGTGCGCGTGATCGAGGGCGTGCTGCAAAACCCATCCTTTGAGGCGCGGGAACTGGATGTGGACCAATTCAATGCCGAACTGGTGGAAAAATATTCCTTGTGGAAAACCGACGACCTCTTTGCTGAATTCGAAAAGGTCCGGAAGGGTTCGCTTGAGTTCATCAGGAAATTATCGGATGCCGATTACCGGCATCCCGTGATTGCAGACTGGCTTGCCGCGGATTTCATCGCGCACATCGACGAGCATTAGGAGGAATTTCCATGCACAATGTCTACCTTGCCCTGGGCACGAATATCGACAACCGTCCTGCAAATCTCAAGGCAGCCATTGCCGCGGTGACTCCACAAATGGAACTCATGGAGAAATCGAAGGTGTACGAAACGCCGCCGTGGGGCTTCACCGGGCAGGCCGCGTTTCTAAACCAGGCCGTGCGCGTGGAAACGTACCTGGAGCCTGAACCGTTGCTGAAACATCTCAAGCGGCTCGAAACAGCGCTGGGACGCGTGCCTTCGTTCCCAAACGGCCCGCGCCTGATCGACCTCGACATTTTGTTCTACGATGACCTTATCATGGATACGCCGCCGCTTGTCATCCCGCATCCGCGCCTGCATGAGCGCGGTTTTGTGCTGGTGCCGTTGAATGACATTGCGCCCGGCCTGGTCCATCCAATCCTCCAGAAGACCGTGCGGGACATGCTGGCCGGGTGTGAAACGAGCGAAATCAAATTGTTCGGCAAATGATCCAATAAGAATATCCTGCGGGGTGTATTGTAGGAATTTGGCGGCCATTGCAAGCCTGCAGGGCGGTTTCATTAAATGGTGGAATGGGTATTTTTCTTTTTTTGCAAAAGATGTATACTAATTACACTAGATGAGGGCGGTAATCATCGTTCTCACAAGAGGGTCTTATGCAGATGCTTCGTTCGAAATGGAAATACGGATTTGTCCTGGTTTTGTTTTTCTCGGGTTGTGGCCCCGCCCCGTCAAATGCCCCCGCGACCATGTCTGTTTGTACGCCCCTGGCGAGCGATATCAATCCGTACAGAAGCTCCCCGTCAACTACTACAGCCTACGATATTTTTCAAACTCCGCAGGCGCTTCAGACGCAACAACCATCTGGCTCAATCCAGCCGGCGCTGCCGCCCAGCGGCGAAATCCTGAGCATTGAACAAATGATGCTTTTGCTGACGCCCTCTTCGGGCGCCGGTTTGCCGACTCTGCCAACAACAAAACAAACAGCATTCCTGTTGTTCGAGGACCAGGTTCGGGGCTGGTCCGATTATGCCGATGTTCTGGTTGACGATACCCTGGTTTTACGCATCACAATAACCTATATCAGCCGGGAGCTGATCGAAAGCCTTGTGCTCAATCAGATTCTTTATACAGGCGCCCCGGTCGCGGATTTTCAGGCGCAGGCCAGGCGCGTCAATGATTCGATTGCCGTGCGCGAAGAAAACCTTTTTCTTGTGATCTTAACCGCAAGCGAGTATCACGTTAAGTTACTGCCAAACGATGCGCTGGTGGTTGACCTTCCGGTTAGCGAAATGAAATTTACGAATTCCTCCGGGTTGACTGTCAGTCCTTATCACAAGGATAATCATCTTGAGTATCCGATCAATCTTCGCCTGGAGCCGGAGCATGGATACCTGGCATATCCACAGGCGGCGGGTGTGGATGAAGACTGCGACTGGCTGTTGGACCCAACCTGGAATACAACGGTGACAATTCACGCCCCCAGTTTGCAGGTGAACCAAAAACCCTACGGCCCGCTGACCTGGAACATCGATTACCACCCCCTGGTCGGGATCAATGCGTTGAGCCCAACCGCCACGCCGTCTGTCCCATTTGTTGAAAGTGACTACAAACCGGTTCCTGAAGCCCCGCCCCCGGTTAATGGGGAGCCGAAATCGAATGCCGTTTATTGGGATGATTACTGGCAAAAGATGACGCGTTATATCTGGTATCACCTGACGGAGACGTCGCATCATTAGCCGCCTGGGTTATAATCCCACCAACCCAACTGGAGGCGACCCATGACCGAACCCAAACCGTTAAACTTCACCCCCGCGACCGACGTCGGCTATAGCGTCATCCGCCGCGGCGACGGGGGAATGACGCTCACGTTCACCAACCTGACCGATGCCACCCTCAAACATTGGCACGAATTCTCGCTCGAACACCTGCTCGGCTCGGACCGCCGCACGCGCAACCTCTACGATTTGCGCGCAGTGGCCGATATTCCCGAAAAAGCCATTCGCTTTGCCGTCGAGGTCAACAGCGACCCGTCCGCGCGCAACATCCGCGTGGCGGTGGTGGTGGCGAATGAAAAAGTTGCCGAAGCCGTCCGCAGTGTGGCCGCGATGGCATTGCCCGAAGCCGCGTCCGCGTTGAAACTTTTTTCGGATATCAACGAAGCCGAAGCCTGGCTGGCGCGCCCGCTGGATCAAATTCCGTAGCGGACGATGTCATCGCAAGGGAGTGAAGCGCCCGAAGCAATCTCCAATTAAGCGGATGTACCCTCCTGGCAGATATGAAATCCACCTCATTGCAAGTTGGAAAATTCACGTTCAATTGGGGTTCCCGCACGTATGTGATGGGAATCCTGAACGTCACACCGGATAGTTTTTCCGGGGATGGAATCATTGCGAAAGGGGATGCCGTCGAAATGTCCATCCAACAGGCGCGCGAATTCCTCGCGGCGGGCGCGGATATCCTCGACGTGGGCGGCGAATCCACCCGTCCCGGTTCCGCCCCCATCGATGCCGACGGGGAAATGGAACGCGTCATCCCCGTCATTCAAAGCCTCGTGAAAATTTTTCCCGAGGTGCTCGTTTCCATCGACACCTGCAAAGCCAAAGACGCGGACGAGGCGTTCAAGGCGGGCGCGCACATCCTTAACGATGTATGGGGACTGCGCGCCGATCCCGGCCTTGCCAAAACCGCCGCCGCGCACCAGGCCCCTGTTATCCTCATGCACAACCGCAGCAACCCGGCCAGCGTCGAAGTCCGCGCACAATTGGGCAACGCCTACATCGGTTCGGAATATGAAAATTTACTGGACGATGTCAGGCGCGAATTAATGGACAGCGTCTGCCTCGCGCATTCCGCCGGCATCCCGGACCAGCGCATCATTCTTGACCCCGGAATTGGATTCGGTAAAACGGTGACGCATAATCTCGAACTGATCAACCGTTTAAATGAAATCCGCGGCCTGGGCTATCCCGTTCTCCTCGGCCCATCCCGCAAATCCTTCATCGGATTCACCCTCGACCTGCCTCCCGGCCAGCGCGTGGAGGGCACAGCCGCCGCGGTTGCCGTCGGCATCGCGCGCGGCGCGGACATTGTCCGCGTGCACGATGTCCTGCAAATCGCGCGCGTCGCAAAGATGACGGACGCGTTGGTCAGGCGGAACACGTAACACAACCATGGAAGACTACTCCAGGGAACTCCTCCGCACCGGCATTATCGAGGCAAAGACGGGCCACAAGGAAGCCGCCCGCCGCTATCTCGACCGCGCCATCTACGCCTCGACCGCACACGACGCGCTCGCCGAGGGTTGGTTCTGGATGAGCCAGGTCGTGGACGATCCCGTCGAAAAACGCAAGGCGCTCGAAAACTGTCTCGCCCACGATTTGCGTCACGCCCGCGCCCGGCGCGCATTGGCCATCCTCGATGGCAAACTAAAATCGGACGATATTATTAATCCCGACAGCCTGCCTCCCGCGCCCGAGGGCCTCCGCCAGGCGGATGCAGACCGTTTCATGTGTCCCAAATGCGGCGGGCGCATGGCCTTCGCGCCCGACGGGCAGTCCCTCGTTTGCGAATATTGCGCGCGCAACCAGGGACTGGGACTTGCAAACGCGGACGCGGAGGAAAAGGATTTCATCACCGCCATGGCCACCATGAAGGGACACGGCAAGCCGCTCCAGGAACAGGTCTTTCACTGCAACGGCTGTGGCGCGGAATTCATCCTCCCGCCAAAATTGATCTCGGCCAGTTGCATGTATTGCAATTCGCCGCATGTGGTCAGCCTCGAGAAGACAAAAGACCTGCTCGCGCCGACGGGAATCATTCCTCATGCCTTCAACCAGAAACGCGCAACAAATATTTTGATTAAATGGGTGGAGGGCAACAAACTCAAGCCGGAGAAAAAAGTGGAACTCCCGCGCGGACTCTACCTCCCGCTCTGGACATTCGACGTGGGCGGTGCAATTGATTACACTGCCGAAGTTGTTCAATATGAAAATGATGACAGCGATATGTTCAGGGGACAACGGCAGCCTGCATTACTTCGGATTGAAGATCAGTATCCCGTGATGGTGGATGACCTTCCGCTTCCCGCCTCGCGCAAACTTTCCGCGCCCCTGCTCAAACTCCTCCCCGCCTTTGACATGAAATCCGTCAAGCCCTATGACCCGCGCTACCTGGCCGATTGGCCCGCCGAAGTCTACGATATCCCGATGGCTGACGCCTCGCTCGACGCGCGCAGCCAGGCGTATGACCGCGTAAAACGGGACTTGCCGCACTCGCTCACCAGTATGAATATCATCCACATATCCTCGGCCAACCTCATGATCGATTCCTTCAAACTCGTCCTGCTCCCGGTGTGGATGACCGAACTCCCCTTCGATGGCCGCGAACACCTCGTTCTCATCAACGGTCAAAGCGGGGATGTGGCAAGCGATATTCAGGACAAGACCGCCGCGCCCGAAAAAAACGGCGGCCTGCTCGATTTCCTTTCGGATTTGCTGGAGGATTGACGGTTGACTGCACCGCACTGCGTTCGTTGCAGTGCAGGTGTTCGTGACCCCATTCGCGGACGGCAGTTGTATAATTGTGAAAAACCTCCCCAGCGGGAAACCTCATGCCCGACGACCCCAAACGCCCCCTCAAAGTCTTCCTCTGCCACGCCTCAGCAGACAAGCCCGCCGTGCGCGACCTGTACAATCTGCCTTATAATATTTGATATGCAACAAGAGCGCCTCCTCCAAACCCTGAAACAAAAAAATGCCGAATTGACAACTAAATTCGGCGTCAAATCCCTGTCGCTGTTTGGATCCGTGGCACGGAATGAAGCCACCGCCGCCAGTGACGTGGATCTGCTTGTGGAGTTCAACCGTCCCACGGGATATTTTGGTTTGTTTGCCCTGCAGGATTACCTTGAAAAACTTCTCGGCTGTCCCGTTGACCTGGGGACTCCCGACAGTTTGAAACCCTACATCAAAGAACGCATTCAGGGGGAGTTGATCCGTGTCGCCTAGAAAACTGTAACTTCATCCTTCATCCTTATGGACTCCCGCCCCCTCAAAGTCTTCCTCTGCCACGCGCACCCTGACGCGGACAAAGTCCGCGCCTTGTACGCCCGCCTGAAAGCCGATGGCGTGGACGCGTGGCTGGAC
>Ga0172368_10001759_pt1 | contig 28833 bp, 25 predicted proteins | sample Lak11m_FD_114540 | JGI IMG/M metagenome (GOLD analysis project Ga0172368, IMG submission 114540) | Freshwater microbial communities from Kabuno Bay, South-Kivu, Congo - kab_022012_11m | ecosystem: Environmental > Aquatic > Freshwater > Lake | place: Democratic Republic of the Congo: South-Kivu...
AGTTTGGAGCCGACTGCGAAGCCTGTAGCCGTAGCTACAGGCGACAAAGAGGGTACAAAGTGGCCGCAAATGCACCGCTGACGCCCAAGCAGCACCGCAGGTGCGCCTAATGGACAATCTGGGATAAACCTCTTGCGCGATGTCACCAAACGACACAGATTGCCCAGGCGTTCATCGGGGCTTGGGTGGTTCGCTCCAATCGGGCGTGACCACCGTCTTGAGTTGCTGGCGCAGCGCAGGGTAGTCGGGCACCACCGAGCCCACCGTGCGCCAGAACTGCGCGCTGTGGTCCATCACGCGCAGATGACTCAGCTCGTGCACCACAACGTAATCGACCACCGCAGGGCTGAAGTGAACCAGCCGCCAGTTCAGGCGGATCGACCCGTCGGCGCTGGCACTGCCCCAGCGTGTAGCGGCGTTGCTCAGGCCAAGGCGCGTGTATTGCACGCCCAGCAGCGGCGCAAAGTGGTCCAGGCGGGCCAGAAAAAGTTGCCGCGCCTGCTGCATCAACCACGCCTGCACGCGGTCACGCACCTGCTGCGGCGTGGCGTGGTGCGGCAAGCTCACGCGCAACAGTGCGCCGGTGGCATCACTGCTGATCAGCTGGGCACCCCGCACGCCACCGACATGCGCCGGGTCAAGTTCAACGGTGATCGTCTGGCCCAGATACGGCAGTTGGGCACCGTCACTCCATTCGATCGCCAACGCCGCCCGCTGCGCGTGGCGCGCGTGCACGTCGTGCAGCTTGCGCAGAATCCAGGCCGACTTGGACTGCAACGCGGCATCGACCTCACGCAGCGCCACCCAGCGCGGTGCACGCACTTCCAGACCCTCGGGCCCCACGCTGAAGCCGATGCTGCGCCGCTGCGATCGCTTGAATTCATAAGCGACCACGGCGTCACCCAGACGCACCTCGTGGCTGGCACGGGGATGGCGCAGCAAGGACGGCGGCTGAGACGGTTGCAACGGCGGCGAAGATGGCCTCGGCACAGGCTGCAGCGCTGGTGTCTTGAACTGCGCTGGAGGCGGCGCGCTGGGCCCGCCCACCACCAAATCAGCATCGCCGGTTGTGCCAGGCGGCTTCTTGAACGCTATCGCATCAATGGCACGTTGTCCTTTTCCTACAAGGTCTGAATGCCAATTCGACTCAAAAAGGTCGAGTGTGAATCGCAGCAAGGGCAGCATGACGCAAAAGCGATGGGCGTGCGCTGGCAGGGGTTGCGCTTGCTCAGGCGTACGCCTCAGGGTCGATGCGGCGCAGCTCGGCTTCGATCCAGGCCTGCACCTCACGCATCAGCGCCTTGGGGTCGCGCCCGGCGCTTGGCATCAGCGGCCCAACCGACACCGTGACCACGCCAGCTCGCTTGACGAACCCTTCTTTGGGCCAACAGCGTGCGCTCGCCACGGCAATCGGCACCACAGGCGCGCCGCTTTCCACCGCCAAGCGCGTGCCCGCCGTCTGGTAGGTGCCAGACTGGCCCCGCGGCATGCGCGTTCCCTCGGGGAACATGATGACCCAGGTACCCTGCGACAACAACCGCTTGCCCTGCTCGATGACGTGCTTCATGGCCACTGTGCGTGATTCGCGGTCGATATGGATCATGTCCAGACGCGCCATCGACCAGCCGAAAAACGGAATCCTGAGCAGTTCGCGCTTGAACACAAACGCCAGCGGGTGCGACATCAGCGTGGGGAGCCACAAGGTTTCCAGTGTGGACTGGTGGTTGCACAACAACACCGCCGCACTGGCTTTACCCAGCGGCAGCTTGTCCATGCCTTGCACCTGCATGCGCACACCCAAAATAACGCGCGTGCCCCACATCACCACCCGAAACCAGTTCACCGCCACCCACCAAGCGGTAGTTCGCGAAAAGAGGGAGGCCAGCAGCACCACCAGCGTCCACGGGATCACCGTGACGGCCATCCAGATGAAATGAAGGACAGAGCGGATCATCAAAGGCAGATGCAGACAGGTTCGCCACGCACTCAAGCGGACTCAACCTCGCGTGACAACAAAAAGTCGGCAAATTCTGACAAGTCCTGATGCACCTGCGTGTCAGGCGGAAAGGTGGGCGGCAGGCTTTTGCCACGCAGCACCTGCGCCTTGCCGGTGAGCACCAGATGCGGTTCGCAGCCCAACGCAGCGGCGGGAACGAGGTCGCGCTCAGAGTCCCCCACGGCGGGCACGCCCGTCAGCGCCATGCCATAGCGATCGGCGATCTGCTCAAACAAGCCAACCGCAGGCTTGCGACAGGCGCAAGCTTCAGCGGGAGTATGCGGGCAATAAAAAATGGCATCCACCCGCCCGCCCAGCGCGGCCAGTTGCTGATGCAGCTTGGCGTGGATCGCGTTCAGATCGGACACTTCAAACAGGCCGCGACCCAGCCCCGACTGGTTGGACGCGATCACGATATGCCAGCCCGCGTGATTGAGGCGGACCATGGCCTCCAGTGCGCCGGGCAGTGCCACCCATTCGTCGGCCGACTTGATGTAGTCTGCACTGTCCTGGTTGATAGTGCCGTCGCGATCCAAAATGATCAGCTTGGTGGGTGTCATGGCAGGCATCCTGGGGTATCAGGCCGCCAGGCGCGACAGATCGGCAACCCGGTTCATGGCTTCGGACAAGGCCTTGAGCAGCCCCAGACGGTTGAGCCGCACGTCGGGCATGTCAGCGTTGACCATCACACCCTCAAAAAAAGCGTCCACCGGCGCTCGCAGTTCCGCCAGCGTTTGCAGCGACGCGGTGTAGTCGCCCACGGCAAACTGCTGGTCTGCCTTGGCCACCACGCGTTGCATGGCGACAAACAGCGCCACCTCGGCAGCCTCTTGCAACAAGGCCGGGCTGACGTGCGCGTCAGCCAACGTGGCCGCGTCAGATTTTTTCAGAATGTTGTTGATGCGTTTGTTGGCCGCGGCCAGCGCGTCTGCTGCGGGCAAAGCGGCAAAGGCGCGCACCGCCGCCAGACGCTTGGCAACGTCGCCCAGGCGCTGCGGGCGCAAGGCCAGCACGGCATCCACCTCGAGCGCGCTGAAACCTTGCTCGCGCAAGGCACCGGCCAAGCGCTCAAACACAAAGCCGCTCAGCGCCACCGTCGGGTCGGTAACAAGGTCACCAAACACCGGCACGGCCTGCGCGATGAGTTCGTCAAGGCGCAGTGGCAGATCTTGGTCACTGAGCATGCGGATCACGCCCAGCGCGTGGCGACGCAAGGCGAACGGGTCTTTGTCACCGGTGGGCGCGTTGCCAATGCCAAACATGCCCACCAGTGTTTCGAGCTTGTCGGCCAGCGCCACCACCAGGCCGACCTGGTTGCGCGGCAAGGCGTCCCCAGCAAAACGCGGCTTGTAATGGTCTTCAATGGCCTGCGCCACTTGCGCGTCCAGGCCGTCGTTGAGCGCGTAATACCCGCCCATGATGCCCTGCAGCTCCGGAAACTCACCCACCATATCGGTCAACAAGTCGGTCTTGGCCAGACGCGCAGCCTGCTCCACCATGGGTACCAGGTTGGGAACATCCACACCCGCGCTGACGAGCAAGCCGGCAATGGCGCGCGCCAAGTCACACACCCGCCCCATACGTTGGCCCTGCGTACCCAGCTTGTTGTGATAGACCACCTTGTCCAGCCCCGCCACACGCGAGGCGAGCGTTTTTTTGCGGTCCTGGTCAAAAAAGAACTTGGCATCGGCCAGGCGCGGGCGCACCACACGCTCATTGCCGCCAATGACCAGACTGGCGTCGGCTGGCGCAATGTTGCTGACCACCAAAAACTGGTGCGTCAATTTGCCCTGCGCGTCAAGCAGCGGAAAGTACTTCTGATTCGCCTTCATGGTCAGGATCAGGCACTCTTGCGGCACCGCCAAAAATTCCTTGTCAAACTGGCACAGCAACACATTGGGGCGCTCGACCAGCGCCGTCACTTCATCCAAAAGCGCATCATCTTCAATAGCATGCACCCCTTGCCCTATCTGCGCTGCAGCCTGATTGAGCTGTTGCACCAAGACGTCGCGCCGCTGCTGGAAGCTGGCAATCACCGCGCCGTCAATGCGTAAAGTATCAGCGTAGCTGTCCGCCTCAGCCAGCACCACAGGTGACTTGAGCGCTTCAAACCGGTGCCCTTGCGTGGCACGCCCCGCAGTCAGCCCCAATACCTTGACCGGCACCACGCTGCTGCCGTGCAAGGCCACCAGCCCATGCGCGGGGCGGACAAAGTTGACCGTGCTCCAGCCGGGCAGCTCGCAGTCGGCGGACAACTGGTAGCTCATGACCTTGGGGATCGGCAAGCGTGTCAGCGCCGCCTCCAGCGCTTGCTGCAAGCCCGCAGCCAGCGTCGCACCGCTGACCACGCTGTCATAAAACAAAGCCTCGGCCTTGCCGTCGACCGCACGGCGCAACTGCGCTACCGCAGCCGCCGGGTTGGAAACATCCGTGCCCAGTGCCTGCAATTTTTTGAGCAACGCGGGTGTCGCGTTGCCACTGGCGTCCAGCCCCACGCTCACCGGCATCAGCTTTTGCTGCACCGCGCGGTCCGCCGCTTTGGTGGCCACCTGCGTGATGTGCGCGCCAAGTCGGCGGGGCGAGGCAAAAGGCGTGACGACCGCATCGGGTGCCGCCAGACCCAGCGTCTGCAATTGCGACAGCAGCGTGCTGGCAAACGCCTCGCCCAATTTCTTGAGCGCCTTGGGCGGCAACTCTTCAACAAACAATTCAACCAGCAAGTTCGCAGAGGTCATGATTTTTGGTGTTCAGCGGCAGTTGATGGGGTGCCTCAGGCGGCCTTCTTGGTCAGTTGTGCCAGCCACTCGGGCGGTGCCATGGGAAAGCCCAGCCGCTCACGGCTGTCGTAATAGCTTTGCGCCACACCACGCGCCAGGTTGCGGATGCGCCCGATGTAGGCCGCGCGCTCGGTCACGCTGATGGCACCGCGCGCGTCCAGCAGGTTGAAGCTGTGCGCGCACTTGAGCACCTGCTCGTAGGCGGGCAGCGCCAGTTGGGCCTCCATGAGGTGTTTGGCCTGTTTTTCATGCGCCGCAAAAGCGGTGAGCAAAAAGTCAACGTCACTGTGTTCAAAGTTGTAAGTGGACTGCTCCACCTCGTTTTGCTTATAGACGTCGCCGTAGCTCAAGCGGGAACCGTCTGAGCTTTCGGTCCAGATCAGGTTATAGACGTTATCCACGCCTTGCAGGTACATGGCCAGGCGCTCCAGCCCGTAGGTAATTTCGCCAGTGATCGGCTTGCAGTCAATGCCGCCGACCTGCTGAAAATAGGTGAACTGCGTCACTTCCATGCCGTTAAGCCACACCTCCCACCCCAGCCCCCAGGCACCCAGCGTGGGGTTTTCCCAGTCGTCTTCAACAAAGCGGATGTCGTTTTGCTTCAGATCAAAGCCCAGCGCCTCAAGCGAGCCCAGGTACAGCTCCAGGATGTTGCTGGGTGCAGGCTTCAGCACCACTTGGTATTGGTAATAGTGCTGCAAGCGGTTGGGGTTTTCGCCGTAGCGACCGTCCTTGGGGCGGCGGCTGGGTTGCACGTAAGCGGCCTTCCAGGGCTCTGGGCCAAGCGCTCTCAAGAAAGTAGCGGTATGCGAAGTACCCGCGCCGACTTCCATGTCATAGGGCTGCAACAGGGCACAGCCCTGGGCGTCCCAGTAGGATTGCAGTTTCAGAATGATTTGCTGGAAGGTCAACATAGGGTTTTGTCACCGGCCGGGCGTGGGCCAAAATGGTTGGAAGGCACAGCACCTGCCGCGCGAGATGCGCAATTTTACGGGTTGGGCGGCGTGACACGGTACTCTTGCTGCGGCGTGCGGGTGCGATTCAAAGCGGTGTGACCATGCGCAGACTTCTGGTGTGCGCACCTGACATCCAACTTTTGCGGGGAATTCATTCAAAGTCGCTCCACTGCTGCAACTGGCCTTGAATCACCCCCTGTGCGGACGGTTATGACGATATCGCCAGGTTGCCCAGGCAAGCCCGGTCAACGCCAACATCCATAGCGGCAACTGCCCCCAACGTGCGCTCCAGCGGGCATAGGGCGTGATGCCGCTGCGTCCCTGCACGGTGGCGTTCAGGACACCCGCCGAATGCGGTGCCATCTGGTGCGTAACCACACCACGATGATCCACGATGGCCGTGTGCCCGGTGTTGGTGGTCAGCAAAAACGTGCGGTCAAACTCCAGCGCGCGCGCGCGCGCAATCTGCAAATGCTGGTCCATCGCCAAATGTGCGCCAAACCAGCCCAGGTTGCTGATGTTCAACAGCAGCGTGGGGGCGGTGGCGGCGTCGGCAAATTGCTTGGCCATTTCCTCGCTGAAAAGATTTTCATAGCAGATGGTGGCGGCGATGCGCTGGCCCACCCAGTCAAACGTGGGCTGAGGTAAAGCGCCACGGCTGAAGTCGCCCAGCGGGATGTGCATCAGGTCGGTGAACCAGCGAAACAGCGGCGGGATAAATTCTCCAAACGGCACCAGGTGGTGTTTGTCGTAACGCCAGGTCTCGAGCGCGCCGGGGCGCCAACCCACCACCGAATTGGTGTAGCCACGCTCATAGTCACCCAGCGGCATGCCCACCAGCGCGGCCTGCTCACCCGTGGCAAAACGGTGTTCCATGGCCTGCCAGTAGCCTTCGGGCAATTGCTCTGGCAACACCGGAAATGCCGTTTCAGGGGTAATGACCAGGTCGCCTTGCGCGCCACGCAGTTGCTCACCGTACCAGCGCAGCGCCTGCAGAACCCCGGTGGCGGGTTGGAATTTTTCTTCTTGCGCAATATTGCCCTGCAAGAGCGTGACACGCAGATGGCCTTGAGCAACTCCGCTGGCAACAGGCATGGCAGACGCCAGCATCACCAGCGCCACCACCAGCACGGCAGACGGCCACTTGCTGCGCAGCGTTCCGACCTGAATCAGCAGCGCCAAACCGGCGGCCAGCGCCGCAGCCACCGCCCCGACGCCATAGACGCCAAGCCAGGCAAACCCCGCTTGCAGCGGACCGTCCAAGTGCGCGTAGCCAATGGCACCCCAGCCAAAACCGGTCAGCCACTGGCCACGGGCAAGCTCTGCCAGCGTCCACAACGCTGCAAAAGCAAGAGCTGCAAACGCTTGATTGACGGGCGCTAGAAGCCTGAAAAGCATGCATGCTGTGGCGTAGTACAACGCCAATGCCGCGCCCAACGTCACTACCGCCAGCGCGGCCAGCGGCGCACTCAAGTCACCGTAGCTATGCATCGAGGTGTACAACCAGCCAAAGCCCGCGCTCAACCAGCCCAGCGCAAACAGCCCGCCCAAAGCGGCCGCGCGCAATACGCTGGCAGCGCGCAACAGCAGCCCCACCAGCGTCGCCATGCACAACAGTTGCAACCACCACAGCGGCGCACCGCGCGCCAGCACGGCTCCGCCCACCACGTTGGAAACGTCCCACGGCCACGCCAAACTGGCCGCCTGCGCCACACCGGTCAGCAACGCCATCAGCATGGGAAACGACCCCGAGGCGATGCGCCCACCCGCACCCGAGCCCACCAGCGCGCCTTCAGCTTGCAACATCAGCGTCCGGGGTCACCTTGAACCACTTTACGGCACCACCACGCGTGTGCAGCACGACAAACCTGAGCCCGGCCATCCGATGCTGCTCGCCGCGTTTGGGCACATGGCCCATTTCGTGCGCGATCAAACCACCCACGGTCTCAAAACTGTCTTCGGAATCCGTGCCTTGGAGCTTGACGCCAAAAGAACTTTCCACGCGATCGATCGGGGTGTCGCCGCTGACGCGGTAACTTTTGTCGGGCAGACCAAAGATGTCGCCCTCGTCGTCGGCAATGTCAAATTCGTCTTCAATCTCGCCAACGATTTGCTCCAATACGTCTTCAATGGTGACCAGCCCCGCCACGCGGCCAAATTCGTCGATGACGATGGCCAGGTGATTGTGGTTGCTCTGAAAGTCGCGCAGCAAGTCGTTCAAACCCTTGCTTTCGGGTACAAACACCGCCGGTCGCAGCAAGGCGCGCAGGTTGAGCTCAGGCGCACGCTGCAGCTTGAGCAAGTCTTTGGCCATCAGGATGCCAAGAATGTTTTCGCGGTCGTCTTCATAGACCGGAAAGCGTGAGTGGGCGGTATCGATCACGCCATGCATGACCACGTCGTACGGGTCTGCGATGTTGACCATGTCCATGCGTGGCGTGGGCACCATCACGTCGCCCGCGCTCATTTCCGCCATGCGGATCACGCCCTCGAGCATTTTGCGTGACTCAGCGCCAATGAGCTGGTTTTGCTCGGCTTCGGCCAGGGTTTCGATCAGCTCGTCGGTGGAATCGGGCCCCGGATGAATGAACTCGGCAATTTTTTGCAGGAGAGTGCGGGAGTCGTCTCGCTCGGGACGCACAGGATTGGGGTCAGACACGGCCAGATTGGCAGGACATGCGGTGGTTGGACAAGTCGCAAGGATAGCGGAAAACGTTGGGGTTTAAGAACACACTCTGCATCACTCTGGCGAGAGTGTCCTTAATTGTCAGTGGCCGCACGCTGGCGAGAGCGTCGTTCCGGGTCCCCCGGATGCCACACCTGCGCCATGGCGTTGAGCGTCTTGCGGATGAACTTGGCTTGCAGCTTGATCTGGTAATTGGCATGCGCCAGTTGCTCTTCCACCATTTCCGTCACCCGCGTGTCGAGCGTTGCCGGTGGCAACACCAAATAGCCTTCGGATTCAGCACCGTCGCGCTCAACTTTGGCACCAGCGCCTCTGGCAATCTTCAGCATGGCCGAGTTTTCACTGAGCACATGCACATACATGGTGCGCACGCCTTCGTTGCGCGCGTGCATCACGGCGCGCTCAAACAGTCGGGCACCGTAGCCGCGACCTCTGACGTGTTGCAACACTGACACACCAAACTCAGCCCCCTTCTTGGAATGCTCCAGTTCAGAATAAGCCACATGCGCCATGGCGATGAGCGTGAGGTGGCGGTTGTAAATGCCAAAAATCTCATCCCGGTCAAAATTGAGTCCATCCACATAGCGCTGGATTTGCTCGTCGTTGGCGGGAAAACCAAACCGGTAATAGCGGTCATGCTCGTTGAGCGCTTTCAGGTGCACCGCAATACGCGCGCGGTGGTTCGCACCCAACGAGCGTATCGGCACCATCAGGTCTGGCTTGCGCAGCGCCGGCACAGGAGCCAACACCTTCTGCTGCGGGTGTCCGGCTGAGGTCAGCCCGCTGTCATCTGAAGTTTCTTGGTCGATCGTCATGCTTCAAATATAAGGGTAAACCCTAGTCTTTAACCTCTAAACGCTGAAATCCCACAAAACCGCTACAACTCCCTCACCTCAAAGCTGGTGGAAATGGCAGCCGTCTTGCCCAGCATAACGCTGGCAGAACAATATTTGTCGTGGCTCATGGCGATGGCGCGTTCCACCGCCGTCGCTGGCACGCCCTTGCCCGTCACCATAAAGTGCATGTTGATTTTGGTGAACACCTTGGGGTCGGCATCTGCCCGATCCGCTTGCAGTTGCACACTGCAGCCACGCACATCGTGACGCCCACGCTTGAGGATCAGTACCACGTCATAAGCGGTGCAACCACCCGCGCCTGCCAGCAAGGTTTCCATGGGGCGTGGTGCCATGTTCAAACCACCGTTTTCTGGTTTGGCGGCATCAGGCGCGCCGTCCATCACCAGCGTGTGGCCGCTGCCTGTTTCTGCGACAAAACCCATACCAGAGCGCGTGCCCAAAGCGCCCGTCCAGTTCACTGTGCATTCCATACGCCACCGACCCTTTCAAAGTTCAGTGCCGCGCATTGTCACCTGCGCCTGCAATTCAAACTGACGTGTCAATGCAAAATTCTGACGTACCCATTTCCGAACATGGCCGTGGAATCCATTGGGAGTCCATCCTTGGCGCAAACAAGCGGTATTTACACACGGTGCTGCGCCTGACCCGGTTGCCCTGCCGTGCGTCTATGTCTTGCGGATTCCCTCATCACTCTGATTCGCACTCGATTTGAGTTCAGGGCAGACCAGTTTGTCTGCCCCATGAGAAAATCCGCGTTTATTTGTCGCAACACAAGAACAGGATTTATCTCATGGAAGAAGAACGCATCAACGCCATTGGTAACCAACTCGCCGACCTGAGCGCGCGTACCCTCGATCTTCGGGGGTATCTTTGACTACGACGCCAAATTTGAGCGTCTGAGAACCGTCAACGCCAGCCTGGAAGACCCCAGCGTCTGGAACGACCCCAAGCGCGCGCAAGAACTGGGCAAAGAAAAGAAGCTGCTCGACGGCGTGGTCGTCACCATTGACGGCTTGCAGCGCGACCTGTCAGACAACAGCGAGCTGTTTGAAATGAGCCGCGACGACGGCGACGAGGCCGGCTTGCTGACCATCGAAGCCGACGTGGCGCGTCTGGAAGGTATCGTCAAAGACTTGGAATTCCGGCGCATGTTCAACAACCCGGCCGATCCTTTGAACTGCTTTGTTGACATTCAGGCGGGCGCCGGCGGTACCGAGGCTTGCGACTGGGCCAGCATGCTGCTGCGCCAGTACCTGCGCTATTGCGAACGCAAGGGTTTCAAGACCGAGGTGGAAGACGAAACCGCAGGCGATACGGCCGGCATCAAGGGCGCCAGCTTCAAGGTCGAAGGCGAGTACGCGTTTGGCCTGCTGCGTACCGAAACCGGCGTGCACCGGCTGGTGCGCAAGAGCCCGTTTGACAGCTCGGGCGGGCGCCACACCAGTTTTGCCAGCGTGTTTGTCTATCCTGAAATTGACGACACGATCGAAATCGACATCAACCCGGCCGACGTGCGCATCGACACCTTTCGTGCCAGCGGTGCCGGTGGCCAGCACATCAACAAGACCGATTCTGCCGTGCGCATGACGCACATCCCCACCGGCATCGTGGTGCAGTGCCAGGACGGCCGCAGCCAGCACAGCAACCGCGACGTGGCCTGGAAGCGCCTGCGCAGCCGCCTGTACGACCATGAACTGCGCAAGCAGCAGGAAGAACAGCAAAAGCTGGAAGACAGCAAAACCGACGTCGGCTGGGGCCACCAGATCCGAAGTTATGTGCTGGACAACAGCCGCATCAAGGACCTGCGTACCAACTATGAAACTTCCGCTACGCAAAAGGTGCTCGACGGCGATCTCGACGCGTTCATCGAAGCCTCTTTGAAGCAGGGCGTTTAACCGAGATTGTTCATTAAGGCTGGGGATGGCAGCGAGTGCAGTTGCGAGGCAATTTGGCCCCGACTGCGAAGCCTGTAGCCGAAGCTACAGGCGACAAAGAGGGGCCTGACTTGGGGTTTTGCCAAAAGTGACCGCAAATGCGCCGCTGACGCCCAAGCAGCACCGCAGGTGCGCCTAATGGACAATCTCGGTTTAATGACCCATGTGCTGCTTTTGAACGCGCAAAACATTCTGAACGCCTTTGAGCGGTACAGGCCGCGCGTGATGACGTCGGACAATGACCTCGATTTGTTGGCATCAAAATTTCTGGAGACTCTCAATGTTGCAATTGCCTGATTCATCTGGGGCCGCGCGCGTGGTGTGCCGCGCTGACTACCAGCCCCCGGCCTACTGGATCGACACCGCCGATCTGACCCTTGACCTGGACCCGGCCAAAACCCGCGTGCTCAACAAGATGACACTGCGCCGCAACCCGGACGTGCCCGCACAGCCGCTGCGACTGGACGGCGATGAGCTGAACCTGGCGCGCGTGCTGGTCAACGGCGCTGGCTGCTCGTTCAAAATGGACGGCAACCAGCTGGTGCTGGAAAAGCTGCCTGAAGGTGATGCACCTTTTGAGCTGGAAATTTTCACCACCTGCGCGCCCGTCAAAAACACCAAGCTCATGGGGCTGTACGTCAGCAACGACTCGTTCTTTACCCAGTGCGAAGCTGAGGGCTTCAGGCGTATCACCTATTACCTGGACCGCCCGGACGTGATGGCGCTGTTTACCGTGACGCTGCGTGCCGACAAGGCCCGTTACCCGGTGCTGCTGTCCAACGGCAACCTGGCCGACAGCGGCGATCTGGAAGACGGTCGCCACTTTGCCACCTGGGTTGATCCGTTCAAAAAGCCCTGCTACCTGTTTGCGCTGGTGGCTGGCAAGCTGGTGGCGCGTGAGCAGCGCGTCACCGCGCGCAACGGACGCGAACACCTGTTGCAGGTCTATGTGCGCCCCGGCGACATGGACAAGACCGAACACGCCATGGCCTCGCTGGTCAACGCCATCATCTGGGACGAAGCGCGCTTTGGCCTGCCGCTGGATCTGGAGCGCTTCATGATCGTGGCCACCAGCGACTTCAACATGGGCGCGATGGAAAACAAGGGCCTGAACATCTTCAACACCAAGTACGTGCTGGCCAACCAGGCCACCGCCACCGACGTGGACTTTGCCAACATCGAATCGGTGGTCGGCCACGAGTATTTTCACAACTGGACGGGTGACCGCATCACCTGCCGCGACTGGTTCCAACTCAGCCTGAAAGAGGGCCTGACGGTGTTCCGTGACCAGGAATTCAGCATGGACTTGTGCGCGGACGCGTCGGCGCGCGCGGTCAAGCGCATTGAAGACGTGCGCGTGCTGCGCACCGCGCAGTTCCCGGAAGACGCCGGCCCCATGGCGCACCCGGTACGGCCCGACAGCTACGTGGAAATCAACAATTTCTACACCGTCACCGTCTATGAAAAAGGCGCCGAGGTGGTGCGCATGATGCAGACGCTGGTGGGGCGCAGCGGCTTTGCCAAAGGCATCACGCTGTACTTTGCCCGCCACGACGGCCAGGCCGTCACCTGCGACGATTTTGCGCAAGGCATTTCCGACGCCAACCCCGATTCAGCCCTGGCCAAATTGCTGCCGCAGTTCAAGCGCTGGTACAGCCAGGCCGGCACGCCGCGCGTGGCCGCCACCGCCCATTACGACGCAGAGCAGCGCACGTACACGTTGACCTTCACCCAGAGCTGCCCGGCCACACCGGGGCAAGATCGCAAGGAACCCTTTGTGATCCCGATCAGTTTGGGGTTGGTGGGTTCGGTCAGCGGCGCGGCGCTGCCGCTGCACCTGCAAGGGTCGCTGACCAGTGTGGGTGACAGCCATCTGTTTGTGATGACCGGGGAGCGCGAGTCGATCACCTTTGAACAGGTGACCGAAGTGCCCGTGCCGTCGATACTGCGGGGCTTCAGCGCACCGGTCAATTTGGATTTCGACTACACCGATGCGCAGTTGCTGACCTTGCTGTCGGATGACCCCGACCCGTTCAACCGGTGGGAGGCCGGACAGCGTCTGGCGCTGCGGTGCGCTCTAGCTTCCATAGCGGCTAGTGAAGTCACGACGGGGGCTGAAGGGCTTGATGATGCCTACATTGCGGCCATGCGCTCAGTCTTGCGCCACCCCACGCTGGACGCCGCATTCAAAGAGCTGGTGCTGACCTTACCCGCTGAAACCTACATCGCCGAGCAACTCGATACCGTTGACCCGCAGCGTGTGCACGCCGTGCGCGAAGCCATGCGCACCCAGTTGGCGCGCGCGCTGTTTGACGACTGGCAATGGGCGTTTGATGCGCACCGCCACAATGGCGGCTACCGCCCCGACACCGTCTCCAGCGGTCGGCGCGCGTTGGCCGGCCTGGCGCTGGGCTACCTGTGCCTGGACGCCCGCAGCAGCGGCGACACCGTCTGGCCGGGCAAAGCCTACCAGCGCTTCAAAGACGCCGACAACATGACCGACCGCCTGGCCGCACTGAGCGCTCTGGTGCACAGTGGTCACGCCCTGGCCAAACCAGCGCTGGAACGCTTTCATGCGCTGTTCAAGAATGAAGAACTGGTGCTGGACAAGTGGTTTGCGTTGCAGGCGGGATGCACCGACCGTGGCGGCCAGATATTGTCCGCCGTGCGTGCGCTGATGAAGCACCCCGACTTCAACCCCAAGAACCCCAACCGGGCGCGCAGCCTGATCTTCAGCTACTGCAGTGCCAACCCCGGCGCGTTCCATCGTGCAGATGCCGCTGGCTACGTCTTTTGGGCCGACCAGGTGCTGGCGCTGGACGCGATGAACCCACAAGTGGCAGCGCGTTTGGCGCGCGCGCTGGACCGCTGGAAGAAGCTCACCGAGCCCTACCGCAGCGCGGCACAAGAAGCCCTCAAGCGTGTTGCAGCCAAAACTGATTTGAGCAACGACGTACGCGAAGTGGTCGGACGCGCACTGGCTGATTGATTTACCCCGAGGCAAGAGCATGAAACGCATCTCACTGACCCGTTATCTGGTAGAACAGCAGCGCCTCGAAGGCCATATTCCGTCGCAATTGCGCTTGCTGCTGGAGGTGGTGGCGCGCGCCTGCAAGCGCATCAGCCAATCTGTCAACAAGGGCGATCTGGGCGACGTGATGGGCAGCGCCGACAGTGAAAACGTGCAGGGCGAGATGCAGAAAAAGCTCGACATCATCGCCAATGAGGTGCTGATCGAAGCCAACGAATGGGGTGGCCACCTGGCGGCCATGGCCAGCGAGGAAATGCAAGGCATCTACGTGGTACCCAACCGCTACCCGCAAGGCGAATACCTGCTGCTGTTTGACCCGCTGGACGGCTCGTCCAACATCGACGTTAACGTGAGCATCGGCACCATCTTTAGCGTGCTGCTCAAGCCCGAAGGCAGTGGGGTGGCAGAGCAGGACTTTTTGCAGCCCGGCTCGAAACAGGTCGCTGCAGGTTACTGCGTCTATGGTCCGCAAACCACGCTGGTGCTGACCGTGGGCGACGGTGTGACGGTGTTTACGCTGGACCGGGAACAAGGCTCCTTCGTCCTGACCGAAGAAAACCTGAAGGTGCCTGAAGACACCAAAGAGTTTGCCATCAACATGAGTAACCAGCGCCATTGGGCGCAGCCCGCACAACGCTATGTGAGTGAATGCCTGCAAGGCAAAGACGGCCCGCGTGGCAAAGACTTCAACATGCGATGGGTGGGCAGCATGGTGGCCGATGTGCACCGCATCCTGAGCCGTGGCGGCGTCTTCATGTACCCGTGGGACAAGCGCGAGCCCGGCAAGCCCGGCAAACTGCGGCTGATGTACGAGGCCAACCCCATGAGCTGGCTAATCGAACAGGCTGGTGGTTTGGCCAGCGACGGCACACAGCGCATCATGGACATCGTGCCCACGCAACTGCATCAGCGTGTGGCGGTGTTCATGGGCTCCAAAAATGAAGTTGAGCGCCTGACACGCTACCACAGCGCCTTGTAATCCGACTCCTGCTACCTGCACACGCAGTCGGCCACGCACGCAGAAAAATCTACTGTGACTGCAGGCCGTCTCAACGCGGTGGCATCCGGTAACACCACCAACGCAGGTGGCTTGAGCGCACCGGATGCAGCAGCCGCTGCAGCACGTGAAGAGCCGTCCGCGATGTCTGCCACTGACATCAAGTTTTGCGGTGTGGATGACCCCACCTGCGAATCACGTCAGTGATTGACACGTACAAAAAAATGATGCGGTGCTGATGCGCAACACTGCAAGGCACTTCATCATTTCTGTCGCAAAAAAGTCTTTCAATTTTTTTCATAGCACTTCATAATTCGCGCATCGGAAAATACTATGTTGACCTGGGACGACGAAGTCACATCTACTGCCAGTTTGCTTTCCCTTCACAGCTTGCCAGCAACACCACTGGCCGAGCGCAGCGCCAACCACTCTGCACTTTCTGCACCTGTCACTTCCGAGGCATTTCGCTCTGTAAGTCAACCGACTGCTTCCAGAACTGCAGCGCCTTCATTGCGCCGTGTCAATGCAGCAGACAAGCGCATCATCAACGGCGAGACCGACGTCAATCAACGGGTACCTTTCAAGTACAAGTGGGCGTGGGAAAAACACCTTTCCAGTTGCGCCAACCAACATGCCACGCAGACTGACCTGGGTGTCTTGTGCCCCAACAAAAAAAACCCGTTCCCGTGGATGAACGAAATGAGTGATCTCAAAAAAGAGCGCAATTTTTTCGAGACACGTGTCATTGAGTACCAGTCCGGTGCTGCCCTGTCATGGGACTGACGATTGATGTTGATTCACCACATACACGCACAGTGCATCTTTCTGCGCAAGCGGACGGTGTCACTGGGCAACCCCATTCAAGGTGCTGGGCAGATTCCCAACAACTTGAATCGCTTGCGGCACGCTCATGTGCACCAAGTGCTCTTAGCACCTTGATCAAGGAGATTTGAATGGCAACTGCAAAAAAACCCGCTGCTAAAAAAGCGGCTCCCGCTAAGAAAGTAGCTCCCGCTAAGAAAGTAGCTCCCGCCAAAAAAGCAGCTCCGGCGAAGAAGGCTCCTGCCAAGAAGGCGGCTCCTGCCAAGAAGGCGGCTCCTGCCAAGAAGGCAGCTCCAGCAAAGAAAGCCGCTCCAGCAAAGAAAGCCGCTCCAGCAAAGAAAGCCGCTCCAGCAAAGAAAGCCGCTCCAGCGAAGAAGGCTCCTGCTAAAAAAGCAGCACCGGCCAAAAAAGCTGCGCCAGCAAAGAAAGCTCCTGCCAAAAAGGCCCCTGCAAAAAAAGCAGCTGCCAAAAAGGCGGCACCCAAAAAGCCCGCTGCCAAAGCGCCTGCTGCCAAGCCTGCCCCGGCTGCACAGACCAAGCTCAACCCTCAGGCGGCCTGGCCTTTCCCGACTGGCGTCAAACCCTGAGCGTTGCAGATTCTTACGGTCTGCGCCAAGCCTGCTGCCCATGGGTGGCAGGCTTTTTTTTCAGGGATAAAAAACACGAATCCGGTAGCCCACCACTGGCGACGAATCGACAGGCAGCGTCAACGCCAGCGGTGCACTGGCACGCCATTCGGCCAAAGGCAACAAGATCTTGACACCAGCGTCAAGTTCACCCGCAGAAAACACCCGGCGAACGACCGTGCGATCCGGTAGATCGGTCAACGTCAATTCAATACTGGGTACCGCCAGCGGCAGTTCTGCAGTATTTTTGAGCACACAGCTCAGAAGAAAAAGACCATCCCCAAGCTGATTGAACGTTGCAGAGTCGATCAGCACAGACTCAATGCGCTGCACTGGTTGCAGTTCACACCCGATCGCCTCGCACGCCAACTTGAGTGCCGGTTGAACTTCCGGCCACCGCGCTACCAAAACATGCCGTTGCTGATACACCACCTGAGCGAATAGCAACCCCATCAGCAGAGTAGCCAGCACCAGCAGCACGGCTCGAACCCAAGGACGTTGCCATCGGTCTGCCCGGCGAGCATCACGCAAAAACGATATTTCGCCCAGCTTTGTATCCGCCTCATGGGCCACCGGTGCCAGAGCAGGCTGAGGATCCGCGCCGGAATCTGGGTCGATGCCTGACGCACGCAAGGGAACCCTTATTGGAGACGCGTTGTTGGCAAAAACGTCCTCAAAGGAAGGTGACACCCCCATGGAAGATGCAGACTCCAGCGAAAGAGTTTCTGCCTGGGATGGTGTTTCTACCTGCGCCTGCACCTCAGTTTGACCGTCTGCCTTTGTTTCCAAAATGGTATCTGCTGGCGCATCGACAACGACGTTCAAACCCGGGTGCACCGAGCTTTGAGTTGAGTTGTCTGATGGCAGAGCCAGATCAGGTGGCGTCTCGTCAACGGACAGGGGCTGAGTCGCAGTCGGCGACACCTGTTCAACTTGCACGAGATGTTGTGTGGCGTCAAAAATGTCACCGCACTGACCACACTTGACCCACCCCTGGGAGATGCGCAACTGATCCGGTACCACGCGGTAAATCGTGGTGCAGGCCGGGCAACGGGTCAACAAGCTCATGGGGGTGCTCACCTGTTGCCCAACAGTGCCTGGGCTCATCAGGCGCGTTGCGCTGTCATCAATATCCAGCCATCTTCGGCGTCTGCCACCTCCAGCCGGCAGTAGGGGGCATAGGCTTGTTGCAGCTCGGCAGCCTGACGCTCCAGAATACCAGCCAACACCAGATGCCCTTGCGCAGCGACACGCTCCCACAACAGCGGGGCCAGCACTTTCAGGGGCGTTGCCAGAATGTTGGCCAACACGGTTTGATAGTGGCCGCTGGCCAGATCGGACAAGCCGACATGCAGACCAACGTGGTTGGCCTGCGCATTCAAAACGGTTGACGACACCGCCGAGTCGTCGATATCCACCGCGTCCACCTGCTGCGCGCCGAACTTGGCTGCGCCGATGGCCAGAATGCCCGAACCACAGCCGTAGTCCAGCACGCGCCCCAGCGCGCCGCCGCCGTGGCCTGCAATCCAGCGCAAACACATGCGCGTGGTCGGGTGGGTACCGGTACCAAACGCCAGCCCCGGATCGAGCCGGATCACCACCCGCGCTGCAGCAGGCGGCTCGTGCCAGGTGGGCACAATCCAGAATTCTGGCGTCACCTGCACTGGTGCAAATTGCGACTGTGTCAAGCGCACCCAGTCCTGCTCTGGCACCGGTTGCGAGCCCAGTACCTCGCAGCCAGAAAAAAATTCTTGTGCCTGCAGCACTTGCTGCGCGTGCTGTGCTTGCTCACTTTTTTCAAACAATGCCGTCAGACGTGAGCGCTGCCAGCCCTCTTTGGGCGGTGGCATGCCGGGCTCACCAAACAGCGCTTGCTCGGCGTCAGTCTGCGCGTCAGCATCTTCCACGCTCACGCTCAAGGCATCCAGCTCTTGCAGTGCGTCGCTCACCGTTTCCACCAGCCGCACCGGGCTCATCAGACGCAATTCAAACATGATGATCAAAGTGCGCTAGCGGGCGTGATCGGCCAGCCAGCTTTCAAGGTAATGGATATTGGCACCACCTTCCATGAACTTGGCGTCCACCATCAGTTCACGGTGCAGCGCCAAGTTGGAGTGGATGCCTTCGATCACGGTTTCACCCAGGGCGGTGCGCATGCGTGCCAGCGCTTGTTCACGGGTATCGCCGTGCACAATGATCTTGCCGATCATGGAGTCGTAATTGGGCGGCACATAATAATTGGTGTAAACGTGCGAATCAACCCGCACCCCAGGCCCCCCCGGCGGATGCCACATGGTGATGCGCCCCGGTGACGGAATGCACTTGAAGGCATCTTCGGCGTTCAGTCGGCACTCGATGGCGTGCCCCCCGATCTGAATCTGGCGCTGTGAAAACGGTAATTTTTCACCCGCTGCCACCATGATCTGTGTCTTGACAATATCAATGCCGGTGGTCAGTTCCGTGACCGGATGCTCCACCTGCACGCGGGTGTTCATCTCGATAAAGTAAAACTCGCCGTCTTCGTACAAAAACTCGAACGTGCCTGCACCCCGGTAGCCAATGCGTTTGCATGCTGCTACACAGCGATCCCCAACACGATCAATCAATTTACGCACAATGCCGGGGGCTGGGGCTTCCTCGATCACCTTTTGGTGGCGGCGTTGCATGGAACAGTCACGCTCACCCAGATAGACCGCATTTTTGTACTTGTCAGCCAGTATCTGAATTTCGATGTGACGCGGGTTTTGCAGGAATTTTTCCAGGTAAACCGCTGGGTTGTTGAACGCTGCACCGGCCTCGCTTTTGGTCATGGCCACCGCATTGATGAGTGCGGCTTCGGTATGCACCACACGCATGCCGCGCCCGCCGCCCCCGCCAGCAGCCTTGATGATGACCGGATAACCAATCGACCTGGCGATGCGTCGTACCTGGGCCGGATCGTCAGGCAATTCGCCCTCGGAGCCGGGCACGCAGGGCACCCCGGCCTTGATCATGGCCTGCTTGGCCGACACCTTGTCGCCCATGATGCGGATGGACTCGGGTGTGGGGCCGATAAACTGGAAGCCGCTGCGCTCCACCCGTTCGGCGAAATCCGCGTTTTCACTCAAAAAACCATAACCGGGGTGGATGGCTTCCGCATCGGTCACCTCGGCGGCCGAGATGATGGCCGGCATATTCAGGTAGCTCAGGGCCGACGCGGCCGGTCCGATGCACACCGCCTCTTCTGCCAGCTTGACGTATTTGGCGTCGCGATCGGCCTCGGAATACACCATGACCGCCCTGACGCCCAGTTCACGACACGCGCGCTGGATGCGCAGCGCAATTTCGCCCCGGTTGGCGACCAATATTTTTTTGAACATGCGATTCGCCCTGGCCTTAGTCGATGATGAACAGCGGCTGGCCGTATTCCACCGCCTGCCCATTTTCGACCAGAATTTTGCGTACCTTGCCAGCCTTGTCGGCTTCAATCTCATTCAAAATCTTCATGGCTTCGATGATGCACAGCGTCTGGCCTTCGGCGACCGTGTCACCCAATTCAACAAACGACTTGGCACCGGGCGACGCAGCGCGGTAAAAAGTGCCCACCATGGGCGACTTGATAACATGCCCGGTATCCGCGGCAGGCGTGGCGGGCGCGTCTGCCAAGGGGGCTGCCGCTGCGGACGACATCGGTGCAGGCGCTTGGGCAACCGAGGTCTGCACCGCTGTGTATTGCGGCACGACAGTGGCGCTGGCCTTGACAATGCGCACTTTGCCCTCGGCTTCAGTGATTTCCAGCTCGGAAACATTCGACTCAGAAACCAGGTCGATCAGGGTTTTCAGTTTTCTCAGGTCCATACCAAAGTTCTCCAACGAGGCAATCCCATCACCTTCAAGATGAGTGAAATTGCATTAATTTAGTCTATTTACGTCAAATTTTTAGCTAACTGGCGGCAGTTTACTACCAAACCGGCCAAATTCCGGTTAACTGACAAGCCGCTGCATGCCTTGCAAATCAAGCTCTGACAGCTTTCCAAGCTTGCGATACACCAAGGTGCCAGAGGCATCAAACACCACCGAAAACGGCAAACCGCCATTCAGGTTGCCGAGCGAGCGACTCAACTCGATACCGGCAAACCCGGCCAGAGCCACCGGAAACGAAAGCGGGCGTTGCGCTAGAAAACGTGCTACTGGCGCAGCCTGATCAACCGCCAAACCAATCACTTGCCAACCGTTGGCAACATGTTGACGGTAAAAGGCATCAAGAAGCGGTAACTCTTCCACACAAGGCGGACACCAGGTGGCCCAGAAATTTACCAGCAGAGGATGGCCACGAAACCGTGCCATTGACAACGCCGATTCATCGAGCTGCTTGAATTGCTGTTGCCAGAAGGCCGTCCCGGTCGCTGATAGCTCACGAGACTGCTGGCGTGCACGACGCCAGACCAGTCCACCTGCCGCGCCAGCCAGTGCCAAACCCGCTGCCGCTGCCACCCAACCCCTGCGAGTGCGCGACCTGTCCATACGGTTCAAGCCTGCCGTGCCAACATTTGCCGCAGCGCCTGCACATCTCCGCGCAGTGGGCGCCCCGACGCGTCCGGTTTGAGGGCACCGCGCACGTCATCATGGTCGTACAGCATCAGGTGCACGCCAACGTCTTCGTTCAAGGGCGCGCAAAACGCATGCACACTCAAGGTGTCCACCGGGTGCCCGTGCAACCCGCGCGCACTGTGCACGGTATAGGCAACTTTTTGGTCAATCAAGGCAATCTCTGCGGATTTGCTGTCATCACAAAACAAATCGAGGTAAATGTCTGACAAACGCGTGGCCGTACCCCGCCACACCGCGCCGCACACATGGGGTCGAAACGATGCCAGGCGCTCCATCCACTGCAAAGCCAGCTCACGCAATGCACGCAGCTCAACTGGCTGCGTGTCACGGCAAAACGTGGCCAGGTAGTCTGTGACGGCAAACTCCAGTTGTGCATTGTCTGGCAGCGCCCGCGTGCGCCCCAGCCCCAGATCGCGCGCCGCACGCTGCTTGGCCGGGCCATAACCCAGTCCTTCTTCCACCACCAGACGCGCCGCCCGAGCGGCAATTTCATCTTTGAGATCAACCATGCCAAAGATTTTGCCTTGTTTCCCTAGAATACCGCGATGCACATTCATATTCTGGGTATTTGCGGCACGTTTATGGGCGGCTTGGCCGCACTGGCACGCGAGGCGGGACACAAGGTGACCGGCTGCGACGCCGGGGTTTACCCCCCCATGAGCGACCAATTGCGCGCGCTGGGCATCGATTTGATCGAGGGGTTTGGGGCTGATCAGCTGGCACTCAAGCCGGACGCGTTTGTGGTTGGCAACGTGGTCAGCCGCGCCCGCCTGGCCGACGGTTCGCCCAAATTTCCCCTGATGGAAGCTATTCTGGACGCGGGCCTGACCTACACCAGCGGCCCGCAGTGGTTGGCCGAAAACATCTTGCACGGCCGCCATGTGGTGGCCATTGCCGGTACCCACGGCAAGACGACCACCACAGCCATGACCACCTGGGTGCTGGAGGTGGCCGGTTTGCAACCCGGTTTTTTGGTCGGCGGCGTACCGCTGAACTTTGGCGTGTCGGCGCGCTTGGGGCAAGGTAAGGCATTTGTGATCGAGGCTGACGAGTACGACACCGCTTTTTTTGACAAGCGAAGCAAGTTTGTGCACTACCGCCCCCGGACTGCCGTGCTGAATAACCTGGAGTTCGATCATGCCGACATTTTCGACGACCTGGCAGCGATCGAGCGTCAATTTCACCATTTGGTGCGTACGGTACCGGGCACAGGCGCGCACGGTAGTGGCTGTGTCATCGTCAACGGGCTGGAGGAATCGCTGACACGTGTTTTGCATAGCGGTTGCGGGAGCGAGGTGCGCAGCTTTGGCACGGCGGTGAGCGACTTTACGGCAGACGGGCCCGCGCAAGATTTTGAGGTGCTGCACCGAGGGCAGCCCGCCGGACGGGTGCGCTGGAACCTGAGCGGCCAGCACAATCAGCTCAACGCCCTGGCCGCCATCGCTGCTGCCGAGCATCTGGGCGTGGCACCGTCGGTGGCGGTGCAGGCGCTGGGCAGTTTTGTGAACGTCAAACGTCGCATGGAATTGCGCGGCACGGTCGCTGGCGTCACCGTCTATGACGACTTTGCCCACCACCCCACGGCCATCCGCACGACGCTGGACGGGCTACGCCGCACGCTGCCCGCAGGGGATCGCGTCCTGGCGGTGTTTGAACCGCGTTCCAACACGATGAAACTAGGTACCATGAAAACGCAGTTACCCTGGAGCCTGGAGGCCGCCGATCTGTCCTTTTGCCACAGCGCCGGGTTAGGCTGGGACGCGCAGTCTGCGCTGGCTCCGATGGGCGGCAAGGCGCAGGTGTTTGACCGGCTTGACGCGCTGGTAAACGCCGTCACGCGCGCGGCCCGCAGCGGTGACCACATCGTTTGCATGAGCAACGGCAGCTTTGGCGGCGTACACGCCAAGCTGCTGCAATCACTACAACAAAAATAGCTGCTTGCGCTTTTTGAATAAGGGCTAGAGGCCAAAAAAGCTTATAACTTTTTTGTACCGCGCCGTGCCGTCACCGCATGTGACAACACCTCCAGGCAGGCCAGCGAATCGCCCCAGCCCAGGCACGCATCGGTAATGCTTTTGCCGTATTCAAGCTTGTCGGTTTTGTCCTTGCCAGGCGTGAATTTTTGCGCACCCGCGTTCAGATGGCTTTCAATCATCACGCCAAACACCTGGCGCGAGCCCGCGCGAATCTGCTCGGCAATGGCGCGCGCCACATCCAGCTGACGCTCGTGCTGCTTGTTGCTGTTGGCGTGGCTGCAGTCCACCATCAACGTGGCGGGCAGTTTGGCGCGGGCCAGCTCGTCGCAGGCGGTGCGCACACTGGCGGCGTCAAAGTTGGGGGCCTTGCCGCCGCGCAGAATCACGTGGCAGTCGCGGTTGCCGTTGGTCTGGACAATCGCCACGCGCCCGCTTTTGTGCACCGACAGAAAGTGGTGCCCACCGGCTGCGGCCTGGATCGCGTCGGTGGCGATCTTGATGTTGCCGTCGGTTCCGTTCTTGAAGCCAATCGGCGCTGACAGGCCGGATGCCAGCTCGCGGTGCACCTGGCTTTCGGTGGTGCGTGCACCAATCGCGCCCCAACTGATCAGGTCGCCCAGGTATTGCGGAGAAATCACGTCCAGAAACTCGCTGCCGGCGGGCAGCTCCAGGCGGTTGATTTCAATCAGCAACTGGCGCGCAATACGCAGCCCTTCATCGATGCGAAACGACTCGTCCAGGTAGGGGTCGTTGATCAGCCCCTTCCAGCCGACCGTGGTGCGCGGCTTTTCAAAATAGACCCGCATCACAATCTCCAGCGTGTCGGCGTATTTCTGGCGTTGCACCGCCAGGCGGCGCGCGTAGTCCATGGCCGCAGCCGGGTCGTGAATCGAACAAGGCCCAATGATCACCAGCAAGCGGTCGTCCTTGGCCGTCATGATCTGGCGGATGTTGCGCCGCGTGGTACTGATCATCTTTTCGACCGGCGTGTCCGAAATCGGAAAGAACCGGATCAAATGTTCTGGAGGCGGAAGCACGGTGATGTCCTTGATGCGCTGGTTGTCAGTCTGACCGGTGCGGTCGGTGGCGGGGGTGAGTACACCGGCAGCCCAGACATCCTGGTCCACGTTTGTTTTGGCATTCATCAACGGCATCCTTTCAGTTTCAAACAAAAAAAGCACATAAAAAAAACCGCCGGACTAAGCGGCGGTTTTTGGAAAGTCAGGACGTTTTTTTCAGGTACGTTCAGAACTCTCTACCGCCGATGGCGCTTGAGAACCAAAAATAGCCAAAAAAGAAAACGGCTGACTTCATGGGCCAAGACTTTAGCACAGTCATCTCACAACCCTTTCAGGCGGTACCACCCACCGTCAAGCCGTCGAGCCGCAGCGTGGGCTGGCCCACGCCGACCGGCACGCTCTGGCCTTCTTTGCCACAGGTGCCCACACCACTGTCAAGTTGCATATCGTTGCCGATCATGCTCACGCGCTTCAAGCATTCCGGGCCGCTGCCCACCAGGGTGGCACCTTTGACAGGGTATTGAATCTTGCCGTTTTCAACCCAATACGCCTGGCTGGTTGAAAAAACAAACTTGCCGCTGGTGATATCCACCTGTCCGCCGCCAAAGTTGGTGGCATAGAGGCCTTTTTTGATACTTGCAACAATTTCCTGCGGGCTTTTTTTGCCAGCCAACATATAGGTGTTGGTCATGCGCGGAATAGGTACATGGGCGTAGCTTTCACGCCTGCCGTTGCCGGTCGATGCCACGCCCATCAGTCGCGCGTTCATCGCGTCCTGCAAATAGCCTTTCAGGATGCCGTCTTCAATCAGCACGGTACGGCTGCTGGCGTTGCCTTCGTCATCGACGTTCAGGGAACCGCGCCGGTCGGCCATCGTGCCGTCGTCCAACACGGTCACCCCCTTGGCCGCCACGCGCTGGCCGATGCGACCACTGAACGCGCTGGAACCTTTGCGATTGAAGTCGCCTTCGAGCCCGTGGCCAATGGCCTCGTGCAACAAAATACCCGGCCAGCCCGGGCCCAGCACCACCGTCATTTCACCCGCCGGGGCAGGGCGTGCTTCAAGGTTGGTCAATGCCGCGTCCACCGCTTCATCCACATAACGCTGAATCACCGCGTCGTCGAAATAGGCAAAACCAAAGCGCCCGCCGCCACCGGCGCTGCCCATCTCGCGGCGGCCATTCTGCTCGGCAAACACCGTGACCGAGAGGCGCACCAGCGGGCGCACATCGGCCGCCAGGGTGCCGTCGGCGCGCGCTACCAACACCACGTCGTGCTCGGCCGCCAGACCCGCCATCACCTGCGCCACACGCGGGTCTTTGGCGCGCGCCCGTTTTTCGACTTTTTCCAGCAACGCCACCTTGGCGCTGCTGTCCAGACTGACGATCGGATCCAATTCAGGGTACAGCGAACGCGAAAGCGCTATTTTTTTAGAAGCTATCCGCGCCCGCTTGGTCTGGGCTGCCGCCCCAATAGAGCGTACCGTCTTGGCGGCATCAAGCAACGCTTCCCAAGAAATATCGTCAGAATAGGCAAACGCCGTTTTCTCTGCGCTGACAGCACGCACGCCCACGCCTTGGTCGATGCTGAACGAACCGGTCTTGACGATGCCTTCTTCCAGGCTCCAGCCCTCGCTGCGCGTGGTTTGAAAGTACAAGTCGGCTTCGTCCACCCGGTGTGACTTGATCTGGCCCAACGCGCGCGCCAGATGCGATTCGTCCAGACCAAAGGGCTCAAGAAGCAGGGTTTTGGCAACGCCGAGACGCTCCCGGGTATTTTCAGATGATGTCATGCGTTGATTTTAGGCGTCGCCCCGATTTGGCGTGGTAGCCTTGAAGTCATGCCAAACTCAACGCAATTTGCCACTGCGACCCGCACCAAGCAACGCTTCCTCACGCTACGTCCGAACTGGGTCGCAGCGATCATGCTGGCCCTGGGTTTGCTGATCAGCAGTGCCGTGGTCTGGCAGATGCAAGCCAACGACCGGCAAGCGCGACGCAACCAGATCTACATCCAGGCCAGTGACCACGCCAGCGCAATCCAGTACAACCTGGATCGCGCGCTGTCTGCCGTCTATGCCCTGGCAACGCTGGTGCAACAAACCCGCGGCCACATCAGCAATTTTGATGCAACCGCAGAAACCATGTTGACGTATTACCCCGGCGTGTCGATCCTGATCCTGGCCCCTGGGGGCGTCATCAGCAACGCTGTGCCGCTGGCGGGCAACGAAAAGGCCATTGGACTGGACTTGCTCAAAGACCCGGTGATGCGCGCCGAAACCGAATTGGCTCGCGCCACCGGCAAATTGACGCTGGCCGGGCCATTGCCGCTGCGCCAGGGTGGTCTGGGGCTGGTCGCACGGATGCCCCTTTTCCTTGCGGATGACACGCAACAACCGGTGTTTTGGGGCTTCACCAACGTGGTATTGCGGCTACCGCAAGCGCTGGCTTCGGCGCACCTGCCAGAGCTTGAACAGCGCAACTTGGCGTACCGCCTGTGGCGCGTCAACCCGGAAAGCGGACAACGCCAAGTTATTGCAGAGTCTGGCCCAGAGCCGTTGACATATCCGGTGGACAAGAGCTTTACTGTGCCCAACGGCGCGTGGACCCTGAGCGTCGCCCCCAGCCGTGGCTGGGACAACGCGGGTCGGCTGACTGCTCGTCTGGGGTGGGGCGTGCTAGCCTCTCTGGTGCTGGCGTATCTGGCCAAATTGCAGATGCGCCAGCTCGCCTCGAAGGCCAACCTGGAGCAGCAGGTTGTGGCCCGCACGCATGACATCCAGACCTCACAAATGCAATTGGCCGCTACGTTGCAAGCGATACCCGACCTGTTGTTTGAAATTGACCTGGATGGGCGCTTCATCACCTGCCACGCGCCGCGCAACAGCTTGGTGATGATGCCGGTTGAGTCGCTGATCGGAAAAACCGTGCACGAGGTGATGCCAGAGGCCGCCGCACAGACCGTGTTGCAGGCCTTGCAAGAGGCCCAGCGCGACGGCGTGTCGTACGGAGCTCAGCTTGAGCTGCCGTTGCCCGAAGGTGCGCGCTGGTTTGAACTGTCGGTGGCGCGCAAAGCGCCAGCGCCAAGCCAAAACAGCAGTTTTATTGTCATCTCACACGACATCACGGACCGCGTCGAAGCCGGACAGCACGTGCACCAGTTGGCCTATTTTGACAGTCTCACTGGCCTGCCCAACCGTACCCTGCTGCATGAGCGCATCCATCAGGCGGTGGCGCAAGCCGAGCGCCGCCAGGAACAACTGTGCGTGATGTTTCTGGACCTGGATCACTTCAAAAACATCAATGACACGCTCGGCCACCCTGTGGGCGACCAGTTGCTGGTGCAAGCCGCGCTGCGCATGCAAGCCACGGTGCGAACGCAAGACACCGTGGCACGCCTGGGCGGTGACGAATTTATTCTGTTGCTGCCCGACACTGGAGCGCGTGGCAGTGCCCGTGTGGCCAACAAGCTGTTGCAAGCCATCAGCCAACCCATCTCTTTGGCCGGACACGACCTGAGCGTGACACCGTCGATCGGGGTGGCCATCTACCCCGACGACGGCACCAACGCCGACACTCTGCTGCAGCACGCCGACACAGCCATGTACCGCGCCAAAAACAGTGGTCGCAATGGATTCCAGTTTTACATCAACTCGATGCAAACCGACTCAGCGCGCGCCTTGTTGCTCGACAACGACCTGCGCCGCGCGCTTGAGCGTGAGCAGTTGCATCTGCACTACCAGCCCCAGGTGTCACTGCGCACCGGTCAGGTGGTGGGGGTGGAAGCGCTGCTGCGCTGGACGCACCCGGCGCTGGGCAGCATCTCACCGGTGGAATTCATCCCCATAGCGGAGGGCAATGGCCAGATTTTGCCGATCGGCGAATGGGTTCTGCGCAGCGCCATGCAACAGGCGCGCGTCTGGACCGGGGTGGGCCTGCCTGCCATAACGGTGGCGGTCAATTTGTCGGCGGTGCAGTTCCGTCAACCCTATCTGGTGCAGCGCGTTGCCAGCATCCTGGCTGAAGAAGATGTACCTGCCGGAGTGCTCAAACTTGAGCTAACCGAAAGCGTGGCGCAGCAAGACCCCGAAAACGCCATGATGACCATGGAGCAGTTGCACCAGCAGGGTGTGCAGTTGTCGATTGACGACTTTGGCACCGGCTACTCGTCGCTGAGCTACCTCAAACGCTTCAAGACCAACCAGCTCAAAATTGACAAGTCATTTGTGCAAGACATCACCCAGGACACAGATGATCTGGCCATTGTGCGCGCCATCATCAGCCTGGCGCGCAGCCTGGGCTTGTCAACCATCGCAGAAGGCGTTGAAACCCAACAGCAACTCAGTGTGTTGCGCGATTTGGGTTGTGACGAAGTTCAGGGGTACCTCTTTTGCAAGCCCTTGCCTGCAAACGCCTTGCAAGCGTGGCTGCACCAGTGGGGAGAGGACAGCCAACATCCGACAAAGTGTTGAGGACAGAGCAAATTTGCTGCGCAAATGTTGATCTGTCCCGCAAAGTGGACAGCCAACATCCGACAAAGTGTTGAGGACAGAGCAAATTTGCTGCG
>Ga0172368_10001760_pt1 | contig 28826 bp, 37 predicted proteins | sample Lak11m_FD_114540 | JGI IMG/M metagenome (GOLD analysis project Ga0172368, IMG submission 114540) | Freshwater microbial communities from Kabuno Bay, South-Kivu, Congo - kab_022012_11m | ecosystem: Environmental > Aquatic > Freshwater > Lake | place: Democratic Republic of the Congo: South-Kivu...
ATATTGCCGGTCATCATTGAACTTTGGACCTGCCAGTCATCCTGCCCGCTGTTTACTGGCCTCATCCATAGGGACCTTCTTGGCATACGACGATGAGTCCATAAGATCTTGAGTCAAATAGTAGCGCTGAGATCATTAAAGATCCAGCTATTTCGTGCGCTACGCGGAACGGCCGTCTCAGTAACGATCCTCCTGCGTCAACCTCACCTTCCCCTCTCCATCCGCAACACCCGCCCGTACCGGTCTCGCACGATCTTCTCACCGGCCTGGTGCTGCCAGGTCTCGGTCGTGCGGCCATATTCGTCTCGGACCGTCGTCTGCCTGTGCCGATAGTCCTGGGTCTGGATCACCCGACCCGTCGAATCACGCACCGTCGTGGTCTGGCCCATGGCCCCCGAGGCCACCATGCCGATCAGCGCCAGCCCCACCAGGATCTTTAGCAGGAAGATCTGCAACCGTATCACCAGGTAGATCAACCCGCCCACGACCAATAGAGTCAGTATGCTCATTCCCGTCCCTCCTTCACCCGCTGCCATCCATCGTCATTACGTCCTGTCATCGCCGCCGCATTTTCTGGTATGTGATAGTCCTGAAATCTTCTCGTTTCTTGAGGGCCGGGAACCCGTGCAGTCTGCCTTTCTTATCGCTCAGCGGCAGCCTCGCCTTTTTGAGCGCACGTTGTGTCGTGAAGAACATGCTGTATGATCTTTCCGCCATGTGCAGCGCCGAGAGCCTCTTCATAGGTGTCGCACACCGGCAGGCTGCGGCTCTTGAGCCGATGCGTCCCCCAGTTGTAACAGTCGGTCGTGCGCCAGCCGCACATCCACCTGTCGTCCAGCGTCCGCAACACGTAGATGCGGCGGCCCTTCTCGTCGATCACATAGCAGTCTCCGCACTCAGGCGGTAGCACCAGCGCCATCATTCCCTCCATGTATCCTTCTCATGGCGATCTTCACCAGCGTCTCCCGGAAGCCGGCCACGCCGGGCCCGTTGGGCACCTCGGCCTCTGCCGCCTCCCGGAGTCTTGACCGTTCCTCGTCGGACAGGGCCGCTATCTCCTCGTCGAGCCGGGCAGCACGCTCGGCCTGCTCCCGCCTGGCCTCGGCATCCTGGTCCGCCTCGCGCACCACCGCGTCATTCACCGCCTTGGCCCGCAGCTCCTCCCGGATCTCGTGCAGGTCCGCAACCATCGGGAACCGCTTCATCGTCCTGATCGCAATGGAACAGATCAGCCCGAACGCCTCCTCGTCGCTGTCCCGAAACTCCTCCGCATACACACGGGCAGTCTCCAGCGTCATCCAGGAGTCCTGCCGAAACGCAGCCGTGAGCCTCTGAAACCCTGCGAGCAGGTGCTTCGCGTCCTCGAAGGCCTCTTCCACGCTGGGCCTGCCCGACGCAGCAGCCGCCTGCCTGCCCCGGAACTCGCACCGCTGCATCCATGCGTATTCGTAGTCCATAATGCGCGGGTCTGCCTTGGCCCGGATATCCAGCACCCAGATCCGATACTCGTACGCAATGTCGAGCACCGGATATCGACGCTGGTACACGTCGAGCTTGCCCTTGATGCGCTCCAACTGCTCGTCACGGTCGTGAAACTCACCCGCCATGGCTCTCCTCCAACACCTGACGAACCCAGCTCCGGGACCGGCCGAACCGCAGGGCCAACTGCCCCAGCGTCAGGTGCGGCCGCTCTTCCCGGGCCTTGCGCACCTCCATGGCCTGCAGCCGCCGGAATGCCTGCCTCGGGTCGGGAGTCATTGCCCTGGTCTGGCCGTGGAACGCATCGAGCAGCCGGATGGTGTTGCCCAGCCCCACCTCAGCGATCATCACGGCCACATCGTCCGACACCGCTTCCAGGATCTCCTCGTCGGAGTAATCGTTCAGCCAGCGATACCCGTACGGGATGTTCCTCCTGTCAATCTCCACGTCTCCCCCTCCACGGTTCTTTCACCCCGCGAGCCTGCTCCAGCCGCTTGATGACCGTCAGCGCCCGCTCGAACCCACGATCGTCCAGCAGCAGCGGGTGGCTCGCCCCGACAACCTTCTCCAGGAACGACCGCAGCGCATACTCCGGGTCCCTGGTCGCAAAGCCCTTGATGTTGCGGAACCGGGCCTCCAGCATGCGGAGCTGCGCACCGGTTGGCCTGCCCGGACGCTCGTCCACGTCCTGATATTTTAACGGCGGCATGTCCTCCAGCCTGATGAGATAGCCCTGCCACCCGAGCCGACGGAACTCTCGCTGGAGCCCCGGCATATCATCCTGGCCGAGCTGCGCCGCAGACCTGCGCCCCGTCACCCGCTCCAAAACGTCACGGTAGTCGTCATCATCCAGGCCAAGGTCTCGTTTGGCAATGTGGATGCGTGCCAGCACCCGCCTGGGCAGCACCGACGTTCCCTTGTGGTCAGGCATCATCGTCATTCCAGCCCATCCTCTCGTTATTCCCGTGAAAACGGGAATCCAGGAATCCTGGATCCCCGATCAGGTCGGGGATGACAGCCTGCAATAAATGGGGACTGCCCTGCCAGGAGGTAACGCGCGGGCAGTCCCGCCCCAACAAATGAGGAGCCCGGATCCGTTCGGGCCTTGGGTGGCCCTTGTGGTAGGGAATGCCATGAGGTTGCATCCGGGCTCCAATTCGTTCCGCTCCTACAAATCCGGCCGCAGCGGCACCACGTTCTCAGGCCTCTGGCGTGGTCCACCGCCGTTTAGCGTGCTGACCGCATCGATGAGCGTATCCATGGCGTTGCAGAGGTGCACGAAGCCCTGTCGCAGGTGTACGAACTCACTGGCCAGCCGCTGCTGGCCCTCAAGAACCGTGAAGTCGTACAGGGAATCCTCTTTCCGGCTGTCCAGCACCGCACAACACATGCTCACGAGCTGGTCTATCTCCTCATCGGTCATTCCCGCCTGCTCCTGGGCCTCTGCGACAGGCATGTCAGGCACCAGCTCCAGAAAACGCCTCAGGCCTGATGCGTTCATCCCGCCCTTGTCATCCATTGATCACCTCCGCCAGCTTCTGACGATCCGGCTGCACGAAGAACTCCTCGCGGGCAGGCCGGCGCTCCAATTCCAGCGCTCCCAGTTCGTCGTCCGTGAGCTGCTTCACATCCTGCTCGATGTATCGCACGCTCTTGATCACCACGTCCTTGAATGCGCCACCAAACTCCGCCTGCAGCCCCTCCAGCCGGTCGCACAGGTCCTCCATCTCCGTGGTGTTGCGCCGTGGCAGCGGGATCACCGCAGGCCGGCGCCGCCATCCTGCCTTGCCGAAATTCAGGCTGACCGCCTTGCGGCCCTTGAGCAGCTCGTCCTTGTTGGCCTCCATATAGCTCTGGATCATGACCAGCAGGTTGTTCCGCTGCTGCTGCGTGTATTCCGCATCGGCCTTGGCGTCGTCCCGGAGCTTGGCCACCGCCAGGTCCAGGTTCCGCTCAATCTGCTCCTGATGCAGGTCGCACATCCCCACCAGCTTGATCGCAATATCCAGGTCATCCACGCTCTTCAGCGCGAACAGCTCCCCGAACGTGTCTCCCCTATGTCGAACAGCCTTGTCGGCCATGTGTTTTCTCCTTTTCGTTGTTGTCATCCCGGGGTGTACGGGCGACCCGGCCGGTCGCCCCTCCAGGATCCATGATTCCTGGATTCCCGTTTTCACGGGAATGACAGGCTGTCCTTCGCTTCCATGGCCTCGGCCGTGTGGGCCGCTGCCGTGCTCCCAGTCGCGAACCAGAGCCGCCGTCTCGGCTCGGTCCCGGGATGCGGCGGCCCGTCAGAGCACCCTCCATGGCCCTTGCGGCATCCGCACTCCACCAGCCGGATCTCCCCGCTGGCCCCATCCCGCTGGAAATCCGTGTTGAATATTCCCACCACCTGGCACACGAGGATATACATGCTCTCGCTGTTCTGCCTCATCCACCGTGGCTCCTGCAGCAGGGTGCGCGCAATCGAACCAGCCGTCATCCCTCCGTTCCTCAGTAACTCCTCCATGTCCCGCCGCACCTCGTGCAGCGTCATGATCTCATGCCTCGTGAGCTGCCTCATTGCAGGACCTCCTTGCTGCACTCAGAGCGTGCCGCCATCAGCCGTCGCTGTTCCTCGTGCACGTCGTCCAAGACATCCAGGAACATGGCCCAAACGCATATACCGCCCACAAACGCCCCCAGGATCACCCCGCCTACGACGCCCGCCAGCAACTCGGTCATTCCACATCTCCTTTCACAATCTCGATGTCCTGCAGCCGCTCTCCGGTCCATATCTGGCAGACGAACCGCTCCGCCGTCTCATTCCGCAGCAGGTCCATAACCTCGGGGTTCTCCACCAGCCGCAATCCCTCGACGGTGTTGACGAGCCACGCCCTGAGCTGCGCCCGACCGCTCGCGATCTGGAGCGCCAGCTCCTCGCTGTCGAGCACCGTTGCCAGCTTGCGGGCCACGATCTCGGCGGCACCGCAGTACGAGCCTTTGCGGAACTTGGACAGCGTGCCCGGAGACATGTCTGCCTCCCTGGCCAGCCTGGCTGCCGTGCCCTTGGGCGCAGCCTCGAGGTAGCGGTTCACCCGCTCCACCGTGGCCGTCACACCGCCGGGCTTGACCCGGGATCCATTCCCGTGCCTGTGGATTCCAGCTTTCTCGGGAATGCAAACAGATCGCTCCCACCCCTCCCTCGTGAATTCGTTGTAGAGCGTCTCCGCGATCAGCGTGTTGTTCCCCGTGTACGTTCCCCGCTTGAACATGGCCAGCGTGCCCGGCGCCCAATTCGTGGCCCTGGCCAGTCTCGACAGCTCCCCATGCGGTCCGTTCGTCGTCCGCCGCTGTAACTCCGCCCTCATTTCCTCTATCATTATCATTCCGTCTCCTCGATGAGATACACTCGCTCGTTACTGCTCCGCCGCCGGATCGTCACCCGATACCCCTCCGCCGAAAAAATCTCCAGCACCGCGAGCCACTGGGAACCGCTGCAATATCCGCATCCCGCCACCAGAGCAGCCGATGTCACCGGCTGGCCGATCCACTTGGTGAGATACGCATGGATCCTCTCGTGGATCTCGTCGGGCCGGATCCGCCACATGCCGGCATCGGCCGTCACCAGCTCGCCCCGATACTTGAGCTGGCTCACAGCATTCAGCACGTCGGACCGGTAGCCCCAGCGCTCCGTCACCGCCGCCACGAGCGACTCCCTGGTAAACGTGCCCAGGTCCCGCGCAATGATCCTGATCCACGTCCTGCACCGGGGTAACACTTCCATCAGGGCGCCGTTCTGCACGTAGTGGGACTCGTTCGGGTCCATGAACCGCCCGTCGGCCAGCTCCACCGGAGGCTGCGGACCAGTCCGCCTCACCTGGCGTAGCTTCACCACCGTCTCTCCCGATTGGGCCTTCGCGACGCCCCCGATGGCCACATACCCGTTGCACAGCAGCACGTTCAGATACGGCAGCAGGTCTGGCGACCTGAACCCCGTGATTACCTCGAGGTCGTCCAGGCTCATCGCGGTCAGGCTCGCGAACGCCGCCCATACGGCCCGCTCTAGCGGCCCGGCCCCGTACACGCCCGCCTCTTCCTTCCTATGCCGTGACCCTTTAGCCATGGGCCACCGCCTGAACGTCCGTGTCGTTGCGGGATATCGGCGAAATCCCGTTGCGGCTGTCCAGCACCTTGCGCAGCTCTGCCATGCCGATGCGATCCCTCTGGTTCATCCTCGCCACCCATTCCAGCGATCGGATCATGTCCACCACCAGCCGCATCGACTGCCCAACCATCCGATGGACCTCCACGACCACCTCCGGCGCCACCGGATAATCACAGCGCTTCTCGATCACCTCCTGCACGTCCTCGAGCGTCGGATCGCCCATCCTTACGAGCGCCGATGTGTTGATCCTGCTGTAAAACGCCGTATATCTGCGCAGGATGCCGTCAACCCGGTCCTCGCCGATCATGAGGAACGCCGTGGACGTGTTGTCGTGAAGATCGTGCAGGATGCTCACCATGGTGCGCTTCTCGGCCACCGCGTCGATCTGGTCGATAAGAAACACCGCCGGACGCTGTCTCAGCCTCTCCTGCAGCTCCGCATAGCACACGTCCTTACGGTACACGCTGGGCGCTTGCCCAACAGCCAGCAGCAAATCCTTGAGCATACTCGTCTCCGTCCATATCGACAGCGCACGCACCATGTACGTCTGGATGAGACCCTTCCGGGCCGACAGGGAGTGGTAATGCGTCATGGTCAGCGTCTTGCCGAGACCCGGCCTGCCGTACACGAGACCGAGCCCCACGATGGAATCGTCCGACAGCCTGGCCTCTAGGGCCGTGCATGCCGCCAGAAACCGCTTGACGTTGTTGGTTGACGCCAGCAAATTCTTCATCTACAATCCTCCTGTTCCAATATTTTCAACCAGGTCCGGCGCGATCCGGGCAAGCCATTCGTGGTCGCGTCGGTCCCACTGCTCCACAAACATCAGGGCATACGTCTCCCATGAGGACCGAAAGAGCCCCAGCCAATCCTCCTCAACGGCCGTCAGCGGCCTCATGCGCTGTGCCCCCCGCAGCGACTCAAATTTTTTGATAGGGTTCCAGTCCAGCTCCTCAGCCTCCTCACGCCTCCGGAACGGCACGACCTTCCCATCACCATCATCGAACCCCCCAGGTCCGTCCTCTGTCTTCCCGTACGGGCAACCCACCGGGTCACCCCCAGCGGCATCCCCGACATGATCCGGGATCCATTGTTCGTCATTGCGAGGAGGCAACGCCGACATGGCAGTCTCGGCCTCGTCTCTGGCCTCCACCGCAGCCATGGCCCCGTCGATGAACGGGTTGCCCTCAACCGGATCACCCACGGCCAGGTTCGTCACCGTGGCGCCTTGACTCCTGATCCGTGCAATCTCGTCGGCCAGCGGGTCCGTGTAGTTGGTCTCGGCCAGGCGCTCCATGGCCTTACCCCGCTCCCGCATGTGCTTCTTCTGCCGCTTCCGTGCCCGAATCTTGTCCGCCACCGAGATGCCCGACAGCGCCATATCCTCCGCCTCGCACACGAACTGCCGGGTCTGCGGGTCGAAGCAGAAGACCCTGCCCGCATTGCGCACATCCACACGCACCGTCAGCGTCCGTCCAATCCAGTCGATCAGCTCGTCGGCCCAGTAGAATCCTCCGTCGTACCGGAGCCCCTTCTTGCCCATGGTCCGCTCCCCGCACGGGGCCAGCAGGATGTCCAGCGCCCTCGGATCGTCCAGCTTCGACGGTCGGAACGGCACGCTTGCGGCCTTGGCATTGGGCGTCGTGTTGATCCCCGCATGCCGGCGCTGGTGATAGACCTCCTCGGTCCAGCGATCAATCACCGCCTGCAATTCCGCCATGGTCAACATACCGTCATTACCCGCCGTTGTAGGGGCACATCCCCGTGTCTGCCCTTGGAAGGACGCACACAGGGGTGCGCCCCTACGGGTTCCGGTCTTCTTCCTCCCCATGCGCTCCGCAAAACTCCGCCGGCTCTCGATGCCCTTGCGCTCGGCCACGTCGTGCCCGATGTATCCCGGCAATCCCTCGAACAGATCGTGCGACAGCGTCCGGAACACCCGCTCCACGTGCGGCTTGGCCTCGGGCGTGAACGGCGGAACAGCCACCACTCCCACGCCAAGGGCCAGCAGGCCCTCGTTCACCATCTTGGAGGCGTAGTCCTGGCCGTTGTCCCGGATCACGGTCTCGGGCAGGCCCCATTCCATGGCGATCCGCCGAATCAGCCCGGCTATCCCCCAGCTGTTGCTCGTCCGGGTCACCACGAACCGGGCCTTGCGGCTGAACACGTCTATCCCCCCGATGATCGTCGGCCTGAATGTCTTCCTGTCATTTGTGGCCGCCGTAGGGACAGACCCCCGTGTCTGCCCCTCCACGCACATCACGTCCGCAGCCGTCGAATCCACCTCGATGAAATGCAAAAACCGGTGCGCCTTCTCGTCCGCCGATCCCAGGGCGAGCTGATACTTGCCCCTGGCCCTGTCGGGGTTCACCAAGAACTCGTGGAGATACGGGTCCGCCTCTTTCTGCTTCCTGATAAATTCACGCACCTGTCTCGGACTCGCCGCTGCCTTGCCGAACCGGGCCGCAACGCTCCTGGCAACCTTGATGGCCTTGAGATGCGGGTTCGCCGACAGCGTGGCCATGATGAACTGCTGCTGATCCAGCGGGAGCTTCGCTTTGCCTCGCCAGTGGCCGTGCCCGCTGATGAGGCCCGCAATGCCCCGATCCTGAAACCGCTGCTCCCAGTCGTACAGCTTTGTTCTGCTCAGCCTCGGGATCACCCCGTACACGCCCGGGTCCATGCCCTCAACCTCACGGCTGTTGAACATGGCAGTGAACAGGCGCACCGCCTCCGAGCGCAGCCCCTCGTACGTGTTTCGGAAGGCCTCGAGATGCTGAAGCACCTCGACCCGGCGGATGGCCAGCGACCGCTGCCATCCCCTGGCGCAGTCGAAGTCACGGGCACACGCCCCGACCCGCTCCGCAGGGAAGTCCACCGGCACCAGCTCGGCCATCTCCTCGGGCAACTCCCCAAAATGCACCCGCACTCTGCGCTGCACATCGGCTGGCAACCGCCTCACGATGAACATTCGCTTCGCGCCGCCAGGGTGAGGGATCTCTTTGAACTGCCATTGCTCTTTGTTGGCTCGCCAATTCACGCCACGGCGACTCATTCCAAGTATCTCGGCCAGTTCTTGAGCCGATATCAGGCCACCTGTGGTTGATGAAGATGGTGGTTGAATAGTACTTCTCGCTGTACCTTCGAGCTTTTTGGCTGAACATGCTGATTCCATTGTCTCATTCCGTTTTTTGGGTACTTCCCGCTGTACTTCCCGCTGAGCTGTTCACAGCGGGAAGTACTTTGTCCCGTTTTACGCAGTCATTTTTGGTCTGCCGTAGCACGATTGGTGTCCATCCTGGTGCTCCTCGTACCGACCCTCTGTCAGGCGCCCGACCCCTGAGACCGTGTTCCTGCATCAGTCCCGTCGGCCCGGCGCCTCCCACAAGGCCCGTCAGCGATTCAAGGTATCCTTCAGCCCCGTGGCAGCGGAGAACTTCACCGCCTTCTTGGCCGCTATGGCCATCGCCTTGCCCGTCTGCGGGTTCATGCCCGTGCGGGCAGCCCGGTCCACCACCTTGAACGTGCCGAACCCAGGCCATCCAAGGCTGTCACCGGCAATCAACGCATCTGCCAGCACCTGGAAAGCCGCTGCCAGCGATCCCTCCATGGCTGCCTTGCTCGTGCCCGCAACCTGTGCGGCATTCGCTACAAAATCTGCCTTCGTCATGTCGTCTCCTCTCTCTGGCGCTCTGCACCTATGGTCTAGCGGCCTCTGCCGCTGAGTTCCCTCTGTAGCTGCCGCTTGATTGCGGCTCCTTCCCTGATGTGCTGCTCCAGCTTGCCGAGCAGCAGTTCCGTCTCCTCGTTCGCCGAGATCACCTTGCCGCCCAGCCCGGCCACCAGCGCCCGAAACGGCCGCAGGCTCCCCGTGGCCAGGCTGATCCCATACACCACCCACACGGGCAGCTTGATTTCCCCCGGCTTGGATAGATAGTTGTTGAACATGTTGATGGAGAGAGGCCTCTTCGGATCGCTTTGTGTCCCCGTCATCCGGGGGTCTACGGGCGACCCGGCGGGTCGCCCCTCCCGAGATCCATCTTCTTTGTCAGCCTGCCCTGTCATCCCCGACCCGATCGGGGATCCACTCCGCCCAAAGTGCCGGTTCACCCGGCCCAGGACCTCTTCTCTGCTCAACCCGCTCTCCCGAATCGCCGCCTTGCATGCGGCCGCCAGCTCCACGTACAGCTCCTCCTCGGACTCCATCTCCGGCTCCGGCTCGGGGATGAATACCTCGTGGGCCAGCTCCGCCATGGCCGTGGTCGTCGAAATAAACGTCTCCACCTGCTCGCAGAAACACAGCGCCATCTGGTTCGGATCCTCGTATCTGCGCTTCACCATGACGAGGTCCTCCCTGGGACATCCCTGCGCAATGCGCCCCGGTAGTTGTCTCCGAAGGGCCGCTGGGCCCGCAGCAGTTCCACTCCCCTGCGATACTCGGCATCGTCAAGCCAGTGCACGCATTCCCTGCACGCCAGAAACCGCTGGTGCAGGTGCTCGTCTCCCCGCTCACCGCCGAAATACGCGTCGAGCCTGAGATACCGGCGATAACGCGATCCGCACTGCGACATGAGACACGACCGCCCTGACAGCCGCTTCATCCCCTTGATGCGGCATTCTCCTGCCACGTCCGCCGTGGCCATCAGCCTCTCCACCGTCTCCGCGTCATTGCGAGGCCGCTCTGCCGCCGTGGCAATCTCTCTCCCTGCCGCCCCAGGCTCGTCCCTGTCCGTCCTCCTCCCCGTCCAATTCCCCTTCATCGCCGCCATCAGCGCAGGCAGCGTCGGCCGCTTCCCATACCCAAACTTCCGGCTGATGCGCCGCTGCATCTCGCAGTAGTCGAGCGACGACCACTCGGACCGCATCCCCTCCACGAACTGCTGTATCCTGGGGTTCTCTACCCAATACTGTGCGATGCGACCCTGATTCATTGCCCCACCGCCTTTTCGTGAAGCTCCCGGGCCTCCTCCAGCACCTCCCGCAGGGCCGCCAGCTTCCTTGTCAGTCCGTTCCAATCTGCCGTTTCCATGGCATAGATCGCCTTGTCGTGGAGCCACCTGGCCTCCTCGATCCGCTTGCCCACCTCGTGGAGCGGGTCGAAATGTCTTGACTCTCCATTTCCCCTTGATATGATCCGTGCCGTCTCAAACATTTACTTTTCCTTTCCGGCCCGTGTTACCAGCACGGGCCTTTGTATTGATGTCGAGAATCTCTCTCAAAATTGACCTTGACGTCTCGGCCGCAACCGCGTACGATTAAAAAGGCCGCGACCGCTCACGCAATCTTGGCCTGTTTGATCAACTGGAGGACGGCACCGGGCGTGGAGTTCCCAGTCTCCTGCCCGTCGTCATCCCCGAGAGACTCTGGAAGAGACTCCAGGTCCACTTCCAAAAAAAGAGCCGAGACCGGCACGCCGAAATACTCGGCTACCGCCTCGGCAATCCGCCTGTGGAGCTTCTGGCCCTGAAGCGTGTGTCGGACCTGCCACTCGGGCTTCCCGATCTCCTTCGCCAACTGCTTCACGGTAATGCCGCTCTCGGCGCGGATGACCCGGATAGCGGGGCGTCGCGCCAAGAGGACCTTGTGCGTCCTCTTCATCTATATCCTCCCTGGGCCCGTTTTAGACCGCCATCTCTCAACACCAAGGTCTAAAACAGCCCCCCGTTTTGTCTGTCCATCCCAGTGTGAGGATTAGATAGACCATTAAGAGGTTCTTTGTCAACAAGAAAATGGATTCAAAAGACCAAAAAGAGACTCCGGCTGACAGATTGCGTATGGTCATGAATGGGCTTAATATTACTAGCGATTACGCTCTGTCTCGTCTGACTGGAGTTAAGAGATCCACCATCAAGAACATTCTCGATCGGAAAACGATAGGTCCTAAATCGGTCCAGAGCCTATCGAGGGCCTTACATATCAGCCCTAATTGGCTTGAGTTTGGCGTCGGTCCCATGCGGCTTTCAGACGAATCTGCGGAGCTTCCCGTGGGCGGAGCGCCGGGAGCCTCTGGCGGGGTGGACCCCGCCGCGTACGCGTACGTCCGCAAGGCCACATCGAAACTGTCTGCCGGCGGAGGCGTCATCCCCGAAGAGGAGTTTGAATCGCAGCGCTACGCTTTCCTGCGCTCTTGGCTGCGGTCGGTGGCCACCAGTGCTGAAAACTGCATCCTCATGGAGATCGATGGAGACTCCATGCACCCGACCCTCGATAGCGGGGATATCGTATTAATAGACATGGGCAGAACCGAGGTCATTTCCGACGGCGTCTTTGCCTTCGGTGAGGGTGACGTGATCAACATAAAGCGCATCCAGCGAGCACATCCGAAGTATCGCATTATCTCCGACAACAGTGACGAAAAGAAGTACCCATGCCGCGAAGTTGAGCCGGGTGACATCCGCATCATCGGCCGCATCATCTGGCTCGCCCGTATGATCAAGTAGCCTCTCTATATATTCCTTAATAATTGATGTTGAATTTGGGCCTTTGAGGCCGTAATATGCCATCATGATCCCTGACCGAGGGAGAGCCACCATGCTTAGATGCTTTGCAGGTATTTTTGCAGTTTTAGTCATGTCGGGAACATCAGCCCAGATAGTCATGGCTCAACAAAGCTGCACTACGGTGAAGGACTGTCCATGCTTCATCAGCAAGGACTCAATGAAGGCGCTGAGGCTCGCCTTGTCATACGCTATTGTCGAGAAGGATGACGCTGCGAAAGAGAATCGACCCATCAACAAGAAATACTCTGACAAGCTCGATTCGTTGTTTAACCAGTTGTCGCGAGCAGGAGAGATGGACGTCATTCCTAAGGGGGTTTCGGTGATCCTCACGAGAGTGCCTGGGGAAGGATGGTTGTCCTCCGATGACTTCAGTGTCCGGGTTCCAGGATCACGTGAAACCTACTGGGTATTGAATAAGTCATTCTTTAATTGCGAATGACCGTCCCTCCCGTCGACTACGCCTACATGGACGAACAACTCAGTCGGTGATCGCCCGAGTTGGCGTGGCACGACTGCTGTGTGCCCATAGCGGTTCATGTCCTGTTTTAGGTCGTCATTTTGGTCCGAAATCCTCAGTGTCTAATTTCCCGTCCGGTTTTGACATTTCTCGATGCATCGCACGAATTCCACCATGATCCCCGATGGTTTCCCCAGCTTTCTCGATATTTTCCGTGTCCCGTTTTACACCGCTCGTTACAAATATTCTCGCAAATACAGTCTTCACGACATTTACAGCGGAGGCTGATTGACTTCATTCCCCTTACATAACATTCACACATTGTTTTGGGGGAGCTAGCGCCCAGGAAGCTCACCCTATGCAATGGTGGTCCCTTCTTAGCTTGTGTCATTCGACATTTGAATGTAGTCCGATTCGCGCTTCCTTGGGAAAGTTCTCTTATAAGACCTTTCTTGCTGGCCCCTTTGTGTCTTACCAAGCTAAGAGTTGTTTCACCGAAAAGCCTACCGTAAGGATGCTCAATACGGAAAGCAGTGCCACAAACATCCAGGAGACTATGTTCATGACGAGGCCATTGGCGTGGTGCAGCATAATGGATCGGTCATTGATTAATATGACCATGAATATGAGCACAATGGGGAGGACAAGTCCGTTAATGACCTGAGATACGAACATTATGGATACCAATGGAAGATTAGGGGCCAGGATCAGCAGGCCTGAAAAGAAAACAATAAAGCAGTAGAGGCCATAGAATTGAGGTGCCTCGGAAAATTTCTTGTCGAGACTTGATTCCCATCCAAAGGCTTCACAGACGGTATATGATGTTGAGATGGGCAGTATGGCAGCGGAGAACATAGAGGCATTAAAAAGTCCAAAGGCAAACAACCAGGTGCAGTATTTTCCTGCCAAAGGTTCTAAGGCGAGAGCGGCCTCGGCCGCCTCCTCAATCTTGACGCCGGCCTTGTACAGAGTAGCCGCGCATGCAAGGATTATAAAGAAAGCCACAACGCTCACCACGATCGAGCCGACTATCACATCGATGCGCGCTGCATGAAGGTCCTTCTCTTGTAAACCCTTATCAACAATGGATGCCTGAAGATAAAACTGCATCCAGGGGGCAATGGTGGTTCCCACCAAACCGGCCAGCATCACTAGAAATGGTGGTTCCCATTTTATGGAGGGAGAGCTTACGGCTTCTGCGACTTCCACCCAGTCTGGCTGGATGAGAAACCCGACGACGATGTAAGCCACATAAAACAAGCAGGCGCCCAGAAAAACTTTTTCGATGGAGCTATACGTTCCTTTTACCGCGAGCCATAAGAGGAAAAGCATGCTCAAAGGCACCGATATGTATCGCGATATACCGAACAATTCTAGCGATGCGGCAATGCCCGCAAACTCTGAGAGCGTGTTGCCGAGGTTTGTTACGATGAGGAGTATCATTGTGTAGAAGGTAATCTTGATGCCGAATCGTTCTCGAATGAGGTCCGATAGCCCCTTTCCTGAAACGACTCCCATCCTGGCGCCCATCTCCTGGATAATTATCAGGACCAGCGTTATGGGGATCAGAGTCCAGAGCATTGCCAGACCATATTCTGACCCCGCTAGAGAGTAGGTAGTGATGCCGCCGGCGTCGTTGTCCACATTGGAGGTGATGATGCCCGGTCCCATAAGAACGATCATGGCCCAAAAGCCGGTGAGTTTTCGCCTCAACAAGCTCTTCGGCGCGCCACCATGAGTAGCCGATTCTTGAGACGCTGGTAAGGGCACCATCTTCTCCTTAGAAGTTACTTCCCCAGATGAGGAGCAAGAATATCTAATAGGGCCTTGAACCGTACAACGCCCTGAATATGGTTTTCCTCATCAACGACAGGAATTCCTCTAAATCCATATTTGGCAAAGAGCTTTCCAAGATCTTCCGCCGAATCATCAACACGAGCTGTTATCATCCGGGTTGTCATTACCTGCCGAAGCGGTGTAAAGATTTCGCCTGACAAGAGGTCCCTTAAACTAACAACGCCTAAGAGTCGCGAATCTCCGTTGACAAGATAGACATAATAAATAACATCCATCTCATTGGCATGCTGCCGGATGTAGTTAAGCGCATCGACAACAGTCTGGTCTGGCCTCAGCGCCATGAACTGAGTTGTCATCAGTCCACCGGCTTCATCTTCTTCGTGCTCGAGTAACTCTTTGACTTTGCTGCTATATTCTGGGGCAAGCTCTCTGAAGATGCCAGTTGCAGTGTCTTTGGGGAGATCAGCGATAAGGTCCGCAGCCTCATCAGGGGACATCTCTTCTATGATGTCCGCAGCCTTGTCAGGTTCCAGCCCCCTCATTATAGCGACCTGGACCTTTGGATCCATTTCTTCAAGCGCGTCTGCCAGGACTTCTTGGTTGAGGGAGTCCACGATAGCCGCACGTTCCCGAACATCCATATCCTCGATAATGTCTGCCAGATCTGCGGGATGAAGTGCCTGGAGTTTACTTTGAGGTATTTGGAGCCTAAGGCGGTCGAAATCCGCTAGCGGTTGCACAAAACGCCATGGGATAATTCTGTCTTTGAGATCGTAATCAAAAAACCACTTTGCAAATCTCACCGCAGCATCTTCAAATCCGAGGCGTCTAAGTATTCCGCGTAATCCAACATCCACAAAATCCAAACGCAGGGACCCATTTGACTTAACGAAATGCAGATCATTGACTCGCTCGACCTTGGCCCCATGCACGTCAACTATTTGTTTGTCCAATAGTAAATTCTTTAGGAGTACACGCGATGCGGTGCGGGTTGCTTCGCTGAAAGGAATGATGTTGGAGCTCTGTTGGAGCACAATTTCTCTGTGGGACACGCGATCCACATCTGACCACAACGCTGTAAGGATACGTTTGCGCCACTTAGGCCGAATGACCAAGGCTGTTACAAGAGGCTCTGGTTGCTCCAGTGACACCACAAGGTCTGAACTGACGCCTAACACAGCGCCATTTTCACAGGAGAGTACCCTCCTATCGAGCAGGTCGCTCAAATAGAAATGATCCCTTGTTTGGATCCCCGATGGGGTTATCCTCTCCGGCGTCGAAGACATTTCTCTCCTTCCGAGTGTCAAACCCAAGCGCCAACCCAGGTCGTTCCCGTTTCAAGATGACGTTGCCTTTTTTTGAGCTACGCTAAATAATTATACATTGAAAGGAATTCCTTTCAAAGGATAACTATTGCATAATAGTGGCAACCATCTAGATATTGGAGACAGTAGCATGCGCGTACGAAAACAGCTTGAAGTAATGCTGGCAGATGCGCCTGGCGAGTTGGCAAAACTGACCGCGATTCTCGCTGAAGAGCACATCAACATTGAAGCTATGAGCATTCAGGACGCCAATGAGTACCTTTTGGCTCTTTACGAGGTCAGAGCGAAAACGGGAAGGAGAGTAGCGCCCCGTGATTACTATGAAGCGATCCTAAAGGAATCGGCTAGGTACTCGATGATACGCCTCATCACCGACAACCCCACAAGAGCAGTGGACGTTCTCGCCAAGGGTGGATATCAGGTAAAAATCCAAGATGTCGTAGGGTTAGTCCTCGAAAACCATCCAGGCATTCTTCATCGTGTGTCCCGTGTCCTCGGAGATGCGGGGATAAATATTTCCTACACGTACGGGTCTGGTTTTTCCGATAGCGAGGCGGCCTTGTTTATCTTCAGGGTCTCTGATCTGGAAAAGGCATTGGAAAAGCTCCCAGATCCCTTGGTGTAATTAGACAAGAGAAGGCGGTTATGAAACTAAAGTTGGTTCAAAATGGGCCACGCAGCGTAGAAGTCGCGTCGGACCGATGGAGTTTTCTCGTCGATCTCAAAGAAGAATATGGCGGCAAGGATCAAGGACCAAATCCGTCAGAATTGACTGCGGCCGCGGTTGCGTCGTGCGAGATGCTCACGGGGATCTTTTGGGCGTCGAGGCGTCACGGTGTTGAACTCGAACATCTTGAGGCTGAGGTTGAATGGCAATACGGTGATAAACCAGATCGGATCACTCGCTTTGACGTCAAAATCCGAGGGGTGAAGGATCAACTGGGTGAAAAGACACGAGGGTTTGCTGCGATAGCTAAGAACTGCACGGTTTCCAAGACGTTTGCGACGCCTCCGGTCTTGACGCTCGATGTTGAGTGATAATTTTTGTAGGCCGGTGTCGGCCGGGCGGATCGAGTATTGTGTGAAGGAGCTTACGTCCGATAAGATATATTATGTTAACTCGGACTATATTGCGCAGACCCGTCTGTCATCACACGTCCGAGCGGCCTTACTCCGCGGTACCCGCTCTCTGTAATGCGAGGTGTAATGTCAAAATCACCTACTGGGACACCAAAACTTTCCGTCGCTGTCATCGCCAAAAATGAAGTTGACCGCATAGGGAGTCTTTTCGACTCTGTCGCCGCGGCTGATGAGGTTATCGTGGTAGATTCCGGCAGCACTGACGGGACTATTGAACTTTGCGAGAAACGGGGGGCCCGAGTTGTTACTGTGGGATGGAGCGGGTATGCTCGCCAAAAGCAAATCGCCATGGAATTGGCTACCGGTGAGTGGGTTTTGAACCTTGATGCTGACGAGGCCTTGTCCCCCGAACTAGCCGACGAAATACGCAGGTCCATCGATCAGGCAGATGAATCAATTAAAGGCTTCTCAATGCCCAGATTGAGTCGTTATCTCAATAAGTGGATTCGGCACGGAGGATGGTATCCCGACCGCAAGATACGTCTTGTAAAGAGGGGGTGCGCACACTGGATTGGAGACGGTTTGCATGAACGCTTAGAAGTTGCGGGAAGCGTTAGAGAACTTCAGCATCCCCTTCTTCACTACGTTTATAGGGATATCAGTGATCAATTGAACACAATAGACCGTTTTTCCTCAGTATTCGCAAAGGTACCAAGACAGCCGGTGTCTAATCTGTCCGTCTGGCTCGGTGTAGGTCACTCCTTCGGAAAATTCTTGGAGTGCGCTTTTTGGAAGCTCGGGGTGTTAGATGGGATTCCGGGGCTGATTATTGCCGTCAATAGTGCGTTCTACGTCTTTCTCAAGCATGCCAAGTCGTGGGAGCAAACCCATGTCCGACCTAGCAGCGTCATCCAGGAATAAATTACAGATCCAAGTGAATCAATTGCGTTACAGCGCTGCGTACCCTCATTTCGGCTCTTTTTTGATTTGGCGCAAATGTGAAACTAAGGAGCAGGAGTTTGAGGTATGAAGATTGCGTTGGCGCTTGAAAATTTCAATCCGTACGGAGGGGGTGTTGAAGCCTATGCAGTGGGTCTCGCCAAGAGACTAGTTGAAAATGGCTGGGAAGTGCACCTTTACGGCCACTCCTGGAATTATGAACCTCGTGAGGCGATCTTTCATCGGATCTCTCCCCTGCCCCATTTTCTTCCTCCTTCAATAAGGATTCTTCATTTTGCGCTGCGCCATCGAAGCATGGTAAGATCAAATGATTTCGACGTAGTGCTGGGTTTTGGTAATACCTTGTTCATGAATGTGTATCAAAGTCATGGGGGCGTTCACCGCTTCAGTACGATGAGAAAGATCGAAGCTGTCCGTAGTCCTATTGTGAGGATCGCTAAGCACCTTCTTACCCTTATCAGCCCTAAGTATCACGTAAGAGCGTGGATAGAAGGCTCGCCATTCAGATTCAATAAACTGCCTGTAATCATTGCAATATCAGATATGGTGAGAAGGGATTTGTCCGCCTATTTTGGGGTAAGAGAGGACGAGATCATCCTCGTTTACAATGGTGCAGATCATTCGAAGATCAAAGCAGTGGAAGAGGCAAGGGTCATCCAGACAAGGCGGAGCCTGGGGTTCCAAGACGAGGTCGTCTTTCTTTTCATGGCTTACGATCTGCGGAAGAAAGGAGTACATTATCTCCTAGATGCGGCAGCGAAGTTGGCAATGGGTTCCGAGGTGGGGCACTTCGGCGTTCTAATCGTTGGAGGAGAGCCGTCTTCAGCCATGCGTTCTTTCGTGAAAAGGCAGGGGTTGACGAAAAAGATTATGTTTTTGGGGCCAACTACGGAGCCGCAGCTTTATTTTCGTACGTGTGACGTTCTAGTCCTGCCGACGTTTTATGACGCGTGCTCGCTAGTTGTCTTCGAAGCTTTGGCTGCAGGAATGCCGATAATTACAACCAGATTCAATGGGGCTGCGGGCATTATAAAGCAAGGAGTTAGCGGTTTCATCCTAGAATCGCCGTCAGATACTCATGCCCTTACAGTGGCTATGAAGGAATTCCTGGACAGAGATTTCTTAGCGCGCGCAAAACAAGCGGCTCAGACTGATTCAATGTCTTATCAGCTCGACGATAATTACCGAGAGATGATCGATATCTTCGACGCTGTCGCACGCAAGAGAAGCATTTCTTAGAATTCGGCTAATTCTAAGGCACGAGTTCATTCATTGCTACTAGCTCTGCCACTAAGGTAGTACTCGACCATAGAATTTACGAGACCGTCAATGGTGTACTCATGAGCTTCCACCGTCACGTCCAGCCCCAGCTGCCGGGCGCTTTCCGTGGTCACAGGGCCAATGGAAGCTGTCATCACACCCTTGAGCAGCTCGCCAATGCGCAGTGAACCGACGATATCGACGAAATTGGATACTGTCGAGGATGACGTGAAAGTCACGGCGTGAATTGTCCTGTTTTTAAACATTTCGAGGACTGAATCCACATCAAGATTCGCGGGCTTCTCGGTTCTATACACAGCAACGACATCCACTTGACCGCCTGCAGCCGCTAAAGCCGCCGGTAAGATGTCCCTCGCTTTCTCAGCTCTCGGAATGAGTATTTTCCGTCCTTGAATCGCTGCGTCTCTGAAAGCTTCAATTAACCCCTCAGCGACAAATAGATCGGCAGTGAGGTCCACTCTTATGCCCCTTTCCACCAACGTGGAGGCTGTGACAGGACCAATCGCTGCGATCTTAGGTCCCCTCATTTCTCTAATATCCTTAGCCACATGTAGGAATCTTCTTAAAAATCGCTCGACACCGTTGGCCGATGTAAAGATCACCCACTGGTATGTTTGTATGCTTCTGATAGCTTGATCCAAGGAGCTGAAATCTCCGGGGTCTCTGATGGCTATGGTGGGAAACAGAATCGGTTGCCCCCCAAGCTCTCTGATTTTTGCCGTGAGTTTGACCGATTGTTCTCTTGTCCTCGTAATAAGGATGTTTTTCCCGAACAAAGGTTTGCATTCGAACCAAGCCAGTTTCCTCGACAAGGATGCCACACCGCCGACAACGATGACCGCCGGAGCTCTAATACCTCTTTCGTTTGCAAGCTTAGAGATGTCGGACAATGTCGAAACGAGCGACTTCTGGCGGGGCGTCGTTCCCCATTGGACTATCGCTGTTGGGGTCTCGGCTTTCATTCCGTAGGCCATTAGATTTCTACATATTTCTGTAAGGTTTTTCATACCCATAAGGAAGACCAGCGTACCGGGGCTGCGCGCCAATAGATCCCAATCTATGGCGGAGGTTTCTTTTTCCGAGTCTTCATGGCCAGTGACAAAGGTCACCGTAGAAGCGTGGTCTCTGTGAGTTACAGGTATCCCAGCATAGGCTGGCGCCCCTATTGCCGATGTGACTCCTGGTATCACCTCAAACGGGATACCGGCGGAAACAAGCTCCTCGGCTTCCTCCCCTCCCCTTCCGAAGAGGAATGGATCTCCCCCTTTGAGGCGAACCACAGTCTTGCCTTCAAGGGCTTTCTCTATCAGTAGCGCATTTATATCTTTCTGTTTTAGGGTGTGGTTACTCCCCGTCTTTCCTACATAAATCAGCTGTGCATCTGGTCGCGCCAGCGTTGTCAATTCTTGTCCGGCCAGATAATCATAAATAATGACGTCCGCGGTCTTGATTTTGGCCAGAGCCTTGACCGTTATGAGCTCTGGATCTCCGGGGCCTGCTCCTGCCAGATACACCAACCCTTGAGAAAGAGGTTTCGGAATCACTTCTTGTCCCATGCGCTACCTCATTTGAAAAATCACGTAAGGACCTTCTTGTGTACACAGAGATTAGCTAGAGTGTGTCTAGGAACCTCGCGGAACGGTACGTCAGCCACTTTATTCTAGGATGGGGAATACGAATTTACGTGCGATACGGCTACACTTTACCCGGTTCCCATTCCTTACCCAACACCCCTTTGAGAATGCCAGATGCCCCTCTAGCCAGGAGCTTGTCGGCCAAATAGGACCCTTCTTCGACATCTATAGAATTGCCAGCATATTCATCTTGCACTCTGAGGTGTCCATCAGGATCGATAACGGCAGCCACACAGTAATAGCCTCCGTCCTTCGGAATGCAATGCGCCGCCATCGGCACCTGGCATCCGCCCCCCATTCTGCGAAGGAAGGCTCTTTCCACCTCGACGCAGGTCTGGGTCACACTGTCATTTAGGACTGCTACCTTTTGCCGCACCGCAGTATCGTCCTCTCTGATCTCAACGGCAAGCGCTCCTTGACCAATCGCCGGTATAAAAAGGTGGGGGTCCAAATATGAAGTTATCTTATTCGAATACCCCATTCTTAAAAGGCCCGCGGCAGCCAGAACTACGCCTGCCAGATTTTCAGATTCTATCTTTCTTACCCTCGTGTCCAAATTACCCCTGATAGACACTATCTCCATCTGCGGATATTTGTTGAGAATGAAAGCACGCCGCCTCAGACTGGAAGTTCCAATTCGCGCCCCTCGCCTTAAGTCTTCAAGACAGGAACTGCCATTGGATAGGAAGACGTCGCGAGGGTCGTCCCGCCTCAGAAAGGCGCCTACGCACAACCCGTCTGGTAGTTCCGTAGGCAAGTCTTTGAGAGAATGAACAGCGAGATGTATGGAGCGATCGAGGAGGCTGTCTTCGATCTCTTTAGTGAAAAGCCCTTTTCCGCCGATGTGAGCCAGGGGAGCATCCAGGATGCGATCGCCTTTGGTCTTTATGATTGCCAATTCGCATCGCACTTCTGGATTCGCCTTCTCAAGAGTTGATGCTACATGCCGTGCTTGCCACAGAGCAAGCGAGCTTCCACGCGTGCCTATTCTAAGTCTCATCTCGACGCTTCTTTTCTCGATCATCGCCTTCTTTAGCCGATACCTCAGTCTCACTGCCCAAAGCAAAAAGCTTTTGCGCGACATCAAGGTACAGACTTTGTTTAGACCTAGATCTGGTTTTCTTCAGAAACGACATTGGATAATGGGCTATCTTGTTGACGATGGATCGAGTTATTATCTCCACTGCTTCCCTTTGATCAGGTGTGAGGTTCGACAGCTTTCCATTGGAACGCGCCAACTCGGAACGCCTTATCTCCTCTAGCCTATTTCTTATAGCCACCAGAGTCGGGGTACAGCTCAAAGACAGAGTCCACTCCATGAACTTGGCGGTTTCCTCCTCTACGATCTTTTCTGCACTCATGGCTTCCTGCCGCCTCTCTGTGAGGTTCTCGGCTGCTATTGTCTGCAGGTCGTCGATATTGTAAAGGTACACACCATCTAGTTCATTCACGGTTGGTTCTACGTCGCGTGGCAAGGCGATATCAATAAGAAAAAGTGGCCTATAACGTCTTTTCTTCATAATCTTTTCCACCTGATCCTGCTGGATCAGGCTTTCGCAGCTACCAGTTGACGTTATAACTACATCTGCCTCCAATAAGTAATGGTTGAGGGTATCGAGGGTATCCGCCCTACCGTTAAGACGATTGGCCAGGCTGCAGGCATTTTCAAGGGTTCTATTTAGGACTATGGGTGGATTAGTTACGTGACCGGCCAGATGACGAGCTGCCAGTTCGGCCATCTCCCCAGCCCCCAATAGTAGAACACATGCGCTCTTTAGATCTCCCAGGATCTTTTTTGCAAGCTCTACGGCCACGTAGGCCACCGAAACGGCAGCAAGGGCTACCCCCGTCTCGTTTCGAACGCGTTTGGCCGTGAAAAAAGCTTTGTGCATAAGGCGATTCAAAATCGGACCTGTGGCACTAACATAGGTTGCTCGCCGGTACCCGTCCTTAACTTGTCCCAATATCTGCGGCTCCCCCAGTACCATCGAGTCTAGGCTTGACGCTACTCGGAACACGTGATGAACAGCTTCTTGTCCCCTCTTCAAATACAAAAAGTTTGAAAAGGATTCTGCCGGCACACCGTGAACATCAGAGATAAGTTTGATTATCTGTTTTGTTATGTGCGGCTCTTCATCGACAACTAGGAGTACCTCCGAGCGATTGCACGTCGAAATCACGATGGCCTCGACAACTCCTTTAGTGGATAGAAACTTCTTGGTGGTATCTCCGTTTTCATTCCCGGGGAAGGTTATCAGCTCACGAATCGCTACCGGCGCCGTACAGTGGTTCAGTCCTACCAGGACAATCTCTTGCTTCATGTCTGTGATGCTCCGACGCTTGGCCCAGATATGGAATGATGACCACCAAGCAGCGTACTGGCACCCACAAAGGTAAACATGACCAAGACAAATCCTATGATAGCCAGTACAGCCGCCTTCTTTCCTCGCCATCCCAGTACAATTCTTTGGTGAACCATGGCCGCATAGGTAAACCAAGTAATAAGGCTCCACGTCTCCTTGGGATCCCAACTCCAATACTGACCCCACGCACTATTAGCCCACAGCGCGCCAGACAGAATGCCAATGGTCATAAGGCAGAAGCCAAGAGGCAAACCGTGCCTGTTCATCTTGTCCAATGTTTCTAGAGAGGGTAGCAGTCTGTGCAACCTTCCTATCCGTTTTCCTTTAATGAGCCATTCTTGGAATATGTATAGTATCCCACCAACTGCCATAAGTGCAAAGACTGCATTGCCGGCAAGGGCAAAAACAACATGGAGGGGGAGCCACCAACTGTGGAGAATGGGGACGATGGGGCCTCTAGTTTGATATGAAAATGTCGCGCCAAGCAGCATCATTCCTGCTGCCAGTGGCGCAGCCACAGCACCGAGTACCGGTACGGACAACCTGCGCTCCAGCAGGATAAACAGACCTACAATGAGCCATGCCAGAAATGACAGGGCGTCAAAATAAGTGCCAAGGGGAAAAAAACCATATACAACGGCTCGATGGATGAAGGATAGCGCATGCACTCCCAACCCAATAAAACAGCACGTAGAAGATATTGAGGCTGTCCTCAATGATGAAGTGAACAACAAAACTACATACCCTACTGTTGCGGCCAGATAAAATATCAATGCTGCTTGAAAAAAGGTGAGCTCCATTTTATCCCCATTTTGGCAGAGAGGCATTGACCGTCTCCCCAAGCGCCGATTCCGGATTCAAATCGGAGGGGAGTATAGAGGCAAGTATTTCAAAAACCCGGTCCTTGTCGTTTGCCCTAAAAGCTTCGAGAAGCCCTGAGTCCAAGAGCGCTCCAAACAGACGTTTATTCTCGTCTGAGGTTTTTCCCTGCCCTATAATTTCTTTGCGCAATTCTCCCATAAGTTTTGTCATTTCTGCGTATTCTGGTCCAAAGCGCTTTTCCAGGTCTTCCCGAATCCTCTTCGCTAGAGCCGGTGACGCGCCTCCGGTGGATACTGCAATCATAAGGTCCCCCTGGTTTATAACAGCAGGCACAATAAAAGTACAAAGATCTGGCACGTCTGCAATGTTACAGGGTATTTTTCGCGCAGTTGCAGCACGATAGATTTCTACGTTTATATCGCGCTTGTTCGTAGTTCCGAAGACCATGATGGGGTCTATTATATCGTCGAGAACGTTATCGCAAAATTCTTGTTCAATCCATTGAATCTTATCCCTGATGGCGAGAGCCCGCATCTCTTCGTTTAATTGTGGAGCAATGACGACCACATTGGCCCCACAGGCAAGCAACCCCAAGGTCTTGCGAAGGGCCACGCGACCTCCGCCAACCACGACGGCTGTTCTATCATGCACGTTCAGCATGATGGGGTATGGTCTCAATCAGAAGGACTCCTCTCTGAAGGTTTACTTTGGCATAATTATCAACTAGTTATTCAAAACACGAAAAATTCTTGGGGCTTGCGAAAAAAATTCTTATAAAACCTATAAGGCGCAGACTCCTCGTATGATATGGGAGATACCATCTCGTGATCAAAGGAGAGGATCTGTGCGTCCGGACACGCCAATATTATCGGCGAAAGCGTTGCGATTATATATTGCTTATTTCCATTAATTATATTCTTTTGCAATATTCTCACAAATTTCACCTGATTTTCCGGAGAAAGCGCAGCCTCAGGCTCGTCCAGGAGATAAAGGCCGTCTAGTTGAAAGCAGTAGGATTGGAAAAGAGCCAAGAAAGATTCCCCGTGTGACAGAGTGTTAAGCGACTTGCCCCCGTAATATCCCTCTCGGCCGGGATCATCACCAATAATATCATCTAATGAACTCGCGAAGTTGAAGAACGCCTCGGCTCGAAAATAGAAGCCATAGGGACGCCACGACTCTAAATGAAGGGATATAAATCTAGCGAGCTGTGTCTCATATGGATTCTGGTGAGACGTGTGCATTTTCCCGCCTCCCCAGGGTAAGAGACCGCATTTTCTAGCTACAGCATCCAACAGGGCTGATTTGCCAGTCCCATTGGCCCCGGTGAACATAGTTGCTGGCTTTCGAAACCCAATCTCTCGGGTGGTATTCAAAATCTTTACGTTGAACGGGTATATATTCCTTCGGGGGAATCTTTCAGCGTGAATTGAAATGGCTTTCAGGTACATAGTTGTGTCCGATGGGCTCCCAGATTCGCTTAACATCTCATACCGTGAAACGCCATTGACAAAAGCGATCTGCCGGATGGGGGTCCGGTGGCGCATGTAGGCATTCCACTCGAATATTGGGATCAACGGCTCGGGCGAAAGATATAAACTCGGCCTGATGCATCCTTTTGCATGCATATTCGCCAAGGTTACGCCGGATCCTCGCCACTTGTGTCGGGCACTCTGGCACAGATATGATCACCTGCTCGGCATCTACGGCTGTGTCGTAACCAACAATGATGGACCAAGGAAAATATTGTAGAACTCGTACAAAGGCTTCCAAACCCTTTTCATGAATCTGGAACCTCTCTATGATATCTTTAGCTGCCATACCCGCAACCCTACCCCACACGCGCTCATTAAAGTGATCGGCCTTGGCAGATCCTAACTCCTCTTCGATAAAGACATACCAAAATGCGTCCATCACTCGGTAGTGCCAGAGGAGAAAATCCAAATATTTCCTATGTTCCTCAGGCGTCATTTTGTCGAAAATCATTACTCACCTTCGTAAACGATCTAAGTGAAAGAGCGGTTCTATTTTACGTAAACGCCATTGAATCAAAACGTGCTCCGCTCACTCAATACAGGGGCCGTAAAGCGATTAAGGATCCGCAGAAAGACAAACCTGTACTCAATTTAGGGACCTTTTATCCTCCAGGAACAAGACTATAGACATGTACTTCCTGCTGAACATTCTTGAAATGCATATAGCCGCGATCGAAAAGCGTTGTCTTGTTTCTTATTCTTAGGGCGGTCTCCGGTCCCAAAAGTATATCCCCATCTTTTGCCGCAGCAGCCAGACGCGCCGCCAGATTAGTCACAGATCCCGACGCGGTGAATGTGGTCCTGGTCCCAGCGGAGCCTGAAAACTTACTCATCCCAACAGAGGCCACCCCTGAATTTATCCCCATGTTTACTACAACAGGGAAGAACAGACCGCGGAGTTCTTCATTGATTTCTATGGTCCGACGTCGAATCTCTAGTGCCGCTGCCACAGCGTTTAAGGCGTTTGTCTCCTCCGTACCCTGGAAAATCGCCATGAGGCCGTCTCCAGCAGTCTCGTTTACATCGCCCTCCTTGGTGTATATGACATCGAGATAACTCGAGAAGTATTTTTCTACGATAAAGCTTACTTTGTCCGATGTGAAGAACTCGCTTATCCTCGTGTAGTCTGCAAGGTCTAAAAAAAGGATCGAGACGTCTCGTTCAACCCGATCCAGCTCCGGCGCATCTGGATTTTTTTCTATAATCCGCTGCACTGTTTCTGGGACGAACGTCCTTATGTGTCCCAGTATTCTTTCGAGGGTAAGCTTATCACGCGCCATGGTCGTGTAACTTTTGGCATTAAGGATAGCATTTGTAGCCAGTTCGACGAGGTCGTTCAGAAGAATCATGTCTTCCTCTCGGAGCGGACAGTCTCGCCGGGTTACAACATTTAGGACAGCTAGCGGCGTGGCCCGGTCATAGATCGGCATAGCCACCTCACACACATTCTCTGTTGGCCATTTGTCAGTGATCTGTGGTGCCGAATTGTCTTGTGGCAGCGTACACATGGACACAGCTACTGGTTTTTTCAGAGCCTCCTGCACAATCCTTTTGCCTCGTTTGCACTGATGACAGTTTATCTGCTCCCTCTTCATCGTGCAGTGTAATGGTCTCGTGTAATTGATGGCGTCAGGATCTACCAAGATCAGGCATGCTTCCTCCGCATGCGGAACAGTAATCTTGACTTCATCTCTAATTATTTCGAGGATTTCAGATATATTAAGACACGAGGTCATTTTCTTGGCAACGCGAAAAAGATTTTCAAATCTTTGTTCGTACAAGGTGGGTTCCTTATGGGTTATGGTGCCACGAGACTTCACACCAAATGGGCTACTCCCGAGGAGGTTTCATCATCCGCATAAGTCAATCGTGTTACATAATACTACGATACCCAGCGCACTTCCACCCTATTCTCTCCTCACGGTCTAACACGAGCCTATTGTGATAGACCTTTTCATCTGCTAAGTATGGGGGAAAGTATTCTAGACCAATGAAAGGACTGCCCCATGTCGCGGATCATCCTTGGCGTGATGGTATGTGCGACGCTGCTCTTGACGGCCTTCCCGGGGTACACTCAGCAAAAGTATAAACTCCCGGACATACGCTCGCTCAAGCATATTACCACGTCCCAGTCAGATCATGCCACCGACATTCCAGGCAAAGAAACTACTATGGATTTTTATTCCGCTCCCAATGGGCAAATCATTACAATGTACTCATATCGCAACAGGCCCGTAGCTTTTAGCACCCATTCAAACAGTGACGTGCAAAGCACTTACAGATTATTCATTGACGTGACTGGTGAAGGTTTGTTTCAGGAGGTGGACCGATCTCGGCCTTGGCAGCTCCCAGCCTGGGCGCGGTAGTCTTTCAACCTTGAACCGGTGCCGCGATGCATGAAATGGCCATTGTCCAAAGCATGTTAGCCATTCTTGAGGATCAAGCGAGAAGGCATGGCGCTACACGGATAATAGCCGTTAACTTGGAATTTGGGGTCCTCACCGCCGTTGTCCCGTCTGCCATCGAGTTTGGGTTCGAGATAGTCTCCAAGGGCAGCTTGGCAGAAGGGGCTTGTCTGAACATTAGCATTATCCCTGTTAAAGCGCTCTGCCAAGAGTGCCACAAAGAAATCACTATGAACGACTATGATCCATTTTGCCCGGCGTGCGGTTCAGCCGCTCTGCGCATTGTTGAAGGACGAGACGAAATGAGAGTCGCGTCCATGGAAATTGAATAATCGCATATTCCGTGAACAAACCGCATCTGCGAACATTATACGAGAGAAAGATTGTTGCAATCGCTTGATCTTACCTATTTGAAAGGACTGGCTGTTCTCCCTGACGGGTTGAAGCCGGTTCGCATTCAGATCAAATCTGGAATGATAACGTCCATTGAAGAAATCGACGAACTCGGCCAAGTCGGGAAAATCATTTTCCCGGGATTTATTGATCTCCATGTACACGCACGGGAATATTGGCGGGCGAATGAGAACGATCCCGAATCTAGAGAAGTCTGGAATTCGACGATCGCGAAGGAAAGCTTCAAGACGGCGGGAGCGGCTGCAATCAACGGCGGAGTAACTCTTTTCGTCGCTATGCCAAATGATCCAGAGCCTCCGGACTGCGAATCTTTGTATGCTCGAAAGAAGGAATTGTCGCAGTCCTCTATCTGTCCTGTTGTCTTGGCAGCCGCAGTAACTAGCAGATCGGAGCCCTGGGAAGATCTGCTGTACAAGATTTATCTCGATCCAAAGATCTCTCCTGTGTCTTTCCGTCGCTGGCAGGACCTTCAAACGGTGGTCGCCCGTTATGCGCGCTGCAGGCTGTTGTTCCACGCGGAGGACCCGGAGTTCATAACTGCGCAGGGCGGGTCCGGGCCACGGTGGAAGACGCGGCCACCAGAAGCTGAATATAGGGCCGTTGACCGCATCCTTGATTTAACAGCTA
>Ga0172368_10001765_pt1 | contig 28813 bp, 39 predicted proteins | sample Lak11m_FD_114540 | JGI IMG/M metagenome (GOLD analysis project Ga0172368, IMG submission 114540) | Freshwater microbial communities from Kabuno Bay, South-Kivu, Congo - kab_022012_11m | ecosystem: Environmental > Aquatic > Freshwater > Lake | place: Democratic Republic of the Congo: South-Kivu...
ATATCCAGAAAACACAGGGCATGGTGCATGATATGCCCGATGGGTTTACTCCAAGAGAAAATAGGCAAAATACAGAATGCTAAAAGCGCTCAAGAGGCCTAATAAGCGTTCTAAATAGTATTTTAGTATCAGTAAGGGGGCGATGATGTACAGAGAAAAAATAAAGGTTTTAGACTGCACCATAAGGGATGGCGGACTCATGAATAACCATAATTTTGATTATAGGTTTGTCCGCGAGGTATACAAGGGAATTTCAGAAGCAGGCATTGATTATATGGAGATCGGCTATAAGAATTCAAAAAAACTTTTTTCTCCGAAAGAATACGGCATCTGGAAATTCTGCGATGATAGTGAAATCCAGAGAGTCATAGAAGGCATCCCGTCAAAAACAAAGATTTCAATAATGGTTGATATCGGCAGGGTCGATTTGGAAGATATAAAACCAGCTAAGGAAAGCCCTGTTAAAATGATAAGGGTCGCTTCTTATGTTAAAGACATCGATAAGGCAATATTCATGGTAAATCACATTGCTGAAAAAGGCTACGAGACTACCATAAATATCATGGCAATTTCAAAAGATGAGGGGCACGAGCTTGATGAGGCTCTCCATCAAATTGAAAACGAGAGCAAGGCAAATGTAGTCTATATAGTGGATAGTTTTGGCGCGCTGTATCAAGAGTCCGTGGAAGATCTCGTAAAGAGGTTCAGAACCATATTAAAAACAAGGGAAGTAGGATTTCACGGCCACAATAATCAGCAGATGGCTTTCAGCAACACCATAGAAGCTATAATACATAACGCGAATTATCTGGACGCCACTGTGTACGGTATAGGCAGGGCTGCTGGGAATTGTCCTCTGGAATTACTGGTAGGTTTTCTTAAAAACCCTAAATTTGATCTCAGGCCTATCTTAGATTTAATATCCCATGAATTTATCCAGATGAGAGAGAAGATAGAATGGGGCTATGTCATTCCTTATGCCATAGCAGGTATGATGAATGAGCATCCAAAAGCAGCTATGGCTTTGCGTAACAGCGATAAAAAGGAAAACTACCGCGAGTTTTACGAAAGCCTGCTTAATATCGGCCTTGACTAAAGTTCAAATACGGACAAAATGCTTAAGAAAATATTAGTGCTTTCCGGAAGCCCGAATAAAAAGGGTAATACTGCACTGCTTGTAAACTGGTTCAGCGAAGGCGCTAGATCAAAAGGTGCTGATGTTGAAATAGTTCAAACTGCTTTCCTTAAGTATAAATTCAATGGCTGCACATCCTGCAGATCCTGCCAAAAAATAAAAAAATATGAGTGCGTTATAAACGATGAGGCAAAGCCTGTATTGGTAAAAATGGCCAAAGTAGATGTTATAGTTATGGCTACACCGCTATATTTCTATGGGCCGAGCGCTCAATTAAAACTCATATTTGATCGCATGTTTTCGCTATACAAATGGGATAATAAGACAGGTACAATGAAAACCCCGCTAAAAGGAAAAACCTTTACCTTGATAGCCAGCGCATATGAAGACATAGGCCTGGATGCATTGGAAAAACCATTCCGCCTAACAGCTGAATATACCGGCATGAAATTCAAATCATTGCTCATTCCAAATGCAGGAGAATCAGGCGATATTAAAAATAGAACGAATATTCGAGAGAAGGCAATTGCGCTAGGAAAAAAGGCAGTGTAAATGAGTAAAAAACAGCTGATACTTATTTGGGAGATTTTTATATTATTTTTCATGTTTTCTCATCTGTCTTTTGCCGGAGAGCAGGAAAAGTTTGACTTATTCCCAAAAAATAAAGACACTATCTATGAGTATAGCAGAGACAACATTCCGGAGACATGTTTCTTTCCTGTAGACAAGGCTCGCTGGGATGGTTCAAAGATTACTGCTAAAGAATGGCGTATGCTTACAGACTTCCAAAAAATCATGTTTATTAGCGAGTACATACAAGAGAAAAAACAGAACGAATGCAAAGCTATTATTAAAGATAAGGGATGGGATGATTTAATAGTATTATATAAAATTGCTTCTGATTTATCAGTGATATTCAATAAAGCTGCTACAGAACTAGAAAATCTTCATTCGGATGCTCCAATGGCAATGTCAATGAATGCTTTGTTTCAACAAGGAAAGATTAAAAATCCACTTTTAATAAACAAGAAAATCGCCATTAGGATTTTTTAAAGAAGTAAATATAGGAGGTTAATCAGGCTTAAAAGCCTATAAACCACCAGGCTATCTGAGGTAAAGCCAAAGCGCCTATAATGTATCTTATGTTAACTTGGATATATGTAAAAAATAACCATAAGTATATATGGTTCAATTAGTTACGTTAATTTGTGTAAATACTGTGGATAACTCTATTCCCCATTTAAAAACCCCAATTGAGTCTTTTGGTTAATTTCTTGTACCGTTTTATCTCTCTCATATCAAAGTGTCCCGGGGACAACTTAAAGCGCAATACCGGGGCACTTTGGTAAGGAAATTTGCAAGCGGTACAAACAACTGCTCGCAGGTAATCTTTAGGTCTCTGCGCGATTGGGATAGTTAAAGTGATAGTTAGCTTGAGGCAGATTATTGTTTATTGCTGTATTGCTATCCACTTCCCGTCTTTTGTTTTTGATACTTTTAATTTCGCTCCACAGCGCGGACAGATATATATGTCGCCTTCTTTTACGCCATCTTTAAGTATAAATTCCTGCTTACAGACAGGACATGTCACTGTTGCATTTTCAGCATATGTGGTCTCAACAGGTTTTGGAGCCTGAACGGAAATTACAACCATATCTTTGTCTCCGGAATTTACAAGCCCGTGAAAAACATCAGCTGGTCCGTAGACGGCTGATGCCGGACCGACTATTGTCTTCTCATTCCCTGCCGTAAATTCTCCGACTCCCTCAACGATATAAAAAAGTTCGTCACTCGCGGGGTGTTTATGAAACTGGAGAAACTGCCTTGGTTTGAAACAGAATGCGTTAAACACAATTTTATCGGTATCTAACGGGACCTTCTTTAAAAACTTATCCGCATTAAACTCTTTGATATCATTAACTTTTACCGTCTGCATTTTATTAACATCCTTTATTTCTTCCGTGAATGCAAAACGCGCGACAAACATAAATAACAAAACAACGCCCAAAAACACGATAGCTTTTCGCATATTATTCCTCCTTTTTATGAGAAATATTATAGCCTGCCTTCAAAAAACGTCAATTGGCGGAAAGCCTTTTTATCTGACTTTTTTCTACCAGTAAAGCCTTTTGAAGCGTTCTGAATATCGTCTTATCCATTTACGCGACGCTTCTTCAAGAGAAACCTCTTTGCCTGATTGTAAGGTAAGTAAATCGCGGTATTCCGCAATAAGATAAATTTGCTCAATCATTTTTGTCTTAAAAGCTTCGTTAAGCCTGAAAAAACTTACCGCTATATCATAAAATTTTGTCTCTGAATTATTAACACAGCGGATAACTTTTGCCTTGATATTAAACATTTTGTCCTCAAAAGGCATTTTTATCGCAATCATAGAATTGGGTTCAACAGGATGTTTTGCCGGAAACAATAAGCCTCCTACGCTTACATTAATCGTTTCAGACCGCATATCTTCCCGCTCCTTACTTGATCCCGGCTTAATAACCTTGTAAGCAAGAGGCAGGGACAATGGATGACGGATAAAATGACGGCGTTCTGTTATTTGTAAAAGGCCGGGATCCTTTACGCCGCCTCCTATAAGATTATGCCCGTCTTTTTGTTTTTCTTTTTCCACTTCCTCTCCCTTTGTTTTCTGTACCGTTTGCGATTCTTCCTGCCGGTATGTCCCGGCCCTAAACTTCTGCCCTTTTTGAAAAAATAAGGAAATGTCGGGAAGATCCTTATCTTGAATGATATCTGGATAGAAATAAATTAACCTGTTTTATATCTTTCAATCCTTGATTCGCGCCTTTTTGGGTGCAGGCTATGGCTGAAACCGCTGATGCGAATATCATGTTTGATTCTATATTGCTGAAAAATCCTGCTTTTCCTTGCTTAACAAGCTTGTAAATAAGCCCTGCTGTAAATGCGTCTCCTGCGCCTATAGTATCAGCTACTTTGACTTTAAAAGCAGGAACCGTTACCGTTCGCCGAACGGAAAATTTTCCGTTTGGCGAACGGTAGACAGCTCCTTTGGAACCCAAAGTTAAAACAATCTCGCATTTAACTAATTTGTCTAGCTGCTTTAGGCCTTTTTCAGGGCCTTTATATCCAGTCAGATATTCCAGGTCAACTTCACTTATCTTAGCCAAATCTGCCAGTTCTAACAGTTTTAAAACCCTGTTTTTTACGCCGGTTTTATCAACTACACTATCTGGTCTTATATTTGGATCGTAAGAAATAAAAACATTTCTTTTTTTAAGGTACCTGATGAATTTTACAGTTTCTTCAAAAGTTTCTTTCTGATATGAGTAACTTGAACCGGCATGAAAGACTTTGCAGGTATCCAGCAAATATTTTGGAGTATTTTTTATTGTAACTATTGAATCTTTTGGAGGGTTTTTATAAAAAACATACCTTGCAACTCCTGATTTGTCAATCTTTGCTATTGCCAGCGGCGTATTGATCCCGGTACTTTTTATAACGCCTTTTATGTCTATCCCGCAGCAAGTCAAGAACTTTACTGCAAAATCACTTAAAGGATCATTACCAAGTTTGCTTAAAAGCCCTGTCTTAAGGCCTAATCTGGCGGATATAATGGCAGAATTTGTTATAGACCCTCCGATAGAGGCAGAAAAAGTAAATTCGCCTTCCCTTTTCTGCCTATCTTGAATAAGGTCAATGGACGTCCCGCCTAGGAATAAAACATCGATTGGCATAAAGAATTTATTGTTTTTATTTATTCAGATTAAAATACCTGATGATAAAGCATAGGTATATAAAAAAACCTAAAACATAAAGCACGATAATGGTGGAAATAAAATGGCGGACTCTGGAATTACTATAGATTGCGTAAAACAACAAAAGAGCTAATACGGGTACTAAAAAAAATAAAAAATTACGAAGGCCGGAAATATTGTAAGATATAAATAACACTATTTTTTACCCGAATATTTTATTACCGCTAACCAGAAAGTAGTTGCCCATACAAGAAGTATTATGGTCAATACGTTCGTTATTATACATTGCTTACTGGAACATGCATCCTTTATGTACAAGAGATTCGTAATGATAAGGATGCCAACCATAATAAATATTATGACTTCCAGTAGCTTAAATAAGCCTGGCTTTCTTTGCAATGTCATAACATTAATAAGTTTAAAAAAGGTTCTTTCTTAAAAGATTTACGCCAGCTTCGTATCTAGCCGCATCAGAATCATCTTTTTTGGAAAATTCCTCAAACCACACAACCCTGCCTTTTAATGACAGCAGCCTATCGCTATTCGGGTCTTCTACTTTCATATCCAGGAGAACGCCTTTTGTAAGCGCGGAATTCACAGGAAATCTCAGGCCGTTTCTGGATATATTTTTTGTAAAACTCTCTCCTGAACATCTTGTTTCAGGATAGGAATAGCTCAGTTTCAGCATAATGTCATATCTTCTAGACTGGCGGCGGTCATTGACAAATTCGAATTCTTTTTTAAACTCAGATGTTTTTTTAAATAGTTTCATATTATTACGCCAATATGCTGCTTTTTCCTAAAGAATCTATCAATCTTCCAATATGAAAAAGATCCGGATTCATAAATTTTATACCAGCTTCGAAAATATGGTCTTCTTTTTCTTCGCTTGCCGGAGCATCCCATACCCACACCACTTTGCCCATACATCTGAACGCCGTATCTATGGTAGTCTTGAATATTTCCAGATCTATCGCCGTGCCTGGTTTTAGTTTTCTTAAAAGAGGCATTCTTATTCCGCCACCGCTTATATTCCTTGTAGTAGAGCAAAATTCGCCATCGGTTCCCTGAGGACTGTACCTTACTGCAAGTTCTCCACTTACTCTCTCAAACAGCCTGTTATCGTTCTCGGCAAGCATAGAACACACCCCCTCCCCTTTAAACAGCTGTTAATTTGTACTAGGCTGTTAAAGCAGCCTTGTGCAAATTGGTTAAGGAATTCGTCACTCGAGTTTCGTTCCATCGTATGGACAAAATTTCACAGTTCCCGGAAATATCCTTCGGCATTTACTGCACATAACCCTGGTTGGCAGTTTCGAGACTTCATTTTCTGCAGGCCTTGCTCCAGCTTGAACATGAGACGGTTCTTCATTAGCATTACTGCTGTTTGAGTTATGGATGATCTGGCCGGCTTTAGCGTCCACTTTAGCTATTATACCAGAAATTTCTTTTTCCATCATCTGAATTCTCTGCGACGTATAAGGATGGCTGCGAAGAAATACCGGGCCCATATCGCTCTTATCTTTCTCTTTTAATTTTTTCAGGAACGTTATCATTGCTCTGGGGTCATAGCCTGCCTTATAAGCATATTTTGCGCCAAGCCTGTCTGACAAAAGCTCATCATCTCTTGAGTATCCAAGCTCTACAAGATTAAATGTAACATCAATGGCCTGCTGCATTTGTCTTACGCTCGTATTTTGAAGGGCTATATTCATTAAAATATCATAGCCTAATTGGGCCTGCAATTTTTTAGCAATATGCCTTGCAGCAACATGGCCTATTTCATGGCCTATCACACATGCCAGCTCATCGTCGTTTGTTATGGCAATAAGCCCTGAATTAATATAAATATATCCCCCCGGCATCGTAAATGCATTTATTTCCTTATCATCCACTACAGCAAAATGGTACTTAAGATCAGTCCTGTCTGATACCTTTGCCAGCTTCTCCCCTATCTCTGTCACCTTATTAACCTGCTGTGGGTCTTTTATAAAAGCGTACTGCTTGGCTACTTGCATTGCCGTATTCTGCCCAAGCGCTACTTCCATAGGCGTTGTAATAAAAACTATCTCTTTTTTTTCAGTTGCAGGGTTATACATTGTGGCGCAGCCTGAGATTAAAATAGAGCTGATAATTAACGGTATGATAAAAATTCTGACAATTCTCATTCTTCTTTTTTATTCCCTATTTTTGCGTACATAAGATCGCATAAGAATTTTAAGAAAGTATTTTTATTGTCTTCTTCCACTTTTCCAAAATCAATGCCGGCGCTGTAGGAATGGCTTTTAGCAGGCTCTGGATCTTTTGACCACATCACAATGCCTTTCATGTGGGCTGGATTCAACGCTTCCGGCACAAATATCTTAAGATCAACCTTGTCTCCCTGTTCCAACTTATCGCTGGTTAATAATTGCATGCCTTGTGCGCTGACATTTTTGGTAGTGCCGAGTTTTTCTGTTTTCAGCTCTTTCTGGACAATATAGGCGACTTTTAAAACAATATCAAACCTTATAAACCTTCTTTTCTCACGCATATTAATCACCTAACCTTACCCACCCCTTAACCTGCGCGGTAACCGCGCAGGTTAAGGTGGTTTAATCTAACTTTGCTATATTGAGTTTTGGGCCATCTATTTTTTTATATTCTACGCCGGCCTCTTTAAATAATGCCTCAAAGCTTTTATCTGCATATTGGCCGCAAGTAACAAATTTTTTTATCCGCGCGTTTACTATCATTTTTGCGCAAAGAATACATGGCGAATGAGTACAATATATGATGCTGTCAGAGATATTTATTCCATGCAAACCTGCTTGTATTATTGCATTTTGTTCCGCATGTATTGCCCTGCATATCTCATGCCTTTCACCTGAAGGAATGCCTTTTTCATCTCTTAAGCAGCCTAACCCCAAACAATCTTTCACGCCTTTTGCTGCTCCGTTATAGCCGGTGGTAAGTATTCTTTTATCCCTCACTATGACTGCACCTACATGGTGCCTAAGGCACGTAGAACGCTCAGCCACCAAATATGCCATTTTTAGGAAATATTCTTCCCAATCCGGCCTTTTAAATTTTTTTGACGCTATTCTCATTTTTTAAACCGCTCTCAGCATTTTTTTCAATCACATCACTTATTTTTTTATGGAACTCTTCTATCGTGGAATCGTTTATAATTATCGTATCTGCCATTTTAAGGCAAATCCCAAGCTGCTGATTTGCAGGGCTGGGTATATTTTCCATTTTTTCTTTTTCCATGAATTCTTTTAATGTTTCAGGGTCCCCGGGCCTTTTCCTGGAGACAATTCTTTTGAATCTTATCCCCACAGGCGCATCTATGCCTACCAAGGTAAAATTGTGCAGTTTTCTAAGAGCCTCTATCTCAAAAGGGTTTCTGATAGAATCTATTATATAATTATTTTTATCTTTTATCTTTTTTATAACAAAATCCGCCAGGACAGAAGACCCGTTTTTTTCTCTCAATTCGTTGCCTAATCTAATAAGATTTTCGCGCGATGATTCTATCCCTCTGGCCTTAGCTTCTTCCCTCAATATGTCTGAGAGCGAATAATACTTAAAACTTTTTGATCTTAAATAGCAGGCTGCTTCACCTTTCCCGGAGGCATTAGCGCCTGTTAATCCGATAATCATTTTTAATATGCGGATTAACCCCGAGCAACCCTGTCTTTCATCAAGTTGCGAGGGGTAAGCCGCTTGAGTTCCGTAACTTATGTATTCACTTATTTCACAAGAGAGCCCGGAGCAACAGGCTTATCAGGTGAAAGAACAGCCATCGTTTCTCCGTCTTGAGTCGCCAGGATCATACCTTTACTTTCCACCCCTCTTATTACAGCAGGCTCAAGATTTTCGATAATAACTACTAGTTTGCCTAAAAGTTCCTCTTTATTATACCCTTTTTTTATTCCCGCAACAACATCCCTTTCCTCTTCCCCGATTACGAGACGCACAACATACAGCCTGTCTGCATTCGGGTGATCAGTTACTTCTTTTATTCTGGCTATCCTGATATTAAGCTTTTTAAATTCTTCCATAGATATCATTTTATCCCCCTAAGGCCTTCTCATGGTATTTAAGTGCGCCATTAATATTATTTTTGATTCTGAACGGATCTTTCCAATCCTAATGCCTGTATAAAATATTCTCCTGCCATGTTCATTGGAAGAATGCAGTTCTTTTACCCACATAACAGAACCTATTAACTTTACAGGTTTTGAAAAACCAGGGACATCTATCTCTATATCCAAATTGTCTTTTTCCCTGAGTTTCTCATAAGTAGAAATACAAAGACCATTGCTGGATATATTCTGAATCTTGGTATCATCCTGCTTTGGCCCGGAACCAATACGATTATATCTTATTTTCATATTTTCCTGAAATCTTACAAAGTTTCTTTTTTCTCTCAGGATCCAATATTTATTCGCAACGCCATGCGTTATGCCCTTTCTTACACTAGCCCCTTCTCTCAATATAAGGACTAATATTAAAATCAATATAAGCAGGATAACAGCACATACCGGGTACACTTTAAATCTCCACTAGTTCATACTGGCTAACACCTAATTTTATCTTTTCAGCGTGTCTTATCTGCACAAACGGGTCTATATCAGGAAATATTTCTTTAAACTTATCCACACCGACAAGATCCATCGAAGCATTGTCTACCGCAACAGGATCCAAGCCGCATATTATACCTATATCAGGTGTAACAAGCGTCTCGTTTTCCGATATACAATCGCAGTTTTTGGTTACGTGCTCTAAAAAATTTAAATACACGATTTTGGAATTCAGGGCCTTTTTTACGCCTAAAGCATATTCTACCATTTTTTCCTGAAATTTAACAACGTTTTCGTCATATTTTATCTCGATAGCACCTGTCCTGCATGCTACGGTACATTCTCCGCAACTAAGGCATCTTTCCTTTACGAGTATGGCTCTTTTCTTCTTTATGCCTATTGCGTTCGCAGGACATATGCTCATGCATGCGCCGCAGCCAATGCACTTTTCAACAGTTATCTCCGGAAGAGTGCCTGAATGCTGTAAAAGCTTGCCCTGGCGCGAAGCGCAGTCCATGCCAAGATTTTTAAGGGCCCCTGCAAAACCTGACTGTCTATGGCCTGTTACATGCGATATGCAAATCATATTATCGCTTTCACAGATACCTCTGGCTATCTTAACGCTCTCAAAACAGTCTCCGCGTATCGATATATTTTGCCCGTCCCGGCCATGCAAACCATCAGCTATTATAACAGGTATGCCGACTTTATCAAGGCTGTAGCCATGACTGTTCGCTACATAAAGATGCCCGAGGGCATTAGACCTTTTTTCTCTGTAAAGAGTGTTTGTCTCTGCTATGAAAAGATTTTCCGTCTTCTGCTTCAAACACTTTACCAGATCGGCCAGCCATGCCGGCTTTACATATCCAAACGCGCCTTCTTCTCCAAATGTTAATTTTATGGCGGTAAAACTGCTTTTATCTATAAAATCAACTATGGGGCCCATACATTGCCACGCAGATAAAACTGTTTCGCTTATTTTCTGGTCACTTGACCAGTCTTGAAGCCTCTTGATATAGACTTTACTTGGAATTATTTTGGGTGTTTTGTTTGAATGATTCTGCAAAAGTTATCCTCCTCGCTATTGGCGGATGGTCATAAAGCATTAGTTCATAAAATCTTCCAGGATTTGCATCTGCCAGGTTTTGTTCGCTGAGTTTTTTCATTGCGGATATAAAAGCGCTGGTATTGCGCGTAGTTTTCAGGGAAAATTCATCCGCATCCTTTTCCAGGCGCCTTGAAAAAGCATTGGCCACAGGCATTAGCGCCAAGTTAAAAACAGATACGATAAAATATATCAATACTAACGATTCGTAGTCATAAGGCATGGCATATCCAAAAAAGTTACGCAGTTTCAGAAAAATAGTATTTGTGAAAAAGAATATTATAAAAGTAAAAATTCCGCCTGATATTATAAGTTTCCACACATGGTTCATCTTGTGATGTCCCAGCTCATGGGCCATCACGGATTCTATTTCATCATGGTTGAAGTTTGAAATAAGCGTATCGCAAAGCACTATCCTTCTCTGCCTGCCAAGGCCCAGGAGCGCTGCGTTAGCTTTTTTTGTATCTTTGCTTATATTTAGTTTATATACGCCGCTGGAGTTAAATCCAACTCTCGAAACAAGCTGGTTCAGCCTGTTCTCTAACGACGCATCTTTTATAGGAGAGTATTTATAAAAAAGAGGCACTATTACGACTGGCGTAAATTTTGCCAGCATTATTGAGACGGAGAACCATAAAAGAGCTGTCCATAGCCACCAGTCAGCAGGATACAGTTTTAAAAATGCGTACAACGCTACAACAAGAGGCGTGCTTATTATAAAAACGATCAGGTTTTTTTTGGCCTCCATTAGAGCCCAATCTTTTAGCGTTTGGTTGGAAAGAGAAAATCTATGCTCCAACATAAACCCTGAATAAAATCCTACAGGCAGGTTTATGATATAGCAAAATGCGCCTGTGAAAATATAAAAAATAATCAAATTAGCATAATCATTGCCTGGGATTAATCTTGATATGTTTTTAAAATAAGTTGGTATGCCTGCGGCCAGGAGTATCCATAACAGTAAAGGCGCTAAAAATATATTTATTAATGCGACCCTGTGTTTTATTTTGGAATATTGCCCTGCTTTATCTTGCATGAAATTTAACGGGCAGGGGACGATCGCGGCCGCCCCTCTACCTGCATAAAAAAATTTCTTATATGGTTTAATATAGCTATGTATTCTTTGCTCCTGTAATCAGGATATGTCCATTCAAACGGCTCGAAGCTGCCTTTTCTCCACTTAAGCGTAACCTCTGCGTATATGCCATAGTTTAAATATATCCTGTGGAAATAATCCTTTGTAGTGGCCAGGACAAGCTTTGAATCAGAGACATAGCCAGGGTCTATATTTATCCGCCTTTTTTTATCCGCACTGAGAGTTTCTTCTATGGAATTAGCGAAAAGTTTTATCTTTGCAATTATTTCAGGAGAGACTGTTTTTTTAAAGGAGATAAATTTTCTTTTTAACGGGCTGCCCATCTCTTTTTCATAGTAATCCGTATACCCAAAAGAAATCGCAGGGCTTTTATAATCTACAGGGCCGTATTCTTTAATAAAAAACTCTTCGGCTATGTCGAAGAGTTTTTGGCTTTTAGCTAACATCCCTACAATAAGTTTTACTGCTTTTGGCTTTCTGGCCTTACCCATTTATACCTATTGCGTCAATGACTTATCTGTATCTCTGCAGGATCCAGGTTGCCTGAAGCCACGTAATCTTCCGCTATTTTCTGGTCTTTTTTAGAGATATCCGTAAAAAATATGGCTATATTATAATGCGCTTTGTCAGCATATTTTATTATAGCGGGTTCTGTCCTAACCACCACGCCCTTGCATTTTATCTTTCTCGTAGGGCTATTGCTGTCTTTCCCCGGCACGAGAAGCACAACCTCTATCTTTGACATAGGCGTCAGGTTCCTGGTTACTCTGCAATAAGCGCCTGATGAGCTTATGTCAACTGTTTCTGTTATAATATCAAAAGCAGGATCTGCAAGCTTAAGGGGTATGTTCTTTTTTGCCCTTATATTTCTACGACGGTCAATCATGAGTTATGTTTTCTTATCTTTTTTTGCAGCTAAAGCTTTAACAGCTTGCTGCCAGCAGCCTTTAGAACAATAATAACCATTGTTCTTGTAATACCACGCTTTTCTTTTTAACCTCTTGTTGCATTTCATGCAATTCGTAGGCTTTTCTGCTGCTCCCGGCACTTTTTTTGCTTCATCCTGTTTTTTTGTTTCTTCTGGCATTTTGCTTCCTCCGCATGCTTCGTATTGGGCATATATTGCACAATGGTTTTTTCGACTTACATATTGACTTCCCTAATTCCACTATTAACGCATGAAACTCATTGAATAACCCGATATCTTCCGGAAGATTATTCATGAATAAAGATTGTATTTTCTTATAATCCGCTTTCGGGTCTATAAAATCATGCCGTAAAAGCACTCTTTTTGTATAAGCATCTACTACAAAAACAGGTTTGCCTCCGGCATACAAGAGAATGCTATCCGCTGTTTCCTGGCCTATGCCTTTAAGTGCCAATAACTCTTCTCTTAGCTGATAAAGATCTGTCTTGAACATCCTGCCAATAGAGCCATTATAACAGACGTTCAGAAATTTCAAAAAAATCTTTATACGATCGGCCTTTACGTTATAATACCCTGAAGGCCTTATGAGTGCTGCAAGCTTTTTTTTAGAAATATGGGAAAGCCTGCTTGAGCACAGCATCTTTTCTTTCTTAAGATTGCGTATAGCCTTTTCTACGTTTCGCCAGGCGGTATTCTGAGTAAGAATTGCGCCTATTATTACTTCAATTTTCGTATCGCCAGGCCACCAATGCCTTGGCCCGAATTCAGCGTAAAGTAAATCGTATATTTTTAATAAAGACCTATTTAATCTCTTGTGTTTCAACGCCCTGTGCCCTTCGACAGGTTCAGGAGTTCTTACAGCAATATTACTACTCAATGTTCGGCACGCTCTTTTATTTTTGAAGCAAGTCCCACTAAAGCGCTATAATATTTTGAATCTCTCGGGTCAGTACGCATAACGGATAATTTTATCTGCTTCCCTTTCTGAGTATGCTCTTTAAACGAAGATATCTTCAGCTCTGTAACGCCGGACTTATATTTCATTTCAAGGGATACGACCAGTTTGTGTTCAATAGAAGCTGTGGCGTCTGCCCATAATTCTTTCATAAGGGTAAGCTCTATTGGCATCGTAGCTAAAATATTGCCTGTTACCCTGTTTGAAAAAATAACAGAATAACCGCCTTCCCTTAAAACCATTAAGGCGTATGAAAATACAGCGCTGATGTCCGTTTCGATATTGGCTCTCACAACGCTGCTTTCCTGCATAACTTGAATTTTTTCAGGGTTTAAGGCTTCGCTTGGAGTTTTAACGCCGGTCATGTAGCCTGAAGCAGGGTAACTTGAATCTACGGTTTCTACCGGCGCAGCTGATCCAGCAGTAGCTTTGGAGCCCAGGAGAGTCGTCCACTTGGATTTCTTTTGTTCCCGGTATTTTCTTTCCTCTATTTTTCTCCCCCCTGCGGTTATTTCCGCTGAAGATCCTTTTAATTCTTTAACAATCAAAATGCTATCACCTTCTTTGATTTCCTTATCTTTTTCCACGATCTTTTCCATGAATTCTTTTTTCTGCTCTTTCTCAATGTTTAAGATCACTGCTGCAGCCACATCAGGCCTGACTTCCACTATCTGGGCTTCTGCTAATTTTTCAGCGTTTCTGTGAACAATAAGCCCATCGCCTATTTCAACCCCGTCGTTCTCGCCTGCCTTGATTATTATATACTCACTGTCAGGGTTTATGCTGATAACCTGCGAATCAATCTCTATTTCATTCTGACAGAATCCAACCCCGGATAAAATCGCGCAGAAAAACCATAAAATAAAAATATTTTTTATCATATTAAATGTATTTTAATATAGAAAGATGAAAAATACAAGGGAAATTTTTCTGTGCAGCAGGCATCTATTTTACATCCATACTCTAAGAGCGAAACGGAATTAATGGAGAGGATATTTGCAGCCTTTATCAAAGGCTTCTTTGAAGTCGTATCTATTATGGAAGTCTTCTTTGCGGTCTTCTTCTGTTTTTCCTAATAATCCGGAATCTATAAGATTAAACACTATCTCACCAAAATCATTAGTTGTTTTAATGCCCCATTTTTCAAGCACAAGCCTGGCCATTGGCCCGAATTGTTCGAGACAATAGTCTTTTACGCCATCGGAAAGTTCCTGTCCGCTTATATGCCCTTTTCTCTTTAGCTTTTTCATTGTATAGTCCAGGCTTGCCATGATAAAAGAATACGCTTCCGGATCATATCTTTTATCCTTGTCCAGGATTTTTAATAAGGCGAATATTTTAGTCATGCTTTGATCAGCCATAAGTGATAAAAAGTATACCCTGCATTATTGGTTTTGTCAACCCCTTCAGTACATTTGAACTTAAAAGTTTTAACTTGCCCGGAGTTGACCCTGAGAAATTATTAATTTTTGAGGATATGTGGCGAACGGATTAAGACAGAGTAAATTTCTATACCGCTGCAGGGTCTAAAAACTTCGCGCCTACATTGAATCTTTCAGAATACGGTTGGCCTGAGACCCAAACAACTTCTGCTAATGCTTGAACCGGCTCCTGGTGCCATGGAGGGTGTAATTCAAATAAAATCTTGGAGTGATTTGGAATAAACTCGTTGGAAATAAAACCTATGCCGCTTTGGCTTATATCTTTACCTACAGTGTCGCTATATTTTTGTACGCCTCTTTCATGATAGCGGACAGACGAATCGAATAAGATTCTTGGGGCTATCCTTTTCTCCTCTTTCATACCTCAAGTTTATCACGTAACTCTTTATTTGTCAAATATTTATTGCGTATCCACTACTTTTTCAACTATAGAATTTATTCTTATAGCATCTTTTCTTTTTAAGTTCGTAAATTCCAAACCTGTATCAAAAGATTCGGATCTCTTGACTTCTTTACTGACTATTACCCATGCTACTGTGCCATCGCATTCTATAACAGGCTGGCCATCCAGTAAATCCAGAGATATCTCCACTGGAGCAAATATACCAAGATCCCTTGGCAATATTACGCATATGCCTCCCAGGCCTATATTTTCAGTCTGAGTTGAAAGGCTGTCTTGCTGGTCTTTCCTCTTCACCGAAAGTACGCATGGATAATTAGCTCTGGGAAATTTCCTTCTATTTATTTCACTCCACATAATAAACCTCCTTTATTTCTTTTCGTTGTCCATTTGACTTATCAAATCTTCTATTGATTTACGCTTTCCTGATAACAAAAAGCGGTAGTTTTCTTCGTCAATACCTGTCTTGGCGTACGGAGATATGATTACATATGAATAACCGTTTTCTTTAAGGACTTTCGTTATGCCCTGGGTATGGAACCCTCCCGTAACAATTGCGCTTACTTTGGAATTGATTTCCTCTATCTTTTTCATGGCGTTCTTAGACATTTCCATATCTCTTTTATACGAGATATCATAGAAATGTTCCAATTCAGGCAAATGGCTATCTATCAAAACAGGGTTAAAATCTATATAATCCGCCTGGTTCGGCAAACCCGCTTTGGCCACTAGTTCAATCATAACGGTTTTAAAGAAGTTTGTTGTAAATTCATTTTTATTTTCGAGATAATAGCTATATTCTTCATTAGAGACTTCCAGATTAAACAGCTTCTGCAAGATATTTATACCCCTCAAGGCTTTCGTGAGTGTTTTTTGGTCGCTATTATCCGATAGCAAGTCCATGGTTTCGTATGTTAACTCATCTATTTCCTGGTATAAAGCAGCGGAATTTAAAGAATTTAATTTATTCAAATAGCCTGAGTATTCAAACAAATTTGAATATCCTGATACCTTATCTTTTAAATATTTCATGGCCAACTCGCTCAAATACGAATAAAATGAATAAGGCGAGATCTTTCTATCTTTAAAAAGGCTGGCTTTATTTACAAGGGTTTCTATTTCAAGCTTGTTATTTTCTGGTTTAAGAACTGACATCAGGTTGTTTAAAAGATCCTGTGATTGATCTGCGATTTTTTTCTGGTCCATTCGCTTCTCTATGCTTAAGGTTTCCATGAACAGGCTTATGTTTTTGTAATTATTAGCACGGGGGTTAAGTTCGATCAAATAAGCCAAATAACTGGTTGCATCTAATTTAACCTCTTCATATTCAATGTATTTATTATCCAATTCCAGGATTTTTGGAGTATATATCTTTGGTTTTAAATTTTTCAAAACATCATTTATCTTGTTGATAAAAACCATGGAGTCATGGTTGAATCCCATTATCTTATTGAATTCAAAAATATTTTCAAGGTAGATATCTTTTTTTTCAATACCCCATATGGGAAGTTTGGGGTATTTGGTTATAGATAGGTACTCTTCTCCTGTAAGTTCTCCTGAATTAACAAATAGCTTGGCAACCTTTTCCTTTGCTATAGGATCCGGAAAGCCAGACACAGCGCTAGTATCAACCTCGCCTTCAGCCCCTTCCGAACAAACCAAGTTAAGGTCATAGTCCTTTATGAGAATCTCCAATATATTGGCCAGATTGAAACTTGCCTCTGGATTACAATGCAGGTCTTGTACGTAGGCTACTAATTTTTTAGAACCAGGGTTTTCGTAAGCTTCCATTACTTTCCCGATTGTTTCCGGAATATAGATATTAGACAAATCTTTTGCAGAGTTCAGGTTCATTGAAGCTCTTGTATTTAATTTTGCAGAAACAGGCTTAAAGCTGTTTTTGCCTTTTAGGGTCTCCTTTTTTTCCTGCAGCTCTTTTTCCCGTTTATCCGAGATAGTTTTATAGTCAATTTTTTTATCTTTTAAAAAACTTCCGCTGCTTGGCTCTGAATAAGCTAAGCTTGCTATTAAAGAAGCCTGGCAAAAAATTATAATAAATAACATCCTGTTTGCGATTTTACCTATGGGCACGATTGTTTTCTCCGCAATGGTTTTAAAAACTATATAATATAAATATATAATATATTCTCATAAATGTCAAGGCGAGATTAAATTCAACTTCTATTGGGCACTCCAGCTTTTACTTGTAATACTTTCAATGTCAGGTTACGCCCCAGCTCTGCCTCCCCCAGCAGGTTTCAAGGACATCCGCCACAGAACTTTGGCGGACTCCGTTTTGACGCTCGTCCCTAGCTTCCGCTCGGGACTAAGAATCATGAGCTTATCGAAACCTCGCTCACCTCGCCCGCTTCCCGTCTCGCCTTCGGCTCGCCGAGGCGGACGCCAGCGAAGCGAGGCGAGCCCGCTCGCGTCAAAGAGGCCTTTCAACCCGCTAGAGGAGGCAGAGCTAATATGATTAAAAAGCAGCTTAACTATTCAAATAGGTACATCTCCAGCGTTTTTATTTTTCTTTTACTATTATGGTTAGAATGGTATAATATGTTTATATTATGTACCTAGAATTTTATGGCTTAAAAGAAAAGCCTTTTAGCGTCACAGCTGATCCGAACTTCCTCTATCTCAGCAAAAAACACATGGAAGCTATCAGTCACATGCGATACGGGATCCAGGAACGTATGGGCTTCCTGGAGATTACAGGCGAGATAGGCGCGGGGAAAACAACTGTGTGCAAGGCCCTTCTCAATCAGTTGGATAATAATACAAAAACAGCTTTTATTCTGAACGGAAATCTCTCGGAAATCCAGCTTCTACAGGCCATCATAGAAGACTTCGGCATACAGGTAAAAATCAAAAATAAAATAACAATGCTTAATGAGCTGAACAGGTTTTTACTAGAACAACTGAATCACCGAAACAATGTGGTGCTTATTATAGATGAAGCTCAGAACTTAAAGCCATCGCTTCTGGAACAAGTAAGGCTTTTATCAAACCTTGAGACAGAAAAAGAAAAACTATTGCAAATTATACTTGTAGGTCAGCCTGAATTAAGGGAAAAACTCGCTTCCGGAGAATTAAAACAACTGCGCCAAAGAATAGCAATCAGATACCACATAGCCCCTCTATCCAGGCATGAAGCCAGGTGCTATGTATCTCACAGGCTTAACGTAGCAGGCTGTAATAATGAAGATGTTTTTCACAAGGATGCGTTTGAAGAAATATTCAAATTCTCAGGCGGAATACCCAGATTAATAAATATAGTATGCGATAAATCGCTTTTGGCAGGCTACACTGCTGATAAAAAAACAATAGATTCCAATATAGTTAAAAAATGCGCTAAAGAAATCGAGGGGGTGTTTGATGAGCATAGTCAATGATGCTTTAAAAAAGGCTGGCAAAGAATTTGAGTCCAAGGATCAGAATACGCTAATTGCGGTTCAAAAAACTGCGCCAACTCCTGATAAAAAATGGATTGCTGCAATAATCACATCTTTTGTTATCATAGCATCTTTTTTCGGATCATGGGTATTATATAAAAATATGTCCGTTTTTAATTCCGGCGACACTTCGAATGAATCCGGCAAACCTGCTTCTGCGGTTCAGTCAACTTTGAATAGCATAGAACAAAACCCTGTGGCAAGAGCTATGAAATCGAAAGATGTTGTGAAGTTAAACGGCATTCTTTATGGCAATGAAGGCAAATGGGCCATTATCAATGATAGAATCGTCAAAGAAGGCGACAAGTTTCTCGGCGGGGAAATTACTAGCATAACCAAAGATCTTGTAAAGATTGAAAAAAAAGACGGCACTGAATTTACTCTGAGCTTAAAATAGTGGTTTTAGCGTATAGCAAACAGCGTTCAGCAGATAGGTTGGATTAAAATATTTCTTTTCCTGATTCCAGCGCGGAAAGGGCTTCTTTGGCAGATGCCTGCTCTGCGCTTTTTTTGTTTGAACCAGACCCTATCCCGCATCTATTGCCTAGCACCACTGCTTCTACAATAAAATGCTTTTTATGATCAGGGCCTATTTCTGAAAGTATTCTATAACAAGGCATTGTTTTGAATTTTTTTAACGCAATCTGTTGAAATATTGATTTATAATCCTTCGTCCCTTTTCCTTCTTTTACAAGTTTTACCTCAGTCCCTAATACTCTGCTTATAAAAACATGCGAAGCCTTTAATCCTCCGTCTAGAAATATTGCTCCTATAATAGCTTCCAATGTACACATAAGATTTGACATATGCCTTCTGCCGCCTGAAGCCTCTTCTCCTCTACCTAACAGGATATATTCGCCTACTTCCAGTTCCTTTGCTATCCTGGCAAGTGTTTCTCCGCTCACCAGTTGCGATTTATAACGCGTAAGGACACCCTCGTCTTCTCCTTGGCATTCATTGTAAAGTATATGACTTATAACTACTCCAAGCACAGAGTCGCCAAGGAACTCCAGCCTTTCATTATCGCTGGAACGCTCCATATTTTTTTCATTTGCGTATGATTTGTGCGTAAGAGCCTGATTCAGCAAGAACTTGTTTCTAAAACCATAACCTATTGATTTTTCAAAAATTTTAAGTCTCTTAAGCCTATTTTTATCTTTTTTTAGACTCATAAAGCCCCTCGATAGCATCTTTCACCATGTATTCAGGTATACTCTCTTTAACAATAACTTTGCCTATTTTTACAGGCAAAACAAAACGGTTTTTACCATGAATAAATTTTTTATCATGACTCTGGGCTGATAAAATATTTTTTAGGCTCACATCTTTCAGCTTAACAGGCAAACCTACATTTTTAATTACATTTGTTATCCTGCGGCTGCTCTTTTCTGCTAACAAACCCATTTTTCTGGCTATGTAAACGCTGGACAATATACCAAGCGCTACTGCCTGGCCATGGTTATAAACCTTGCGGTAACTAATTGCAGCTTCTATGGCATGGCCTATGGTATGCCCTAAGTTCAGAACTACGCGAATATTTTTATTATCCATCTCGTCTTTTTCAACAATCCCGGCCTTTACAAAACTGCATTCATATACAACACGCTGCAGGCATTTTTTATCATATTTTAGGATTCTTGTATAATTTTTCTCGATAAAGTTAAAAAGATCCGGCGATTTTATTATTCCGTACTTAATAACTTCCGCAAGGCCTGATATCATCTCTTTTTCCGGCAAGCTTCTCAGAAATGACGTGTCGCTGAAAACAAGTTTTGGCTGATAAAACGCCCCTACCAGGTTTTTCCCTGCGTTCATGTCTATGGCCGTCTTTCCTCCTATCGCTGAATCCACTTGGCTAAGAAGCGTTGTAGGGACCTGCACATATGGAATACCTCTTTTGTAAACGCTTGCGGTAAACCCTGCAAGGTCTCCTGTTACCCCTCCTCCAAGCGCTATTATAAATACCCTGCGCAAGGTATCGATTTTAGAAATATTGTTTAAAAGCTTCATGCATTCTTTTTCTGATTTGGCTTTTTCTCCATCAGGGATTGTTTCAAACCTGACACTGAAACCGCTTGAAACAAGGTGTTTTTCAAATTTATTTCCAAAAAGCTTTTTTATTTTTACATTTGTAATTATTACCGCATCATTACCTATATTCAAGCGTTTCAGGCATGGCCCAAACTTATCAAGCTCATCGGAACATATTAATATATTGTAACTATTTTTTCCAAGATTGACTTTTATTTTTTTCATAATATGCTCTTTTCCAAAAACCCCTCTCCCACCCCATAAACTTTACAAACTGACAATGTTAGTTTTGTCAAGATCTTGGAGAATTAAGGTATAAACTTGACAAAACTAACATTGTCAGAATGTCAAGATTGGGAGGCGTAAATATGATCACATTCCGAAATTTACGCCTAGCAGCCTTGCTAGAACAATGACAACAGGCCAAATTACAGTGTTTATAACACCTATCCAGAGTAATGCAAATATTATTATAAAGCCATATGGCTCAACCTTAGCATATTCAACGCCTAAATGATATGGCAAAAGACCCATAGCAACCCTTGATCCGTCCAGAGGAGGAATAGGCAGAAGATTAAAAACAGCCAGAACCAGGTTTGCCATGATAGCTGTTGTTATTACACTTACAACAAAGTAGTTAGCTGCTAATAAAGGGATTTTTAATATCAAAGACAGGGCTATCGCAAAGATTATATTCGCCGCAGGGCCTGCAAGGCTTACCCATATCATGTCTTTTTTCGGATTATTTAAATTAAAGAAATCTACAGGAACAGGTTTTGCCCATCCGAAGAGGATAGGAGAATGCGTCATAAGAAGAATAAGCGGCAGGAATATAGTGCCTATGGGATCAATATGTGCAATAGGATTAAGCGTAAGCCTTCCCATGAATCTTGCCGTAGAGTCCCCTAATTTCCACGCAACCCATCCATGAGCATATTCATGTATAATAACCGCGAAGAAAAATATTAAAAGGTTTACAAGTAGTGTCATCTATTATTCTTTGTAGAGGTAGATATAGACAGATTGCCTTTAGCGGGTGCAGGAGAATTTGCGTTAAGCTTTATCATAGAAGAACCGGCTGCTTCTTTTTTATTAGCCGAAACTAGAGGTGCGGGATTTTCCTCTTTTAGTGTCTCTTTTTGTTTGGGAGGCGCTACCTCGTTTGCCTCTGTTGTTATATCTATCTGATTAGAATGCATCCAGCCTGCTGTGCCATAAGGCGGTTCTATTTTATACCACTCGGCATCTTTTGATAATATTGAAACCTTTTCAGGTTTGGATATCTGGCTGACTATGGCATATCTTGTGCCAGCGCCTGCTCTGATATTTACATTGGAGGCATTTATAATGCCGATGCCCTTTTCGTCAGAAGTCAAAGTAACGTAATCGCTGTGAATATACAAAGCTGCTTTTTTGGGCAATAAAATTTTAAACCAACTATAGCGTTTGTCTATAATTTTCACAGGATCAGCTTTTGATAAGGTGCAGAGATTTTCAAAATTCTCGTTGTCTCCTGCTTTAACTATCGCTCCATCATTTCTTACATAGCCTACCTTTGGAAACTTTTCCTCGGATTCTTCCTGTGCATAGGCTGTTAAAGTGAGTAATGAAAAAATGACAATTAAACCCTTAATATAATTCATAAAGCCTCTCAAATTTTGTGAAGCAAAATTTGATCCCGAGTAGCCCTGTTTATTTCCACCGTGCCACGAGGGACATTTACTTCTTCTTTGTTTCTTTACCAGCCTTAGGTGCTGCAGCTTTTGCTGTTGGAGTTGCGGGCGCTGGAGCTGGAGCTACAGCTACTTCTCCGTCTTTTGGCTTCTCTTCTGCTTTTTCCTTCTTGACCTTGATCTTTATTATTTTTAGCTTAGGCATGCCAAAAACAGAATCATCGTCTTTTAAGAGGCCTTTTTCTTTCAGGGCCGTCAACCTCTCGTATCTCTTTAAAACAGTTCTGTGTTTCTTACCTGCTTTTGATGTTTTTAGACTTGGATGTAGCGACATTTGGCACTCCTTTTGTTAGTTCTGGTTTAGACTGAGGATACACATCACGCGTTACCTGCTGCGGCATCATTATCCGCCTTTTCTTTTCATCATATCTCCCTTTTTCAACCCCCAGGGAAAAAACTATTATGCACGCCATTACAAACCCTATCATAAAAAAGATGGTTGTTTCGTAAGAAATAGTGAGATTGTTTTTTACATCCGGAAGAAGAAGCCTGGTTTTTCTTCTTATTTTTCTATCTACAGTCTGAGCCTGTTCAAAAAGGTCGGACTGAGTTTTTTCCTGGGATTTTATGTTCATATGGTTGAATGATTATAGCACAAAGGTCAGATATTCTTTATATATTTTTCTATTTTTTTTACGATCTCTTTGTTATTTGTATACGCATAGGCAGCAGTAGAAGCTGCCTGATGGCTTGTAATTATGCCCTCTTTTACCAGCTGGTCCAGGGCCTTCTGGATAATATCTATATCCCAACCTATCCATAACGATATACCCTTGGCAGTGTCAATGCAATTCGGATTTTCATTAAAAAAAAGTAATATTTTCCTGGCAGCTTCATTTTTAAATAAACTTTTTATGCTTTTCATGGGAAACCTCTACTATATTTTTAAATTCAGGTTTTTTAGCAATTTCTATGAAGGCACCTACCACTTCAGGGTCAAATTGAGTGCCTTTATTTTTTTCTACTTCTTTTATTGCCTGAGAGATGCTTATTTTTTTACTGCCTTTATAAGGCCTGACGGAGATCATTGCTTCAAAGGCATTTGCCACAGCCATTACCCTGGCACCTATAGGAATCTGGCTGCCTTTCAGGCCGTCAGGATAACCTGTACCGTCATATTTCTCGTGATGGTGTTTTATAATAGGCATTGCAGGCTTTAAAAATTCCAGATGCTCTATTATTTTCAAACTTTCTAAATGCTGCTTTTTTATAATATCGTATTCTCCTGCGGAAAGGATGCCAGGTTTTTTTAATATCTCTTCCGGTATATTGAATTTACCAGTGTCCGGCAACAAGGCTGAATAGTGCAGGTTCACAATATCTTCTCTGGACAATCTCATTTCTTCCGCTATCGCAAGGACCATTCTTACAAACTGGTCGGAATGAGTAAATGTATTAGGGGATTTTGCATCAAGAAGCGCTGCCAGGGTTTTTATGCTTCCGTAAGCCATTTTTTCCTGTTCTTCGTACATCTGCGCATTCTTTATAGCTATAACAGCCTGCTCCGCAAGCGTAATCAGGATCTCAAGTTCAAATTTATCAAAAGACGCATCGTTTGTTTTGTCCCGCGTGCTTATGACTCCGATGATATCTTCTTCCACAAGAGGCACGCAAACTGAATTACGGGAAAGCACGCTTTTTCCTGTTTTAGCGACTCTTCCTTCCAGCTTAACGCCAAGCCTTATTTTTTTATACTGCGGATCCGTTTTCAGTATTTCTTTATCCAAATTAATCACAGCTTTAGGAATGAGGTATTTTTTTGATTCGTCCAAAAGCATTATAGAACAGTGCCGCGATCTCATAACCTGTAAAATCAACCTTGCGATACGCTCTATAAGTTCATCCATATTAAGGGTCGAACTCAATAACCTGTGAATAGTATGTATCGTGGAAAGTGCTATTGCCCTGGGCCTGATTGTTTCATATAATTTGTTCAGCTCTTGTTCTTTCTGAAATTCCTTTAGCGCAAGATCCATGCATATCTTAGTAGCATCTATCGCGGTTTTTTTAGGCTCTTTGCCTAAATGTATAAATAGCACATGTCCATACACGTTTGAACCCTGCATTATCGGAAAAGAAAGGCATATCTTATTGCAGCTGCACTTAAATATCATGTATTCTCTTGAGGGGTCAAACTTTAGCTTGGCCAGATATTTACCAAGCTTAATATGATCACACTCGCTGTTACATTTGAAAGGTTTATACTCTGCATCAAGAAATACGCAGCGGCTTTTTTTAATGACTTTCGAACAAAGCTTTCTAAAAGCAGTGATCGAACCGCTTTTAGAAAATTTTGTCAGGAATTCCTGTTTTTCTATTTCTTCAAACTCTTTCATAAGGATCGAACAGTTTTTTGTATTCATCCAGGGCATATCTGTCCGTCATTCCGGCTATATAATCACAGATAACCCCATAGCGTCCTATTTTACCTATCTTTTTCTGATCAGACGGAGGAAGCTGCTCCGGTTTTTCAAGATAAACTTTGAATAATCCTGTAATAAATCTCCTTGCCTTGTCTGACATGCGGATTACCCGGAAATTTTTATACAAATTGCCCATTAAAAATATCCTCAACTCTTTTCTTTTTTTCTGCATACCTTCTGAGAAAGCTACAAGCCTCTTCTTATGTTTTCTGACATCGTCTACGTTTCTTATAAAGCTGGCCTTGATATTTTTTTCAGATGCACGCAGGAGGTCTTCTATCTGACTATCTATCAGTCTCCTTATTATTTGATGCTTCCTTACTTTGTCAGGCAATTCTTTCCTTCCTTTTTTCACAAATCTGGCAGCGTCCTTCCATAATTTTAGTTCAAAAAGGTCTTTTTCCTCTATCAGGCCTGATGTCAGCCCGTCATCTATATCATGATTGTCGTAAGCAATCTCGTCTGCCACATCTACCACTTGAGTCTCCATTGTAGGCGAAGAACCAGGTTCAAACTCTTTCAGCCGCTCCGCTCTGTCAAACATTGTAGTGTGCTTATTGATCCCTTCCCTGGTTTCCCAAGTAAGATTTAATCCTGGAAAATCAGGATACCTTTGTTCTAATTCTTCCACTACCCTTAAGCCCTGAAGATTGTGGTCAAAGCCTCCATTGTCTTTCATAAGCGTTCTCAGGCTTTCTTCTCCTGCGTGGCCAAAAGGAGGATGGCCTATATCATGAGAAAGCGCTATTGCCTCTACCAGGTCTTCATTTAAGGACATTGTTCTTGCGATAGACCTGGCTATCTGGCCTACTTCCATAGTATGGGTAAGCCTTGTCCTGTAATAATCGCCTTCGTGGTTTACAAAGACTTGAGTTTTATATTCCAATCTTCTAAAAGCAGTAGAGTGTATAATTCTATCCCTGTCTCTTTGGTATACTGACCTGTATTTAGGCTCTGCTTCCGGATATTTTCTGCCTTTCGTGTCTTTCGAATGCATTGCATAAAGGGCAAGCAATTCAGATTCTCTTTTTTCTATATCTTTGCGGGTAATCATACTTATTGGTGTTCTGCCTGGCACACTAGCACACAAGCAGGTTATATAACTCTTTTAATGACTGCGGCATTACTTTGGTGTCCGCAATAACAGGCATAAAATTGCCATCGCCTTTCCATCTTGGCACTACATGTATATGCAGGTGGTCTTTATATCCGGCGCCTGCAACCTTGCCGGTATTTATGCCTATATTAAAGCCATGCGGCTTCAACTTCTTTTCAAGTAACATCTGCATGTCTCTCGTAAGCTTTATTATATCCAGAAGCTCTCCATCATTCAACCCTTTTAAATCTTTTACATGCCTAAAAGGCGATACCATGATGTGGCCGTTATTATACGGGTATATATTTAACATGGCAAATGAATGCCTGGATTTCTTGATAATAAATTCATTTTTATTATCCTTGCTTTTAATGCAAAATATGCATCCTCTTATTTTCCTGATTTTTATAAATACGCTTCTCCATGGAGCCCATAATTTATTCATAATAACCTTAATATAAAATTCTAAATCCTGAACAAACTCAAAACCCAAAATTCAAATTCTCCAAACATAATGTTTTGAGTTTTGCGTTTGAAGTTTTGGATTTGTTTAGAGTTTAGGATTTTGAATCCAGGGTTTAATATATCCCTATAATTTATATATTTTGGCATCGATTTCCCCATCTTTGTTTATTTCAATAATACCATATGAACAGTATGGCGCATATACAGTGTCCGTTACGCTTCCTGAATTAAAAAAAAGCACGCCGTCTATATACTCATTCTTCGGTGAATGAGAATGTCCGAATATTATTATATCCGGCCTCTCCTGGAAAAACTCATTTTTCAAAATATCGACGAGCTTGTCTGGATGGCCGTATCCATGCATCACGCATATTCTTTTCCCCTGTATGTTAAGAATTTTTTTATCTTTCAGATTAGCTTTTACATTATGGTCATCCATATTGCCGCATACGGCCTCTACCTTGGATATCTTTTTCAAAGGATCCAGCACTGAAATATCCACCAGGTCTCCGGCATGTATTATAAGATCACAGCCTTCCAATCCGCTGATAAGTTTTTCCGGCAGATTGCAATTCGGCGAAGATAGATGTGTATCCGATACGACCCCGATTTTCATAGATTTCCTAAACCCGATATGTGCGGTTTACCGTACAGATCCATCAGTACGTTCAAGTCTTCCATGCTCCATGTCCAGAATTTCGCTTCTTTTGCCATAAGATATGCGTTCTCGTTTACGCCGGAAAATGCTACCACGATATTCCGGTTAATCCTGGAGCCTTTCTTCCGGTCCCGGCTATCCTTTATTATATCCATCATATCGTTTTCTGTTATATTTTCTTTTTTGATCGTGCACAGCCAATTTTGCCTGCCGTTGGTTGCCAATATAACGGTTTGATTTGCGTCCTGATTCTCAAGCTTTTCCACATTTGTAAAGGATATAAACTTATGCTTTTTACCATTCAACTGGATTATGTCATTTTTGAACAGCGTAAAGAGCTCCATTATCCTGGAAGAAAATTCTTTTTCAAACTCCTGGCTAAATATATTAAATTTGGAGGATACATCCTTTCTAAAAAACGACTCTTCCGCGGCATCATCCAAACTAAAAGACAAAATCCTTTTCATGTATACGGATTTGAGCCAGAATCTGAACAGCCTGTCCGTAAATCTGTAAAAAGCCCCATTGCGCACAATAATATCCAGCTCAATCATGCTATTTAATATCTTGGAAACTTCACCTGATTGCAATCTGGTGGCATTTACGATGTCGTTCTGTTTTTTATTTTCTGAAGAAAGCGCTATGAGGACTGATATGGATTTTGACAATAGTTTCCCTCCCGAGATCTTAAAAAGGAGATTGTAAAAATATTGATTCAAAGTGCCGTTTTTTCTAAAAAGCGCCTCCATAAAAGAATGCTCTATAAGATTTGGATGATTTTCCGACGGTATCCTTCTGGAAAACACAGCCCTTTCTATCTCATCGGATATCGCCTGCATGTAAAAAGGCCTGGAACCTGTAAATGACGCTATGAAATCCAGGTAAACCTGGGACAACGCAACGCCTTTTATGCTGTTTTGTAAAAATATCCTGCCATTAGTTGTATCAAGCGGCTTTATAAAAAATTTCTCGAAATTACCGAATAAAAGGGCTAATTTTTCATTAACAAGACGGAGAGACAATGTGGTCCTGGAGCTTATCAACAAATACATCGTATTTTTTTGTATCATTATCTTTTTTGCAATTGTGCCAAATGGATTCTTGAGCATAAAATTATCCAGGTTATGGAATTCGTCAAGTATAAGGACACAGTGTTTTTTTGACTCTTCAGATAGCACGCTGGGGATATCCAGCATAAATGAAAACGCTTCGTCTAATCTGGATTTTTCTATATCCTGAAAAACTCTTATGCAAATCTGGGCAGTCTTAGGGTAATCTCTCGCCAAGTCCTCTATTAAAAGGACTGCGTCCTGAGGAGCTGTAAGAAGAGGGTCTGATTTTACAACCTGGGATAATATGGATCTTATAAACCTTTTTGCGCAAAATTCAAAAGGCTCTATTTTTATTTCCAGATATATAGGTATAACGCTGCCTTTTATCAATAATTCCGAAGAAAAAAGACTCTTTATAAGAGTTGTTTTTCCTATGCAGGGCTCTCCGAATATGGCTATATTCTGCCTATACCCGTCGGCAAAGGAGTTTATCCTGCGTATAAGCGTATTTAATATTTCTTGTCGATCATCCGG
>Ga0172368_10001766_pt1 | contig 28801 bp, 25 predicted proteins | sample Lak11m_FD_114540 | JGI IMG/M metagenome (GOLD analysis project Ga0172368, IMG submission 114540) | Freshwater microbial communities from Kabuno Bay, South-Kivu, Congo - kab_022012_11m | ecosystem: Environmental > Aquatic > Freshwater > Lake | place: Democratic Republic of the Congo: South-Kivu...
CACACAGGCCCCCGAATCTCCTTCTTCTGAGATCACTTCATTTGGATCTACCAGGGGAATAAATTCAAAACCTTGCATGGTAATTGTTCCGAGCCCCCATGCAGAGTAATCAATTGCAAATGTTCCGACAGCAGAAACGACTCCATAAGTAGTATCAGTAGACCTACCTATTTTCTTTACTAGGTCGCCTATTTCAGCTTCTTTTACAGAAAGGATATTGTCACCCGAAAGCAACACGGTGCTGAAACTACGGTGTCCTGGGTCAATATTCACTATGGCAAAATCACCATATTCATCAATATTATAGTCTGAAACTGATCCTATGCGATCTACTACATCCACTCCCTCGTCTGTTTTTGATGGCTGAATTACATAACCGGGAGTTTCTCCAGCTGGCACTGCTACGTGATAGTTTGTAAGAATGTAGGGGTTCCTTTGCTGATCGAACACAACGAGCCCTAACGTTCCGTAGCTGCTCGATCCTTCTTGCCCTATACTTGTGCCTCCCCTGAGGGGATCGAGCCTAGAGACCTGCGTGAGGGGCTTGTGGATGCCTTCTATGACATCTGTCTTGAAACCACAGAGGGTGTCAGGAATTCTTTCTTCTTTGTTTGGGTTCTGTTTTTTTTCTTTGACTCGGAAAGAAAGACATTTTTCATTGATCCATTGATTATTTTTGAATTTCCAGCCGACAGCGACACCGGTAATGTTGTCGTTATCTAAGAAACACTTTATAGCTTTTTCATAGGCTATTTTCATATTGTTGGATTCCTTGAGCGATCTCTGTTTCTGTTTTCGGCAGAGACTCCGTAAGTGGCCTTAGTTGACTCATTATAGTGAAAAACATTTGCCCATCTTGTTGCTCCTATTCCGGTATCAAAACGGGCTCGTTCACGGTATGCTATAATTACCGGGTTTGGAGTAACTGTGAAAATTGTTTCACTAAAGGTTATAGGATTTTCCGTAGCCAAACTAGTGCCAAAAAACCAAGGAATATTAGCAATAGATTCGCCTGAATAATCGTAATTATATCCCAAAAAGGTGCTATGAGAAGATTCAGAAAACCTGACGCCACAGTTTTTGATTTTTTCTATGGTTCTATATTTATTGGGCAAATAACTATCATAAGTGCTAATGTGCCCAGTTTTATATTGTTCATTAAACACCTCCCTGCATCCAAACAGGGGATGGCCAAGATAGTTATTATTCCGGGCCGTAAATGTTTCTAAATCCTCAATTAATTCTGCATTTCGCCTCCAAACATAGTAAGATTTACTATTGACTTTTAAGATAGCCAGCAATTTCCTTTGTGGTGCTAGAGCCACGGCAACCAAATACGGAACCGGGTCTGATGGATGAGATCCAAGATCTAATTGATCTTCATATTTTACTACCTCATTATTGTTTTCGATTTTATTCCAAATCAAATCAAAGTTTTCACATTCGTCTTCGTCATAACTCCCTTCGTATAAATCTCTATTGGCTAAAGAATACTTATAAAAGGGGCCGTGAATTACAGATGGAGTTGAATAAGTCGATTCTATTCGTAAATAAAAAGAGCAGTCTTCTTCTGGGTAAGCTATCCTAACATTTTCCAGCGTAGAATAGTCGTCTCCAAATTTGAATCTTCCTCCGTTTGGCGGGGTATACACCCAGTTGAAAGTAGTACAAGAAGATGTTACTTTTCCAGACGGAACTGTATTACAAAATGCGCCGCCAGTATACAGCGGATAGTCGTCTCTATGTGGCATTGGGTAGTATGGCAGTGGATATGTTTGAACATCAAAATCAAGAATGCCATCGAGTCTAAAAGAATAATATTCTCCACCGACAAATTTGTCTATTTTTGGAATAACAACCCTTGATGGAACCCCTCCATTGGGAACGGCGTGCCAAATATTAAAACCGGAAATGAATATTTCAGCTATATCCCAGTCCACATTTCCGCTCCAATGTGCATATTGAGAGGTCTTTTTTATGGTAGAAACTGTGCCTTCGCTTGTCCAGTTTCTTGCCATATTTAAGAAATTATAGAGATAGAAACCCCTTATCCCATTTTTAGCTTGAGTATATTGGCTAGTTTCACCGTAGTCTTCTTTTGCATATCCTTCATCACAATAAGACCAATAATCTATATTAAATACAATATTATCAAAAGCAGGATTGTCACCAAAATCGCTTTCTCCCCAATTAATCATGTATGAATAACCATTCTCAAAAAATGTGTATTGAGGACATTGTACAAAATGATTATTCCATGCATCAGACAATGCCCATCCACCATTATAATAAACTGGAGGGTTTCCAGTGTATAATTCATCACTTCCTGTATTCAAATACAAGCCAAATTCATGAGGAGGGTCTATTGGCTTCCAATAACTACTTCCATTTGGACTAGAATAAAGAGTATCACACACAAAAGCCGGATGATGACTAATTGATTCACATCCAGGAAAGTTATCAAGCGTAGCTATGTGAGGAACCGTGCAGACATAAAGGCGACGGCCTTGTTCACACCAAACATAATTAAGCTCTGGATTTTCAGGCATTTCGCACAGCCAACATTGTGATCCCTCGCTTCCATGTCCGACAATATTTCCTTTTGCATATTGTTTTCCTTCGCTCCACCAAATATTATAATAATCGGGAACCTCAGCCGTATTTAATATTCTATTGTTCAAACCTCCTATCCATGATGCGGGGATTTTCCATCCGGTGTGTTTTATGGTGCCTTCTGTCTCTTCGTTCAATTCATCCAATCGAGGAAGCAATAAATTATGAGGAGGTCTATCCCAAAAACAAAAAATATGATTGTAATAATTTCCCTCATTTCTAACCACATTATGAAAAACAAACCCTAGCGGATAATTTATGCCATAAGTTTCGCGAACGTAGGCGGTTTGTATTTTGAGATCACTTAGCCCCTCTCCTATTTCTTCAGCAAAATCCGGAGAGTAGTAATGGGCATAATAGAACCAGTTTCTAGGGGCGATATATACCTTGAGCTTTGCAGTTTTTCCAGGGATGAATTCAAGAATTGGACCTTGATATTCTTCAGCATCATAGTCTGGGGTCTTCGTTATTTTATAGTTTTTGTCATTACCATTTCTGGCTTTTGCGTCCCAGGTGTCTAATTGTTCCCAGAAAATGCCATGTAACCCCTCTATAGAAGCATTAGATGTGTAGTCTGAGGTATAGTCGTTTTCTTTATTACCTAAACATTGATGGACGCAAATTGAATGGCTGCCATACTCTTTGAGTACAAAGTGAAGTTTGCGTTTTCGGATATCGCGCACGAAGAAACTATACTGATTAAGGGTAGACTTCCGCTTCATGCCTGTAGTCTTGTTTTTGCGCTCCTTACTTGAATACTCAATTTCGTCGGGAGCTTCGCCCTCCGTGAAGCCTTCCGTATAATCACCATTGATGATCTTATAGAGTGTCTTATCGTCGTTGTCTTCGACAAGCTCCATATGAAAAAGTGGCGTATTGACCCCCATGCCGTCCCATCTAAAAAGCTCTGCTCTAGCCTTTATATTTGGAGGCTCTGTTGTCTCCTTATTGAATAGAATTGGTCTCAATGGTTCTCGAACAAATTGATTTTCGTTGCCAGGCCCAAATTCAGCCTCTAATTGCTCCTGTGTCGGTAAATAGGCATTACGAATAAACTTGTAATGATGATGCTCCGGACGCAATTCATACACTGCCTGTGCCAAATTGATATTTCTCTCTACTGTTTCGTAATTTTCTTCTTGATCAAGCAAATCCAAATCAATCCAATTATCCTCTTCGTCTTTCTTCGTCCAAAGATCGTAGAATTCTACTAAAAGCGAAGCGGGACCACCTAGCACTTCAAGTTCTTTCGGATAACCGGCATGTTCTTGAATAGGGAAATCATCATCCTCTTCTTGTTGAGTACCTCCGGAAATTTCAACATTAATTTTCACGAAATATCTCCTATCACAATTTCTGTTATCCCAAAAGTTGCTAACACAGCTTTGGTGGTGTCATCAATCACGCTCGCTCCTGCTGTTATCCCAGGAATTCGATCTTTGATCACTGCCGACAGAGGAATGCTTGTTATGTGTTCTTCGGTGCCATTCCATCCTGAAATTTGAAGTAACCCCTCGACACAGTAATCTACAGGGTTTATCACATCCAGATGGGGATTTGCCCTTATAGACACTGTAACATTTGCTCCATTGGCCAATGAATCAGAAAGTGCTATCTTCTCTCCTTCTCCCGTCCATGTGTCGCCTGAACTTAATTTGATGTCGAATACGTCAGAACCATTTGTGACATAAAGACTAGCTAAATCACTATCAGTAAGGTTTTCTGATAGAATGAACAGGAGGCCAGGATACGGACTTGTATCTGACATCTTGTATTGTGTAGTCCCATCAAACGCAAGTCCTTCTCCTTTCGGATAGAGTGTTTCCGTTGCCACGTCATAAACATCATACCCGAAATCATCTATTAAGAGGTTAGCTGTGGTTCCCACAGTGAATGAAATATCAGGGTAATCTTCAGAGAAGCCCAACGTTTCCTCAAACTTCGGATTAAGAGTGCTGACTTGGGCAATTGCTTTGAACGGTACATCTGCCTTTGGGTTTATGGCGGTGGAATCTTGCCAAGTGCAGATTTTGTTAACGACATTCGCCTTAACATCAGTTAAAGTCACACCGCTATCGTTTGTTATAACCAGATCTACAGTATCACTTTCTGGTCCTGAAGATGGCCTTGATCCGAATGACAAAAACTGAACTTGCCTGTCTTCTGATTCAGAATAAATTCCACCCACTGATACTACGAATTCGTCATTTATGGTCAATGCGAAAAATGGATTAAGGATGATATTCAAGCCAGGAATGATTTGTGGTTGTGCGACAGGAGTTTCGGGAGTTTCAATAACAACCTGCGTATTCATGTTCCAGCCAAGTTTGTCTGACCCTCTATAACATGAGACCTCTAGTTTCAAATCTTCTATCGGTAAGGTAGCGTGATCTATGAATGATTGTGAATCCATTTTGATTCGATATACTCCAGCAGTCGGAATACTAGCCCCGGCATCCGACAAGTCTCCCCATTCTACGCTTATACAAGGGTTCCCACTAAGGTTTCGCCAATGGATGCCTTCCGTGAAAGTATCGTTGACGTAATACGTGGTTTCTGCGTCGCTAAAGTAACTTATGCCGCATTTGAAGGTGTTTAGCTGCATCTCTTAAAATTGTCCTTGAACTAAAAATCTGGAAATTTTTCCAGATTTTTGCCTCATTTTTTGTGAATCCGATAACCTCGGGTTGATTCAGAATTACTCTGAAACTCTTCTAGCTCTACCTCTTCCAAAGAATATCCTCTTTTCAACCACGAAGAAATCTCTCTTATTAGAACAATTACAAGTGGTTCGCTTCCCTTGACCCTTGAGCGGACAAATTCTTCTATTACATCCATTAGTAATTTTTCCTCAATTCTATTTCCTGATAAATGTCGGCAGTCCTTCCAGCAGACCCTATTGAACCACTAAATACACATTTCGTTGTAATTCCGGTAACCCAAAGCATTTGAGATGAAAGAGTCACGGTCGAAAACGAACCTCCACTACCAGTGCTCCAACGCAAATAGGTTTTAGTGCACGCTGGTAACCTCATGACTGTCCCTAACCGCAAACCGGGTATTGGAATCGTTGTTCTAATTTGAGCAACTACATTATCTTGGACCCTCGTATCAAAAATCTTCTGTGCTATCCTAGTTGCTATTTCATGGCTAGTAAGATCTGGGTTAGACAAGGTAAACGCCGGATGAAAAGAGGCAACCTGTCCTGGTAGGGTCCCTGGCCCTCTTGTTGGTACTGGCATTGTCCCTTTGCCGTTCCACTCTGTTATGCTGTCACCCACCTTGAAAAACTCCCACCTAGCCTGTATCGTGTCCTGATGAGACTTGTTCCGCTTCAATGGAATGTTTTCAGTATAAGTTTTGTCGCTTTTTATGGGCAACATCTCTTCGACATGCCTAATTTTCATGAGAAGATATTGCGAAAGTGTGTCGTATCTGACTCGTTCTCTTCTTGTAAGGAAAAAACCTTTCTCCCATCCTGAAGTTTCAGGATCATCAGAGGTTTCCCATGTATAAGGAGTAACCCCAATAAGGGAATTCCTTGTAATGATCTGAGGCGTAGTTCGGACTGAGACGTCTACGTCGTCTACGGTATCACTATCCTTGTACCAGACGACTGCGTGATATTCGTCAATGTCGGCGTCAACCTGCCCTGTTTCTCCTATATAGTCCCCAAATCGAACATATTTACCCATAATGGGAATAAATTCATAGGAGGCCGGAATTACAGTCTTGTAACCACCTTCTGCTGACTCTGTTGTCCCTCCTTGCACTACCCCTAGTCGGGCTTTTTCTATCTCTGTGTGTCCTAGCGAGGTGTGAAAATCAGCCCATTTGTTTGTGATAACTACTTCGTGAACCAAGACGTCACTTACATTATAGGTACTTATTGTCTCTTTGGTGGTGGCTGATTCTCCGGTCATTGGATCTGTTACAACTTCAACTGTTCTTACCTGTCTCCCATTTTTATCTGCGTTTCTATTAAGGTATTCAAATACTTCTTCATCGGTCATATCAATACCGGAAGCTGCAAGTTCAGTTTGCAATAAGCCCAAGTATTCTGAAGTCTCTGACGTATAACTAGTTTCGTACACCAGTGTTTGTTGGTCTCCATAGAGTTCGGCTTCTGTATATCTATTTCTTGTCGTGGACAGACTAGATTGTTCGGTATACGCCCACTGAGACGTAGCCCCTAAAATGATAACGTGATCGACAATTTGGTCAGTGTTTGTAGTCTCATAACTTAAAAGAGAAAAACTGTCTTCTGTCATCGAAATCCCAGAAGTTCCCACTCCTCCAGTTTGTGCATTTCCTCCTTTGTCAAGAATATGTACTGTATTGTTCTCAATGTGAATCATAGGATGAAAGTCTTGGTAAAGCCTGCTTAATGCTTGAAAATAATTCTCACCAACGTTGAGGTTGAATGCTCGCTGAACATACAAAGTAGGACAGTCTGTGTGTACATTGTAACCTATTTTACTACCAATCCACTTAGCAATATCATAGTAAGAAATTCCGGATTGCAAAACACATTTGAATTCACAGTCTCTTACATTTTTACCAGGTAAATAGGGGATGAAAAGTCTAAGACTAGATACTCCTTTCCATTGGAGCGGAGTGGCTCCTGGATCAGATTTGTAAATAATACCATCTCTGAAATAATAGGTAGGACAGATTTTTTTGAGCCACGTTTGATTAATGAATATTATAGTTTGCTCAGGGCCATAACGGCTGATGAGCGAGCCTTGTGCCCTTAAGCTTGTTTGCATTGTGGAATTGCCAGATACCTCAATTCGTTTGTCATCTACAAGAGAGAACGTAGCACCGCCAATAGAAAATCCTATATCTATCGTGTCCTCAGTTGAAAAATTTGTTGGCCTATCGAGTTCAACATTGAAAGATTTCTCAGCCACACCCACTCTTTCTGTAACTTCAAAAGACCTGAAATCCGGTATAGTCGAACCTGATACCTTTACCGATGGTGTAAATATTGCAAGCATTAGGTTATCTCCGCAAAAGAGAAATCTGTTGCGGTATAGATTGCCCTAAATTGGACAGGCCAAACCCTTTCTTGATTGAACATAAAAGGAACTGAGGTATTACCAGTACAATAGGCTCCCGCTACGGTTGTGATATCGGCAGGGTCATCAGTAGCAGTTAACGTAAGAGTAGCGGTATAGTCAAAAAGATCGACTCCTCTTGAATGAACTAGGTGTAGAAGTGTTTTTAGATTATTGTAGCTTGTTTCTGCAAGATTAACACTTACCGTGGTCTCTTTATATATGACAACATCATCAAGCGGTACTCCTTGAATTATTATAGGTTGAGTAACAACCTTACGTACAAGGTTAGAGCCTCCTTTGGTATACCCAAGATTAGTGCCTCCATACGTGACCCATGCTGGTGCCACTCTGACTTTTGTGACTGTTCCTGCCATTATGAAACGATGACTAGATTCATCACTCCTTTGTAGTAATCCAAATGCCCTCCATAAGTTATCCCAGGATCTCCTTCGTCACCCAAAACCTCATTGGTATGCGTTAGCGCATTTCCACCGATCTGAAACATGACTGTCTTTCCGAGGATACTGAAGGTCTGACCTACGTTGTTTTGCCATGCCAGGACTTCGGTGTTGAGCGCCTTACGATATGACACCCTCATTGGTCTTCCGGCATCTCCGCTGGTATTAGCCAATACGGTAGCTACCTTGCCTGAGCTTGCTGTTTGCATAGAGCCAACGAGAAAAGGCTCATATCTATTTGTCCAAAAAAGGTATGCCATTAGTAACTTCCGTATTCTCCGGGCCTTGAAGATGCAGATCCACTTCCGTTACCTTCTACTCTCACTTTTACCTCTACATTTGCAAGTTTTTCGGCTGCTTTCAGGATCTTGTCTGAACCATCTGCAAATTTGTCAATTGATGTTTTGTTCTTTTGATCTTCTTTCTCGGTCTCAGTATTACCTCTATTCCTGCGCCAATATAGTGCAGCACGATCTATTTGGTCTTGGTCCATAGCCATCGTTTGAGCGCCTTTTCTGAAAACACTACTTTCATAGGTGCTCTTGTCGGGTCTGATAAACGTTGTCGCCTCTTGGTTCCAACCCTCTTTTTTTAGCGATTCAATGTAATTTCTTCGGAGGTCCCACTGAGACACTTTTTGGTATAGACTTTGCTTTGCTTTTTCGGCAAGTTGAGGGTTTTCGTCTTCAATTTTGGAAGCCCTTTTGGAAAGCCCGTCCAGCGTTTTTGCACGCCTGTCGGCAAGTTCCATTTTATATTTGTCTCGCCTCACAGTCTCAGCACTTGCAAATTTACCCTCGTCCCAAACTTTTTTGTTTGGCTGTTTTTCTGCCCATTCCATTTCCCTTTGAAAAGCTTTGTCTGAAACTCGTTTTGCAAGCTCTGCATCGCCTCCACGTTCTTGAACCCCTATGTCTCCAATGGCGTTTCTGTTTACGTATCCTTCGGAACCGGGCGTATTGGGTGCGATGTTAAAACCTACGCCGCCTTCAAAAACACTTGGCGCTCTCCAACTGTCCTTGTCAAACGGATGACGTCCGGGCATATACGGAAACATATGCTTGACATCGCTGATGTATCTTGCTCTTTGCAGTGAACTTGCCAGAAAACCTTGTTTGACCTTCTCGTCTTTCGTAAGTTCCCTGCCCTCTCTTTTCGCAAGATCGGTTGCATAGAGATTGCCTGTCCCGGCAGGGGCTCTGTGGTCGATTTCGGATAGTGGTATCCTTTGCGCTGTGGGAGATACATTTCTTTTGTCAGTTTCCCCTTCTGCGGCAGATAATTGATGGGGACGTTGCTTCGGAGACTGAACTGTAGCAGCGGATACCGGTTGGGGAACGGGAGCGCCTACTTGCCCTAGTTTTCCCTGAGAGGCAGCGGATACCGGTTGGGGAGACTTCTCTTTTTTACTTTCGCTTATTCCTTCAGTTTTTGCAGTAGTTTTTTGTTTACTCAGTACATCTCGAATGGCCTTCAAGACGTTTGTATGTGTTTTAAGCTCATTCAGTTGTTGTTTTACTACGTCTCCAAAGTCTCTTTTCATTTCTTGAGGGACACTTTTCAACAATTGTTCTTGCTTTTTACTTGCCTTTTCTGCTTCATCAATTTTGCCTACACTCAAATATTGACCAGACAGTCTTTTATATTGTTCGGCAAGCGTCATCTTAACCTCTTGAGCACGTTTACTTCCTTCAGGAAGCTTGCCTACTTCAGCCTCCATTGTTTTGATTTGTTTCTCTATTGAAATGGTTTCTCTATCTCTAATTCTTAAACTAACGGCCAGTTTTTTTGCCTCCATTACTTGTTGTTCTTGTGCAAGTTTTTGAATTCTACCAGAGACATCAATACCTTGTCTTGAAAATGCACCTTGAGTCTGTTGAAGCATCTGCATAAGAAACTGCCGACCGCCTTCAGACTGATAAAATTGTTTAAGTTGTCCTAGACCTCCAAGTTGTTTCCTTAGCGCTTCTTGGGTGTTTATGGTCCCTTGGATTTGAAGAGTATCTGCTTCTTTTTCTCTACGCTGTGATCTTCTGACATCTTCTTGTGCTTCTCTACTGCTTCTCAAGGCTCGTGTTATTTGCAGTTCTCGTGGTGCTTGATAACCTGCGGCTCCCCATAAGGTTTCCTGCAATTGCTCTCTCATGCCCCTTTCGGTTCTGGCTTGCTGTCTTCTATAGTCTTCTCCGGCATAACGGCCCATTTGGGCCTGAGTCATTGTTCCTTGCAGACCAAATACTGCCTGTCCATATTGGAGATGAGGTTGATAACGCCTATCGAGTTGCGTAAGCCTTCCTTGTTCAAGTTGGTTGAGGTTGTTGTAATGAGTCTCAATGATTTGCATCTTTGTTTGTGCATATTTAAGAGTAAAGTCTATCTCCTGCTTATACATATTCTGTCTTATGGACAAAATCTGCTGCATCGTCTGTTGACTCTCATTGATAAGTCGCTTATTACCAGAGCCAAGTATTTGCTGTATAAGGGTAGTTTCGGAGCCTGTTATGCCTTTTCTGAGATTGGATACTAAACCAAGTTTAGTACTTTCAGTAGTTCCTTCTTTTTGAATTGCGTCCGTCTTAGTTTGAAGAATCATCTTTTCTAATTGTAATCTTTGCTGAGTAAGTTCTAGAATTTTTTGAGCATGGCGAAGCGATTCTTCGTCACCTTGTTTAATTAGCCTTTGGATCTTGTTCTTTATCCCTTCCCCCATTTCTCCTCGCGAGACCAAACCTTGAGCAGTAACGCCCATACCTTTTTGCCTTATAGCCAATTCTTGATCAATAAACTTATCGTCAACCTGCTGTAATTTTGCGTTGAACCGATCTCCGGAGACATTAAGAATCTTTGCGGCTTTCTTAGTAGCAAATTCAGTTTTTTCTTTCAGGAGTTTTTGTATTTCTTCGTAATCGGGCCTGCTTATACCCCCACCGGCAAGTAGCCTTTTGGCACCACTGCCTATGGTCATTCCCTGAGTGCCCATTTCTCGGTAAATATAATTGTTTGCAAATTTTTGAAACTCTGCATTTTGTTCCGCCTCAGCCTTCTTAAGTATCATCTGAACTTCTTGAGCTTCAAGCGTTCCATATTTTCCTGTATCCTTATCTGGTATTTCGCCCAATCTTTTCAGATCGTCTTTTGACAATAGTCCTCTTTTTCTGGCTGATTCAATGGCCGTAGGTAACTGTTTGTTGGCTATTTCCAATCCTACTTCTTTTTGTTTCAAATCAAATTCAGCACGCTTAACAAGAAAGGCACGTAACATTTCATTGTATACAGATTTTTCGTTACCCTCCTCTTCTGCTATATCTGCTAACTTTTTCTTCAGTTGAGGAGTAGTAAATTTTATACCGCCTCTTTCGATATATTTTTTTCCAGACGCCACAAGTTTTCTTAAGTCTTCTTCTGTTTGAGACCTATTTTTCTGACGATTTATCATTGCTCTCTCAAGAACTGATGCCCGACCGTCTTGAAGGGCTTTCATGGAATAATAAGGATCAGATAGGTCTACATTTCCAGAAGACTCGATAAGTTCTTCTCTTTGTCCTATTTTTATTCTACGTTCCTTTATTTCCTTTTCTCTCTCTTCAATCTGCTTTTTTATTTGCTCAACTTGTTTTGCTGTTTTAAGAATGTCTTTCCCAGAATTATCGAGTGCCTTGATATACTCCATGATCTCATTGAATTCTTTACCTGTTTTTGCTGCAATATCCCCTATAGCGTCCTTTGCTTTTTCAAGTTCTTCAGGAGTTTGAGCGTTTCTCATTTTTTTAGCTATTTCTCTGACTTCGGATACCATTTTAGGGTTCGCTTTTTTGAATTCCTGTCCCATTTCATAAGCAGTAAGTAGTTGTTTTTTGTCTTCGGTTTCATTTTCTAGCCGAGCCAATTCTTTTTCGTCCTTTTGAGCATCAATTAGTAATTTTTTTCTTGAACCACTAAGCATTTGTACAGCGCCCTGAAACTGTAATTGAGGCCCTTGGCCGAAAGTTTCTGTCAGAAACTTACTCAAAAATCCAGGTAATCTATTGCTTTCGAGTGCTTCTCCGAGCTTTATCCTATTTTCTCCGGCTGCTGTATCCCAAGCAGCAGATCCTTTTTCGAGTAATCCTGCTCCTCCTGAAATAATCTTTCCAAAATCCTTCACTGACAAACCCCCAAAGGCCCCTGGAAGTTGTCGTGCTCCAAGAATAGCATCCATGCCCCAATTAGCTGCCCCAGTTACTCCTTCTTTGAAACCTTTCCATACTCTTCCTTGGTGTGTAAGCGCTAACCCTTGAATTATTTCTGAAGGCGACCACCCTTCAGTTGCGTTGTTGAGTTTAGTGCCTACATCTTCCGACCATTCTCTATATCTTTGCAACGGTCCTTTGAAGCCTACTCCCGTTCTTCTTCCGCCTTCCACCACACGCATCCGGAGTCTTTCTTGCTCAAGTTTTTCTGGTGTACTACCTTCAGTACCGCGAACATAAAAATTCTTGAGTAATTTATTATATTCTTCGGAAACATTTTTGCCTTCATTGCCTGCTCTGATTTTGGCAAGTTCCATCAAGGACGTAGCTTGACGCTGATTAATATTGCCAGAGAGCATACCGGATGATTGGTCCAATAGTTTAAGAAATTCTTGTCTCGTGCCCCCTCTTTGTGTCCACCTATTCATACCTGCTCGGGTACTGCCCGCTGAACCAAAATCAGTAAACCAGCCATGGCTACCTACGTCAGCCCATGAGCCCTTCAGTAATTCTATGTCCTCTTTAAGTTTCCTAGAATTATCCATCCATCTTTTTATGAATTGATCATATGCAGCCGTAGCGACCATTAAAGCAGTTCCAATATGACCAGTAGCAACCTTTAACCCTGTAGCAAGGCCAGTAAAAGATTTAGCAAGCAGCCCAGTTCTGCCTGCCAGTGCCTTAATGGAGTCATCCATCATTTTTGGCGTACTGGTGAAATCTCTAATGTGTTTTGCTATTGACTGTGTAGCTTTTCCAAACTTTTCTGAATTTTGAAGCGTAGTTTTACCTAGTTTCTCAAAAGTTTGTGCGGCAACCTCTCCGTATAATTGAAATTTTTTGGTATCGGCAACATAGTCGTTTACGGCTTTCCCAAAACTCTTTTCACCAGATACCATTGAGCCAGCAGCAGCAGCAATCTCCATACCAGGCCCAGCAACACCATGAAGGGCAATAGCCGCTGCGGGCTTGATAGAGGTCAGAATTCGACTTTGTTCTATAAGGGTCTTACTATTTTTTATTCCGTCAACCATGGCACTATTTATTTGGTTAACGTAATTAAGCATGTCGTCCATGTTTCTTCACCGTTTTCTTTCCAATATCAGCTTTTAGTTTGCTACCACCAAGGATTCCCTTAACGATTCTCACGCTCTCTCTACTAAAATGCCCATCTGCCTCTGGATCAGGAGGATGGGCCTTTTGTTCAAGCTCTTTTGCTAACTCATTTAATGCTTCTGGATCTTGGATAGCTGAAAGATTTCCAAGATCTCTTAATCTGTTACGGGCCTCTTGCCTGAAGGTTTCCCAATACATGCCCATAACCTGCTGTTCTGTTTTGTTGTAACATCCGTCGAAAGTTTCACCTGGGAAAATACTGCATATTCTGCCTATGATTTCTCTCCAGGCTGGGCCTCCTCCGATTCCAAATTGTTTTTTTTTGCATCTTCTTCTGACATCTCTTCAGGATCTCTCTCGAAGATAATATTGAGGATCTGCACCCGTTGTATATGATCTATGTTTTGATACTGTTCCTCTCCAAACTCTGGAATGAAAATCTCAATCTCTCGTTTCCACCAGGCATGGAGAAGTTGGCCGTATTCATCTGAACCGGGTCCGTTGCCGTCTTCGGTAAGCCTTTTGAGTTCCTTGCTCACACTTTTGTATTCGGCGTCGTGTTTGAGTTCTTGTCCAATAGTACGTCTCATCACCTGAAGTGTTTTGCCACCGACAACAACCTCACCTACCTGTGGCCTTATCTGGTCACAATCCATTCTCCTCATTTTTCAATCCTCCTTTGAAAACAGATCAAAAATCTGGAAATTTTTCCAGATTTTTAGCTTCCTTCATGAATACCACAAATATAGCCCTCGTTTGTCTGCCCAGTAGGAACAACAAATCCTTTGAACTGTGCAGGCCAAATCCTTTCTCCATCTGCCGTAAAACTTGCATTCAATGAAGCCAACGGTGCAGCATAAAAAAGCTTGATCCAATCTTGGGCATCTTGCTTTGATGTTGCTGTTGCTGCATCAGCGTAATCCATCAAGGCAGCACCAACACCAGAGGCCAATCTCAGGAGGTATCCTGTAGCGTCGGCAGCATAAACAGATTCCGGTATAAGATAATGCAATCTTTGATAGTTGCTTTCTGCCATTGGAGCGCTGAGAGTGACCATGCGGCCAATAATAGTCTCTGCAATAGGCGTAATGCCTTCTTGGTCTACCGTTACCTCGTGAGATTGGGTCTGGACGGCAAAGGCTACACCACCTTTGGTGTAACCAAGATCAAGAATTTGTCCTATGTTTCCGGCCACGGTTCCGAACGTCACCCAAGCGGCCCCGAGCTTTACATCAGTTGCATTTCCAGCCATTTCAAAACTCCTTTATGTCGAAACGAGTTTGATGATTTTCGTAAAGTAAATAATCATTGTCTCAAGATAGAGTTTTCTTCCATCATCAAAATCTAAACTACCTTGAGTCGCCCACGTATAACCCACTTTAAGATTTTGTGTAAAGAAATTTTGTTCATAAAACAGACTCTCAATAGCTTCGCAAACATCCTCTACGTCAGTTACGGCCTCGGATTTACCAAAAACTTCCAGAGAGTATGCCTTGTCATTAATTTGTCCTATGTCAATTTTAGCTCCGGTAGACAGTTTTGTTGTTCCCATCGGTCGATAAACTGCATATAGCTTTTTGGTATCTGATATTGTTACTTTTACCGGTGTCGTATATTTGTAAAGACGAGGATCACTTGTTGTGGCTCCTGTCTTGGTTTTGAAAATAGAGTCCGCAATAACCGTATCATAGAAAAGTTTATTAAGTTCTCTACTCATTATTGACCTCTTATTATTCGATAGGGAAAGTTTTGCTGAACCGCAACAATTTTTGGCAAACTTTTACGAACTGCTGGTTCAATAAATGGCCTTGGACTTACTTTCTCTCTTCCGTGTTCCATATCATCTGCATAATATACTGTAGTTCTTATTGATACCTCGTAATCATTTTCTCCATATACCGATATCAACATATAAAAAGATTGTCTAAGCCTTCCGGTTCGGGAAGCAGGAGGTTCGCCAGGAGCAGAAGCCCGATAAGCTGAACCATAAATTTCTTCTCTGGCGTGAGCACCTACAAACTTAAGGTGATAATTCACTTTCTTTTTTAGTTCTTTTGAGAGCGATTTATAACCTTCCCTCGTATAGAATATGTTTGATGGTAACGGATACCAACGGCCTGATCTGTCCCCCGTTAATTCATTTTGAATAGCCTGAATAAGAATAATACCGATTTGTTGAGCACCTTCGTAGGTAGCGCAACGGAATTTCAGTTTGAGCGTTGGATCGGACATAGTTTAATGTCTTTTAATTTTGGCCTTCGTCATCAGGTGTCCGGTGTTGTCGATCATGGTGTTTCTCCTGGCCTCCCGGCCCCTCGTCTCTGGGCGGATACCAATTGTCGGGCAGGTTAACGGATTGAGCTACACATCATCCCTACTCAGGATACGGCAACTCTTCCCGTATCTTTCCCTTCGCCGCCTTCCACGCGGCTAGCGCAGCATCGCGCTCCGCGCCGTCAAGTTCCCACGCCTTCATAAAGAGGCTATCCGTCTCAGCAGCATACCGCCGTGCCCTCTCCGCAGCTACCGGCTGTTTTCGGGCCTCCAGATATGCCGCCCACTCAGCCGACTCGGCTCCCAGATGCTCCCGCAGAGCAACCGACTCGGCACACGACAGCATCGTGTCATGTGCGGCAATTACCGATTTTACCAGATCCTCTTTCACTGTGGCCTTCTCGGCCCATGACACGTTTCCGTTGCTGTCTACACCTGTGATATTGCAACCACAAGCAACCAACTTTGAATGCAGTGTTGTATCCATCTTCACCTCTACATCATTAGCTCTACATCACAGGCGTAAAAATCTGCCCCGCCAAAAAAAGTAGCCGTCCCGATAGACACCTTTTCAACAGACGTTAGATAATGATATCCAAGCGTTATATCTAGAGAGACACTTCGTTCCAACGTATAAGTTACGTCAGCTCCATAGCCGAATTCTAGCGACGCAGTGATCGAATCTATCGTCGGCGCAATAAATACGTTGGCTGATACCGTACTAACCACTAGAGCCAACCTCGGCTTTACCTTTCCCGCCGTTCCACAAATAAACTTACCTTGTGTCTGCCCTGTCCCACCGTTGGACTGTCGTACTGTCGTACTGGCATACGTCCACGATGGTGTAGAATTCGCAGCCTTGATCGTCACCAACCGCTGGTGATACCGATTCCAGACGTACGCTATGTTGTCCGTCCATGCGAACTTCGCACCGGAATCGTTCACGAGCCGCACGTCCCCAACGTGGAGATAGGCAACGGGATAGGACGCCGAGTAGCCAAACACCTTTGCGCCCTCAAACCGGCCTAATCCGTCGCTTTCGACTTCGAGCCACTTCCCGGCTGCCAGATCCGTCGCAAACGTACCCGAAGTGTGAGCACTCAGGCAAACGTATGTGTTGCCGCCATTAGTTCTTGGGTCTCCGAAATAGTAGTTAGTTGTAGTCAACCACGCACCGGCACGGGCAGTATCCGAATACCATGGAACAAGGAAAAGGCTTGCGCTCGTTAAGCCTGTAGCTTGCATGAACACTGAGTAATTTTTGTCGTATGTTATCGCGTTGCCGCCAGCATCATCTCCACTTGCCGCCAGCGTGGGTTCAGATGCGAGCTTGATCAGTCTACGCCTGCCGTCATAAAATAGTCCCACATAACTACTGTCTAAAAATGCCCACTTCAATGTGGTTGCATCAACATATTCAAGTCGGCCATCTACAAGTGTTACGGGCATTTGGTTGAAAGTTATTATGCTTTTAACATCTAGTCCCGCGTACCCACTATTGGCATCCTTGTTGCTCGTCAACTCGTGTCCACTATGGGGGCTCGCCGCTCCGGTATGTGTCGTCAGTGCCGATGTCGTGGCCGCAGGGTCTTCATCGGTCGCACTGCCGAGAGCCGCTTCTGCATCGTCAAGGCGCGAATTGATGATGGTTTCTTCCGCCGCGGTAACGGCGCCAGGACTACCAGACGCTATTGGCTTTGGTCCAAAACTCATTTTTCATCCCCTTCGCAGTGGAGATTCACTTCAACTGTCCCAGAATATGCCCTGACGTAAACAAAAAGTCGATCATCGTTCATAATTCGCTCTAAAGAATATCCTGCGCCAGCGTCTTGAACTATCCAAGAGCTTCTTGAATCAACACCTTTCACTTCAATTGTGTCCGTAGAAGTTACCAATTGGATAACAATTGATGTAATATGGAGGTCATTTGGGATTACTCCGTTGCCGGGAGTAGATCCTCGTCGAATTAATACGCCACTCGTGGTAAGTGTAAAGTTGTCTGTGTATATGAGTTTCATGGCAGTTTCCCTTATGATACCCAACCAGTGGTAATGATTGGCGGAGTCCAGTCGATGTGATCCAATATTGCTTCTTTGTGATACAAACGCATAAACATGTCTCTTTTTGGCATTACTGCTTTTACTTCATAGAATGCCTCTCCGGTTTCGCTTGCACTCCAATAGATTCTGTCTCCATTGCGAATGTCGGCTTCCCTATCAACAAAAAACCGATGTGACCCTATTTCGGTCATACCTCCGGGTCTTCTCTGAATCGGAGTATCTTCGGGTTCAAAAAGACACGCTACCTCTTCCGCTACTATTGTCCATGCTTCCGTAACTTCACCCTCTTCTGAATCACCCATATCGAATCCTTCAAGTCCCTGAAGTCGATAGATGTTACACTTGTGAACTAGCATGTTGCGAAGCATATCAACCTCAGTGATTTAAGTGCGAAAAATAGTTACACCGGTAACGGTCTAGGACCATTCTGAAAAGTATAGATGGAATTGTTAATCCACCTTCCATGTTTTGTGTTGTCATCAAAGAGGCACTATAGGAACCTAAAGATTCTGAGTTAATACCTGATTTTTCAGTAACAGCGCGATAGAAAGCTGCCATTTCATATGCTCCCGCTATTAAATCAGCAGGATAGTTACCCTCATCATAACCGGCTACATAATTCACTGTGACAACTGCTCTTCCGATAGGCCAACACAGAGAATGATTCACAATGCCATCGCCGGGATTTGTCACATAATAGTAGCCAAGGCTTGAGTCCGCTGAGTAATCCGGTGTTTTTAGTTCCGTAGCCGCTTCAATTTTCTCAATCTCGAATGACTCTCCTGGATCTCTATCAAGAGTAATCTCGCTTCCGGTAGAATTAATATAGGCCACAAAATACTCATCATTGATCAAAGCATTGACCGTGACATCAGTGTTTGTGCCAGTGCTCCCTATTGTTACTACCGTTCCTTCTTCTGCTGTAAGAAACTGTCCTTTTCCTGCGCTTGCTTGCTCAAACCAGCCTATTGTGTCTTTAATGTCCAAACCAAGTGAAAGTGGTAAAACTCCCGAACAAGGAACGGGGGGATAAACATCAGGAAGATATGATATTTCAGTTGTGCCTATATAGATGTTTTGAATGCTTCTGAGAGGATAATTTCTGAGAGTCAGGCATTCAGTTCCGGGTCCGTCATACTTTTCTTGTCGATAGGTGGTACGAACAAGAGTGCGCCCTACATACTTGTCAATACTATCGTTTACAAGATCAATTAATATTTGAAGCTTATCATCTTCGTCTGTATAATCAGAAGGTAATTTCAAAAAGGTCTTTAATCCTGAAAGTTCAATTAGAGCCATGTTTTCCTCGTTGATATGGCTCTAACACTTTTTCTTTTGTCAGGAAAGGTTTTAAGCAAAAAAAACCCCGTGAGATTTTTCACGGGGAAAGGTGTTAGGAAGTATGGAATCTATAAGTGGTATAACGTAATCTTGAGGCTATGTCAAGAGCTTTTTTACAACTGCCATGATTAATCCCACTGGAATCTCGGCCATACATCTTTCCCAATCATCACATATCATGCCAAGATGGGTCCCCTGACACGGGGCACATTTTAATGAAGATCTGACGTTTTCTATTGTTTCATTCAAAGCACCGTTTTTTGATACGAGTGTCGGCCCCCATAGTGTAATTCCTTGTTTTTTTAAGCAATCTGAAAAATGCCCAACAACGCTATCATTTGAAACTACTAGTTTCGCTCTACTGATTAAATAAGCAGTTTCTAAAATATTGAGTCTGCCTGTAAAATCATGCACTCTGTTTTTGACCAAAAAATCTGGAAAAATTTCCAGATTTTTACTCCAAATTTGATCCTCCTCTCCCCCTACTATACACACATCAAACTCCGGATAGTAAGAAAGAAAAACATTCACAAACTCCCCAAAGTGAGGCCAGCACTTTCTCTCCCAGAAAGCCCCTTTTGTTCTTTTCCATCCATTTGCAATTACAATGTATGGTTTATCCGATATCTCAAAAGGAAACGAGTTGGCAATCGGCACGAATTGTGGAAAAATACGAGCCCTGGTGCCTAATAGGGCCTCGATCTCACTCAGATAGTAGTCTCGTTCGTGCTGGTAGCTTGCAGCCCACATTGGCAGTTTGGGGAGTTCCTTAGCCATGTTGCCATAAAGTCTCTGATAAAGTGAACTTGTAAGTGTAGAATGTCTTGACATGTAAACATGATCGTATTGGTTTAGAGTGTCTCCAGGAAAATAATCCACAATCTTATTGATAAAGGACATCCTCTTGGCCATCATCTCAATTGAATCCCTGTCCGAACCCTTCCAGGAAGCATCAAAAATAAGATCTATCGGATGACCGGCAATGTCAGCAAGAGCCTGCATTGCAGTAGTTGCCACAATGAAGTTACCGATTCCGCAATGCCATCCTACGCCTATTCCTGACATTCTTTCACCACTTTATAACTTTCGTCATTGTTTGCCTTACGTAAACACCTTGAACAAATCCAGCAATTCCAACTATTACAAAAAAAGAAAAGCCTTCGGAATTCCCCAAAGGCTGTGGTTTGCAAATCATCAAAACAGTGGCAAGTATAGATTCGGAATTCCATACCGGGTCTATAATCTATTCGACTATTTTTCCCAAGTTTTCCATAGGTATGCAAGGCCAGCTAAAACTATGCCGATTATTATTGCTCCTCTGATTGCAAGATCACACTTAAAAACCGACCACCAAATTTCCCAATCCATCTTAACTTTCCTTTCTATCTATTTCTAGGTTTTTTCCTACATGCCAATTGTTTTTTAGTAAGAGGTTTCCCCACTGGTACTCCGCAGGGTCTACCTGTGCTTCCAGGATGCTTTGCAAGCATACAACGTTCGTTTTCATAAAGAATAGGCCAATTACACTGTCGTATATAAGCTGCCGAACGATAGTGCTTTACATGAGTTATGTCGTCTAAAATGACATGAAACTCGTGATTTTTCATGCCATCCGTAACTGTCTGAAATTCCAGATACCCAATGCCCCCGGCAGAATCCAAAAGAAATATTGGACGCTTGTCGTAAACCTGATGAATCAATTTCATCAGGATGTTATCACGCCCTCCTTTGCCATAGTTGAATCGTTTTCCTTGGATTTCGTGTAAATAAAACCCAACAGGATCATCCAGAGAATCAATAAATATGTCAGGGTATTTTTCATGCTCTAAGATCATCTTATCGTTTTCGATAAATTCTCTGGCTTTATCAGCATCCACCGAACAACCGTGAATAACCTTAATGAAAGAATGATCCTTAAGATTACTTTGAGCAATCAAAAAATTTTGTTCATCTATTTCAATAGTTATTATTTCAACGTTGTCTGCTCTTGGATTTTCCCATTTGAATTTCTCGATGGATTTAATAAGAAACTGAGTAGAACCTAACCCATGATGAGTCCCGGTTTCGACTATGACCTTTGGACGTAACTTTCCTGTAGTTCCTTTGAGTACAGCGGCTAAGACAGTCATAAGATCTGAATTATCTGGAAATTGACAAGGGCCTGTGTGTAGTTTCATTTGAGTAATCCTTCCTTTCGGTATTGTTCTAATAGGGCAATATTTCTTGCCAGCAGGTCTTCTCTGGGCATGCCGATGATTTCCATGACATACTCGGGTGCCAATCCCGACATACATTCAGAAGTTCCTAAATTGCAAGCGTTTAGTACGTTGAGATTTTTCCTCTGATAGCAACCTACACAATTCAAATCCTCCCTGAAAATTGGACATTCATTTTGCCACGAAATTGTATACGCCAAAGGATGAGTGGCTCCATACAATACAAATTGAAGGATGCCAAATGTCCTTCCCAGATGACTTACCAGAGAATCTATGCACACTATGACATCAAGATTAGCAACCACACCGCAAAGCTGTCGAAAATCCGTCTGATCTACCAAATTTAGATTTGCAACCCCACTTGGTTCAATATCTTTGCCTAATTCAATGACTTTTGCCCCCGCTCCCTGTAACATTTCAATAAGGCTTTGAGCATGATTTGCTGGAAAACATTTTCCTTGCCAGGAGGGCCTATTGTTCCTGAGATGCACTCCTATAACTAAATCATCTTCGCTTTCTCTTACTGAATTTACTACTTTTGCTCCTTCATCAATTTCTATGCCAGAGAGGTAAAGTCGTGGCCGATAGTCATCAAGTTCCACTCCGCAAAGTTCTGCGGCTTCATCGGCTATCAGACGATAATTGCTATAATCCGGCTTGAACCGCAAGTTTCTGTCATATGCCCCATCATACTCCCTCTTCATTTCATACACGGCACTGATATGAGGGTTATTGAGAAATATATCAGGATGACTTGTTGTAACTTCTAACACGGCTGTCTTGTGTAATTTTCTTAGTGCCCCTATGATACCGGATTGGGCCACGATATCTCCTGCGCCAAGGCTATTCAATTCGACATTAATCTTATTAGCGAATTGTTTTGTGCTCATGTAATTCTTCCATCTATTCTTGAATGCGTTACAGTTTTTGTGCGCAAATTTGTTTCTTTCTTCTGGAGCTATCTGATTCAAAGATTGTGCCCTGAGATGTTTATGAGGTATTTTCACAACTGAGATTTGATATCCCGCTTGTCTCATTCGCATTGAAAGGTCGCCATCCTCGAATAAGCCCTTCTCATAGATGGGATCAAAAAGTCCAAACTCTCTTAATTCTCTTGTCCTTCCAGCAAGGCATGAACCCTCAATATAGTCTAAATCGCCAGGATGATATCTTCCTGCTATATAGCCATCAGGTCGTTGAACAAGCACTGAAGGTGATCCTTGAAGACCAAGCAGCTTAAGTTCTGAATTATTTTCCAGAGGATATATGAGTCGATCTACCCATTTTGAGTCGGTAAAATAAAGATCTGAATTAAGCGCAATAAAATACTCGCCTTGAGCCTGTTCTAGAAGTGCGTTGTGACCTGGGCCAAAACCAAGATTACGCCCAAGAGGAAAGAAAGTAAGATTCTTAAGGCCACTGTTCAAGACAAGCGAAATATTCTCTTGGCCAGTTATACAGCCATTTTCGATTATAAGGACTTCTGTGTCGTTTCTGTTATTGATTGTGCGATGTAACATGTCGAGCAAACCCTTAGTTGTATTTGGGCTGCCGTAAAGGAGAATTGATATTGAAGTTTTGATCATGTGCATTCCTTTAGCATTATATTCAAGTCCCAAAAGGTGATTGCTCTCTTATTTTGACTTAGAGGAAAGCCGTCCTTCAAATGCGTAATAGGTATATTGTCAGTAATATCTATGCCATACTCTCGTTTTAGATAGTCAATCATTTTATCTCTAATAGGATCATCACCACCAGGAAGACGATGCTCTTGTTGGCTTAGCCCTCTGTGATGAGCAAAAGGCATCAGGTCGCTGTGCCATACACTCCACCCAGCCTTTTTCATCATGAGCAGATACGCATTATCACAACAGTATCCCGTAGGGTCTCCGTATGTATCAAAATGTCCAGATTCCTCAATTGCTTCTCGTCTAAGTATACAAGCACTGAACTCCCAAAAGAGTCTACGAAAGTCTTCTAATTCATATACCCTGTTTTCTGCCGGAGGAATGTGCATTGCGTCAATCGGAGTTAGCCAGCCCTTTGCCGCTCCCTCTTTACCTCCCACGAATCCCACCCGCTTGTCTCCCAAAAGAAATTCGACCCCACTACTTAAAAACGCTCTCCCGATAAATACATCGTCGTTCAGCAAACAAACAAATTCGTGACCATTAAAGACTGCATAATTGAAAGTTGAATTCACATTTGAACCAAAGCCACTCTCTCTCTTGAAATGATATCTTCCTCCATATTCTTTCGTCAACCCTTCTATTTCTTCACTTTGTTGCTTTCCAAAATCAATCACCAGCAAATCAATGTAATTTTCTGGAAATTTTTCCAGATTTTTACATGATATTTGCCAATGCTCAAGACATTTCCTAAAGTATTCCAGGTTCTTGTGTCTAGTGAATATACCAGTAAGAATTCTCACTTTTCTATCTCGTCTGGTATTTCATTAATTATCACTGTTTTTGGATTCAATATCCCATCTATGGCTCTCCAGAAGGCATAATAGCTATCTTTGCCTTCTATGAACCAGTTTCTTACTGCGTCTTCATACATCTCTGAAGTATAATGAAAAAGCTTCTGAGTGGTGAAAATATTGAGTTTTGAGAAAAGCAAACACTGACGGAAGTATTGTGAATTATCGTAGTCAATTACACGAAACACATAAGGAATCTGTTTTTGAAATTGTATACATCGCAAGTCAGCAAGTTGATTACCATTAAATCCTCTGATATTCGATTCAATAATGATAACTTGTGATGCCAAGAGTCGGTTTGCGGTAAAGTTTGTTGGTGTGCATTGATCTACCTTGAACCCTAGATTCTCTCCTACTTTTTTTATTGTCGCATCTATGTAACGCGCCGTTACCCAAACAATATTAGTATAACTTCTTTCTTCGGGCATCGTAATTGGCTTTGGTTCAGGAGGAAGAGAAGGATTTGATTTTGGAAGGGTACTTAGGATTTTAACCCACCCTTTCCCTTCATACTCTTTTGCCATGCCTAAGCCCATTTTGAACTTAGCTACACCATTTTTAGCAGCTAAAGCTTGGTCTATGTACCTAACCTCTACCTGTTCATCAGCCATATTTTGATCCTCCTGAATACACAAGAGAATTAACTGATAAATACCAACTTGTCAAGCGAAAATGAAAACCCCCCTCAGAATTTTCCGAGAGGGGTCAGACCACGAGAAAAGGAGGACCAAACTCGCGATCTTATGCGGCTACCCACGTAATTGCGAGTTCACTGGCATCCTGAACCGGATAGTCTCTTGAATTGAACCCATAGATACAGATAACATCAAAGAGTACTGTATCGACGGCTGCGGTCGCTCTCACATTGTGATAGCGCCTTACGGTAAGATTGTCCGAGTCAGACACTACCCTTGCCAGAGTGTTTGCAAAAACATGAGTAAACTGGAACTCTGTATAATAAAGCCCTATTGCCGAAATAGTAGCAACATCTGCCACTTTAACAGCGGTTGCAGCCCCATTTGCAGTTGTGAGTGCAGTTTCAGAGTCGTAAAGGGAAACCGCCAGGGTTCCACCGGTTCCGACACTTGCCACGTTAATGAGCATGAGCATATTTCGGAATAGGGTTCCGCCAGCGTTCCAGGTATCAATACCGGCAGCCGGTTGTGGAGAGGCAGCATATGTATTGACACTCGCCGCTGCTGAAAGGCTATTGGGAGCAATACCCACAACAGGCCACAGCAGAGAAGTAAGTTGACTATGTGCAAATCCTGTAAGCATCGTGCTATACCTCCGTTCTCAGATCTTAGCTGAGTGTATCGTCCACTTCGTCGGACAGAATGACGAAAGCGTTGGGTTCTTCACAAATGCCGCCAAGCCTTGCACTTGCCCTAAAAGCAGTTCTGTTGTATTGGAACGCTGTGTGACGTGACATTTCCATCTTCACACCTTCACGTTCCCCGATGAAATAGTGTTTCCAACTGCCCAACAAACAGTCCCCTCTCTGGCCCAAGGCGTTCACTTTGTAATCGGCCATGACCACAGGGTATCCGAGAATGTATCCGGCAATTCCTTCACCGAAGTCGTTGTAGCCCATGCCAAGCTGAATCACTGGCTGCCCGTTGTCGTCCTTCTGTTTTCTCAGGTTATTGAAGGCTGCCTTGGTAAGCATCCAAACAGCATCGGCATCGAACATCGGAGGAAGATCGGTAGACATATTCAACAAATCTTCATAACGAAGCTTGTTAGCCAAGATTCTCTTGACAGTTCTGACCTTCGGATCGTTCAACACACCAAGTGGCTGAATGTTGCCCATGCCCCTAAGAAAAGACCGGTCAGTGAAGTGCCAATAGGTGCCTTGGAAAAGCTGAACTAGAAGGTTACCAATATTGATTGCGGAATCAGCAATCAAAGTATCGGTAACTTCAGTGTAAGCCGAAAGCTCGTGACAGGTAAGGCCAAGAGTTCCGAATTGAGCATGTGTTTCGGTTTTCTCATGACCTTCCTCGGTCCAGGTCATCTGCACGTTACCGAAGAAATCTTCGCTTCCGGCAGTGAGATCCTGCTTGAGTTTCGGCCACTGGATACTCTGTGTAGTCATGGGCCAAACTTGAGCACGAGGCCAAACAATAGTGCCAGGAGGAGCGAATTGCAGCATTGCATAACGAACATCGTCTGGCACGAACAATCCACCGGTTGCATCTTCAGTGGAACGAATAACATCTGTTATGGACAAGGCTTTCGTGGCAACCTTGAAGGAATTGACCTTTTCGAGATGTTCCTTCATTTTAACAAAGAACTCTTGCGTTTCCTCGCCAAGACTCTCGAAAACACCTTTGCGTCTGCGCATCAGACCCTTATTGACAGGCGCATTGCCAGTATTGATCACAGACCCACCAGGAAGCTCATAGAGATCATACCCAATGTCTCTCAGCTTCCCGTCATCCTGAACATGTCCTTTGGTATGGATTTTGTCAGGTTCTACCTTTTCGAGAGCAGCGAAGCGATCCTCAAATCCCTTTGTAACAGTTCCAACTGCTTCCGATACCTTATCTCCGAGCAGCTTCTCAAGCTCGTCTCTTGTAATTGCGGCCATCTTTATCTCCTTATCACGCCTCAAGCGTGGAGAGTCTTTTTTCAACGGACTCAAATTTCGATTTCAGCGTTTTCGGCAGGATATCTCCCACCATTTCTACTAACGATTCAGTGTCTACTTCATCCTCTTCGGGAGGAGCATTACCTAGCCATGCCTTTAGGGTAATATCGTCAATGTTGTCAATATTCTCAGAAACAATTTCTTCAGGACTTTTGTTTTTCTCTTTGTCAAGCTTGAATTGTTTCTGTATCCAATTTTTAGCATCCTCTTGAGACCAACCTTTTTTCTCAAATGAATAAGCAGTTGCTACCTCGTGATCGAGACAAAACTTGCATTCTGCACCGGGAAAATCAGGGAAATTCAGATCATATGTCCTGCAATGGCTATGGTCGTTATGATCAACAAGAATAAGGTGCTTCGTTTCTATATCGTCAAACCCTTTTTCTTCAGGGATTTCTTCGGGAATTTCTTCCTCTTCTTCGGTTTGTTTGAATGGACATCGAGGATTGTCACATGCGTCTATATCCTCTTGGTTCACGTCTCGGTCGCACTCAATGCAATATGTTAGTTCTTCCTCTTCAGGAACTTCTTCTTCAGTTGGTTGCTCTTCTTCTTCTGGAATTTCTTCCTCGCTGGGCTCTTCTTCAGGAATCTCTTCGGGTTCCCCTTCTTCGTCAGCCAAATCAAGGTAGTCTTCTTCAGGAACCTCTTCTTCGATTCCCTCTTCCGGAATTTCGTTGTCTTCTTCTGGTAATTCCTCCTCAGAAGACTCTTCTTCATACATATCTTCTTCCGGTTCTTCTTCTCCGGTACTAATCATCTTGGCTTTATCAAACATTTCAGCAGCCAATTCCGGATTTTCATCAATAAAGGCTACCCACTTGATTTTCAGGTCTTGGTTTGGCCCGGACATATCTAACTCCTCATTTTCTGGCTGCTGTAGTTGGTCAAAAGTTGCTATAGAAGGATCTTCCACAACTTCTTGTTCGGAGGTTTCTTCGGGTTCCTCGATTTCCAATGTGTCATCAGGTGCTATATTGTCGGTAGGCTTGGGAGTGAATTCGTTTGCGGCCTCATTCTCGGGAGAAGGAGCTTGGTCGTCGGGTATCACATTCTCGTCACCCATTAGTGTACCTTCACTGGATTGTTCAGGAGAAACACTCATCCCTGTTGCTGACGCATCTATCGGAGGTTGAAGTGGAGTATCTGCCCATAGTGCATCTGCTTCTTGCTCGGTCAAAATAGGGACACCAACGTCAGTAACGTTGAGATCAGATGAGGCTCTTTTTATTCTGCCCGTCACAGAAGACTCAATGAGTTTTACCTCAAGGCTTGGAAACTGGCCCGAATCAGCCCCTTTGTTGTGAACCCAAAGCATTTTTAACATTCGATCTAGGGTATCTTCAATTACTGCTTTCTCCAGTTTGCCAGCCTGATCTCCCGTTCTGGCTCGTCTTGCCGCTATCTCAATGGCTTCGAGAGCAATAGTAATGCCCTGGATGAGTGAGACAATAAGGCCATTCATTTCACCAGCAAGTTGTATCCTTCTGTCTGGTTGATCTTCAGGACAATTCACATACTGATTAAGGACGTTGAGGTATGAAAAGTATAATTTCTTTGCCGAATCTTTGCCCTGTGCGTACCAAAGATTGGCAGCAGGCCAATCGCCTTTAGTGACTTGCGGAGTGCTAAAGGGATTACCTGGAAGAGTATTAGAAGAAGAGCCTTCTTGAATATTCCCTGGAACTCCGATCCCACCAATTGATCCGGCTCCTGTAAAATTTTTACCTATTATATTATTGGAACTCTTTTTTGGAATTTTCTTCTTCTGTCGTTTACTCATATCGTAGCCTCTTTTGTTTTCTCCACTACCTTAGTCCAAAACCTTGTCGGACATTTGGCATCGTTGCATTTGAGTAGTAGTTCCTCTGAAATCTGCTTGCCGCATATTGAACACACACGAGGCTCCGCAAACAATCCGCCTTGAGCATCCATTTGACTAGACATCACTCCTGCCATATCCAAGGCTTTCGTTTCTACTTTTTCGGGATTGTTTTTCTTAGTAGAGTCTTTGAGGTGTCTCACGATACCCACCACTATATCGTTGAGGTCTGCAAAATCAGTATTCCCAGGCATTCCACTCTGGATTGCCGTTTTACAACTTTGTGAAATATCAACGACCATCTTGGCGATTTCTGCCGCCATCGCAGTTATAATGTCGTCTTCCGTGGCAACTTTGGGCTCTTTTGGTTCGGCATCAAACATCTTCATAATAAGACCGAGACCAGAAATACCTTGTGTCTTAGTTTGCCTGGCATTCGCTTGAGCCTCGTCTTTATCGTCTGCCGCATAAGCA
>Ga0172368_10001770_pt1 | contig 28762 bp, 30 predicted proteins | sample Lak11m_FD_114540 | JGI IMG/M metagenome (GOLD analysis project Ga0172368, IMG submission 114540) | Freshwater microbial communities from Kabuno Bay, South-Kivu, Congo - kab_022012_11m | ecosystem: Environmental > Aquatic > Freshwater > Lake | place: Democratic Republic of the Congo: South-Kivu...
GAGAAGCCCGAGAACAAGGCGGATGGAGCGCAGAAACCGGAGTGTACATGGAGTACATGAGGATTTCGAGCACCACCCAACGCAGTAATCGGGATTCGGAACAAATAAATAGAGGTGCCCTTATACCAGGAAAATATCAATAAAGGAGTTGCAGGCAAATGAAATTGCATTGTGGCGTTTCAATAGTTACGCTTTGCCTGATTTTCAGCTTTACCCTCTCCGGGTGCAGTGAAAATAAAAGGGTCAGGCTTGACCAGGATGATGTTCGTTTTGCCGGGTTCTACAGTGACTATCTGCTTCAGTCGGGCATTCCTGCCGGCGATGATGTGTCTGTTTCAGCAGTGCTTGATGCGCCCCGGCTTGACACTCTTCTTGTGCGTCATTGGCTCAGTCGTGAACGGTTTGCCTTCAAGGCCAAAGCCTACAGTCGCGATCCCGATCGCTGGCGTCTGGTGCTCGTGCAGGTAAGGGAAAATATTCGCAAAAAAACAGATTCTGCACGATGACCACATCCGAACCGTTTATTGTCGGGGTCACCGGCGGTCTTGGCTGCGGGAAGTCAACAATCTGCTCAGTTTTTGAGGAACTCGGTTGTGCTCTTTTCGACTCTGACCGTGTGGCAAAAGAGCTTCAACTCTCCGATCCGGAGGTGATCAAGGGAATGCGGGAGCTGTTCGGGGATGCAATTTACGGTCAGGATGATCGGGGCGAGCTCACTTTGGACCGCAAAAGGGTTGCCTCTGTAGTCTTTTCCTCTCCCGTCAAGCTTGCTGCTCTCAACCGGCTTATACACCCCAGGGTCTCGCGGGAGTTCAGAAAGGCGTTGCTTGAAGCCGGGAGGCGGGGGCAAAGGATTCTGCTCAAGGAGGCGGCCATTCTCTTTGAATCCGGAGCTGACCGGGAGGTTGACGCGGTGGTTGTTGTGGCTGCCGATATGGAGCGGAGGATTCAGCGGGCGGTTGAAAAAGGGATGGGGACGCGCCAGGAGATCATGCGGCGTATCGCCATGCAGTGGCCGCAGGAGAAGCTGATTGAAAAAGCCGATTATGTGTTGTGGAACAACGGCTCCAGGGAGGAGTTGCACAAAGCGGCTGAAAGTGTTTTGCTGAAACTGCTTGCGCTGACCGATTCAGCCGGCAATAGAACATGAGAGGAGCGGAAGCGATACGGCGTAGCGGTATGAGGTGTTGCTGTGCGAGTCTGCAAACTCTTCATAGTGATGGCTTATGGAGTATTTCTTCGCTTTGGCTGAAAAAATTCTGTGGCCGAACTGAAGATTATACTCGTCAAATGTTCCGCAGTCAAGAAAAAGCGTGTTGAGTGATCGCAGTGCCTCCCGGTACTCTTCACATTCAAGCATCTCTACAGGATCAAAAGCGAGCCACTCCTGCCATATCTCCTCAACGGGCTCACAGGTGTGTGGATCGAACGGCAGTCGAATGCTGCCGGTTGGGCCGGGAGAGTATGCGGCAGCCATGCCGATCAAGTCAAGCAGGGCAAACTCCCTCTGAGGCTTTTTCAGGGCGCTTTCATAGGAGGCAAGAAAATCATCCAGACTTCCCCTGTATTGTTCAAGCACTCTTGCGGCAGCAGGGAAATTGGGCTTGTAGCAGAGTTCAAATCCCATGTCACCGCTGTGGCAGGCGGCGGCGGCAAACTTTTCCGGATATCGCATTGCCATGCGCAGTGCGCCGAAGCCTCCTGATGATTTTCCTGCAATGGCGCGGTGTTTTCGTTCTGCCAGGGTGCAGAGTGCGCTGTCTATGCAGGAGAGTACCTCATCAACAAGATAGGTTTCGTAAAGGCCTGTAGCCGCTGAATTGACATATTGTGAACCTCCGTAACGGGTCATGCAGTCCGGCATGACAATAATGCATTCAGCCATTTTCCCCTCCGATATAAGGGAGTCGGCCATTTCCGGAACACTTTGACGACCGAAACTGTAGTTCATGAAGCTTTGACCGGTCGAGGCAAATCCCGCAAGAAGGTAGATAACGGGAAAGCGTTTTTTATCATCGTATGAAGGCGGGAGGTAAACCGGAACTCTTCGTTCTGCAGGATCTCCGGGAGGGTTTCCCATTAGTGCTTTTCCCGGCACCGTTACCGTGATGACGCGAGGGTATCCTGCCGCATTACTGCTCATAATTTCAGGGCGTTGTTCTTTCGGTTGACATGGGCGGAGATCAGAATGCTCACCTCATAGAGCAGAATCATCGGAAGACCGATGACAAGCTGGGTGACAACATCGGTTGAGGGTGTTACCACTGCGGCCACAACAAGCAGGATCACAATGGCGTGCTTGCGGTAAAAACGCATGAAGGCCGGGGTGAGGAGCCCGATTTTTGAGAGCACATAGGAGATGAAGGGGAGCTCAAAGACCAGTCCGGCAGTCAGCAGGGCGCCAATCACAAAACTGACATAGTCCTGGACGGAGATGTTGTTTTTGATCAGGGGCGTTCCGAATCCGGCAAAGAACTGCAGGGTGACCGGCAGAAAGACAAAATAGCCGAAAGCAATACCGGTAAAAAAGGAGAGGGAGATAAAGAGTATGGAGAATCTGCCGGCTTTTCGTTCGTTTTCGTGCAGACCGGGAGCAACAAACTGCCAGATCTGCCAGGCAATGAAGGGAAAGGAGATGATGAATCCTGAAAAAAAGACTACCTGCAGATAGAGCGAAATCTGGCCATAGGGGATCAGGTTCTGCAGTACAAGGGTTTTACTGCTTCTCGTCAATGGCCCGATCAGCACCTCGTTAACCAGAAAATCGGATTTTATGGTGCAGAGAGCCGTGACGATGAGCAGGGCAAGGCCTGATTTGATCAGGCGGGCACGGATCTCCTCAAGATGGCCGATAACATTGAGATCTCCATCTTCACCGGCTTCATTGATGGCGCTTGCTGCGATGATTTCCCGTGTCTTTTCTGCCTTCGACTCATCCACAGTGCTCCCGCCGGGTGTTTCCATGGCGGGGGGAGAGGGAGGTTCCGGTGCGTGTATCAATTCGTTTTCCTCGCTCATGATTGCGTTTAATGCGTCAAAATATAAAGGTCTTTCGTTCGGCTGCCTCAAAACATAGCAACAAAGAAGCTTGCAGCCAAGAAAATGTTTATGGCTGTTGTTTTATGACGTTATGATTACGTTACAGAAGCCGTTTTGATGGAATGTCAGCCAGATAGAATTTCAGGGTTATCCCGTCGTTACGTATCTTCCCTTCATAATTATATTGCAGCGGTTGTGCACGCTTCTTTTTTTTGACAGCAATCATTTTTTGTGTAACGCGGCAAACCTGTTCACTGTTTTCAGAAACTTCCCTCAAGGGGGAGCCTGTCACGATAACTTTCCGGGGACCTGTTGAATATCAAGGATGTCACGGCATCGGTAAACGATGAGATAGCGATTTTTCAGCAGCGCTATAAAACAGTGCTCTATGCACAGAATACGCTGGTTGACAAGGTTACCCGTTATGTTCTCAAGCAGCAGGGCAAGCAAATTCGCCCTGCTCTTGTTCTTCTTTCGGCACAACTGTGCGGCGGGGTAAATGAGTCGAGCTATCGGGCGGCCATCATGGTTGAACTGCTTCACTCTGCAACCCTTATTCATGATGATGTGGTTGATGGTGCCGAGATGCGTCGCGGACTGGCTTCAATCAATGCATTATGGAAAAACAAGATATCAGTACTTATAGGTGATTACCTCCTCTCCCGTGGCCTTCTCTACTCCCTTGAGCACAAGGATTACGGTTTTCTGCACATGGTTTCGGAAGCGGTGCGGCGGATGAGTGAAGGGGAGATTCTTCAGATACAGAAAACCCGCAGTCTTGATATATCAGAGGAGGATTATCTCAGTGTTATATCCGACAAGACAGCATCGCTCATCTCATCGGCCTGTGCCATGGGTGCCATGAGTGCGACAACTGATGACGCCTCTATTGCTGCAATGAAACGTTACGGGGAGTCTCTTGGTCTTGCCTTCCAGATCCGTGATGATCTGCTCGACTATACGGGGGATTCAAAAAAAACCGGCAAGGAGATGGGGATCGATATCAAGGACAAGAAAATAACCCTTCCGCTCATCTATTCACTCTCCAACGCTTCAGAGGCGGAACAGAAGAGCATCCGTTCAATTCTGAAGAGTGCGGGCAAGCGGGCATCGAAAAGCGGTGAGGTGGTTTCATTTGTTAAAAACAAGGGCGGTCTTGACTATGCGGCGAAAGTTGCCGAAGGTTTTGCAGAAAAAGCGGTTTCCTCGATAGTATCTTTCCCTGAAAGTCCGGCCAAACGCTCTCTGTTGCAGCTTGTGGATTTTGTTATGAAAAGAGAGAGTTAGATGATCTCAGTATGGTGAAAAATTGTTTAATAGCGAGATGAAGAAAAAAGTCGGGATTGTCATTTTACTGGTATTCGGGGTTATTGTACTGTTTGACAAACTGATAATGCCCTTTTATGTTTCGCAGGGGAGCGTTCGCGTTGTTCCTGATGTTACCTCGATTCCCTATGAGGAGGCGGTAAGAAAACTTCGTCATGCGGGCTTTGAAGCCAGGAAAAGCTACTATGTCAAATATCTCAGCGGGATTGATTCCAATGTGGTGATCTCCCAGATGCCTGAAGCCGGTCTGGAGGTAAAGCCCGGCAGAAATGTCTATCTGGTGCTCAACAGGCGGGACAAGCCCACCTTTCCGATGCCTGATTTTCAGGGCCGTCCTGAATTTGATGCCCGTCAGGCTGCCGCTCGTATGGAGCTGACTCTTGAAGGCGTACAGACAACTCCCGTAACCAATCCTGAAGATGACGGGAAGGTGCTCAGTCAGTCAGTTCCTCCGCAGACCGTGGTGAGTTCCGGCACACCCCTCTCCATTATCATCGGCAGATATCAGGAGTCTTCGGAAGGTTTGAGAAAGGTTGTTGTTCCCGATGTACTTGGCATGTCGCTTTCGCAGGCCAACCAGGTTATCAGCGAGGCGGGTCTCAGTGCAGGAAAGATCATTACCGAATATTCCGCTCTTCTTGTACCCAATACGGTCATCAGTCAGAAGCCTTCAGTCGGCTCCTATGTTGCACCGGGTCAGCAGGTTGAGCTGACGGTGGTCACGGCAGAATAGAGCGGGCCGCTTGCGACAATGTATAGTGCTGCCGGGTGTTGTGGATTATCGGAAGAGGGGAGTTATTTGTAGTTGGCTTTTTTGTACTCGTCGCGAAGGTCCTTGATTCCTGTCGTTCGGTCATTGCCATCGGTGATAAAGCCAAAGTACTCAAGTATGATGCGGATCACGAGCCAGATTCCGGCAAAGAGAATCGAGATTGATCCCCAGGCAGTAGTGATTATTTTCTTTAGCATAGAAGTATTTTTCCCCGGTATATAAAAAGGCCACTCCCCGAGAGTGGCCTTTTTGCTTCAATCTTTCAAAAGTGACAGATCTCAGTCCGTAAGCGAATCTTCAGCTTCGAACCAGTCATCGTTATGGGAACCGTGCTGCTTTCCTTTTTGTTCCCATCGATAGTAAGCCGCGATTCTGACCTGCTCTTCGCGTTGTTCCTGGGAAAGGCTCTCTGCTGCTTTTTTTGGTTTTTTTGCAGTGGCAGATGGCGCCTTTTTTGCTCCTGCGGGTTTTTTTGCGGGAGCTTTCTCTGTCCCCTCTTTTTCAGCGATTTTTTTTGCCATTGTTGTGGTCTCTTTTATTGTATGGTTCAACGTGATCCCATCCTCATTGGATAAAGATAAAAAATATTCCTGTTACCGGGTGGTTTGCCGGAAAATTTTTATTTCGCCATCTTTTTTATGTGCAATTTTCCGACTTTCATGCTGTTGACAACCTCTACCGGAGGCGCTTTCCAAGTGCGCTGAAGGAGATGACAAGAAGAATGGTCATTGCTTCGATTATCATAAAGATATCTTTTGGTACCCAGGCATTGACCGCAAGGCCTCCATATTCAAGAAAACCGAAAAAGAGAGCCGAGAGGATTATCCACAACGGATGGGCGCCGGCAAGGAGCGCCACGGCAATCCCGGTAAAGCCTGTTCCGCCGGTCATTCCGCTCTCAAAGTAGTGTTTATAGCCCAGTACGATGTTTGCCGCTCCCAGCCCGGCAATGGCCCCTCCTGCGGCCATTGCCGTGAGTGTATGCATGCGGGCATTGATTCCCCCATACCTGGCGGCATCGGGTTGCAGTCCGGCTGCACGCATTTCATAGCCAAACCGTGTTTTGAAAATTATTGCGTGAAACAGGAGGGCGGCTGCAATGGAGATGAGCGCCGTAAGATTTGCCGGAGAGTTGGCAAACCATCCCGTGACACTCTCAATTGATGGAATGGCGGCTGAAGGCGCTATCGGCTCGGTGTGCACGGTGGATGGAAGAGCGAAATGCCAGGTAAGCAGGTAGCCTGTAATTCCCTGTGCGATAAAATTCAGCATGATTGTTCCTATGACCTCATTGACTCCGAACTGCACCTTGAGCACTCCGGCAAGGAGTGCCCACAATGCTCCTGCTGCCATTGCCGGTAGAATACAGAGTGCTATGGCAAGGGGGGGAGAGAGCGTGTCAGGGAGGAGCGCTCCGGTCATGGCTGCGGCAAATGCGCCCATCAGAAGCTGGCCTTCGGCACCGATATTGAACAGTCGCACCTTGAATGGAATGGCTACGGCGAGGCCCATCAGAACAAGTGTGGTCATTCTGAATATAACCTGTCCGGTTCCATAGGTGGAGCCAATGGTTGCCTTCACCATTCTGGCAGCAATCATTCCAGGGTCCCGTCCGCTCAACGCAATGAAAATGGAACTGAAGAGGAGAGCTGAAAGAATAGAGAGAGCAGGTATGAGAAGTTGTCCGGTCTTTTTTGTCATAATCGGAGGTGTGTCAGGTGATGTGAAGGCCGATCTCTTTAATGAGCTCATGTTCCTGCTCTCTTTTTGCGATCACTTCGTTCCGGCTGAATTCGTGCCGTATGCTACCCCTGAAGAGACATCCGATACGCGTTGCAAGCGCAACGATCTCTTCCAGTTCTGAAGAGAGAAGGAGGATTGCCATACCGCTCTGACGGGCGGCAACTATTTTTTTATGGATCAGTTCAATTGCTCCGATATCAACACCGCGAGTGGGCTGCGCAAGGATAAGAAGCGATAGTTCGGGGCGTGTGAACTCCCTTGCTACAACAACCTTCTGCTGGTTGCCCCCCGAGAGTGTGCTGATTGGCTGGAGTTCCGGGGAGCTGCACCGGATATCATACTCCTTGATGAGGCTCTGGCTGTACTCTCTGATTGCCGCAAGGTCAAAGCCCGAGCCCTTTTGAAATGAGTGCTCCTGATGGCGACCGAAAATCAGGTTCGACGAGACCGGATAGTCGAGAATTATCCCCTCATCCAGACGGTTTTCGGGAATGTGTGAAACTCCGAGGCCGGTTATTTCCGCCGGACTTTTTCCGAAGAGTGATTGCCCCCTGAGTGTCGCTTCACCGGAGAGGGTGCTGCCTTCCGGAGCCAACCCCCGGAGAGCCTGTAACAGTTCACTCTGGCCGTTGCCCTCCACTCCGGCAATGGCGTAGATCTCGCCGCTTTTTATGTTCAGCGAGAGATTGTCAAGCATTTTTTCCCCTCTGGAGGTGATGAATCCGACATTGTTCAGCGAGAGCAGGGTTTCACCTGGTTGTGCGGGTGGATTGTCGACCTTGAAAAGAACGCTTCTTCCCACCATCATTCTTGCCAGATCGGGTTTTGTTGCCGAGGCGGCCGCGAGTGTGCCGACAAGCTCTCCCTTGCGCATTACGCTTACCGTGTCAGCAACGGCACGCACTTCGTCGAGCTTGTGGGTAATCAGAAGAATGGTTTTGCCCTGGTCGCGCATTGAACGGAGCGTGGCGAAAAACTGCTCTGTTTCCGATGGGGTGAGCAGTGCTGTCGGTTCATCAAAAATCATGATGGAAGCATTGCGGAAGAGCAGTTTGAGGATCTCAACCCGCTGTTGCTGGCCGACACCGAGCTCTCCCGCCTTGGCGTCAGGGTTGACGTCAAGGCCAAAGGCATGGGCATCTTTCGTAATACGTGTGCTGATTTTTTCAAGCGGAATGCGGCTGAAGAGTCCGCACTCTTCGTTGCCGAGCATGATGTTTTCAGCAACCGTAAGTTCCCCTATCAACATAAAGTGCTGGTGCACCATTCCGATACCCTTCGCAATTGCTTCGCGGGGAGAGGAGAATCTGATTTTTTCCCCCATGATGGCAATATCTCCCGAAGTCGGACGCAGCATGCCATAGATCATTTTGCTCAGCGTGCTCTTTCCTGCACCGTTTTCACCGACGAGTGCGTGAATCGAGCCCTCTTTGACAGCAAGGGAGATGTTGCTGTTTGCCGAAAAGTTTCCGAACTTTTTTGTTATCCCTGTCAGGCGGATTGCCATACCCATAGCTCTCTGGTGAAGTTCAGTGGTTATAGCCAGCTCAGAACGGTTTTTATGGACTCCTTGTTGTCAAGTGCCCTGCGGTATGCCAGTTCAAATCGGGATACCGGAAAAACATCGGTAAAAAACTTTTCGCTCTCGATTCCTCCATCCTCAAGTACCGACGAGGCTTTTGAGATCTGTTCGAGGGTGGTTATGCCCGAAGAGATGATAACCGGCTCCTTATGGCAAATCAGGCGGTAGTCGTATGCCATGACCTCATAATTGCCCATCAGGAGTATTCGGGCCTGCTGTTTCAACAGATGCATCGCTTTTTCAATCAGGAGCACCCTGCCGGTGGTTTCGATAATGAGATCGTAGCTGTTATTGAATTCAGCGGTGAAGTCGCTGATGTCGAGTGCGATATTCTCTGCATGGGAGAGCTGTCCCCGGATGCTGAAGGTTTCAACTGCATCGACATGGTGAAATCCGAGAAAATTCAGATACTCCGAAACCATCAGTCCGACCGATCCAAGTCCGAGCAGCAGAATTCTTGACGAGGGTTCGAGCTGCACTTTTTCAACGGCACTGATTACATAGCCGAGAACACCGGTGAGCAGATCCCGCTGGATAGGCGGGCGACCGAGCGCAAAAACATTGCTGCGTGATGTGGGAATGACCTCTGCATGGCAACCGCCATAGGGTTCGATACCTCTCCAGCGGTCACCCCTGAATGCGTAGACAAAGTCGCCGGGTTTCAGGTCGTTGACTCCGGAACCGGTTTTAACTACCTGTCCGATCGACTCGCTGCCCGGTATGATCGGATAGGTAAAGACCCTGCTTGTAACCGGTTTGTTGGTCAGAAGCAGCCGGTCATAGCCGGGTGTTATGGTGCTTGCGATGGTTTTTATCAGAACATCACCGGGTTGATCGGCAAGATAGGGCGCGTTCTGCAGTTTCATTTTGTTGGCTTTCTGCAAAACAATAGCTTGAACTTCTCCCTGCATTGGTAATAAGAGTGTTAAGGGTGGTAAAGAGTGCTTTCCCTGCCGGTCAGAGATTGAAAAGGGAGCTGAGCATCCAGGAGATCAGGCTGATCACAACCGATCCCGCTATCGCCCACCAGAAGCTGTCAATGGAGAATCCCCCGACAATTGAGGCGGAGAGCTGAAGCATGAGGGCGTTGATGACAAGGAGAAAGAGGCCCAGCGTCAGAATGATAAAGGGGATTGAGAAGAATACCATTACCGGCCTCAAAATCGCGTTGACAAGGCCGAGCACGAGAGCTACAAGAATCGCAGCACCGAAACTTTTTATATGGATCCCCTCAAGAAGATGGGCGGTGGTGTAAACCGCAACAGCATTGATCAGCCATTGTATCAGTATGCTCATAATCGTAAGTGACAAAAGTGGAGTTCAACGCTCTGTTCAGAGTCAAATGTACAAAACTCCTGACAGTTGGCAATAATGGGGCTTTATCTGAAGGGCGTTATTGGTTTGAGGCGACCTGTTCATGATAACCGGCTTTCCGGCAAATGCCCACCCGATCTCATCCAGACTCTTTCCGATCTCATCCCGAAGCCCCTCCCGATGTCATCCCGAACAGAAAGGAGGGATCTCCATTCACGAAAATCAGATCCCTCTCTTCGTTCGGGATGACAAAGCCAGCAAGATGACAAACCCGGCGGGAGGACAAACCCGTCAAGAAATTGCTTGTAATTGCCGGACTATGGCTCCAAGCTCCCTGGCTCTTCAGATGTTGAGTTTGTCGAGCGCATCATGCAGTGTGGTGCATCCCGAGATGGTGATCGGAAGTTTACGGAGTGAGGGCTTGAGTTCACGGGTGTTGGCTTCGGGAAGCACAATGCGTTTGAAGCCGAGGTGCGCAGCCTCCCGGATGCGTCGTTCACTGTCGCTGATAGCCCGAAGTTCTCCTGCAAGGCCGATCTCGCCGCAGCAGACTGTCGCCGCATCGACCGGCCGGTTCATGAGCCCGGAGGCTATGGCTGCAGCAATGGCCAGATCTGCTGCCGGTTCAGCGAGCTTCAGCCCACCTGCAATTTTGACGAAGACATCCTGACCCCATGTTTCAATGTTGAGTCGTTTTTCAAGTACGGCAAGGATAATTGACATCCGCTTCAGGTCAAACCCTGTGCTGATGCGCTGGGGCATTGAGTAGTTGCTTTTGGTCACAAGGGCCTGCACCTCAACCAGAAGGGCTCTTGACCCTTCTATGGCGGCAAGGATCGAGTTTCCCGGCACATCGGTCCGGCGTCCTGAGATAAAGAATTCGGAGGGGTTGCTGACCTCCTCAAGGCCGCTCTCATCCATGCGGAAGACCCCGATCTCATTGGTAGAGCCGAATCTGTTTTTGACCGACCGGACAATTCTGTAGCGCTGGTACCCTTCACCTTCAAACTGAAGGACGGTATCGACCATATGTTCAAGAGCTTTCGGACCGGCAAGAGCCCCCTCCTTGGTGATGTGACCGATGATCATGAGAATCACATTCTGCTGCTTGGCGGCCCGGATCAGCATTGCTGCGCACTCCCTGATCTGGGTTATGGTCCCCGCAGAGCTCTGGTACTCTCCTGAATAGATGGTCTGAATGGAGTCGATTATCACCAGTGCCGGTTTTTCGTGCTCAATGACCTCAAGAATCCGTTCAAGGTTCACCTCCGGGATCAGCCAGAGGTTGTCCGCCTGGATAGAGAGTCTTTCGGCCCGTTCGCGAATCTGGTTTGGTGACTCTTCTCCTGAGATATAGAGCACTTTTGCCGGGGCAAGGCGCGGGGCAAGCTGAAGCATGAGCGTTGATTTTCCGATGCCCGGTTCACCTCCGACAAGAACAACCGAAGCTTGCATGAGTCCTCCTCCGAGCACCCTGTCCAGTTCGCCGATACCGGTAAGGGTCCGGCGAAACTCCGATGAGTTTGCGTCATGGAGATTCTGCAGCAGGGGAGGACCTTCGGTTCCGACATCCCGACGGGTTTTCTCTGCCGGCTCAATACGGGTCTCCTGAAGGGTTCCCCAGCTCTGGCACTCAAAACATTTCCCCTGATATTTCAGCGAAACGGCGCCGCAGTTTGAGCAGACGTATCTGGTTGCTGTTTTTGCCATTTATTGTCTATAGCCCGTTGATACGCTGGAAGGAGTGAAGCGTATTTTTCAGCAGCATGGCTATTGTCATCGGGCCGACTCCTCCGGGAACCGGGGTCATCGCGGACGCAACAGCGGAAACCCCCTCATAATCGACATCACCTACAAGCCGGTAACCGCTTTTGGTTGAAGGATCTTCAATGCGGTTAATGCCGACATCAATGACCACTGCTCCTGGTTTCACCATATTGGCTGTGATAAATCCTGCCTTGCCGATTGCGGCAATGAGAATGTCCGCCTGAAGGGTATAGTGGGGAATGTTTTTCGTCGCAGAGTGGCAGATGGTGACGGTACAGTTTGTGGCATCGTTTTTCTGCAGCATGAGATTTGCCATCGGTTTGCCGACAATATTGCTGCGTCCTACCACCACACAGTGCTTGCCTCTGGTTTCGATGTTGTAGCGTCCGAGCAGTTCAAGGATGCCGTAAGGGGTGCAGCTCACAAAACATTTGTCGAGCTCTCCCATGACCAGTCGCCCGAGGTTTTCAGGGTGAAAACCGTCTACATCCTTTGCCGGATCAATGGCGATGGTAACGGCAAATTCGTCAATCTGTTTTGGCAGCGGCTGCTGTACCAGTATTCCGTGTACCGCCGGATCGTTGTTGAGTTTTCGGATTGCTTCAAGCAGATCGGCCTGGGTTGTGTCGGAGGGCATTTCAATCACCGTCGAAAACATGCCGATCTCTTTGCATGTTTTGGCTTTATTGCGTACATAAACCTGCGAGGCTGGATCTTGACCGACAATAATGACGGTCAGTCCGGGAACTTTACCGGTTGCGGTTCTGTATTTTTCAACTCCGGCTTTCAGTTCCTCTTTCAGGTCGAGTGAGACCTTTTTTCCATCGATAATGAGCATGGCGATATGGCTTTGTTGTATCTTTTCTTTTGTCGGTGACGGATATGGTTCTTCGTGTTAAAGCATATAGCTATGAAAAATTCAGCGAAGCAGCAAGCGGGAAAAGCAGAGAGTACCGTTTGCTGCATCCGGGATAGGGAGCAATATCCGGTAGAAAGAGCTGTATTAAATATGTTTTATAAGTAAATAAAGATATTTATGTCTCTGGTTTCAGTAGGGGAGGTTCTTGTTGACAGGGAGGTGTTGCAGGCTTTTTTTTCCTGCGATCTTCAGGAGTGCAAAGGGAAGTGCTGTGTAGAGGGGGAGCTTGGCGCTCCGTTGACCGACAGTGAGGCAGAGGAGCTTCTTCATGCACCGGAGGAGCTGTTGAGGATGATTCCCGAAAAAAATCTGAAGTACCTGAGGCGTCATGGTCCGGTTGAGGAGTATCAGGGCCGCCGTTACAGCAGAACAATTGAGAGCAGGGAGTGTCTCTTCAGTTGTGTTCGTGACGGGATAACATTCTGTGCAATTGAAATAGCATTTCGCGATGGTCTTTGTGCTTTTGATAAACCGCTCTCCTGCCGATTGTTTCCCATAAGGGTGCGAAAAAAGTTCGGTTTGGATTATCTTGTCTATGAACAGCACGCGATGTGCCGCACTGCCCGCAGGGCAGGCGGTGATCTTCGGATACAACTTATTGATTATGTGTATAAAGCTCTTGAGGCGCTCTATGGCGCTGACTGGCTCAGGAGCTTGAAACTATTCGTCGATACATCTCCCTTACCGTAATGCCAGAAATCAGGCTTCAACAGAAACAGACAACCCTTCTTTCTGCACAGCAGATATTAAGCAGCCAGCTGCTGCAACTACCAATGTTGAATCTTGAGGAGCGAATTTTTGAAGAGTTGCAGGAAAATCCTCTGCTGGAACTTGTGGAGGAGCGAAAGGATATTGCCGGTGACCTGCCTGACGTGGCAGACAGCCATGATGATGAGGAGATGTTTGACTCCGAGGAGAGGTTCAGAAAAAGTTCACTCAAAGAGCGCAATGATACGCTCCTGCCGGGTGAAGCGGCTGAAGGCCGGATGAACTTTACTCATGAGAGTGCCCCAAAAGACCGCTTCTTTCAGGCTGTTCAGCAGGACAGTTTTTATGAACTGCTCCTCCGCCAGCTTGCTCTCCATGAAGGTGTCGGGCCGCGAGAGGGGAAGATTGCTCTTGAGATTCTCGGTAACCTTGACGGTGACGGTTATTTTACCGATGGCTTTGAGGTTATTATTGAGAGCTTGCAGCTTGAAGGGCTTGATGTCCGTAAAAGCGAACTTGAATTGATCATTCGCAAGATCCAGTTTCTTGATCCCCCCGGTATAGCCGCCAGGGATCTTCGTGAAAGGCTTCTGGTTCAGCTTGAGTTTTTCCGGAACAAGTATGCATCGGAGAGCTATGAAGTTGCCCGCAGGATTCTCACCCTTCATTTTGACGACTTCCTTCATCGCCGTTATGCAAAGCTGCTGAAGAAACTGGAGCTGCCCGGTGAGGTGGTAGAGTCAGCAATTGCTGTTATAACCGCTCTTGATCCTCATCCCGGCGGGGTTTCGGATGAGGGCGGCCAATATATTACTCCTGATTTTCTCGTGACCTATGAAAACGGAGAGCTGACCGCGACACTCAATGACCGGAGTTCGCTCTCGGTAAGGATCACCGACCGTTATCAGGATCTGCTCAAAAACAGGAAGAGTCCGAAAGAGGATAAAAAATTTATTCGTCAGAACCTCAATCGGGCCAAAGAGTTCACCAGTGCCATTGAGACCCGTCGCCAGACATTGCTGAATGTGATCAAGGCGCTTATGCATCGCCAGTACACCTTTTTTGTTTCCGGTCCGGAGCTGCTCCTGCCACTTGGCATGAAAACCATAGCCGCCGATACCGGGCTTGATATCTCGACTATCAGCCGTGCGGTCAACGGCAAGTATGTGCAGACATCGTTCGGCGTTTTTGAGCTGAAATACTTTTTCAGCGCAGGGCTCTCGACTGAGGACGGGGAGGATCTTTCGAACAAGATCATCCGGCAGTACATTGCTGAAATGGTTGCCGGTGAGGATTCCAATAATCCCCTGAGTGATGACAGTATGACCGGGCTGTTGATGAAAAGAGGGGTGCATATTGCGAGAAGAACGGTTGCAAAATACCGTGAACAAATGCAAATTCCAGTGGCAAGATTAAGGAAAAAAATATTTTAAGTAATGAAAAACAATCAGAAGCCCGTTATCCGTTCAACAACGGTTATCGGCGTATTGAGAGATGGCAAGGCGGCGCTGGGAAGTGATGGTCAGATGACTCTCGGCAACACCGTGATCAAGCATTCGACTCGCAAAATCAGGAGATTGTATCAGGGAAAGCTGGTTGCCGGGTTTGCCGGTGCGACGGCTGATGCCGTAACCCTGCTTGACCGCTTTGAGGAGAAGCTTGAGGCCTATAACGGCAAGCTTGACCGCGCAGCAGTAGAACTTGCAAAGGAGTGGAGAACCGACAAGTATCTTCGCCGTCTTGAGGCTATGCTTGCCATTGTCAGCAGTGACAAGGCGCTTATCATATCAGGAACCGGTGATGTCATTGAGCCCGAGGACGGCATTGTGGCTATTGGAAGCGGTAGTATGTATGCCCTCTCTGCCGCCCGTGCACTCATGAAGCACTCCGCTCTTTCGGCCAGTGATATCGTTCATGAAAGTTTGAAGATCGCATCTGATATCTGTATCTATACCAACGATCATATTATTGTTGAAGAGCTCTGATCGTACGGTCGTTTTCATTGTTTCGGAAACCTCTTGTCTTTGAAATTCCGGATAGTAATTACAATTTTTTCTGTGTAGAAATGACTATGAACAGTAAGGTGAATGTTTTTGCTCTGCCTGAAGGCAACGGCGAAAGAAAAAGTTCTATCGCTGAGGATAATCTGACGCCAAATCAGATTGTGGCGCTTCTTGACAAATATATTATCGGCCAGAAGGATGCAAAAAAATCAGTTGCCATAGCGCTCCGCAACAGGCTTCGCCGTCAGAACGTAAGTGATGAGCTGCGCGATGAGATCATGCCGAACAACATTATCATGATAGGACCTACCGGTGTGGGAAAAACCGAGATTGCCCGTCGGCTGGCCAAGCTGGCCAAGGCTCCGTTTGTCAAGGTTGAGGCGTCGAAGTTTACCGAAGTCGGCTATGTAGGACGTGATGTCGAGTCGATGATTCGTGATCTTGTTGATCAGAGTGTGGCTATGGTCAGAAGCGAGAAGTCTGAAGAGGTTCGTGAAAAGGCAGCTCTGCTTGTTGAGGAGCGTTTGCTCGATATTCTTCTTCCTCCTGTAGCACAATCCAGGGAGTCCCTTGATGATGATGTCAGCAGCGAAGAGGAGGCTCTTGTGCCTGTGTTTGCCGAAGAGGGCGACCCTTCAATGGAGGCCAATCGCCGGAGTCGAAAGAAAATGCTGGAGCGGTTACGTAATGGAAAGCTTGAGGATCGCCAGATTGAGATGGATATCTCCAGTGACTCTTCGGGTGGAGGCATGATGCAGATTTTCGGTCCTCTCGGCCAGATGGAGGAGATTGGAGGTATGATGCAGGATCTGATGAGCGGACTGCCTCGCAAACGCAAAAAGAGACGTCTCTCCATTGCTGAAGCCCGCAAGCTGCTTGAACAGGAGGAGGTGCAGAAGCTTATTGATATGGAGAGTGTGATCAAGGAGGCAATCAACAAGGTTGAGCAGTCAGGAATTGTCTTTATCGATGAAATTGACAAAATTGCAGCCCCCTCTACCGGCGCCGGCGGCAAGGGGCCGGATGTGAGCAGGGAGGGTGTTCAGCGTGATCTGCTGCCGATTGTTGAGGGGTCGAATGTTGCAACAAAGCACGGGATGGTCAAGACCGACCATGTGCTCTTTATTGCGTCGGGAGCTTTTCATGTAGCAAAACCCTCTGATCTTATTCCTGAACTGCAGGGCCGTTTTCCTATCAGGGTGGAGTTGAAAAGCCTCACCGAGGAGGACTTTTTCCTTATTCTTACCCAGCCGAAAAATGCCCTTATCAAGCAGTATACCGCTCTGCTTGCCACTGAAGGGGTGGATTTGAGCTTCAGTGAGGGAGCTATCCGTGAAATTGCCCGAATTGCGGCTAAAGTCAATGAGAGTGTAGAGAACATCGGAGCAAGGCGTCTGCACACCATACTGACCAATCTGCTTGAGGAGCTGATGTTCAATATTCCGGAAAATGTTGCAGATGAAAAGATTGAGATTGATGAGGCCATGGTCAGGGAAAAACTGAACCATGTTGTCGCTGACAGGGATCTGAGTCAGTATATTCTCTGACACTTTTTTACTAACAACCACTGGTCCATGCTCGGGTATGGACCTCCAGGAGAAGTCATCATGAGCGGGAATGCAATACTTGTGCTTAATGGCCCTAACCTTTCACGGCTCGGCCGACGCGAACCGGAGATTTACGGTCATCAGACACTTGAAGATATCAATCGCGGATTGGCTGACAGCTTTCCTGAGCTTCGCTTTGAATTTTTCCAGTCAGAAGAGGAGGGGAAGCTGCTTTCAAAACTCTTTGAGTGCGAGGATCGGGGTGGTTTTATCGGCGCTTTGCTCAATGCGGGAGCCTTTACCCACTACTCAATTGCGCTGCGTGATGCCATCAGTGCAGTGAGTCTGCCGGTTGTGGAGGTGCATCTCTCAAACATTTACGCCCGTGAGGAGTTTCGTCGTTTGTCCGTTATTTCAGAGGTCTGCCTCGGGGTCATCAGCGGCTTCGGGATGAACAGCTACCATCTTGGGGTCAGCGCCCTGCTTGGAAATGCCCCAAGGAAGAAAAAGATATCTGTATCGGTACAGGAGGAGTGAGATCTGTTGACCTGAGGGAGCTTTCTCCTTATTTCAATTTCCTGAATATTTTTTCAGGAGCGAGCGCATCTCTTCAATCCGGCGGCGGTCACTTGGCATGATCACTGGTTTGTTCAGTGCGGTTCTCATCAGTTTCAGCGCCTCCTCCCTGTTGTTTTGATCAAGTTCGATCAGGGCGAGTTCATGATAGTTCCGGATAATTCTTGAATCGATGCTGATGGCTTTCCGGAAGGCTTTTGCAGCAAGTTCATAATTGCCTGTCGGCATCTCGCCGATGAAGGTGTTGCCTACCATTCTCTTGAACCAGCTTATCTTTGCCGCTTCCCGATAATAGGAACCGAGTATCGACAGCGCGGTCTCATCATTCGGGTTTAACCGCAAGGCAAAGTCGAGTGAGCGTTTAACCTCTTTTGCCCGGTTCAGTTTTTCATTCGAGCCTATTTTATCAGCCATGATTCCGAGAGCGGCAGCATACCAGGAGTGTCCTTTTGCGATGGTGCTGTCAAGGGTAATGCATGTTTTTGCATACTCTATGGCCTTGCGGTAGTAGCGCAACCGTTCATCTTTTTTATTGCGATCGACCGATTCTCCCATGCTGACCTGAAGTCGTGCAAGTCGCCAGTAGAGTTCGGCATTTCCGGAGTTGCGGCGCAGTTCAGCCGTATAGATGGAATCGGCTGCGGGGTAGTTCATGTTCCAGAATGCCTTGTCAGCCTGTTCAACAGCCGATTCACTGTGCGTGGCAGTTGCTGCTGCAAAAGTATTACTCAGGGTGAAGAGCGGGAAGAGTGCAAGAGGAAGCAGCAGTGCATTTCGGAAACAGACGAGTTGTCGATGTTTCGGAGCGTTAGTCATGGCGCATTATTTAAACCAGATTGAAGCGGGGTATTTGTAGTGCAGACTCCTGTCAAGTCCGAGCCAGTGGCCTGAAGGAAAGATCATCATCAGGATGGAAAAGAGCATGAATGGAGGAAGGCTGAGGTTGTAGTAACCTCCTGCGGCAAAATTCAGAACCAGAAAGAGAGCAAATGCCGCGTTGGCTCTGACGGCAACGCCGAACATCAGACCGATACCGATGATGAGCTCTCCTACCGTTACAATCCATGCAATCGGATATGCCCAGGGAACGGCAAAATTCTGCAGATAGAGGGCCTGGAAGGATTCTGCGGGCAGTTCGGCAAGCCTTTTGAGAAAATAAAAGTGCATGAGGTCGCTCCAAAGCCATCCTTTTGCAAGTTTATGCCAGAATCCATAGAGAAAAAAGAGGGCAAAGATATAGCGTCCTGAAAGAAAAAGGATGATACCTGCGGATTTAAGCGGATACTGTTTGATATGATGTTTGTTCAACTGAAAATTACTCATGAACAATTTATAACCGGTTTGTGGTCTTTTGCTGTTTTCCTGTGCTGAATATAAAAATATTTTACTATAACGATCCCCAAAGAGGATGATGACTTTTTCGTCAAACCGTCACATAAGATTCTGGGGATCGACATCGACAATAAAAGAGAGTCCCGAAGAGCGAAAGCGTGACATGATATCGTCACTCATCGCTCTGACAAACAGAGCAGAGAGTTTGGCGTCGAAAATCTTGACAAGTACCTGGTATCGGAATCGCCCGTTAATTTTTGCAATTCCGGCCGGAGCAGGGCCAAGAACAGCGCCGTTCTCATCGGGAAGATGCCTTGACAGGGTTTCCCTGCAATAGAGAGCAGCAGCTTCGGCCTCTTTTTCATCAGTTGCGCTGCATTCGAATTTTATGAGTCGGGAGTATGGCGGGTAGCGCAGCGCTCTTCTGGAAACATTTTCCTGTTCATAAAACTTTTCATAACTCCCGTGCAGGAGTGCAGTGAATACGTCACTCTCCTTGTTATAGACTTGCAGATAGACCTCTCCGGGAAGTCTGGCGCGTCCGGCGCGTCCCGCAACCTGTGTGAGGAGTGAGAATGTCCGCTCAGATGCTCTGAAGTCAGGGATATTGAGTCCAATATCAGCCATAAGCACACCGACAAGTGTTACTGACGGGAAGTCGAGTCCTTTTGCGACCATTTGTGTTCCGAGCAGGATGCGGGCCTTTTGCTCATGAAACTCTTTCAGAATTCTTCCGTGAGAGCCTTTTTTTGTTGTTGTATCAATATCCATCCGGAGGATTTTTTCTTCCGGGAAGAGCTTTTGCAGCTCTTCTTCAATGCGTTCTGTGCCACTGCTCTTGAAAAACAGGTCGCCTGATGAGCACTTTTCACACAATGCGCTGTACCTGACGCGGTTTCCGCAGTAGTGGCAGCGGAGTTGTTTCTCTGTTGCATGATAGACCATCGGGATATTGCAGAACCTGCAGAGGGGGGTGTGGCCGCAGGAGAGGCAGAAGATGCTGCCGGCAAAGCCCCTTCTGTTCTGCAGCAGGATCACTTGCTCGTTTTTTTCGAGGCGCCGCTCTATCTGGCGAAAGAGCAGCTCTGAAATCGATGCTGAGGCTTTCGGACTCTCTTTCATCCATATAAGCTTGATGAGCGGCATGGCAGCGTCATCAACGCGTTCCTTCAGGGTGAGCAGTGTGTATTTGCCGTTAAGGGCATTATGGTACGATTCAAAGGAGGGTGTTGCTGATCCGAGAACACAGATTGCATTGCTGAAGAGCGCTCTCATGATTGCGGTGTCCCTGGCTTGATAACGGGGAGTGCGATCCTGTTTGTAGGCGCCGTCATGCTCTTCGTCTACAATGACTGCTCCGAGATTGTGGAGAGGAGCAAAAACAGTGGATCGGGCACCGAGTGCTATTTTGGTTTTCCCGAGCCGGAGGCTGTGCCATGCGTCATATTTTTCCTGGTTGCTCATGCCGCTGTGCAGTATGGTGATGTCGTCGTGAAAGTGCTGACGGAATCTCCCGGCTGTCTGAGGTGTGAGCGATATTTCCGGTACCAGGACAATGGCAGTTTTTCCTGCGGCCAGAACATGTTTTAGAAACTCTATATAAATCAGTGTTTTACCGCTTCCCGTCACACCATGCAGGAGAAAGCCTGCATACTCTTGTTTGTTAAAGGCGAGTTGCAGCTCTTCAAGTGCGTTTTTTTGCTCTGCGGTCAGAATTTTTGGTGATTGAGGTGTTTCAGAAAATCCGCTTGAGAAATTGCTTCGGATCTCAATCACCACCTTTTCAACGAAACCCTTTTTTTCGAGAGAGTTGAGAATCTCTCTTGAAAAACCGATGGTTTCCGCCAAAAAAGAGGCGTCGGGAGAAGCGGAGAGTGCACGAAACGCTTCAAGCTGTCTGGGGGAGCCAAGCAGGCTCTCTTCGGCGTTGCCGGGTGCTGTTGTGCTGAGCCGGTATGTGGTTTGAAGTCTGGGGCGGGTGGAAGAGAACTTTTTGGTGAGTCTGAGATGACCGCCTCGCTCAAGTTCCGAAAGCGTTCGGTAGAGCTGTTTTTTGCCGAGCCGTCGCTGCAGTTGCAGAATGGTCATCCGTTTTTCCCTTATCATCAGTTGCATGATTGAACGCCGAAGAGTCGTATTGATGACCCTTCGGCTCTCAGTCTGCAGAGAAAAGCCTGTGAGCTCAACGATGTCATGAATCGTGGTTCGCACAGCGGCAGGCAGGGTTGCTGTGACCGCGTCAATTCTGCGAGCAAGATAGTAATCAGCCATCCACCCGGTCAGCTTCAGAAGCTTCTCGTCAAGTACAGGATCGCCGTCATAGAGAAGATCAACAATCTCTGTAGCGGCAGCTTCAGCGCTATTTTCAGTATGAAGTTCAATAACATAGCCGATTGAGATGGCGTCATCTCCTTTTTTTCGGGCAAGAAGAACCATGCATCCTCTCCGGACCTCCTGTTCCAGTGGTGCGGGAACCATTACGGTAAATGGTTCTCCCCTGAACAGCTTTTCTGCGACAATCAGTGCTTGCATGGCGGTGAATGAAAAAAGTCAGTGCCTCGCACTGACTTTTTTTTATCTGAATACGTTATTTCGCTATTTCTCAGCCATTAATAGCATTGAGAATCCGGTCACGGATCTCTTCCACCTTTCCGGTTCCCTCGATCCGGTTGTATTTCGGTCCGTTTCCTGCTCCGTTCTGTGAGGAGAGGCTCATATAGTAGTTGATGAGCGGGGAGGTCTGCTCATGATAAATCTCAAGGCGTTTTCTTACGGTCTCCTCCTCGTCATCAGCTCGCTGTACAAGAGGTTCTCCGGTTTCATCATCAACACCCTCTGTTTTAGGGGGATTAAACTGTATATGGTAGGTTCTGCCCGATGTCGGATGGACACGCCGTCCGCTCATCCGTTCGATAATGTCGCTGTCTTCAACATTTATTTCAACGACATGGTCGATTTGGATGCCATCATTTTTCAAAGCTTCCGCCTGGGCGATGGTACGGGGAAATCCGTCGAACAGACAGCCATTGGTACAGTCAGGTTCTGTAAGACGATCTTTAACCAGTCCGATAATCACTTCGTCAGAAACAAGTTGTCCCGCATCCATGATTGTTTTCGCCTTGATACCAAGCGGTGTTGCAGCTTTTACCGCTGCGCGAAGCATGTCACCGGTAGAGATCTGGGGAATACCGAGTGATTTTGAGATGTAATTTGACTGTGTGCCTTTGCCTGCACCGGGTGCTCCGAGTAGAATTATTATCATCAAACCGGGTTTATATGTTTTTTTTGGTAGTAATGATGGTCACTTTTGGCCTCAATGGTGTTCTTTGTTCGGAGTTTGCCGTGGTTTCAGAAACAGGTGCAGTTGAACCGTTCACGGCGTCAATGACGACAGAACCGTTTTCATCACCACTCTTCTCGCCTGTTTTGTTGATCTTGATGGTCTGAACCGGAGCTCTTTTTTTGAATTCGATAGTTTTTGCTTTCGGGCTTCCTTCCGGCTTTTGTTGATGCTTAAGCTGCGCTTCATCGAAAATCTGCTGAAATGCGGCAGATGGTCCGTTTGCATCGACCGAGCGATAGTGATAATCTTCGTTGCTGATCCTGAAGTTTCTGAATTCAAAATCGAGTGCGCCAAGCATCATCCTGATAATCCTGCGGCTCTCTCCCAGATCGCCTCTTGATTCTATGCGGGTTTCAGCTTTTGCATTGACCGTGGTTATGCTGCGTCCGTTGATGTCGTTCTCCTCAAACAGACCGAACGTCACTTCGATTATCATGCCGAAAAGAAGGACGGAGGTAACTTCAGCCCTGATGGTTGTTATGCCGCCGACGGCGGTTTTTTCGCTTTTCAGACTCCATCCGACCCAGTGATCAATTTTACCGGAGATGAAATCGGCAATTTCAGCAACCGGCTTTTCGTACCGTCTGACTTTAAGTTCATTGAATAGCGGCTTTTCCGAAGTGTGCGTTGCATTACTGGTCAGGCCGTGACAGGTTTTGTTGAACTCATTCTGAAAGGGAATTAAATCGAGCAAATCCATGGTTTTTAAGGCGGTTATAGATTATTGCGATTCCGCATGCCGCTTGTTGCCAGTTGACCGCATGCCGCATTAATTGTCGTTCCGAAGCTTTTTCTGACCGTAACATGCAGGCCTGAATCAATGAGGTACCGCTGGAAAAGCTCCCTGGAGGAGCTGTTTACAGGCTTGAAACTGATATTAATGATTGAATTGTAATCAATCAAATTAATTTTGCATAAAAAGCCATGAGCAAACCTGGCCAGCATTTTAGCATCTTCAGGCGAATCGTTGATTCCTTTAAGGAGCATATAAACAAGGGTAACCGGCCTTGCAGTCGCTGAGGTATAGTCAGCAAGCGCTTTGCCGAGATCCTTGAGCGGCCAGCGTCTTGCTGCAATCGGCATCAGTGATTCACGTTTCTCCTGCTCGGCTGTATGGAGGGAGATGGCAAGTTTTGTTTTCAATCCCGACCTTCCGAGCCTTTGTATTTCAGGAATAATACCAACGGTTGAAATGGTGATTTTTTTCCGGGAAAGCGTGAAGCTGTACTCTTTTTCTGTAAGTGTTTCTATGGATTCAATAACGTTGTCGTAGTTCATGAGAGGTTCTCCCATTCCCATAAACACGATATTGGTTATTTTCTGCTCCGGCGTTCTTTGGGCGATCATCTTCTCAAGTGCATATACCTGCCCGGTAATCTCTCCGGCGGTAAGATTCCGATGCAGTCCCATTTTTCCGGTTGCACAGAAGGCACATTGAAAAGCACACCCTGCCTGCGATGAGAGGCAGGCGGTCAATCTGTTTTCAGCGGGAATGAGTACCGTTTCAATGAGTTGATGATCCGGCAGTTCGAGCAGGATTTTTTCAGTGAGGTTGTCGCCGCTCTCCATGGTACTTCCTGTGCGGGAAACAAGCTGAGGGCGTTTGATCGAGAAGGTTTCTGCCAGCTTATGGCGTAGAGCACGGCTGAGTGTTGTCATCTCCTCAAAGCTTTCGCTGTGATGACTGAAAAGCCACTGATGAATCTGTGTTGCCCTGAATGCCGGCTCATTAATCGACATAACTGCCTGCTGAAGCTCACTGAAGCCCAGATCCATAATATTGGGAAGAGCTGTGCTCATTGAATCGATAAAGAATGTGTTGTCATAAAGTGTTGTTTGCGGTGCCCTGATGAGTGATCTCTCTTATCAGGGCACCGCATTATTCCGAAAGCTGATTACTGCGTTGGGTGGTGCTCGAAATCCTCATGTACTACCTGTACACTCCGGTTTCCGGGCTCCATTCTTCCCGGGCTTCTCACAGTCAATAAACAGAGGTGCCCATTATGCCTGAATATATGCGCTTTTGCTTGTGCTTTCTGAAAAAAGTACTTTACACTCATGAGCAGGGATGGAAAACCGGGGAGATAACATTGCATGCTGAAGGCTCCCGGTTTATCACGTCGGGTAGCACGATATGGTTTGTCACCCGCCGGAACTCTTTTTTCAGGAGTAGATACAGAGTGGCTCTGTTTCGGGTAACGATGCTCTTTCGCAGAGATAAATATCGGCAAATTTCCTGCAAACAATTGTTATTATCACTGATCCTTTTATTCATCAACCGCAACAACGGGTTTGCAGTTTTTCGTGACGGGAAAAAAGCATAGATTAAGTTTTATTTTTGATAAAGTTACTGCAAACGAATGATATTACCTGAGTATGGCAGGGCGCTTAAAGCCGAGGAATGGTCTCCGGTAATTGACGAGCTGATGGGTGGTCAGCATATTGTAATAACAACGCATGAAAATTCGGATGGCGATGGTCTCGGCTGCGAGGTTGCTCTTGCTCTGTTACTCAAGTCGCTTGGCAAGGAGGTCTCGATTGTCAATCCGACTGAAGTCCCCCCGAATTACAGGTTTCTTACCAGTATCTATCCAATAAGCCTCTTTGACAACAGGGACGAGGAGGCAATACAGTCACTGTCGCTCTGCGATGTTGTGGTCCTTCTTGATGCAAATCTTCGGGACAGAATGGGCTCTCTGTGGCCCCATGTGAGTTATTCGCATGAGCTGGGAAGTCTTAAAATTGTCTGTGTCGATCATCATCTTGAGCCGGATGATTTTACTGATGTGATGGTTTGCGAAAATTATGCGTCATCAACCGGTGAACTGCTCTATGATCTGATTTACGCATTTCAGGAGCGTCTGGGCCGTGAACTTTTTACGCCGCACATTGCCGAAGCGCTCTATGTTTCAGTTATGACCGATACCGGCTCTTTCAGGTTTCCGAAAACAACACCCTACGTCTACCGGCTTGCCGGTGATCTTGTCAGCAAAGGGGCTGACGCTTCTGAGGTTTATGACAAGATATATAACTCCCTTACCTGCCAGGCGCTTAAACTGCTCGGGGCTGCCTTGAGTGCCATTACCGTTCTTGATAACGGCGTGATTTCGTGGCTTTTTATCTCGCAGGATATGTTAAAAGCGACAGGGAGCAAGCTCTTTGATACCGACCTCATCATCCGTTACCTTCTCAGTGTCCCTACGGTGCGTATAGCGGTGCTTATGGTCGAGATGCAGGATGGCAGAACAAAGGCGAGTTTCCGCTCGCGCGGCAATATCTATGTCAACCAGCTTGCTAAAAAATATGGTGGGGGCGGGCATATGAATGCTGCTGGATGTCTTTTTCAGTTCTCATCTGACCGGGCCCAGAAAATACTTCTCGAAGATGTGAGGGCATTTCTTGAAAAAGCAGATTATCAGGGTGAGGATGTTAACAACGAATAATCAGGATTATGAAAATATCAGCAACTAAAATTGAGTGTGATGCTATTGTAACCGATCTTCTCGCATTGCCCGTCCGCAAGGGAGATCTGAAAAAAGGGGCTCAAAAGCTCTTTGCCGGGCTTGAACTTGATCAGCAGGTAGTGAAAGATTTCAAGGCTGAGGCGGGAGATGTCGTATTACTCTATGGCGGCTCGGGAAAATGGGCACCGTCACGAATTGCCCTTTTCGGAATTGGTGAGGCAAAGAGCCTTGATGACTGGCGCAAGGGAGCACTTTCAATTGCATCCAGAGCCGTTGAACTGAAGATTGCAAAATTTGCCGTTGACTTTTCAGATGTCAGTCAGCTTGCCGTTCAAACAGGAGAGAGTGTCGAGACTCTGGCTGATACCTTTGTTTCCGGATTGTTTGCCGGTTCGTATCATTTTGATCGATTGAAAAGCGGGAAACTGGATAAAAAGGGAGCACCGGAAAAGCGAAAAGAGATTGCCGAAGTTGTTTTGAAGGTTGATGCTGACACTCTGGATAGTGTAGAGCGCGGTGCCTCTTCAGGAACTATTGTTGGTTCGTGCCGGAAGATGGCCAGAGACCTGGTTAATCTGCCCGGAAATTATCTGCAGGCCGAAGATATTGCAAAAGCAGCCCAGGAGTCCGGGAAAAAATATGGTTATCAGGTAACGGTTTTTCATAAAAAGGAGATCGAGTCCCTTGGCATGGGAGGTCTGCTTGCGGTCAACAAGGGTAGTTTTTCTCCTCCGACATTCACGGTTCTCGACTACAAGCCGAAGGGTAAAGCGAAGGCGGTTGTCGCCCTTGTCGGAAAAGGTGTTACGTTTGATTCAGGAGGCATCTCCATCAAACCTTCTGAAAATATGGGGGAGATGAAGTCTGATATGGCCGGAGCGGCAAGCGTGCTGGGAGCAGTTGAAGCCGCTGCCCGTCTTGCACTTCCGCTGCATATTATCGGATTGATTCCTGCTACCGACAACATGCCTGACGGCAAAGCCCAGAATCCCGGCGATGTTATTACCACCTATTCCGGTATTACGGTTGAAGTAGGCAATACTGATGCTGAGGGGCGTCTCATTCTTGCTGATGCTCTCACCTATGCGAGCGAGAAGTATAAACCGGATGTTATTATTGATCTTGCGACACTGACCGGGGCCTGTATTGTTGCGCTCGGTTACTCGGTAGCCGGTCTTTTCAGCAACAGTGACAAGCTGGCAGAGGAGATTTTTCATGCCGGCCAGCATGCCGGTGAAAAGGTATGGCGCATGCCGCTCTGGGATCTTTACGATGAGCAGATCAAGTCAGACGTAGCTGATGTCAGCAATACCGGCGGTCGCGGTGCGGGCTCAGTCACGGCCGCCAAATTTCTTGAGAAATTTATTGATGAGCATAAAAACTGGGCTCATATCGACATTGCCGGTCCATCCTTTGCTCCGAAGGGGGGAGGCAAAGTTAATGGCGGTACCGGATTTGGAGTGAGTCTGCTGGTTGAGCTGATGAAAAAATGGTCCTGAAACATTTAAAAATAAATGCGGCAGGCCGTGCAACAGGATGAAGCCATTATGAAGTCTGTGCCGCAGCATCCCGTCGTGATTATTCCCGGGGTGCTTTTTTGGGATTCACTTTATGAGGTCATGAGAGATGCGCTTTCTCTGTATCTTCCGACAGAGAAAATTGCAATAGTTCCCGTGTCGATCCTTGACTGGATTGGATTTCCTCCTTCACCGGAAAAATCAACCAACAGGGTAATGAAAGCCCTGGACCGGACGATCCGCAAAATGGAGCGGAAATTTCCGGGTGAGTTGATTACACTTGTAGCTCATAGCGGGGGAGGCAGTGTGGCGATGGTCTATCTGCTTGAAAAGCCCTTTCAGGGTGAGAGTTATAATCCCGGCAAGAGCGTTGGAAGGTTGATTATGCTTGGAACCCCTCTTCATACTCATGAACATTATGCAAAAATAAAGACGGATTTTATTTTCAGACATCTTCGTGCTGATTTTTTTAACCGGGTTTCTGTTGTTTCTGTTGTGAGCGATAAGTATCATGGCAATTCAGAGGGAAACTTCGTGGAGAAAATGTGTTATCAGTTCTATAAAAACGTTCAGGAAGAGGGCAATGTTGCCGGTGATGGAATCGTTCCGGCAAAAAGCTGTTTTCTTGAAGGTGCTGAAAATGTTACTATTGCAGATGCGGAGCATCTTCCAACACCACATACCGGGTGGTATGGTACAAAAGAAGGGGTTGAACAATGGATTCAATGGCTGTAAGAACGGGTAACTCCAGGGTCGCAGGGGTTCTTTTGTTTGCTTTTCTCCTGATACTGACCTCGTGCAGTCCGGAAAAACCGAAGCAGGACCCGCAGCAGGAGCATCTTGAATCCATGATGGCTATTCTTGCCCAGGTTCAGAAAAATCTTGGACAGATTCAGCAGAAAGAGGCTGTTGTTGAAAGGCTCTCATCGGATATTGAGAGCAGTGACAAGCAGAGTGTCGAGCAGATGGGCAAGGATATCTCGGCCGGAATCCGCTTTATCGATTCCACTCTTGCTGCAAGTAAAAACCTTATACGCAAACTTGAAGAGGAGAACCGCACCTCGTCATATCGTGTTGATTCGCTCGACAGGCTGGTGTCGGAGCTCAAAATTGCCATTAACACCAAGGATGGAGAGTTGAACACGCTGAAAGGCCAGGTTCAGAAACTCAACAGGCAGGTATCCTCACTTATTGCAACGGTGGATGTGCTTGATGAATATATTCAGGATCAGGATTCCCAGCTCTATACGGCATACTACATATCAGGCACCTTCAACGACCTTGTTTCGAAAGGAGTGCTGCTTCCGATTAACCCCCTTGAAAAGCTCTTCGGCAATGAGTATCGTCTTGCCCGTGACTTTAATGTCAATCTTTTTAAAAAGGTAGATATTACGGAAACAAAGGATCTTTTTTTTGACAGGCCCCTGAAACGCATTAAAATGGTAACTCCTCACAGTATAGGTTCTTATGAGCTTATTGGAGGCAAAACCTCATCACTGCTTCTTGTCCGTGATGAAAATGCGTTCTGGCAGAAATCCCGCTGTCTTGTAATTGTTCTTGAATAAGTAATATGGGGCTTGCTTTCAGTATCACGATACTGGACGACCCTGAAATCATTGTGTAATGAAAATAACCATATTCGGATCCGGCTATGTTGGTCTTGTAACCGGCGCCTGTTTTGCTGAAGTCGGCAATGACGTGCTTTGTGTTGATATTGATCAGCATAAAATCGATCGGCTCAACGAAGGCCACATTCCTATCTATGAACCCGGTCTTGAGGAGATTGTCATAGAGAACAGCCGAGCCGGCC
>Ga0172368_10001772_pt1 | contig 28751 bp, 28 predicted proteins | sample Lak11m_FD_114540 | JGI IMG/M metagenome (GOLD analysis project Ga0172368, IMG submission 114540) | Freshwater microbial communities from Kabuno Bay, South-Kivu, Congo - kab_022012_11m | ecosystem: Environmental > Aquatic > Freshwater > Lake | place: Democratic Republic of the Congo: South-Kivu...
ATTAATTTCGGTTCGGTAATAATTGAACGGGCAAGACCAATCCGCTTCCGCATACCGCCCGAAAGTTCAGAAGGCATTTTATCAATTGCATGCTCAAGCGACACCATTTCAAGTGAACGTTTTACTTTTTTCTCAATTTCTTCTTTCGAAAAAGAAAAATTCCGGATCAACGGAAAAGCAAGATTTTCACGCACCGACATTGAGTCATACAGTGCGGCGCTTTGGAAAAGGAATCCGAGATTTTTTCTCATTTCTTTCAACTCGTTCGGCGAAAGCTCGTGAACATTTTTTCCATCGATAAGGACGATCCCCTCGTCGGGCACCAGAAGCTTCACCATACATTTAAGAAGAACGCTTTTCCCGGTTCCGCTTTTTCCGAAAACAACAAGATTTTCTCCTTGATTAACCGAAAGCGATACGTCATCAAGTACAACAAAATCACCAAAGGCTTTTGAAAGGTGCAATATGTTGACCATTTCTATGGCCATATCCACAGCGTAATTTTTACGAGAACGGTATCGGTAATTAAAATAAGTAAGGATGAAAGAACCACAGACGTTGTTGATGCTTTTCCAACACCTTCTGTTCCTTTATCCGCATTATATCCTTTATATGCACCGACAATGCCTACAAGAAATCCAAAGAAGAAAGTTTTGGCTATACCGGGGACTAAGTCTGCAAATCGTACCGCCTCAACAACGGACACAATATATAATTGCAGTGACATGCTTTGAGTTAATATCATCGCAAGCCAGCCGCCGATGATAGCAAGAAAAACTACATACACTGTTAGCATAGGGAGAATAAGTGCGCAAGCAGTTACGCGCGTAACTACCAAATAGCGAAAAGGATCAATTGCGGAAACCTCCATCGCGTCAATCTGTTCTGTCACACGCATTGAACCGAGTTCGGCACCGATACCGGAACTTACTCGTCCCGCAAAAATTAAAGCGGTGATTACGGGTCCAAGTTCTCTTACCACCGACAAAGAAACCATCGCGGGGAGAAAAGATTCCGCCCCAAACCTTGCCATTATCGGTTGACTTTGCATGGCAAGAACAATTCCGATAATAAATCCTGTTACACTTACAATGGGGAGGGTTTTTACGCCCAGCTCGTCCATATGTTTTTTTACTTCGGCAAATTCGTAGGGGGGAACAAATACGTTGAAGACAAACCTGAAACAAAATGCAAAAAATTGCCCCACGGAAAAGAGAAAAGACGCGGTACGAGGAAAAGCTGCGATATGATGTTTTTCGATTTTCAAATAGAATACGCTTCCTTAGATTCTCAACTATTCTTGAAAGAAAAATAAGAAAAAATGTTCACGAACGAAACCCGCTTGCAGAAAGCTAAAACGCATTTTCGTAATGAGTGATTTGCGTTCCGCCGCCGAGGATCAAAATAGCGATAACATCAAAGCGAATTGTTTCTTCGTTTACTTCTTTTTCGGCGAGATACGCCTCAGCAATTTTTCTGAGTTGAAGGATTTTTCTTTTGGTAATCGCTTCCTCCGGAAGTCCGTACTCAAGACTTTCTCTCGCCTTTACTTCTACAAAAACCAGTGTGTTCGCATCTTTTGCAATAATGTCTATCTCACCTTTGCCAAAACGGAAATTCCGTTCCACTATTTCAAATCCCTTTTCTTTTAGAAAGTGAACGGCTTTTTCTTCCCCTTCGTTTCCCTTGGACTTAGTTGAAGATTGCAAGTTGCTCTCCCGAAAGAATATTTTTTAAAAATGTTTTTCTATGATACGGCGACGGTCCAAACTTTTTAACAGCCGCGATATGTTCTTTTGTTGCGTACCCTTTGTTGCGTTCCCACCCGTATTGCGGATACTCTTCCGCAAGCCGCATCATCAATTCATCTCTTACAACTTTTGCAACAATGGAAGCAGCGGCAATAGAAAAAGATTTCGCGTCCCCTTTTACAACCGCTTTGGCTTTGATTTCGGATTGAAATATTTTATTACCGTCTATAAGCAGCAAGTCCGGCGAAACCGAAAGATTTAAAACAGATTTTTTCATCGCAAGAAGCGAAGCTTGCAAAATGTTTATTTCATCAATCTTTTCCTGCGAAATAATTTCAAATGAGTAACTGAACGCTTCATTTTTAATTATGGGAAAAAGTTCTTCCCTCTTTTTTTGAGAAAGTTTTTTGCTGTCGTTAACGCCTTCAATAAATGTTTCAGAATTGAAAATGACCGCTGCCGCAACTACTGGTCCTGCCAACGGACCTCTGCCGGCCTCATCAATACCGCAGATAAGCTTGATTGAATCACTCCGGAATGAATCGTCAAACTTTTTCATGAGCCTAACAAAATTGCTAACAACCCAAAAAGCATTTGCGTTTTCAACAATGAGCTGACTTTTCCAAAAACTTCTTTTTGATTATGATGATGGAGAAGATACATGCTATAAAAAAGCATCGGGACTACCAAAAAGGTAATAACAAACAGGTAGCGGTGATTGTAATATTTCATCAATGCGGGAACTATCATCGCGATGAGCAGGAAAAGTCCAAAGATGTAGAGTAACGTTTTTGCCCGGTCAAAACCATAGGTAGCGGGGAAGGTGAAAACATTTGCTTTTGTATCTCCTTCCACATCCTCCATGTCTTTTACAATCTCACGCATAAAATTTATGACAAACGCGAAAAGAAACGGAAAGAGCGCCGGATAGATTTTCCCAAACGCTACACCGCCAAAGAGAAATGCCAAGCCGGTTAAAAAAGCTACCACCGCATTCCCTGCAAGGGGCATTTGCTTGAACTTGTACGAGTAAAAAAAAGTAAGAAGCGCAGCACCGATAACAATGCCTACCGCGATTTGATTTACCAATGTTGCAACAACCACTCCTGCAAGTAAAAGAATGAAGTAGAGCGCCAGTGCTGCCCGCGGTGATACATTTCCCTTCGCAAGCACACGTTCGGGGCGATTGATTTTATCAATTTCTATGTCAAAATAATCGTTAATAACATTAGCGGAAGCGGCAATGCAGGCAGCCGCAATCGCGGCGAAAAGCACGAGAGCGGTTACCCGTTTGTTTCCGGAACAGATAAAGCCCGCAGCGTTAACAGTAAAAAAAGTTATGGCGACATTTCCGGGACGGATTAATTTGAAATATTTCTTCGTTTTTTATCCTTTGTGCTAAAATTCGTTTAAGATTCCAAAATGGATTTTCCCTTCGCTAAAAGAATCTCCTTTTGCAAAAGCAAAATTAACATTTAAAATACCAAGTCCCGTTTCCACATGCAGACCGAGACCGTATCCGGTTTTTGTTGTTGAGGCTGCGGCAATTTTCAAATCGGTATTTTCTTTTTGAGAAAAATAACCCACATCAAAAAAAGTGAACAGGTACGTTCTGCGGGTGAGTAAAAAACGATATTCAAGATTTGTCCATGCGACAACAGAAGCAAGGAATTGATTTTCCCGGTAGCCGCGTAAAGAGTTCGTTCCGCCTAAATAAAACATATCCGGAATTTCAATTTGCGATCCTTGCACTGCTCGTCCGTGCAAGCCAACCGCCGCCACTTGCCTCTTAAACAGTTCATAGTAAATATTGAAATCGCCGATATATTTCTGATGAACAACTTTGTTTTCTCCGGATGAGGATAATTGAAGCGGTGACGATTCAATTTTTTTCTTTGTGTAGATGAACGCATTGGTAAACAGAATCCCACGGGTGGGGGAGTAGGGATCATCTCGAGTATCATATTTTAAAACAATACCGGTTGACACCGAGAATGATTTTAAAACCGCCACATAACCGTAATCATTCAGCGATGGAATTACGTTTTCAAAATCGAGTGTACCGGACAAGGTGATGTCGCCAAAACCAAGATAGTCAAGCGCAATACCATATTTTCTTTGTACAAACGAACTGTCCTGTTTTTTTTGGTAGAGCTGCAAACCAAGTTGAAAAGGATAATCAAACATCCAAGGTTCGAGATACTTTACCTCAAGCTCTTGAGAGAGCCGATCAATTTTTTGCCAGCGGAAAGCTGCCGCACGACCTGTTCCGAAGAGATTCCTCAAACTTACATTCACCAATCCGGAAAAATATCCGCCTCCGGTTTTGGGGTCACCCGGAAAATACCCAATCACTCCGTCAAAATTATTGGTTTCCTTTTCTTTAACTTCGATTCTCAGAACGCCACCATCTTTTTGCGAAAAATAAAATTGCGGTTCTTCAACCGGATCAAAAAAACGGAGCCGATTTAATCTTGCGGGAATATCCTCGGTTTTCTTTGGAGAATAAATTTCATGCGGTTGAATATTTAATTCCCGAAGAATAACATTGGCGTTTGTTTTTGTATTGCCGACAATTTCAATCCGTTCTATTCTTCCTTCCCGTTGTTTATCAACCTTTAAATAAATTTCCGCCTCGAACTTTTTTTCAATTGAATCTTCGCTAAACGTTATGGAAACGATATTCACTTTGGCGAAGGGATATCCTTCATCATCAAGGACGTTAAAAATATTTTCGATAAGAGCTTCCACCGATTGCTTGGTAAATACATTTCCCCGCAAATCAGCCGCTGCTTCAAATAAGGAAGAATACTTCGCCGAATCAAGTTCGGCAATGGTAATATTTTTAATAACCGTTGGTGAGTTTTCGTTTAGATAGATTGCAGTCGTGAGCGCTGTATTGTCCTCATTCACTATCGACACAATACTATCAATTGTAAAATGGAAGTACCCGTCGTTAAAATAAAGCGGTTCCAATTTTTCTTGGACACTTCTTTTTATATCCGGTTTAGCAAGTGAAAAGTTAATGCCGGAGAGCGTACCCAACAATTCTTTTTCGCTGAAGTGACTATTTCCGTAAAAACGAAGTAATGAATTTTGCTGGGCGACAAGAGAAAAGGAAAAAAAGAGAGAAAGGATCGCTATGCTACTGCGGTGAATCATCTAACAATTTCATTTTTTTACCCACCGGAATAATTTCAATTTTATTTTTCAGACGCGTTATATCGTTTGGAGGAACTGCACATACATCAAATCTGGTTGCGTTTAGCACACCAAGCGCGGTTGCAGTTTTACATGTTTCTTCAAAAACAAAATCATGGTGCCACCCATACGCAATACCGGCAACAAACGCGTCACCGCTTCCTGTTGGATGCACGCTTTTCACTTGCGGCGGAATGACTTTGTAGTGAAAATCGAAGTTTGCAAAGTATGTCGGTTTTTCTCCGTCGGTAAGGAATGCTTGTTTGATCCCTTTTTGATATACCTCATCAAGGAAGAAAAATTTTTCTTTTTCCGTTGAAAGAGAAAGCTTCAAAGAATTTTCAATTTCAGAAATATTATTATGAATGATTGTCGGTGAAGCGTCTAAACACGCTTGAAGATGCGTGCCGTAAGTGTCGAGAATGGAAATTTTATCATATGTATGCGCAAGCTCAATCGCTTTAGGGAAAATCTGATCGGCTGCTTGCGATGGTGATGAACCCGATAATATTACCATCTCACAATTTTGGATCATCTTATCAAGTTTGGAAAGAAATTCGTCAACTTCTTTTCCGGTTACCGGATTATTTTCTTGAAAATACGATTCGGTTTTTTGTCTGGCTTCATCATGAATGACAGAAGCAAGCCTCATTTCACTTTCCGTTCGGACAAAGGAATATTGAAGCTCTTCTTTTTCTAATACGGATCGAAACATTTTCCCGTTTGCCCCACCCGAAAAGGTAAAGCCAAAACTTTTCATACCAAGATGCTTCAGCTGGCGGCTTACATTTATGCCTTTGCCCCCTGCACCATAGGTTAATTTTCCGTTTCTACTTTCTGGTGCGGTTGTATGGGAATAATGCAAGCATACTTCGAGCAGCGGATTAATGGTTACCGTGAGAATCATTTTTACCGGTAGCGGTTAAGATCGTTGTAGAAAGGCATGGTAAGCCTGTAGTCGCCGAACCCGGTGTTATCAACAAAAATAAACGACCTGTTAATTTGATAGTACTCCCAAATTTCGTAAGGCTTGGAATCATACTCAAACGGATGCCGCTCCACAGAATTTGGCGCTCCGAGAATGATGTACACCATTCCCATATCGGATTTCCATCCTTCGGTATAATGAGAGAAGTGGGCATTTGCGTACTCAACTCTTCTGTAGTATTCGTTGAACGCTTCGTTTTCCGGTGTAGCTTTGTTTGGATCTTTTGCTTTCCAAAATTCAAGGAAGCGGGCTAATTTTTCTTCGGTGGTTTTCCCTGCCTTAATCGAGTCAAGTTCTTTTGAAGTTGCAAGATAGACGAGTTGATCGATTGCTTTGTTAATATCGGTAATCGTTGGGGGAATTCCGTCAACACGGGAAAAGAAAATTTTATTGGCGGAAACTTTTTTTGATGTATTTAAATCTTCCAAATTTAATTTGAAGCGGTAATTATCCAGCGGTAACGCAATGCTGTCTGTTTCAATAGTAATTCTGTTAACGCCTTTTTGCAAATCTTTATCGCTGGTTTTTGACACCATCGTTTTATTGTCTTTGGATACAATGGTATAAGTCATCAAGGCCAACGTGGAAGCATCGGCGTATACCTCGGCGTACACCATCAACTTCCCTTGTGAAGTAGAAACAATTTTCGAAAGATTGGGATATACTTTTTCTTTCCCGTCGATAATTTTCTGGCTTCCGATAAACACTAAATCGCTTACATCAATTGAACCTTCAAATTCCCGAACCGTAAATTTCGTTTCGGTATCGCTAATCTTTCTTGATTCTTTATCTTCAACAGAAATAACAAAAACATAGTCCCCCGGTTTAAGCTTGAACGATTTTAAACCTAAATTAAAATTTGAACGAGAATGAGTCTGATCAAAATCTTGCGCAATAACTTTTTCGTTCCACACATTTTCTTTTAAGAGCTTTTCTTTTTCTTCATCATACACTGAAGCCGTAACAGAATAGTCCGCTCTAAAATTGGCGCCGTCTTTCACAAACTGAAGCGCGTTAAACGGTACTTGCACGAGGAGGTCAACACGGGTGAGGCCGGAAGAATCGTCTTTATAATTGAGCAATTCATAATGGAATTTCGGCAATCCAAGATCGTCCAGTTTGCCGGTAGATTCTTCCACCTGTGCAGGAAGCAAAGAAGCAATGAGAAGAAACAGTAGGAGGGACCGCTTCAACATTTTGTTATCGTACGATTGTGGCAAAAAGGTCATACTCGTTTGCATCATAAATCCGAGCTTGGTAAAATTTACCGATTTTTAATTTTTTATCTTTAAGAGGAACCAGCACTTCTCCATCAACTTCAGGAGCGTCCCTATAACTTCGTCCAATATAATAATCTCCCTCACTACCTTCAATAACTATCGTCAGTTCTTTTCCGATAAGTTGAAGATTAATTTCGTACGAAATGCTTTGTTGAATCGCCATCAACTTATCTCGACGTTTACTTTTCTCTTTCTCCGGTACCGGATCGCCGAGAATAAAACTCGGAGTGTTCTCTTCAACGGAATAGGTGAAGACCCCGATTCTATCAAAACGGAATTCTTTCACGAAACCGCACAGCTCTTCAAAATGTTCTTTAGTCTCGTTCGGATATCCGACAATAAACGTGGTTCTGATAGTAACACCGGGAATTTTTTCTCTCAACTGATTAAGTGTTTCAATCGTACGCCTTTTGGTTATAACTCTTAGCATAGAACGAAGAACATCATCGGAAATATGCTGCAGCGGGATATCGATATACTTACAAACTTTTGGATTCGACGCCATAACTTTTATCAAGTCATCCGGGAAATGAGAAGGGTAAACATACATCAACCGAATCCATTCAATCCCTTCAATAGCGCTGAGACGAGTAATAAGTTCAGCTAAGTTTCTTTTCTCGTACAGGTCTTTGCCGTAGTCCGTAGTATCCTGACCGATAAGGATTAATTCCTTTGTATTATTCTTTGCAAGAAACTCGGCTTCCGCAACTAACTCTTCAATCGACTTGGTTTTATGCGTGCCTCGCATTAACGGAATCGCACAAAATGAACAGGGATTATCGCAGCCTTCGGATATTTTCAGATACGCGGTGTGAGACGGTGTAGTTAACAAACGCTCCCCTAACAGTTCACGTTTTAATACACCGCCCATTTCGGTCATTATTCCTTCGTAGTTCTCTGTTCCAAAATAAACATCCACTTCGGGCATTTCTTTTTGAAGATCATCTTTGTACCGCTCGGAAAGACAGCCGGACACAATAACTTTTTTCACCTTGCCGGAATTTTTTAACGAGAGAGCGCTTAAAATAGTATTTACCGATTCTTCTTTTGCGGCTTCGATGAATCCGCAAGTATTTATGATTACTGTGTCTGCTTCTTCGGGATTATTCGTCAACTTAAAACGGTTTGCTTGCAATTGCTTCATTAACCGTTCGGAATCGACTGTATTTTTGGAACATCCAAGCGTAACAACACTAACTTTATTCTGTTTGGCCATGAAACCTACTAAGGAGCGATGAAATATTTTGTGTAAAGGAAGATAATTGGAGCAACGTACATCAGTGAATCAAATCTGTCAAAAATTCCGCCGTGCCCGGGAATAAGTGCAGATGAGTCTTTTACACCGGCATCCCGTTTTAAAAGCGATTCTATCAAATCACCGATTTGTCCCATTGTGCCAACGATGAATCCAAGGGCGAACACATCAATCCAGGAAAGAAAATTTAAGACAAAATATTTTGCGGCCAGCATCGCAAAAAGTGAAAATATGAATCCGGCGATAGCGCCCTCCCAGCTTTTTTTTGGACTGACACGCAAAAACAATCGATGTTTCCCAAACGATAAACCGAAGAAGTACGCGGCTGAATCACAAATCCAAATGGTGGCAAGTACTGAAATAATCAGTGCCGCACCGCGCTGGTATTCTACAAAATATTCCCTAAGTAAAACCAATGCGCCGGTAAACGCGGCGATATAGAAAATTCCAAGCAGCGTTACACCAACATTCAAAATTGCGGAAGCTTTATTCCGAAAAAGTTCGAGCAGCAAAGCAAGAATAACAATGATGTAGAGGAGCGGAAGAAATTCAATAACCTTGAAATACGCATTAAGAATAAAAACAACTACTGCCGGCAGCCCAATAACAAACGACCCAAAAGTTTCCTTTTTCTTCGAAAAAGAAATGAATTCGTAAAAAGCAATTCCGCCGATTAACAGAGTAAAGCCAACAAAGTACATTCCTCCAAGAACACACACTCCTAAAATGAGGGGAATTGAAATTATCGAAACAAGAATTCTAACAACTGTATTTGACACTCTTTTCCTCTTTAAATAGTAACGCAGCTTGTTGCATCATCAATTTTTTTTCGTAAGAATATGCGATTCTTCGTACCAAAATTACTGATCCGTTTGTGCATGTTGCGTTTCCCGCTTTTTCCGGTAGTAATAATTGATTCCAATCATTACTAAAACAAAAACCAATAACCCGGTAAAAAAAGAAACGTAAACAGTTTGAATTTCGCCGGCAGATGGGACTTTGCTCTGTTCCAATTCGGATTCACCGAAGATGAGAAAGAGAACAACCGCAAAAAGGTTATTCACAAAATGAAGAACTACCGGAACAAGAATAGAATTGCTTTTATACGCGGCAAATCCCAAAAATAATCCGAGCATCATCAAAGGAAGTAATGCGTACGGACTAAAATGGTACAACGCAAAAAATACTGCGGTGAGCAGTGCACCGCGAAACGATTTATATTGTAACTCAAAACTTTTTTGTATGAACCCCCTGAACATTAATTCTTCACACACGGCTGGTGTAACCGCTACTACGGCAATTACAACCGCTCCGTCAATCGCTGAACGAACTCTCAATAAACTGCCGTAAGAACTTTCGACCAATTTATTCAAACTGTCAAGCGAGGCCTTTGCGGCATGAATAAATCCGTACTGTCCGGCCAATTTATCGACATAATAATTTTGGATGTAAACATAGTTATCAAGTACGGGAGTTAACGCTACTATCGCGACGGTGAACAACCCAATTTCTATAAACGGCGCGCTTCTAAAACGAAGTACTTTAGTTACATCTTCATAAATAATTTTTGAAAAGATGAGAGCGGGCAAAAGAATAAAAAGAACCTGCCCGGCCATGGTAATTAGCCGAAGCGCGTTCGTATCGGCTTTGTTTAAATCAAATCCGAAAATAAGATAGGTTAACAGTCCGCCAAAAATTTGATAAAAGAAAAATCCACCTGCTAATCCGATAAATCCCGCCCGCACAGGAGAAATTTTAGGAACCAATCCTTCATTCTGTTCTGGCTGCTCGAGGGACTTTTTTTCTTGCGGATTTTCCTCCTTGTTCAACTCATCCATAAATTATTTTTTCGCCTGAATTTTTCCGTTTAACCCTTCGTACGCCGTCAGTTCGGCATCGATAGCGCCGACAATTACTTTTGTTTTCACTTTTACCGGAACTTTCAACTCATCATCGGTAAGCCAAATAACTATTGTTCCTTCACTTTTAAATAATCCGCCTTCAAGAACGAGCGGTTCAACCATAATGCAATCAAATGTTCCGGCGCCAACCTTTATACGTTCCTTCCCAAGATATTTTACATCAAGGTCAAAGACTTTATCTTTGTAAAAATTTTGAAGATGGATTTTATCACCATACTTCATTTTTGAATAATCCGCCGTACGCGCGTAGTAAAAGGCGGAAATAATATCGTTTACGTATTTAGGGATGTCATACGACCCGCCGGATGTTTTTGCTTTTCCTTTCCGTTGATCAAAGAATGCCGAAAAATCACGAGAGTAGTTTCCTTCTCTGATATGTTGTTCAAATCTCCACGGGAAAATACCGTCGACGTCAATGTAGGTTTCATACCGGTCGCGTACTTTATAGATCCAATCAAAATCAGAAACGGAGTTTACTTCAAACAGCACTTTGTAGGTATCTCTTCCGGTTATCTTTTTAATTTCCGGAATCCGCATTGTAGCTACCCCGGCAGTTACAAATCCGTATTTTACATCAAAGGTTAATTTTTCGCCAAGTTTAAAAGCTTTGTTGTCTATCTTTCGAAAATCCGAACCGGACGATTGCGCAAAGGAAACACTACTCACCGAAAACACCGCACAGGTAGTTACAAGAAAAACGCAATGATTGAATTTCATTAAAAGTCTCCGTTCTTTTGAAGCAACATATAATATTTTTTAATATTGGCAAAAACCGTATCGATCGAAATAGTATCCATGCAATTCAAGGTTTCGCACTGGCTACGAGTACAATTTTTGCAGTCAAGTTCCGGTTCAAAAATTGCTTTCTTTTGAGTAAAGGGCCCCCAGCGTCTGACAGAACAAGCGGAAATTTTTGGATAGAATCCAACGACGTATTTATCCAAAGCCGCCGCAATGTGAAGCGGTCCGGTAGAGTTTGCGATAAATATATCTGCTTTGCTTATCAAGGCTGTCAGTCCTGAAAGCGAAAAACGACCGGCAACATTAATGGTTCTATTCGTTACAACAAGGGTTTCACAAATTTCTTTTTCACTGCCATTTCCGGTAATCAATATCGTTGTATCTAATGCAACTAATTTTTCTATCAAAAGTTTCATTTTAGAGATGGGGAGATCAACGGCGCTGCCGCCGCTTCCCGGATGCACAATTATTACCGGTTTCTTTGGGTCGATATTTTTACTTTTAAAAAATAGATCAATTTCTTCAAGCGCAGTTTGTTCAATCGGTAACCGGAAAGCCGTTGCCCCTTCTTCAGCTTTTTCCTCAATGCCGAACAGCTTCAATAAATTCATATTATACTGAAGTTCATGTTTTTCCGCATACTTCCGGTGCTCATAAATTTTTTGATTAAAAAGAAATGAATAGGTTCTGTAGCCGGTACCAATTCTGTTTTTTATTCTACTTAAAAAGAGAATGAACGCAATTTTGAATGTCGGGTAAACAATGATGCAGCTGTCAAATTTTCTCTCTTTAATCTTTTTAACATTTGAAGTGATAACCGGAACGCCACTGATTTCATCAAGCGTTAAAACGTCATCCACCAACGGATGATGTTGAACGAGCTCAAGTGTATAAGATTTGACGAGGAAGGTTACTTTACAACCAGGATAATGGTTCTTTATAGCTTCCGCAAGCGGAAGAGAGAGTACCACATCACCAATACGGTCGGTTCTAACCAGTAATATGTTTTTGGGAATAATCATAGCGCCGAAACAAACGTATTCTCTTTAATGAAAAATCTCCAGGGTAGTTCTTTTGCTTTCTTGATTCCGATCCTTGATGTTATACCAATAGAAGTAGTTTTAATCTTTTCACCTTCAGCAAGAAAAAGAGTATCACCAAAAAGCGGTGTTCCGTTTTCTTCTCTTCGGATGCCGAAAGCTTTGCAAATTTTTCCCGGACCGTTTGTCAAATTTACTAACTCTTTTGCAGAAATCTCCTTTTTGCCGAATCTTCTTTTCGACATTACATCGATTCCGGAAACCGGTTCAATCCCCCGAATTAAAACTGCTGCGCCTACTTCTTTTTTATCGCACACAACGTTGCAGCAAAAATGATTCCCATAGATAAAGTAAACATATAAATATCCCCCTTCTTGAAACATCACCTTATTGCGTGCAGTTTTCCCTTTAAAGGAATGTGAGGCTTCATCAAAGCGAGCGTCGTACGCTTCTACTTCAACAATTTTTCCAACAAGGCAGGTTTCTTCTTCGCGTTTCACAAGAAATTTTCCGAGCAATTTCAGCTCTACGTTAAGCACTGCTTGTTGATAAAATGTTTGTGGGATTTTTCTAAACGGTAAACTGTTCACGCTCTTCTGCCAAGCCGCATTCGTGAGCATCTATTCAAGTGAATACTTGTTTTGCAGTTCGGCTATTCTTTCGAGGAAATAGTTTTTCTTGGGGGGAGTTTTTTTTATCAGCCGATGATACATATCAATCGCCTCTTTAAATTCCCCCTGAGCTTCGTAAATCTTTGCGAGGGTCTCTGATGCGATTGCAACCTCTTCATGGGTTTGCGGTTCTTCTTCGCGCTTTGGTTCAATTTCTTTAGGAGGTTGAAACTTTGCCGACGAAATTTTTTCTGCCAATTCTTTCAAATCGTCTTCACCAGCGGGGGATTCCGAAAATCCAAAGTCAAAATCTGTTTTCGATTCCACGTGATGAGTATTTTCTTCAACGGTAAAAGTATGACGAGTCCGTTGTTCAAACGGTGATGCTTGCTTTTTATGATCGGCAACTTCTTCGGTAAAGTATTTTAACGACTCTTCGGAATTGATGAGATTGCATCCCTTTTGATAAGCAGAAAGGGCTTCATCGTATTTCCCCAAAATTGTGTAGGCTTTTCCTAGAACGATGAGAGCTGATGGGTAATTAGGGTAGTTTTGCAATCCTTCGGTAAGAATATCGACCGCGGCTTCAGTGTTATTAGCAAAAATCTCCGCGTTTGCTTTTCGAACAAACAGCGGAGACTTTTTATTAAACTCGTAAATTAAATTTACTTTTTCATCAAAAATATTCTTAGCGGTTTTTCCCACATCACTTCCTATTTTTTAGAATAGGCGTGTCTGATAGAGGTAACTGAAACAAATGAGAAACCGATAAAGAATAATAACTGGAACGGAATTGCCGCGATTTCCAAAAAGTAAATAGATGAACCGATACCAACCAAGCAGTAAATCGCCATAATCAATTCTACTATAACAGACGGTTCAAGTTTTTTGTTTACATACTGTTTGTTTGTCCACGAATCTTTTTGATCAACAACTTTGAATTTTGGTGTTCTCACAAACTCGCTCTTTCGGCTTAGAAGTCCCTCAATTACAGCGCGGGAGTTGTTTACAGCAAAACCCATGCTTCCCGCCATAAAAAGCGGAAAGAGAACAATTTTCTTTCTCCAATCAGCACGAATATCTTTTTGGGAGTATAGATAAAAAAGAAATGAGCCGATGAACGCGAGAATAAAGATTGACATGACAGCGAAATAAGCTTCATGCGAACCGCTGTTCTTTATAAAAATCAAGGGAACGTTGAGAATTGCCGCTAAAAGAATAAACGGGAAAGCCAAGTTATTCGTTAAATGGAATGTAGCTTGAATTTTTACTTTTAATGGAAGTTTGGATTTTAAAACCATCGGAAGTATTTTCTTCGCGGTTTCGATTGCGCCTTTTGTCCAGCGAAATTGCTGTGCTTTCAATGCGTTAATTTCAGAGGGTAATTCAGCAGGGGAAATTTCGTCTCTCAAGAAAACAAATCTCCAGCCTTTTAATTGCGCGCGGTAACTTAAGTCAAGGTCTTCTGTTAACGTATCAGCATGCCAATTGCCCGCGTCTTCAATACAGCTTCTTCTCCAAACACCGCCGGTACCGTTAAAGTTGATAAAAAATCCGGCTTTGTTACGAACGTTCTGTTCGATCACAAAATGACCGTCAAGAGCAAGCGCTTGCGCTTTAGTTAAAATTGAATAGTCGCCGTTCAGGTGTTCCCAACGAGTTTGTACCATTCCGATTTTATCATCAGTGAAATGCGAAAGTGTCTTTTTCAAAAAATCTTTTGCGGGAATAAAATCCGCATCAAAAATAGCGATGAACTCACCGTGCGCCAATTTCATTCCTTCTTTCAACGCGCCGGCTTTAAAGCCTTCTCTGTTTGCTCTTCTTACATGATTGATAGTAAAGCCGAGAGCTTTCTTTTCTGCAACCTTACGCGCAACCACATTAATGGTTTCATCGGTTGAGTCATCCAACACTTGAATTTCCATTTTTTCTTTAGGGTAATCGATATCGCAGACAGAATCAATGAGGCGCTCGACCACATAGAGTTCATTATAGAGTGGGAGCTGAATAGTAACATGAGCATCCGGTTTAAAATTTTTATCGGCAACCGGTTTTACGTTCTTATACTTGTTGTAATAGTAAATCATGAAAAAACCATGACTACTAAAAACGAAAAGAATAAACAATGAAACAAAATATGAGATAAGTACTATCTCATCCATATACGTACTCCTTTATTATAAAATTTACCAACCTGAAACAACAGCCAATAAAATATCATCACTTATTTTATTTAAGGCTTCATCTATTCCTGCATTCCGTTCGGTAATTCCGCCGGAATAATCACCATAATTAGAGAACTGTTTATCAAAAACGGTTCTCCTTTGCACCAAATCTTTGAACGTAACTTGAACTGAGATAGTAATCCTTCTGGAAGCAACATTTTCACCGGCAACTACAATTGCCGGAACATCAGAAAGAGAAACAATTACACACTCAAGAAGGGCATCTGCCCTGCTTTTCTCCTCAATACGGAGGGAGTTGTCATCAATGAATTTTTGTGTCAATTTTTCCGTTAACAATTCTCTCATCCCCTGCTCACCTGAACCGCTTCTGTCTTCTGCGAAGGGTATCGCAATCGATTGAAGATGCGGAGGAACCGAGGCTCCGGAAAACGAATAAGGACATCCGAAACACCCTGCAAAATTAACGAATATTCCCGTGACAAACAAAAGTAGCAAGAACTGCTTATGACCGTAAATGAGAGTTGAAAAGTGCTTTTTTTCCATTTTTTCGAACTTTTATAGATGATATTCTTTGATTTTTCTGTATAACGTACGTTCACTGATGCCCAGAATTTTTGCGGCTTTCCGCTTATTACCTTTTACCTGTTCCAATGCTTTTTCAATTGCTCTTTTACTGGCATCTTCAACGCTTTGAATATCATCCCGGTCGTCGTGCACTTCAAACTGTTCTTTTTCTTTTTGGAGAAGAAGGTCTTTGATATCGAGGATATCTTTTTTCAGTTCGAAGAGAGCTCTGTAAATAAATTCTCTTTCAACTTCTTCGGGTGTTTTCCGTGTAACAACCGGAAAGTTCTTTGAAGTTCCCAATTCCGGAAGAGGGATGAGCTGTTCGAAAACATTTTTAGTAATCTTGGTATTCTTTGTTAGAGCAATAGCGGTTTCAACTGTATTTTTAAGTTCACGAACATTTCCGGGCCACGGGTAATCGTGGAGATAATCAAGCGCGTCGGAAGTGAATGACGGTTTCGCAGTTTTGTTTTCGTCAGCAAATCTGCCGGCAAAAAAGTTTACTAATTCAAAAATATCTACTTTGCGTTTTCTTAGGGGAGGTATATTTACGGTAACCGCTTTCAACCTGAAAAAGAGGTCTTCACGAAATCTTTTGGCATCAACCTCATGTTGCAAATCTTTATTAGTCGCGGCAATAAACCGAACATCAACTTTGGTAATCGATTCGGCTCCAATTCGCATAAACTCTTTTGTTTCAATGGCTCTTAGCAGTTTCACTTGCGTTGTAAGCGGCATTTCAGCAATTTCATCGAGGAAGAGCGTTCCGGAATTGGCTAATTCAAAATAACCTTTTCGCGCATCTGTCGCTCCGGTAAACGACCCTTTGTTATGCCCGAATAATTCACTCTCCAAAATACCTTCGGGAATTGCGCCGCAGTTTACGCTTATCAAGGGGTTGTTTGCGCGCTTGCTTGCTTCATGAATAGCACGGGCGAAAACTTCTTTCCCTACTCCGCTTTCACCATAAATTAATACGGAGATATCCGATGGCGCCACCTGAAGGATTATATCGACTAAATCGCGAATCTCTTTGGATTTACCGATAATTCCGGTTTTTTGTTGAAATTGTTCTACCGTCATGAAAAATTAATTTATTTACTTCTCCAAAAATAAGAAATAAATCTTTTGTTTGTAGCTGAATTGGCCTGACGGGATTTGGAAGGGAGGATGTTACTTTTCTAACGGAACGATTCTTCCGTTAAGGTGAAAATCGACATTTACTTTTTCAAGAAGTTTTTCGGCAGAATTTTTCTCTTCAAATTTTCCGAGGTAAAGAACGTTAAAAATTGTGCCGGCAACATTTTTTTCTTTCAATTCAACCTCGTACCCTGAATCTTCCAAATCAGCTTTTAAACTCTCGGCGTTTTTTAACACACCGAATGCACCCACTTGAATAGTGTATTTGTAATTTTCTTTTGATTCGGTGACCGGAGTTTCGCTAGCTTCAGGTAAAGAATTTGAGATGGAAGCAAGATAACCCGAATGCGGGTAAGCATTTTTTATCCGTTTCAAACAGGCGGCTGCTTCTTTATCATCACCGGAAATTGAATAAAAGCTATAGACGCGGAATAATGCGGCGTCGGCATATTTCGAGTTCGGATAGGTGTCGGCAATCTTTTGAAACTTATCTTTCGCCAGCGTGCCGTCATCAGTAAGGAGTGCGGAAACAAAAAGGAGAGACGGGTCCCCCGGATTGCGTTTAAGTAACGGATGAAGTTCATCTCTTACTTCACTGCTTTTCCCCTCCTCAATTTTTTTAAGCAAAGGAACTACATCATATTCTTGGGAAAACGATTTTTCTGTTAAGAAGAAAAGAATGGAAGCAAAGAAAATGAAATTTTTAATTGCCTTAAACATCGCTACCCAACTAACCTTTGTTCCGGAATTTTTCTTTTCGAAACTACTGTGGTAAGGTCACCAAACAGTGTTGCGGATGTTGCCCTAGAGATTTGCACTTCAATATAATCCCCTTCTGCGACTCCTTCACCTCGTGGAAAGACAGCTACCTTATTTGTATCTGTTCTTCCCGAAAGAAAATCTTCCGATTTTTTGCTTGAACCTTCGACGAGAATAATCTCTTTTTTACCAATGAGTTGCTGGTTCAACTCAAATGATATCTGCTGTTGAAGCGTAATAATTTCCTGGAGACGCTTTGTTTTTGTTTCCTCGGAAACGTCGTCAACCATCTTAAATGCTTTCGTTCCTTCCCGCGGAGAATATTTAAACATGTAGGCCCCGTCGTATTTTACTTTCTGCAGAACATCCAATGTGGCTAAATGATCCTCGTAGGTCTCGGTCGGAAAACCACTTATAATATCTGTCGAAAATGATACCCCGGGAATAATTTTTCTCGCTGAATCAATGATGCCAAGGTAATGCTCAATGGTATACGTACGATTCATCAAGTCAAGTACTCTATTCGAGCCCGATTGCACGGGCAAGTGAATGTAATTACACAGGTTGTCGTGTTCAGCAATGGTATGAAGAAGTTTTTCCGATAAATCCTGCGGATGAGAAGTTGAAAAACGAATACGCATTGATTCATCCACAACTGCTACCGCGGCAAGCAAATCAGCAAAATCATTTTTTTCATCTACATAGGAATTTACGTTTTGGCCAAGCAAGGTAACTTCACGGAACCCTCTTGAAGAAAGAGTGCTCACTTCGGCAACGATTGACTCGAGACTTCTACTCCTCTCGCGTCCGCGTGTGAATGGCACTACACAGAAGGAACAAAATTTATCGCAGCCACGCATTACTGAAATCCATGCGTGCAATCCATCTTCCCTAAAAGGAATAATATCGTCGTAGGTTTCCGACCTGGATAATTTTACACCGATTCCCTTTTCTCCACCAAAAGCCGCATCGATAAATTCAGGCAAACGGCGGTACTCATCGGGTCCAACTACCAAATCCACAACCTTCTTTTCTTCAATTAGGTCTTTACGGAGTCGTTCAGCCATGCATCCAAGCACACCAAGGATCATATCGGGTTTTTGCTGTTTGAGAGATTTAAGATTGCCAAGCCGGCCATAAATACGTTGTTCCGCGTTATCACGAATGCTGCAGGTGTTGAGCAAAATAACGTCGGCATCCTTTGCGTCTTGTGTCATGGTATATCCTTGAGTATTTAAGATTCCCATGACGACCTCAGAATCGGCAACGTTCATCTGGCAGCCGTATGTTTCAATATAAACTTTACTACTGTTCATTCATTAAGTAAAAAAGTGAGTGAGTCTGTTTGCGAAGAGTTAAAATCCACTAAGTTGATAGAGTATGACGTTCAGAAGAGCAAACGCAACTCCAAGCGCCATGTAGAGCCACATTTTTCTTCTACGCTCTTTGAGGTAGTGAATCTGCTTAAAATCTACAAAAATATTTTCTGCTTCATTATCCATTTTTAAAAATCCAAACATTACCATCCTAGAACTGAAAATTTGCTAATTTTGAACTTAATATAAGTGATTCTTAGTGAATTAAACAATCCACAAGGCAGTATGGAAAAATTTGACATTTTGATCGTTGGCGGGGGCATAGTAGGATGCGCCACCGCTCTGCAACTGATGAAAAAAAATCCGGGATTATCGCTAATGTTAATCGAAGAAGAAGATTCACTCGCGGCACATCAAACCGGCAACAACAGCGGGGTTATCCATTCGGGACTCTACTACAAACCAAATTCGCTGAAAGCGCAAAATTGTGTTTCGGGTAGAACCTTGATGTACCAATTCTGCGAGGAACATGGTATCGCTTTTGAACGCTGCGGCAAACTTGTTGTGGCAACCGAACTTTCGGAGATTAAAAAACTTGATGAGCTGGAAGCAAGAGGTAGAGCAAACGGTCTTCATGAATTGAAACGGATTAGAAAAGAAGAAATTGAAAATTATGAACCGCATGCCGCCGGCATTGAAGCTCTTTTCGTCGGAGAGACGGGAATTGTAAATTATACCGACGTGACGAATGCATTCGCGAAGGAAATCATGAATGCCGGAGGTAGAATAGAAATGAATTGCGAGTTTCTCGGCGTTACCGGTAGAGGGAACGAAATAATTATAAAGACAAGTAAAGGAGATTTCGGTACTTCCTATCTGGTTAACTGCGGAGGTTTGTTTTCAGACAAGGTTGCGAGAATGTGTGGTGTTGAACCGGAGGTTCAAATAATTCCCTTCCGCGGAGAGTATTACAAAATAAAAGAAGACAGAAAGCATCTTGTAAAAAATCTGATTTATCCTGTCCCCGATCCCCGGTTCCCCTTTTTAGGAGTCCATTTCACGCGAATGATAAAAGGCGGTGTTGAAGCCGGTCCCAACGCGGTTCTCGCGTTCAAAAGGAAGGGTTACCATAAAACCGATATCTCCTTATCGGATGTAGGACGCTATTTACTATATCCGGGCTTTTGGAGTATGGCAAGGAAATATTATAAGATGGGCCTTGAAGAATTCAAAAGAAGTTTTAGTAAAAAATTATTTGTTGAAGCGTTACAGAAATTAATTCCGGAAATTCAAGCATCGGATATCGTTCCGGGTGGAGCCGGTGTACGTGCGCAGGCTCTCGATAAAAAAGGAAATCTTTTGGACGATTTTTGCATGGTGGAAACTCAACGAATGCTGCACGTCTTGAATGCCCCTTCACCGGCAGCAACAGCCTCAATTAGTATCGGAGATACCATTGCCTCCAAAGTAGCAGCTCATTTCAACTAAAATGGATTAAACCATCTATGATGAAAGCATGTCTTTCAATTGTTTGATAAGTTCAGCGGTTCCAAGCTGTCGGTGTAACACTCCGTCAAATAAATTTTTTGATAGAGTTGCTTCATCAATGTGTTCACCACTCAAAATAATTTTGGGTTGAATAGCGGTGTCATAATTTCTTATTTTGCTTGCAAGAAGCTTGGCATTTAATCCAACGATATTTTCACCAATAATAATGAATTGCGGTTTGCTTTCCTGATAAAGCGTAAGCGCTTTAAAACCGGAATTTGTTCCTAACACATCATACTTCGTTTTTAAAATAGTAGCCAGCATACTTCTAAATTTATCATCCGGTTCAGCTATAATTATTTTTTCTTTTACTTCGGTAGAAGTGTCCTTTTTCATTGCATCAATGATGTTCTCTAATCTTTCACGCAAAGCTTTTTGATCGACCGGTTTTAAAAGATAATCAGCAGCACCTTTTGCAATAAGCGTTTCGACAACACTTTTATCGCTTAAAGAAGACATGATTAAAACCTTCAAATCGCTCAAAAGCGGATTCTTCTTTATTTCCTGGAAGATTTCTACACCACTCATTAAAGGAAGGTACAAATCCAATAAGACAATTCGAGGTTTCTGAAGTCTGATTATTTCCCAAGCATGAGCGCCATCCGCTGCTTCGAGTACTTCCGCATTAAAAGATTCTTTAAGAAATTTTGCAAGCAGTAGTCGATTAATTCTGTCATCTTCCACGATGAGTATTTTAAAATTTTCCGTCCTTTGCTCCTTCCCTGATAAAATCTAAATGTTTGTTATTCCACTTAACCAACAAAAAATTGCTTTATCGTGTCAACAACATGCTTAAGTTGAGCCTCCGTTAATTCCGGGAATATCGGCAAAGCAATGGTATCTCTCGCTGCAGTATTTGACACGGGAAAATCTGCATCATTTGCATGCAAATTGGCAAAACATTCTTGTCTATGGAAAGGAACCGGATAGTAAATTTCAGTTCCAATCTCCCTCTCCGCCATAAAGGCCCTCAAAGCATCTCTTTGTTGAACGCGGATAATATATTGATTATAAATATGAAAATTCGTTACTCCGCTTTCACGATAAACTGCTTTTGGAAGAAGCACACTGTTTTTTTCATTAAAACTTAATATCCCTTCGGCTTCGCTTAGTCCGGCTTCGATAAATAATTTTGTGTAGGTCGTAGCGTTTTTTCTTCTCATTTCGGACCAGGAATCGAGGTGCGGAAGTTTCACATTAAGTACAGCCGCTTGAATTTCATCGATTCTAAAATTTCCTCCGATAACTTTGTGGTAATATTTTGGTTGCCCGCCGTGAACTCTCATAATTCTCAACAGCTCAGCAATTTCCGGATTGTTAGTTACAACCAAACCACCATCGCCAAAGCAACCAAGATTTTTACTAGGGAAAAACGAGTAGCATCCGATATCGCCAATGGTTCCAGCCATTTTCCCGTTTTTATATTGAACACCTATCGCCTGAGCGCCGTCTTCAACAACTTTCAGTTGATGTTTCTTGGCAATTGCCATTATTTCATCCATGTCTGCACTTTGACCATAAAGATGAACAGGAATAATGGCTTTCGTTTTCGGCGTAATCAGTTTTTCGATTTCGGCAGGATCGAGATTAAACGTTACAGGATCTACATCTGCAAACACCGGAACAGCATTTAAGCGCGAAACAACACCGGCAGTAGCAAAAAATGAAAAAGTCGGAACGATAATTTCATCCCCAGGCTGAATTCCTAACGCCATTAATGCAAGAAGCAGCGCATCAGTTCCGGAAGATACACCATAAGCGTAACCGCATCCGAGATACTGTTTTAAACTTGATTCTAATTTCTCAACTTCTTTTCCCAAAATGAAGTATTGTGACTCGGCAACACGAATAAGTGCCTCGTCAAGTTCTTTTTTATGAGCGTGATACTGTAATTTTAAATCTAATAATGGAACTTTCATAATTTTTCTTTTCTTAATTACTCAATAATATTTTTTTACAAACTTAGAGAAGTGTACCCTTCAAAAATAACAAAGCGATAGTGAAATAAATAACCAACCCGGTTACATCAACCAGTGTTGCTACGAACGGAGCCGATGATGCGGCGGGGTCAAAACCAATTTTCTTAAGTCCGAGCGGCAACATCGATCCCATGAGTGTTCCCCAAAGTACAACACCAATTAATGCGGTACTAACGGTAAAACCGATAAGCAGCCAATGCGCGCCGTAAATACCGCTGATATTTTGCCAAATCGTTATACGAAGAAATCCAAGCACGGCAAGAATCGCACCTAAAATCAATCCGGAAAAAATTTCTCTTTTCATAACAAAATACCAATCACGAATGGTGACCTCACCGAGTGAGAGCGCACGTATTACAAGTGTCGCCGCTTGAGAACCGGAATTTCCCCCGCTGGAAATGATTAAAGGAACAAAAAGCGCAAGCACCACCGCTTTCGATATTTCATTCTCAAAAAATCCCATTGCGGAAGCTGTAAACATTTCGCCAATAAAGAGAACACTTAACCATCCCGCCCGTTTCTTAACCATCTGAAGTAGTGGAATGTCAGCGTAAGAATCTTCCAAAGCCTCAACAGCGCCGAGTTTCTGAATATCTTCGGTTGCCTCTTCTTCGGCTACGTCAAAAACGTCGTCCACCGTAACAATACCGACTAAAATGCCCGAGGTGTCAGTAACCGGTAGCGCAATGCGATCATACTTTTTGAAAACATCAACAGCTTTTTCCTGATCATCAAAAACTTGCAAATAGGTAAAATTTCCATCCATCAAATCTTTTACACCGGATTCGAGCGGAGCAAGTAAAAATTCACCGATTCTGACGTCATCAATGAGTTTTCCTTTTTCATTGACAATATAAATTATATTGAGAGTTTCAAGGTCTTTTCCGTGTGTGCGGATATAATCAAGGACTTCTTGTACAGTCCAATTATCGCGGATTGAGAGATAATCCGGGGTCATTAATCTCCCTACACTATTTCCCGGATAACCAAGAAGTGACTGGGCTATATGTCGTTCTTTTACCGACAAGAGGCTCATCATCTGTTTTAATGCGGAGGCAGGCACTTCTTCCAAAAGTGCCGTACGATCATCGGGCGACATATCGTTCAAAATGAAGGCAACTTCTTCATTTCCCAGCGCTTTTAGTAAAGTTAATTGAACTTCGACGTCAAAATATTCGAAGGAATCTGTCGCTAAATCTTTAGGAAGGATACGAAAAAGAACCGCTTGCTCGTGATCAGGGAGATCAGTCAAAAGGTCTGCTATATCTGCCGGCGTCCAATCAACTAAAACTTCTCGTAATGATGAAAAATTTCGGGAATTGATTAAATCTTTAATTTCCGGTTGTAAGACTTGTCCCAGCATGTCTATCTCCTAATCTTGATGTACAATTCTACATTGGATTATGACTTTTTATGAAGTAATAAATATTAGTAATGGACAACTACGTGAAATAATTTTTGATTTCTAAAAATATAGTATTAAATTTGCAATTCAAAATATTTTTCGAAGGGGGCGCGTAGCTCAGTGGTAGAGCAACACCCTTTTAAGGTGAAGGTCGGTGGTTCGACCCCACCCGCGCTCACAAAAGCTCTTGAATTTTTGTTCGGAGCTTTTTCCTTTTTAAAGAGTTCATCTCTTTCCTTTGAAAAAATACTTATTGTAACTTTCCGGCAAGCGCCTGTTTAAGCTTCTCATCTTTACCGTAAACATCATCCCGGAAATTTGGAATTCCCTTCTCATCAACCCACGCTGTAAAGTAATCAACATAAAGCGGAATACTCCGTTCAAGATTTACTTGCGTAGTTTTACCGAGACTAAAATTTTGGCGCAATTCGGTTCTTAAATTTCTAAATTCAGCAATACTGGACTTATCTGCCGGCGATAATCCAATTTCTATTTTTACAAAATCGGTATTCCATTTTGAGTTGTTTTTCAAAACATACTCTGCCAATTCCAACGGTTTTTCTAGTCGAATACAACCATGACTTACGGCTCTGTTTGAAGTAAAAAATGGAGGACGTGTAGGGGTATCGTGGAGATAAATGTCAAACTTGTTCGCGAACATAAATTTGATTCTCCCCAATGCATTTCCTGCTCCCGGATCTTGCACAAATGTGTAGGGGATTTTATTTCTCGGATATTTTCGTAAATCAACTTCGGCAAGATTAACTTCTTTGTTTCCGAGCATTACCTTGAACCGTTCTTTCCGTAAATAGAGAGAGTCTTTAAGTGACTTATTATAAATCTCTTCGCGGATAATATTTGTTGGTACCGTCCATGTTGGATTCAGGATTAGATATTTAATTCTCCCGTAAAGTTGAGGTGTTTCCCAATCGTCAGGTCTGTTCCTCCAATTCTTCGTTTTTTCATAAATCTTCATTCTGGCTTCAAAGTTGGATGGGCGCCTCCTTCCCGTACACACTTTAATGTTGAAAAGTTCATTATTCTTTTCAATCGCACGAAGATAAAAATCAGGAACATTTACAAGGAGATAATGAGAACTATCCGTGTAACTTGTCCATCGAAACCGTTCAAGCGTTAACTTGATTTTCTCAAGGTATTGAGCAGGCTTCATGTTTAGCTTTTCAACTGTTGCTTTTCCAATATCACCATCGTTGATCAGTCCGCTTGCTTTTTGAAAAGCGCGTACGGCTTTAATCAGCGTGGAATCGTACGTGTCCAAATTCTTTTCTTTCGTTTTCACAGTATCAATAAACCCTAGCGTTATCAAACGTGAAATTACTTGGTGTATCAGTGAACTTTTTTCACCTAATTTTATTTTTTTATCAGGAGGACGGATAGGGAACCAGGTCTGCCGTTGTAAACTTTCATAAAGAGGAAGGAGCGCTTGCAGTTTTTTATACCGTTCACTTTTCGGTTGAATTTCATTCAAGTATGCAAGAAGATTTTCTTGATAAAGTGGCTGCAACAAAGTTCTTTTTGCAGAATCAACAACGGGAATTCCGTAACTTTCTCCGTAGAGCGCAACCGGATTCACAACTCCATATCGAAGATCAGACGCATAGGTAACTACTGCATTCGCCAAGAGGAGTTCAACGTTTGCCAAATGTTGGTAGCGGAGATCATCATTTAGCGTAGCCGTGTCAAGTATCTGTTCTGCTTCGCTTCGTATCAATTGACAATCATACTTTTGCGGATTCAACCCATGCTCGTTGGCATGTTCAAGAAACGAAAGAATGGGGTTGATAATACTTAGGTCGTCTAATGATTTAATAACTGTTGGGTAAAATTCTTTTTGAGAATAAAAATTACCGAGCGTATCATAATGTACGAAATGTGTAAAAGGAAGCGTTAAACTTGTAGCAGTAGAGTCAAATCGTTTTGAAAGTGCTTGCTGATATGAAGCTGCACTGAAGTGGTACTTTTCATTGTTGGTGAGAAGTTTGTGTTCATCACTTGATTTATTTCCGCACCCAAACATCGTTCCCCAAAACACCAAAAAGTAAGCTACCTGCTTACTATAAAATTTAATATTCTTTTTTCTGCCAAGCTTCCTTGTGTTTTCTTTTATCATATATCTTTCTAACTGAGTAAATTAAGTGTTTGAACCCAATAACCGGCACTTACAAAACATCTCAAGAAATTCACTTGAAAAATTAATAAATTTTGGTAAGAATAAAATTGTGGTGAGCCTAAAAAGAACCTGCTAGGGATGATAATCCGATAATTTGCCTTAGACGCTTAAATATTTTCCTACCATCGACCTCCTCTTTGAATTGAAAATTCTCTTTCCCTCTAGATGCTCCTTCAAATATTCCCTTCCAGCTCCACTCTTTAACCATTTTTCTCTTTTTATCGCTTCGCTTTTTTCTGTGAACTCTTCCACATAAATGAGTTCCCAGTTTGTTCCTCTTTTGGTCCAGAAGGAAAGGGTTTTATCATTATGCTCTTTCAATCTTTGCTCAAGGTCTTCTGTCATTCCCGTATAGCGATAGCCTTCTTCGCTTTTTATTACATATACCGAATACATGTCTCTCTCCTAAAACAGAAAAGCCGAAATCTCTTTCGGCTTTTATTCGTTGTAGCGGGAGCAGGATTTGAACCTACAACCTTCGGGTTATGAGCCCGACGAGCTACCAATTGCTCCATCCCGCGATGTATTTTAAAATTTGTGCATCAAATATAGGGAAAAATCTCCCCGCGAACAAACGAATTAAGCTAAACTATTTGATTTTTCAACTCATTTTTTAACTTTTTATAGTCAGGTAGAATTGCAGCAACCTCATGCCAAAATCTTCTTGAATGATTCATCTGCCTTAGATGGCAAAGCTCGTGAATTATGACATAATCAATAACTTCTCGCCTGAATTTCAAAAGAAGGTAATTCAAGGAAATATTTCCCCGCCTCGAACAACTTCCCCAACGGGTACTTTGTCCCCTAACGGAAATTTTACTTACGCTAAAACTAAATCGGGTGGATAATTCGCGAGTCCGTTCACTTAAATATTTCAAAGCCACATGTCTTAAATATTTGTCAAATAGTTCAACCACCGAAAGAGTATTGCTTTCGGGAACGTAAAACGTCAGCTTTTCATTTTTAATTTCAACACGGTATTTTTTCAAAAATAAATCGGGTTGCAGATAAACAGACATCTTTTTCCCGAAAAGAGAAATACGCTCTTCTCCAAAAAGATGTACGTGGCTTAATATCCAATCTGATTTCTTATGCAGGAAATGTTCTCCTTCCGCTAATGAAATGCGAGCCGGAATTATCAGTTCGAGATGCTGCCGGTTAATACGAAGCTGAAGGTATTTAGCTTTTTTGCTAAACCGGTAGCGGTAAGGAATTTTTTGTGAGTTTAATTCTAACGTTCTGCTGTTTTGCTCAACAGCCATATTACGACTTTTTGTAAACGGTTTTTTCTTTGGAATCTAAAAGTTGAATTCCCAGCACCTTCAATTCATCTCTTATTTTATCGGCGAGTGCAAAATTCTTTTCGGCTTTGGCAGAGACGCGCAGTTTAGTGAGTAACTCAATTAACTCATTTTCAAGCGAAGCGGATGAATCATCTTTTTCATTTCCGGCAATCCCGAACACACCGTTTGCTGTCTTCTGAAGAAATGCGCCAACTTTTTCAAGAAATGTTTTGTCAATCACAGGATATTCAACAAACAGACGATTAACCTCTTTCACAAAATCAAAAATAACGGCGAGGGCTTTTGCTGAGTTGAAGTCGTCATCCATTGCCTCTTCGAACTCTTCATAAAACTTCTTGAATGAAAACGGTATCTTTTCACCGGAATCCGGCGCGGCTTTTAATTTTTCTTTTAAAGTAAAACCGAAGTTCTCAATTTTCTCCAAACCCTTTTTGGCAGCATCAAGTAACTCAACACTGTAATTAAGAGGTCCGGCATAATGGGTTTGGGCAAAGAATAACCGAATTACTTCAGAGGGATATGTCTGCACCACATCGCGTGCGGTGAAAAAATTACCAAGTGATTTTGACATTTTTTCGTTATCGATATTCAAAAATCCAAAATGAATCCAATAATTGACGAATGGTTTCCCGGTTGAAGCTTCACTTTGCGCAATTTCATTTTCGTGATGGGGGAATATCAAATCGTTTCCGCCTGCATGAATATCAAATGTTTCACCAAGATGTTTGCATCCCATTGCAGAACATTCAATGTGCCAACCCGGGCGGCCAAACCCCCACGGACTTTTCCAACTCGGTTCACCTTCCTTTGCTTTTTTCCAGAGTGAGAAATCAAGCGGATTTTTTTTAGCGTCGTTAATTTCTACTCGTGCACCGCTTTCAAGATCCTCGATATTCTTTCCGCTTAATTTTCCGTAACCATTAAATTTGGCAACATCATAAAAAACATTTCCATCAACGTTATACGCAAACCCTTTAGCCTCAAGTGATTGTATCATCGAGATTATTTCACCGACATGTGCGGTGGCTTTGGGATACAGTGTTGCCGGTTTAATGTTCAGCTTTTTCAAATCTTCTAAAAAGGCGTTAGCGAAGGTTTCGGCAACGTGCGAATATTCTTTTTTCGCCTCGTTGGCTTTCTTAATGATCTTGTCGTCAATGTCGGTAATGTTCATTATAAAGGTTATGCTGTATCCTTTATATTCAAGGTAGCGTCGGATAATATCAGCCATTATGAAGGAGCGAGCATTTCCGATATGAAAGAAGTCGTACACGGTTGGGCCGCAGACGTACATTTTTACTTCGCCTGCTTTAAGCGGATGAAATTCTTCTTTCTTTTTTGTCAGGGTGTTGTAAAGTTTTAGCATCTCGTAGTCTTAAAAATTTCAATTTCGATATAAGAATATACGGATTAATTTTTTCGTAAGTGAAGTAAAAGATTTTGGAAATCCTCCGGAAGTTCGGAATCAAAACTGATTGTCTGCCCCGTTACCGGATGAACAAAGCCCAATTTCTTGGCGTGAAGCGCCTGCCTCGGCATCATCTCCAGCAAGTTTTCCATTCTG
>Ga0172368_10001774_pt1 | contig 28702 bp, 27 predicted proteins | sample Lak11m_FD_114540 | JGI IMG/M metagenome (GOLD analysis project Ga0172368, IMG submission 114540) | Freshwater microbial communities from Kabuno Bay, South-Kivu, Congo - kab_022012_11m | ecosystem: Environmental > Aquatic > Freshwater > Lake | place: Democratic Republic of the Congo: South-Kivu...
CCCAGCCGAAAGCCCGACATTGGGATTGAGGTACTGTTCCAGAGGCTCCATCATGGTAGCCAGTAAAGGTATCTCGATAAGCCCAGATTAAGACGAAATCCTCAAAGTCGTGGTCATAACCGCCATTCGCGTTATCCTCATCCCAATCTCCCCAACATTGCGGCGTACCGATGAGGGTATCCCCAGAAGCCAGAAATGCATTCATCAGGCTGGTGAAATCCCTGCCTCCTGCATTTGGATCGTAATATTGAGAGAAAAAATAACTTGCACAAAAATAATTATGATGTGGCGTTTTCCAACCCACATGAGGGTTTGCACACCCACCAGAACCACAGTTACCTCCATAACAATCGCAGCCCTTAACCTGGATGGTTTCGCCGGCGGTAACCGTAATTGGGGTAAGCACAGTCTGGTTGTTGATCACATCCATATAGGTGCAGTTTTGACCTACCCGACAGCCATTGCGGATAAAGTAATAACGCGAAAAATACCCCGGAGAGCCTGATGTAATAACATTCCAGAGGACAATTTTTCCGGCTCTGGGAAATGTGATCGATACCGGATTTGGATTATATGCAACAATGGGATGGCCATAATCTGCGAGTGCAGAGATGGTGATCATCAGACCAATCACAACCGCCAGAATTAATCCCAACATTGTTTTCTTGCGACTTGTTAGATTCGATAATAATTTTTTCATTGAGCAACCCCGGCAGACGCGAATACTCGAACGGTTTTCAAATCAATCCCAAAAATATCCAGAATTGTCCATTGAACTGGTACTTCCAGATACACCCCGACCGCAGGCTCATTGCTTGACCAATCGCTCAATCCTTCTCCCAGCCGGACTGGACGTGGTGGAAATCCAGATACAGTTCCGCCAAGGGGGTCAGGTAACACCCGGATTGAAGAGGTATATCCAGTAATTCCACGTGCCTGCATGGCAGAATTTACCAAATTTTGAGCTTCAAGGCTGGCTACGGCTTGATCCAGTTGGATAAAACCAGAATTGAGAACAGTGTCCCAATCCCGGCCACGAGATGCGCCGGCAAGTGCAGCTTCTTGTGCTACTGAATATGCCCAATTACGCGCCGCATACAGCCGGTAAATATCCACCAAACCTCCTGCAATGACTACCAGAATCAGGATGGTAAGCAATCCCCACACAGCAGATTGTGCTTTTCTTTCAAAAATCATGGATATCTCTCCACGATTCCCCAATGCTGAACCTTTATCGTCATGATCGGTTCAGATAGAAATGGAATATCCGCCTGGAACGGAGCAGATGCTTCCAAGATGAAAGTCGTACCAAAAGGACTTCCTGAAAGCCAGGCTGAACTGCGTAAAGTCCCGGCTGCATCAAAGACCTGGAGGGTCGTAGTCACACTCTCACCCATCACATTCTGATTGGTACCATCCCGAACCAAGTCTCTGGAATAACTCCATTGAGCGGGATCCAGGGACAAGGCACGGACGGCAGCACCAGTGCTGCTATCCAGAGCTTGCCTGATGGCGACTCCACGGCTGAGCTCAAGGCCACCAAAGATTACCAACGCCATAATCATCAGGACGAGCAAGGCTTCCACCGCTGCCTGGCCTTTTTGATCTTTCCTAAGACCCGATTTCAGCATTGACATCATTGAACTTGACCTTCAATGTGGAAAAAACTTCCCAGAGTGCACCGCCAACCAGAGCGATAAAGATCGCCAGAACTACAATATATTCGACAACACTTTGCCCATTTCGATCATGCAACATGATTCCTCCTTCTCTTTGATCAGGGGATGATTGTTGGCCGGCTTTCATTCTAGAAAGCCGGCCACCTTCAAACAAAACGATGATTATGGATGCGCGGCAGGCACAGCGATACTGTTGATCCAGTCCGCAATACTACTGCCCTGGGTACCGATATTGCTCAGGATAGCCCAGACGGCGACTGCGCCCAGAACGACAGCAATTGCCAGGACGACCACAAATTGTGGAATTTCAGATGCTTTCTTATCGAACAACATAAACAGTCTCCTTTCCCCGGATGGGGCATTGAAAAAGATGGGTTAGAAACCGCCGCCAATCGACACACCTGAAAGGGTTTTCAGGATGCGATCAACAAGCGGGTAAAACAACAGGATAACGATAGGACCGAGGAGAAACGGCATAGCCAATAAGGTGATGCGCATGGGCAATCGCTGCATCTGTTCTTCTGACTGGTAACCAATCTCTTCGTTCAACTCTTCAATAACACTGGCTATCGCCTGATCAACATCGGAGACACCTCCGGACTGCTGGGCAGCTTGGACACGTTGAACAACGTGCAGCAACTGAGGGGATTTCAAATCTTCCGCCAGTTGGCTGAGTAAATCCAAACCACTGCGGGCAGAGCTGCCCTTCAATCGCTTTTGCAGGCGTTGATATACCGCTGATGTTTCCAGGGTGGTTCTGCCAATATTCTCCAATCCCAGCAAGAGCGATCCTTGCAGGCTCATATGCAGACGCACATCAATCAGAAACTGACGAATTTGTCCGACCATGAACCTTTTGCGCTGCTGAATCAGGTAGCGTTTGGCTAACCACACTAGGCCAGGCAATGCCAGGAAACCCAGCCGGATGCTGGAAAGATGCGGACCTAGTACAGCCAAAAGAACCAAGCCGATCAGGGCTGCACCCGCATAGAGGGTTCCCCAGGGGATGCCTCCGAATCCTAGAATTGCTTCTTCTGTTCTTTTTTCTTCGTATTGGTCTTTGTTGCCAAGTCCGAGTGCATGTAATCGTCCACGCCGGACTGGGCGGCTAAGCCTCCTTCCTGTCTCAAAAATTATGGAAATTACGGCATTGGCAACCATGCCCACTCCGATTGCCAGACTAAAGCCCACCACCAGGGAAAAGGTATCCATACTAGACCTCTCCATAGCTCAATTGGTAGACTTCGTACTCAAAATATAGGCTGGCTAGTACGACCCCACAGATCATGACAGCCAGTAACACCCGATGGGAGATGTCTTGTAAGAAAAAATCACGCCAGGCTGGAGACAACACCACAAAAGAAATCGATGCGGCAACCACACCTTGCAAGAGCCGGATCGTTCCACGCACCAGCGAAAGCGTCTGGCGAGTCTTGGAGCGTAGCAGTTTTTGGCGGTGCGCTTCCTGCTCAAGGGAAACGAGCAACTCATCCTGAATTTCGTCGGTGAGCTGGGCGTTATTAGCAATCAGAGCTGAAAGCCTCGATGTGACATTACCGGGTAACCCCTTTAGAGCCTGGGCTGCCTGGTGAGGTGCTTGATGCATCCGCAAACGGCTGGCAACCTGTTCAACGGCGCGGTTCATTGCCCCCACTGGCAACTTGACTTGCGTCAGAGCATTAAGGAGGGAGTGATCAACGCTCATCAAAGATCGGATCTGCAAAGCGACCGTTTCAGCATCCTCATTGATTTGTGCTCGTTCGACCTGCTTTTGTTGAAAGTTGATCCATGCCAGGATGGCCATTCCGATCATCAAGACAAGAGGTGAAAGCATCAAATCATGTACAGCCATTGCCAACATGGGTGTCGCAATGAGCAATGCCACCCGTTTCCAATCCAATTCGTGGTGTGCCTGATATGGCTTATCTTGAATTACACCCATGGCACGCAGCCGCCGGCCTACCCAGGACACAAATGTCCTGCGCCAGGTTTTCACGATAATTTCTATACCTGTCAGCAAAGTGTTGTAAAGCGTCAGAAAGATGCCGCCAGCTAGAAATACCGCCCCGGCATCAATCAGTAATCGAAATGCACTCATACCTGCTCCTCCTGGGAGGCCTTATCACGTTCAGTTCTCGTCCAGTAACCACGCGGCGGTTTGGATATACCCAATGCTCGACAACGTTTTTCAATCGCCTTATCTGAAACACCGTACAAGCTGGCGATCTGGGTAGTGGGGATTTCCCATACTAATTGGCGCAATTCCTCCGGATCAATCTCAAATTTACGCGATGCAAGTCTACGGCAGGTGTCATTGTGGTAAACACGCCGGTTTTTTTGAGATGGAGGAACTTTGAAGGGCAGCCCACAGTATGGACAATGCAAAATTGCTGAATTTCCCCGAAAACGGTGAGCCAGTTTCGACAGGGTCGACAATTCGAGATTCTCGCTTGTCAGGTTTTGAGGATTTCCATCCCTGTAAATGACAATCTCTCCAGGATGCAGCCACCGCCCTAAACAGAGCGACATCAAGTGCCGACTCAACATCACCATCCCATCTTTACGGGCTAGAGGATGTTGTGGGTCCTTGAATTCCTGCTGCCCGGTTTCAGGATTGGTGATGGATTGAATGTTTCGCTGATAATCACACGGTTCCATAATCGCTCCCCTTACTCGGCAGTCAGGAGATTTTCCTGGTTGTTTTCTGCGGATACAATTTGCCAGCACAGGAAGCCATAATAGGGATAGGTCGGCGGTTCCCAGCCATAGCGGATAAACCCGTTAGATAAACCGGTGCCCTGGTCATCCAGCACGAGCATGGTGTCGATCATCTGGGCCAGATGACAATAATCAGAATCGCAATCCTCCCAATACACCCCGTTCTGGGTGACATAATCACCCTTCAATTGGACTGCTATCAATTGACTTTCCTGAATGGGTTGAGAGGTCAGGGAATATGCAGGTTCCCCTGCAAATTGGATTTCCGTCGCTGCCCAGGTAAAGCTCAGATCACCATCCGCTTCGAGGTAATAGACTTTAACTAAACTGAATGGTTGGATGAAATCAATTTGTTTGGTCTCACCTGCCACTCCGTAGAACCGCCAGGTTCGTTCATCTCGAATAAACCGCAGCCCCTGCCAGGGAGCGTTCCGCAATTTGTCTTCCAGCTCCTGCTTTGTTCGATTAACATCCTCCGAAACCTCGACTTTTATAGGTGTTGGATCCACCTTCATAGAAGCATTGAGATTCACGAAAACAAAAACCAGGCATCCTACAACAACAAGTAGAAATACAACGATAAGGATCCACTTTAAGAAGCGGTTCATTTCATTCCCTCCATCTGCTGATAAGCCAGCTCAAAGACAGGAGTGTTCTGTTCACCTTCTGCCCGGTAGAGATAATCCAAACGATAATTCCCGGTCGCATCAATTCCTTTGATCACCGCAATGGCTTGTAAGGTGCGTTGAATTCTCCCTGAGCGGTTGACTCTTCCCATCAAGGCAACCACGTCCAAGCCCATCGCAACCATCGAGCGCACGGCTGCCAATCCCAATTCTGGTGCGGCTGCCAGGGCCAGCTGTTCCAGGCGCATCAAGGCTTCCTCAATGGTTCCGCCATGAATGGTGGTCAACGCCTTGCGTCCCAGACAGGTAGCTTTTAAGAACTGCAGTGCTTCATTTCCAACCACCTCGCCCACCAGAATTGCGGCGGGGTTCATGCGTGTGTAAATGACATTCAAAACCCAATCCAAAGTCACCCCGGGTGTGCCAGGTGAGAGTTCTGCCGGCGCAACGGTGCGCAGTAAAAAGGGATGTTGGATCTCCAATTCTCGAAAGGTTTCCAGTGCAGCAATCGGTGCCGAAACAGGTAAGAAACCCGAAAGTGCGTTGAGCAAAGTCGTCTTACCTGAACCCATTTCACCGGCAATCATCAGGCTGCCAGATAATGTGGATACCATCCAGGCCAGAAACCGATCTGGAGTGTTTTGCAGGGACTGGAAGCGGCGAGAGGATTCAGACCCCGTACTTTTTTCTGAATTTGTGGCGAAAGTTTGGACCACCTCCAGGTCAGAAGGGTCAATTTTGGTAAATGTGCCGGTTTGTTCCATTTCTTCCAGCGTTCGCACCCGCCGCCCGAAAGTACGGATATTGATTGCGGTTCCTTCCGTAGACAAGTGTGGAACAATGGCAGTAAACCGCTCACCTCCAGGGAGATCAATTAATACTGCCGGCCGGTCTCCCCGTAGGGTGGCTCCGCCTTGATCAGCAACATGCACTGCCAGGTTTTCGAAATACTTATCATCTACCAGTTTTCCCAGATGATAGAAGCTGCCGTCATATTCCACCGCCACTACCCCATTGCGGACGAATATTTCCTCCACATACGGATCTCGTAGAAGTTGATCGAGCAAGCCAACACCGGATAAGGCATCGGTGATGATTTGTGCATTTCGGTTGACTGCAATGCGGTCCTCACCTTGATCAATCAGGATGGAGCGCACCTCATCAAAAAATCGGCGACGCTTTTCGGGATCTGCTTCACGCCAACTAGGCGGATTGATCCCACGCAAAACCAATTCTTCACGCACTCGTTCAATCAAAGTCAGGTCAGACTGATGCAATGGTTGAATAAACGGTGGTGAGGAAGGATGGATCAGGGAAGTGCCAGGGTTGTCCATAACAAACCTCCTTGTTTCTTGCTTACAGCAACCGCATTGAGAATGAGATCCACAACTTCTGGTTTCACCGCCAGGGTGAGAATTTGCACCTGTTCATTTTGAGGACTGCCACCGAAGGCCGAATTATCCTCGCTCTTCTGGTTTGATTCAGCAGCAACACCTTGGGCATTGCGGACATCTACCACCAAAATGCTCTCGGCGATGAGCTCTACCTTGAAGGTGGGCTGATCGTTGGCCGAAATAGCTGTGTTCTCAGGGTCGATTTTCTCGGGAAGCACCTGATAAAGATTGACTCGCTCTCCAATGCGGATCTGTCCACCCACAGCAGAGACAGGTTCAACCGGGATGGATAGCACCTCAAAAGCCGCATCTGCAAGACGGAATTGTGCAATGGGAACTGCGTTAACCTGAGCCACCGGCAGACTAGCCGGCAGCGGTACTGTGCTAATCATTTCACCCAGGTTCTGGATGGATTGATAATAGGGTAAGGATTCCATCGTGCGCGGCATCTCCCGCATTTGGAACATGTCTGCATTGAGAACGGTATAAGCCGGGATAGCGCTGATCGGTACCGGCACCTGATAAGTGGACACTTCTTTCAGGTAGAGATTGCGTCCGTAAAAGCCAGCACCCAGCGCAACGACTACCGCGATAAGGCCGATAATAAATTGGGTCGTTCGGTTCATGATTTCCTCCGTTTCCAACCTGAATAAGCCAGTTCCAAGATGGGATCAGCCAGGCGTGGGTCGAGGGACTGAGCCCAAGTTTCGTTGTAGGGCAGAACAATCGACATGCCGCCTTCAGCACGATCCGCTACAGACTTCGCCATGTTCAATACCAAATGGCGCGGTTCTGGTATTTCGTTTATCAATCGTCTCGCCTGCAAGATGGCATCGTCACGGGGAGAGGTGACCACGACGTTGACTAACCCAGGCTTGGGTTTGGATAGCTCAGCAAAAAGAGGATGTCCCGGAAAGCAGTCCACGACAAACAGAGTGTGTTTCCGTTGGATTTCTGATAGCAAATTTCGGACACCTTGCGGGTCTTCGCCCCATAGAACATCGATAGTACGGCCATCCATAGGATATAAGCTCACCCCATTCCAGAGTGCCGGGGTCTCTTTATGCGTGGCAATGGCAAAAAACTCAGGCAAGTCCGGTGAAACCCTGGCATGGAGTGCGCTTCCACCCATGCTGAGTTCGAGCAAAGCCGCCGGTAGCCCAGTGTTTTGCACGAAACGTTTACAGACCGCCATCGCAAGAGTAGTTTTACCTACACCCCCGGACCAATTTACAAGATTGACTTGCCTTGCAGGCAAGAATGAGATCTGTTTAGCGCTGGTCAGGCGGGCTCGTCCCAGCCATTCGGAAGGATCAGCAAGGAATCCCTCTTGCGATACAGCCGGGATTCCGCTTCGATCCAATGCACTCTGTAGTACCTCATTGGATACATCCGGGAGAGAAATTAAATCTCCGAGAATCACCAGTTGAACACCGGTCAGGTCCTGTAAAACGCCGCGGGTCGAAAAAGCCTCCCGAACCATAAGGTTCCCATTCTGGGAGAGGGCTTCCAGCACGTCTCGATCTGGTTGGAGTGCGCCTATCAAAACGATCAGTGTCGCATTCCGATTTAACTTGAAGGAATTTCTAAAACTGAGCTTCATGCTTTTTTTTCGTCTCCTTGGTTACTGTTTTTTGGTAAAGATATGTCTGCGTAGATCGCCATGAAAACCGCTCCGATCAAAAGGACAGTGGTTAGAATTGTCAGGACAGTTCCAGGAAGCGAGCTACTCCCTAATTTGAAATAGATAATGGATAAGCCGCTGATCCCAGAGATACCCATAGATCGAATCCACATAAAATTGGTCAGAATGGCAGATGCAACCACACTAAACACGGCTAACCAGATCAATTCTTCCGGAACCGTAGAGATTTTCATGAGCAGGGAACAGCTCAAAGCCATTCCAAAGCAAAGGTTAGATAGGATTCTTGCCATTTTTCACCAGAGTCCAGGAATAAGCCGCCAGGGGACGATGCGCATATAGCAGGTGTATCCTTCGATCATTTTCTCTTCCCGCAGGATTCGCCAACATTGAATGAACACCAGTACCAGTGACAAAATGATTGCAGTAAAGAGATGTGGTGAACTAAAAACCATGGCCACTCGAAACACCAATTCACCAAGATACATTGGGTGTCGCAAGAGTCGATAAGGACCCCGGCTCGTCAAGCCTCTATCCGCGGGTGCAACGCCAAATCGCGGTCCTAGCGTGATGAGCGACCACAAAATCAAAACGTACCCTGCCAGTGCGGGGAACAGGAAGTACCATGCGGTGTGGCTAGTAGTTGTGGTAAACGTCGGCAGGAAGGCAGCGATCATTCCCAACCACAGACCGGTGCGATCATATTGTTTTGCTGGTGCTCTACGGGTATAAAAGAAAGCCAATAATCCGTTGTGAATTGCATACAGCCAGGTCAGGATCGAGGGGTGCTGCCAGGCAGACATCACAGAAATGAGCGCAGCAAAGAGAAAGAAACCAAAACCAGCCAGATCGCGCAGACGACCGGAACGCCCCTGAACGCAGTGAACGGGGTTATTTAGCATCACATTGCACCGAGATTCTGGAAAATCGGCCAGCCAATCACGGCCAACAGAGTTACCAGGAATGGCAGGAAATAGAAAATCACCATCGGGATAACAAGTTCTGCCCCGACTTTTTCCGCCCGCTGCTCAGCACTGCCGATGTAGTCAGCCGCAATACTAGTGGCTAGTTGTCCCATCAATTCCTGTTGAGCTGTGCCCCTTCGGATGAATTCCAGTTGGACAGACATTCCAATCAACTCTGGAAGATGGGATTCCTGTGCTTCACGCTGCATTTGCTCGATCAGGTCACGACCCTGCGCCATTTGAAGTACCCATCGCATCCATTTACCAACAAGACTTTGTGCTTGCGAGGTGCGCCGCAGGGCTTCTTCCATCGAGACATTGGCTGACATCTGGGCTGAAACCAGTTGCACATATTCTGGAAGCTGAGCAATGAACTGACGACGATAACGGCGGGCAACGCCACCCATTGACATGGCAGGATATTGAAACCCGACCAACCCACCTACCAGTGCAAACACAGGTTCTGCAGTAGCAACCATCCCTAATCCAAATCCTGCTACGGCTAAAGCCACTCGCAGGGAGGTAAATTGCACTTCGTTCCAATCATTCCAACGCTCTCCAATATGCGCCCAATACAAATCTGCATGCGTTTTTCTAAGAAAACCAACTGGCGTCCATTTAGAGACCGGTTTATCCAGGGGAGACAGGGATTTCCGCCACCCGGTCAGGACGACGCCATCCGCAGGAGTAAGAATCTCAGACAAACGCCCGGTAGGTGCAGCAGGCGCTAGTTCAAGCGTCAGGTAGATGACCAACGCAAAGACAGCAATCCCGGTGAGGTAAATCAAAGCGGTCATCTAAACAGCCTCCATGATCATTGAACGAATGATGAAATATCCACCCACCATAGCTGCCATCGTGACCCCAATAACGATTTGAACGGGTAGGGCAATCAAAGAAGAACGCACCATTGGATCCTGACTGAGATAAATCAAGATAAAGATCAAGACAACCGGCAACACTTTAGCAGAGACTAGTGAATCGCCAGCTTTGGCTTGGGCGCGGTTGCGGGCAATCAGGATTTGTTGGACTCGGCTAGAAATATCCATGAGAATTCCGGTATAGGCGCGTCCACCTGACTCGGTGTATCCTTCCAATAATTGAGCAAGATTGGACAGGGACACCGAAGGACTGCGAGACGCAAGACTTCGGAGCGCTTCTAACCGGTCCTTAATGCGCATTTCTGAAGCGGTGAGAACAAATTCGGGTGTGAGCGGATTGGTTTTTTCCAGCTCCAACGACTCTCCAACTTGCTGAAGGACATCCGGCACGGAACCACCTGCCAACAGCCCTGCAGCAGTGCGGCCAATGGCAATGGGAAGTAGTTGATCGATGTTTCGTCCGCGACTTTTCACCCGATCATCCAACCAAGCTCCAGGAACATAAAAAAGAATTCCGCCAATCACAATCGCCGGCAAACCTGGCAAAAACAACCAGGCGATAACCATCCCACATACACCGGAAGCAATGCGCAATAAGCGAAAGGTAATGGGCTTTAGGTTCAACCCAGAGGCCAACAGTTTGTACTCTAGTGATTTCGGATCCAGGGAAGACAATGAGCGTGCAGAATCAACCGTATAAAGGGCGGCCAATCTGCCTGTTTTGATCTGTTTCGGATTCCACAGTAAAAGGAATAACGTGGTGCATAAAATACCCACCACCGGAATTAATATCGTCATGCATCCTCCACGTAAGTTTTAAATACAAAAGCCGGACACTCGTGCTTTGCGCGCCTTTTATGTGCGCATCCAGCAGGTAGAGTCCGGCCAACGATTGAAAGAATAGGTTATTCGGTTGTTAGATTATTTTGAGTATAGCAAGGGAAAAAGGCTTATCCTAGGGGGACAATTAATTCTTAGAGAAGAATCTCAATATAAGTTCGAACAATTTTTTGGATTCTGAATCGTGAGGCATAGTTGTAGAGTTGGTCAAAATTCTTGTCTTTGGGGCCACATATTTTCTCAAGGTCTTGTTCACGAATTGAACATCGACCTGGTTCATGCTCCGCAACACATCGCAGATCGTCCTTTCGAGATTTGTGGTCCTGATTTCATTTCCATGAGGTGATTTCATCAAGATGACCCCCAGCGCAAAAAACTTACGATTTACATAGAATATTTTAGTTCCACTCTTGTTCAATGAAATTGAATGATAGCCAACTGGTATAGAAATCGAATAGGAAAACGGGGTTCTATCTGTCAAATCATGAAGGTAGAGAGCAGTTTCATTTGAGAATATTGATGACTTGTATCTGACTTGGTAGTTAAACATCTCATCGTCGATAGAGGCAACCAACCTATAAATTCCTCTTGAGACCCGTTCAATCTCGCCGTTATGTTCCAAGGTTGAAAGGTAGATTCTAGGAATATTAAACTTAGTCAGATCGGATGTTAAAAGCGTTCCATTTTGGTATTCCAGAAAGTTTCTTAGTCTTTCTATTTGCGACAATTCATATTTTACAACCATACTCATACTATATTCAAAATGAGTATGGTTGTAAAATATTATTTTTTAAATTCAAATGGTATTGATACGATTGGCAATTCCCCCAATTTTTCCAACATATGATAATGAGGTTAATTTTTCTTACTCTATTGTTACGTAGAAAATATTATTATCTCATGTAAGTTTTATGTATAAATTCAGGCCGAATTAATAATAGCCTTGAGTTCAAAGGTCATGCTCTCTCAATATTTGTGTCGAATGATTTTGATGGCCTGGATTAAGGAAGTGAGTATAATTATTTAATCAAAAACTTGTTTTTATTAAATTATTAAGATCTAATTATTATACTATGCTCTGATTTACACTCATTCCTTTAATTAAGGGAGTAATCAGTTTCCAAAACAACTATGACTACAAATACCCGCGCTCAATTGGTTCCAAGGGTTACTAACAATCCCCTTTTCACTTTTACGATAAAGTGAGGCAAAAAATCCATTTTTGCCAATTCGCAAGAATTTCGCGAACTTATTTTTATATAACACCTGACTCTGATAAGAAAAATGAAAGAAGTGAATTTATGAGGATTATAAATCTTGGTGAAACAGTAACTCCTCAAACAGAAGAATTAGGCATAAATGGAGCATCCATAATATTTTATTCTGTTTGTGTACTTGATAAATGATTTAATGATCTTCAAATAATTTCCCCTGAAGAAACCGATGATTTTGAGCAAGTACAATCAAACCAAGGATATATTGAAAAAATTTTCAATATAAATGATTCCTCCAAAAGAGATCATTTATTTTTTAAATGTACTAAGGAAACCATATTACCTCCAATCAATATTGACAATGGAGAACTGATTACCCCTAAAATCAATCACTACCTTTCTGTTTATTCTCGAAATATAATTCTAGTTCAATCGGTCTTAATGTTTGACAAAAACAAAATAACAAATTACTGTGGAGTAACAGAAATAAATCGGCCATTAAAAACGAGTGATATTTTAACAATTATTCATGCGATTAAAAATAAGGAGGAAGACTGTAATAAAGCGATGTCAATTACAGTAGATAAAATAATAGCGTCTTTCCTTAAACTAGCAAAAATAAATAATGCTGACATTCCTCTTTTTCCATATTTAAAAATTAGAAATGATCAATGTTTATCTATCCAAATTTGGGATATCGCAAGTTACTGTGTTGAAAAAGGGAAAGCAATAATCGGCGAAGATCTCTCCTTGCGTTATGAATTAGAACTTTCAGCTTTATTATCCTGTTATAACGAACATTTTAGTTCAAATGAATTGTGGAAAATGCAAAGTGCAAATCAAGTTCATCGCAGTGCATTATCGCGGACTGATGTGTTAAATGACCACCAAGTATTGCTTAGTGAACGGGTTTGTTTAGAAATTTCTCAAGTAAATTACCCAAAATTAAGACCAATATCTGCAAAAAGATTATTCACGTATGGATACGACAGCACTTCGATATTTTTATGGGGATATTTAGTAATTGTAAGCGCTGGAAACGAGGTTTGTGAGATTAAAGCAAGTCAACTTCACGAAGAAATGTTAATTTTATTTAGCGAAAAAGGGGAAAAAAATGACAAAATTGAACAAATGATAGTACAGAAACAACTTATTTCACGAGAAATTGACCAATATAATGCACTTGAAAAAATCTGTATTGAAGAGAGACATAAAGATTTTATAAAAGGAGGATTGAAAATAAAAGGGCTACATATTATTCAAGAACATGTAGAAAGAATCTTTATGAGTATTAAAGAATTATCTGATACTACTCTTGCTGCAGACACTTCCAAAACAAGCAGCGAGATAAGCTCATTGTTAAAAGAAGTTCGAAGTATGAACGACAAACAAAGTGAATCTTCATCACGATTATCGATTCTAGGTTTGATATTAGCTTTTTCTGCTGTTGTCCCCATAACTGAATTTATAATAAAAATAGTGCCTTCTTGGGGTAATTCTAAAAGCATGTTAATTATTCTTTCTGCAACTACCTCAGTATTATTATTTATTACGCTAATAATTATTTACAAGAAGAGAAAATGAATAATTTCAGACAAAAGACATATATTGCCAAGACTCCATTTCGGTTAGATTTAGTAATGGGTGGGGTAAGCGATCTTGATTGGTGGAATAACCGTAATGGCGATTGTCTATCAATAAGTTGTGATCTTAATAGCTCTTCAATACAAGTTGAAGCTCAAACTACCTCCGATTTTCAAATTGAGCTGCAAAATTTTAATGGTATTAACGATAAATATACAATCTCGTTATTAAATATTGGGGAAATTAATATCGCTCGTATCCCAATAAGATATAAACTTGCTGTTTCTGCAATAATTTCAGCCGCAGAAATAATTATAAATAAACAAATTACTATGACTCAAGGTCTGATAATTTCAAACAAATCATCGAGAGCGAAAGGAATGGGAGGGAGCGGTGCAATTGCTTCATGTATTATTTCAATACTATGTCAGGCAAATGGATTAAATCTCGATTTTACCGAAATAGTTGCGGGAGTTATTCAAACTGAGAACCGTGCAAGCATTGGAGGAGGCTGGGAAGATATCGTTGGTGTGTATAATCCCGGTATTAATAGAATCCGATATCGCCCAAATAATAGTTCCATTTTTTCAATTGAAAAAGTTATGTGTAACACCAATTTTTACGACCAAATTCAATCTAATTTATTATTAGTGGACTCAAGAATTCCAGCTTCGACAGCCGGTATTCTAAGTTCAGCAAAATCTAACTTTTTGTCAAACCCTGAAATCGTGATAAGTAACACTGAAAACATTCAACAAGAATGTGATCGCGTAGTTGATTCTCTGCTGAAAGAAGATCTTGAATCAGTAGGGTTGTCTTTAAATAGACAACGAAAATATTGGAATATTATTACTAACGGTTTTTCTGCTAACCCTAATGTTCAGGATATTTTTCATAATATTATTTTAGATATCATTGGATTTCGAGAAGCAGGGGCTGGTGGTGGTGGCATTGTTCTTGTTATATGTAAACCCAAAAAATATCAGAGCGTAATTGACTATTTGAATCACAATGGGAAAAGAGTAATACCATGGGAAATCTCAAAGTTTGGGCTTTCTGTTCATCAACAATAAGGAAGCAAATATGAGTTTTAATATTTGGTTTGCTAATGAATTTATTAAACATTGGGATAATAGATTATTAGGAGAGTTGCTCGAATATGATATAGAGGTTCTACAAAACGGGGATGCAAATGAGCCAGATATAATAAACTTTCCAGATCCAATAAAAATACTATTAGCAAATATCGCCGCAGCATTATCGACAAACGGTTTATTAGGGACAGCTCAATCAAACAACCTAAAAAGCGTAAAAAGTCGTATTGATACATCAGCTTCACATGTGTTTTTTGATATGTTAAAATTCTTTGGCTTGGAAAAAAGTATTTCAACATCCGAAGCAAAAGACGAACATGGTGCGTCAGTCGATGATCCGCTTACACATATTTCCGACTTGCATAATAATAATTATAGAATTGCGGTTGACGTTGTCGACGGAACAACTCTCGCAGCTAAGGGTTTAAATGGTTCTTATAGTATATCTGCCGGCGCTTATGGATTATTACCTTTCCCTGACCTCCAGGCATATGCAATCGGAGCTCCTTATGAGATATTAAATAAAATAAACTTTAACAATACCCCCGAAAAAGAGATTGAGTCAATAATTATTAATTTATGTAATTATTACAATAAAAAACCTTCTGAGCTAAAAATTGTCACGCATAGTTTCGATACTGGTAATCATCATACAAAACTCATAGAAATAATTAAAAATCATGGCGTTCAAGTTATTATCCCTGATCCAGTAATTGTTGAGCCGCCATTTGTTATTGGGATGGCTTTACGAACGCGAAATTCACCAGATTGTATGATAGGCGTTTTTGGCTTACCCGAAATTGTAATTAATACTTTATTATTAACAACATTAAAAAAGGATTTTGGATTAAACTTTAAAATTGCTTCAAATCACATGTTAAATAAATCGGAACAAAAACAACTCTCAGATGCCTTTAATTTTTCTCCGCAAGAAATAGAACAAATTAATGAGTTGAATTTGCGCATCGATGAAGTTTATTCAGAAAAGTCTATTATCGCAGATCAATATAATGCATGCTTTTCAGCATCAGCTTTAACAGACGATCCAATCTTAGGCCTGCAAGGATGTCATAAGGTTGGTCCTATAATTAATTTAGAAACAATATTTTCTGGCTATAATGGCTATATAATAAAAATTAAAACGCAGCATAAATGCATTAACAGCATTAATTACGCTGCATGCTATCCACAACCAATTTGCGACTTATCCATAGTTTTGCCAATAAAAGATGAATTTTTAGTGAATTTATTAAATCAGTTTATTAATAAATTAAAAAATTCTTCACTTCGTGATTCTTTATCTTATACACCAGTTTCTGATTTCCATGTTACTCTTTTTGAACTTGGAGTACATTATGGAAAATATTCCTTCTTAGACAACTTGAAAGCAGCGAAAATTGAATCGATCGCTATTCTAAAAAATATATCAAGTCCAATACCATTTGATTTAATTGAGCCAAAAATCTCAAATAACTCGATAATATTTTTAGCAAGAATATCCCCAGGTGCAAGCAAGAATATTGAAGATAAATTGTTCTTTGATAGAAACAACTCCTTTTACAATGTAAAACAATTTCCGGAATGCTTGCATATAACAATTGCGCGGTTTCACGAATATCTATCACAAGAAAAAATGGATATTCTTGAATCTATAATCAACCAATTCAAGAATAACGAGATCCATAACTCCATTTCGTATCCAACTTTAGTTCAAATATCAACTACTCCGTATTCTAAACAAGAAGTCTTATAGTTAAAACTAACTTTTCTCTGTCCTTTTTATTTCTTTGCTTCCTTATTATTTACTACTTTAAGTAGACCAGATCCCTGTTGCACCTTTAACTGCAGACCCTGAAAGAGGAGGTGACGAGAGTTCCTTAATTAATCTGAAAGAAACCTCGAAATATTTTATTGTGTTAATTAATTATGACATGTGCCACTTCAAAATATCACATGTCATAATTAAATCCATAAAAGTATTTATCGATTGTTTAATTTTTTATCTCAACAATTATTCGTCTCAACCACTCCTCAACTATTTCACGATTTCTGTTTTCTACGTGATTTTGTTTACTTCCCAAAAAGTTTTTTAGATCAGTAATCATCCAACCTTGGCTTGCCATTTTTTCTAATACATTCTTCCAAACATTTTCCCAATTGTACGGTTTAGTCGTGATCAAAATATCAACAAGATTTTGAAGGCTGTAAGCGCTCTTTATTTCATCTATTGTAAATTCGTCTAATTTTAATAGAACAATCTCAAAGAGTTCCTTCCAAAGCTCGGGGTCACTAGTTTCAGAGTAAACTCGGTTGATTGGCTCTGTTCCAGATGCCCGAATCCTCAAAAAATTGCGTGTCTGTCCGTTCTTATCCCCCAGGAAAATCTCCACCATATCATACCTGATTCCACCAGCATATAGTATTGGATATCCAGCCAAATATTCTTCACCTGGGTTTGATTTTTTATACTTATCCAAAAAATAGTTTATTAATCGTTCTTTTGCATGATCTGTAGCATCAACATCGACCCGCCCACCATATGATTTCCATGAATCTTTGAAAGAACAAACATAATCCCAGATTTCCATCAACGGTTTTTTATAATATGCAATCATATCCATAATTATTAAATCAGCCCAAAGACCATCCTTATCAGGAACATGACCGCGCGTAGTTAACCCAGAACTTTCTTCGCCTCCCAAAAGCAGTGTATCCATCCAATTTGGACCAAGATCATTCTCATCGATCAATTGATATTGCTGTGTCATGCGCGGTACTTCTACAATATACTTGATCCCGACCGGGACTACAAAAACATTCTTATAAACCATATCTTCTCGTTTTCCGACCCTGCGTTTGTAAAATACATGATCTACATACGGAGGAATAACATTTCCCTCAGGACGTTCAATATTTGGAAAATGCTTTGAAATTGTCTCTATCACGGGAAGACCAGTTTGGGTAATAATTATTCTCCCGTTTAATCTTTTTTCGTAACCGAGATAAAAAGACAACATTGTTAAAATTTGATTAGGCCTAAAATAAATACCAGATTTATCAACCACGCCAAATCTATCAGCATCTGTATCCAAACCTAATCCAAGGTCTGCGTTTCTTTCATTTACAGTATCTATTAATGGTTGAATATATGGCATTTCAGGATTTGCATAATCCAATTCGCCAAGATCCATATCGCGTTCTGCATGAATCACCTCATGAGGAATCCCTAATTCGCCGAGCATTGCCCCCATATAACCTCGACCGGCACCATGCATCTCGTCAATTATTACCAGTTTTTCCTTGAAATATTCCTTCATGTTTTGGAAATTTAAAGGAATTCGATTGTTTCCTTTTCCATTTTGGCGAATCCATTCCCAGTACTTAACCATGGGATCAAAATATTTAAATAGACCTTCGTTTTCTGCTTTTTCTATTGATTTACCAGGAATCTCGATTCCAAGTAACTGCAATTCATTAATCCGACTGGCGATTATGTCGGTTAAATGTGTTGGAGCAGCATAGCCTTCCTTCGGGTTAAATTTTATTCCTTGCCATTCCGCAGGATTATGGCTGGCAGTACAATTAATTATCCCCGCAACATTCTGTTTCCCAAGATGTTCAGTAGCAAGGAAAGCAATTACGGGAGTCGGTGTCGGACGACTACACATATAAACAGGAAACCCATTCGCTAAGACTATTTCTGCTAGCCAATTCGCAACTAATTTCGAATTACGCCTGCCATCATATCCAATAACAATCCATTTACCAGTTAGTGGTTTGGATATGGGAATAACGTAATTTGGAATATCAATATCAGCCAGATATTGGGCTATCGCCTGGGCAGTTCTCTTTGCTTTAATTTCAGTAAAATCAATATTCCATCTACCCCTGAGTCCTGATGTACCAAAACGTGGATATTTTTGATTATAAAAATTTTGTAGTAAACGAACTAATTGCTTCTCACCCTCATTGCCATTGTTTTCCAAATCAAGCCAGTTAGAAAGTGTCAACAGTTGTTCTGCAATTTTTCCGACCTGTATGATTCGAAATGGCATATATTGATCATGCTCTTCGCCATGCGTTTCTATCGCCACATCCAAAAGCGGAAATATTTCTTTTTCAATGCTTTTGTTAATAAGATCAAACTCATGCCGACTAAATAGTATTTTACTTACATAAACTGTCCGAATTCTAATTTGTTCCATTGGTTCAAGGACATTTTTCTTAATTGTTCCTTCTGAATCTATCTTTGTCTCATACCGGTAAGGGCCAACTTCCCCAATAATGGTCATTAATATTCCAAACAATGAGGTTAATTCAGAGTTTGAAAGAGCATCATCTTTTAATATTTCTTCTACTTTATCAATAAACTTGTTCATTAATCGCAAACTAGTATGTAAAACATCTTTTTCTTCAATATGCTCTGTCAGCCATCGTTTTAATGAACAAAACCCGATTGCTAAATCGTCATGGTCTTGCAACAAATTCTCAATCCATAAATCAAGGGATTGAAGTGGCATAACCCACGAAGAAGCTTCATAATCACCAATTAAAATATTGTTTATAGTTTTCAATTAAAACTTTATCCTTAGTCTATTTGGTTAAATAGTTTTCACAATTCGTTCTTCCCAATTGGCGTTATTCAATCAAATCGCCTGTAGTACAATCTTTGGCTTCTATCCTAGCGTTATAATCTCCATTAAATGATTGCACAAGACGGCAAAGGTCTTTGGCGTAGTGCACAATTTCATCGAGTGAATTTGATTCTGTTCCTTGTATCATAACTCTAAATACGGGTTCTGTTCCAGAGTACCTCGTATTTATTATTGCTCCTCTGCCTAGTAATTTAATAATCTTTTTACGCTCAAGAACAAAGTCATTTATACTTTCAAGGTTTGGTTTTTGAGAAACACTAGCTGACGCTATGACTTGGGGTAACTTTACTACTCTTGAAGACAGCAAATTCAATGATAAGTTCTTACTTTGAATCAATAAATTTGCTAAATAAAGAGAAGTGTATATACCATCACCAGTTGTATGATCTGCATCCAAAATAATTACATGTCCAGATTGTTCCCCCCCCAACCTATATCCCTCCTCGCGCATTTTACTTACTACATACTTATCTCCAACTTGGGTATATATTATATTAATTCCAAGTGGAGCGAGAGCATGTTCTAATCCCATATTAGCCATCTCAGTTGTAACAATAGTATTGCCATTAAGGTTTCCTATTGAATTTAAATATTCACCGATAATAAAAAGAACATTATCTCCATCAACCATTTTTCCAGTTTCATCTATAAAAATTGCACGGTCAGCATCACCATCATATGCTATCCCCAAATTGCAATCTTCCCTGATTACAGTTGGCCCCAATTGCCCTTTGCCTGCTCGGACTATCTCTGATCCACTATCCAGATTAATATTTGTCCCAGAAGGATAATTATTCAATACTATCGTTTTAACGCCAAGTAACTCAAAACATCTTGGAGCGATATAACTTGCAGCTCCATTTGCACAATCCAAAACAACCGACATCTTTTGGAAATCTGTCGAACTAAATGGTTTTATCAAATACTGAATATAATCTTCAACCCAAGTTTCTTGTTGAAATATTCTACCAAAATCCTCCAGATGTGAACGATGGGCTTCATTTATATATTTTTCAATAATTCTCTCAATATTTTCATCAAGTTTAAACCCATCTTGTCCAATTAGTTTTATACCATTCTCTGTCCAATTATTATGAGAAGCCGAGATGACAATTCCTAAATCAGCATTTTTATTTCTTGTCAAATAAGCGATTCCAGGTGTGGTAATCACGCCAATATCAAGTACATCAACGCCAAATGATAACAAGCCTGAATTTAATGCACAAGACAACATATCTCCCGAAATGCGAGTATCTCTTCCAATTACAACCCTAGGTTTTTTTCGTGTTTCAATCAAAAACCTACCTATACCTAGGCCGACCTTTTGAGCTCCAATTACATCAATAGGCCACATTCCTGCTGTCTGACGGATACCATCTGTCCCAAATTCTATCTGATCCATAAAATCTTTATCTCCTAATTCAATCATGTTTTCTGTATATCCAAATTTTCACAAAGGATCTTCGCATTTGTAAAAATAATTTTCAAAAATTGAAACATTGGATTTCTCTTCACTCGTTTATTGAGGCCAATCAGCAGCATGATCCCACATTGCATCAAATTCCTCTTCATACAACTTGAAAAAAGAGGTCTCTTTTCCAACAATCTCGAGCGTTTCCGAACTTGTTCCAGACAGATGATAGAGATATTTAGTAACTAGCATTAAATTATCTGCTCTAATAACTGAACAATATATATTTGTTTCTTGGATAACTTTTATTTTTATTGAATCTTGATAAATTGGTGATAAACTTTTCTTTATTGCCAACAAAGTAGAAAGTGTTTTTACTGAATTATCTGCGATACGGTTGCTTTCTTGTCCATCTTCTTCAAGCGCACGTTGGGCAGTAACTGGTTTATCTGGGTCCATTACCATTATTCGAAATTTTGTCATTCCAGTACCCGCGCGTTTTTTTAAGATCTCTTGAAAATCGGGTGAGCTAGACCACCCGGATCGTAATGAAATTCCCATCATATCTACTTCATTTGATATTTTCATTTTTTCCATTAATAACCGCTTTCTTTCAGACGACTCCTCTCGTTTTACGAAAACACGTTTTATCCCAGTTTCATTTAAATCAGCTAATAAGGTAGTAGCTGAGCGCAATTCCATTATCGCATTCATTAATGGATCACCGCCAATGCGCCGCCATATCCAATCAACTATACTAACTGCAATAACTGAAATTCCAATATTAAGTGTAATATCGGATACTAATTGCCAAATCTCCCCTGAAATAATTCTAGTCAAAATGGAAACTATAATAACGCCTCCACCAGCCGATAAAAATATCCATTGAGGGGTTTCATTATTCTTTAGTCTCATAATTATTCTCCGGAGATAAATGAAAAACAATTTATTTAAAAAAATTACATTTTGAATAGTTCAAGCAGTTTTTTCTCTAAATTTTGTCTTGATTCCGAGTTTTTAATTTCAATTTTTACAAAATTTTTCAAAACCCCAATTTGGTCTTGGGAAAATCCGGCATCTTGTAACATAGCCTCTGCGATTGTACAAATTGGTTTGTCAAATGACAGACCTAATAAAATATAAATTTGGTTCGAATTTTCAATTGTTTTTGGAAACTGGTTTGGTCGGTTTATTGGATATTTACAAGCCCAACTGCTATCCTTTAATAAAATATTTCTTGCTGATGATAAACTTGTCACAGTAAAATCAGGTATTGGATCATCAACTCTTAGTTTATCACGTTTATATTTGCCAAATTTCATGTGGATGGATAGTAATTGTTTAGGATCAAAGAGCTGTAACAATGGAAGAATGTCATTTGAATATCTGTCTCCAAGTGTTGCAAGCTTAATTGGGGGAAATTTCTTCCAAATTTCATCTGAGACGTTCGAAAAATCATTCATATTGAAATCATTATTTATAACTTGAACTGCTAAATGCAGAGCCTGTGCAAAAAAGAAACCGTCCTTTTTGTTTACGAATTGCGCAAATTGACCTCTAAAAAACTGAAGTGTATTCAATTTAAGGATTAATTTACCATTGGCAGGATTTTTCCATAATTGTTTGTTTATTTTATTTTCAATCCTATCTATAATAGTTAATAATAATGTGGGATTTGCCAACCCATCAGTCACAATAAAATTTGTGGGTTCAATTATGTCCTGTAAACCCAATTTGACGATTTTCCCCCATTGAATATCTACGTCACCTTCAGAGACAATAAACACATAAAAATTCTTTTGTTTCTTAAGTGTTATTAGTAAATCTCTGGCATTCTTGAAAGGTTCTAATTTTGTCGTTGCTTTTTCGAACTTGTCTACCGCCCTGTGAACATCACTTTGAATACTATTGGTTGATCTTATTTTTTCTAAATCATTAAAAAATAGTTCACATAAATTATTATTCTCAAGAATCAACCCTTCTGCATCCTCAATATTCTCGAAACTTTCCAAATTTCCTAATAAGCTAAAAAGATCCGCAGAGAGGCTTGCGTTTTCTTTTGATGTAAAAAAAATGGTAAGGAAATAAGCCATTTCGTTGTTCCAAGATCTTCGTAGATCAGGAAGTCCTAATAAATCAAAACTACGCCAATACTTTACGATTCGTGTATAAACTTCAATGGCGCGGTTAAGGGAAACATCCAAAGCTAATTCTTGAAGAGCTATTTTTGCCGCATTCTTTCGCGCTAAAGTGTAATCAAATAGGGTAAGATCAAGGTCAATAAAAACTATTCTTTTTTCGGGATTCAAAATCTGACGATTATTCTTAAGATGATTTCTTTGAGTCAAGGATTTTAAACGGGAGCATTTATCAAGTCTTAAATTGAACCGATCTACATTCTCTTCACAAAAAACATTGGATTGTCGTTTTATTTTGTCCATGCTTCCGGGTTTTAGTCCAAATCATAATTAGAGATAAAAAAATTAGCTGAATCGTTTCCCGAAAAACGGCATTAATTTTGAAATTTTTCAGACATTACCAATTAAGAATTTGTTATCGCTATATTATCTTAGAGGCGTCTAACAGTAAACAATTACGAATGAACAAAAGAAAGAATTATCTGAGCCAATAGTTCGCTTTTAAATTTCCCCTTTCTTTCTTCCAGAGGAAATTCCAAAACCTTTATTCCCATTCCTTCAATATTTTCGCGGTCTATGGGGATATAGCCAAAAATTCCTCTGTAATCTTTGTGAAAGCCATGATCATTTGAAACGACATATTGAATATAATCCGTTATCGGATAAGATTTTGAGTCATATTTACTTAAAATATTATGTAATATTGATAATAAGTCGCTAACTCGCAATCCTTTGGTTTCATCATCTTCAATGGAATTGGCAATAAAAACTTTCGGAGCGGTAGATTTACGTATTGTTGTTGCTAACCCTGTAGTCATAAGGCATGGAACTATACTCGTATAAAAACTTCCCATAGAATAGACAATCAAATCAACATCTGCAAATGACGAAATTGCTCTTGGATTTGCAGATACTTCAGTCTCAATAACACTCCCCTCAATTTTTTTTTGGAATAGCATTCGTTTTATCGGGGAAGAATATTTGCCATTTTGAGTTGTTATATTGGCTTGTCTATTAATAATAGTCCCATTAATCAATTCAGCACCTAAATAATAATTTCCTAGCGTAACAGGTATCACTTTGCCACGAACTTTGAGCAAACTAGAAAATAAACAAATAGCATTTTCGAAATTCCTTCCATGCAGAAGGTAACATCCTGTAATAGCTAGGTTCCCAATCGATGCTTTTCTAAGGTCAAAATTTTTGGGCAAAAATTGATTAACTTGATTTAAATAAAAACAAATGATACTTGCCAAACTTGGATCAATGTTTTTTATTAATGGGTTTGTACCGTTAATAAATGAATTGAGTTCTTTCTGTAAAGAACCATTTTCATAATCAGAAATCGATAATCTGTGAGCCAATACTTCAATGATTTTTAATTGATCTTGTTCAGTTTCATCAGCAAGACTGAGTATCCTATTTCTCAAATCTCCTGGCGGTGGCATGTCAAACGCATCCCTAATTACCTTCGAGCTTCCGCCATCATCAAACATAGTAAGTATATGATTTGAATTATAAGTATATGACTTTAGTGATTTAGCTAAACTGCTTGCGCCACTTCCCCCAGATATTATCGTAATATTTGGACCAGCCTGAGGCGCAAACTGATACCTCGAAATATGTTTTGATGGGATGTTAACGGAACAAGGAATACCAACCATATGATTAATTTCAACCATACCTAAGAGCAAATTTGTTTTATTGATTTCATAAATATTATATAGTTAATTATTCAAAAAGGGAGAATATTCCAACGCGAATAACCCACAATTCTATCGGCTGTAAAAAAGGGATAAAGATAAAAGATTGCTTAACTCAAGAGATTTTTCGAATAAATAATAAACTCTCGAAGGGTTGTATATACTCAAGTTCAAAAGCTTATATTAAGATTAAAATTGGATTTTAAATTTATTCCAAAAGGAAATTTATTAATCCATTTTCCCCCAATTAAATATACTTGGTATATAATAAAAATTGTAAGTGAATGATGGAATTATTTAAAAAAATCAACCCAGATTATGTAGTGATTTTGTATTTTAGAAGGAGACAAAATGAATTCACCTAAGCTAAAAGAGTTGCTATTAAATAAATGGGTGGAATATAGCGGAGGATCTCGGCCCGGAACTAACAAGTTACGTTTTAGTGATGATAATGATGGTCAGCATCTAGATATTAGCTATATTTTTGATTGGAATACTAACGAAGCCGTAAATCTATCTTTCAAATTAGATCCGGACGATTTTGATTATCTAATAAATCATCTTTTTGCTGATAGTTTCGCATCTCTGAAAAAAGAGAGTGCAAACGAAGAACTTATATTTGAGTGGAAGTTGGCTGAGGGAAAGATTCAATTTCGTGTTAATGGTCGTGGGTTATCTGGTTTTGAGGGATATATTCGCTATCTAGTGGATGATTACCGAGATTTGCTTATCGAAAGATTTGAAATTGTTTGAAATCTGCATGATAATATTATATGAATTGGAAGATTATTTATCTGCAACAAAATATTAATTCCGCTGTAAATCAAATTATGTTGTGGATTATGTGCCTCTCACTATGTATAGGTTTTGGATAGTTATTAGCTCAAAAAAAAATAAGGGTAGGATATTTTTAATTATAACTATAATAAGACTCTTTTTTACAAAATCCATAAAACCTCCATTATCACAACAAGCCCCAGGAAAATGCCAATAAATTGATTATATATCGGTCTTTCCTTGGGTATTAAAGTTCAATTTAAATAAAGCTTAGGGCTTCGATGTGAATTCTTGAAATAGCTATTGATAAAGTATTTATAGATTGAATTGGCCTTATTCTTACAGTTTTATAAAATATTCCAAACATTATTAACTGGTAAATTTTTGCGTCGCAACTAATAGGTTTGAGATTCCTTGTTTATCTACCAATTTCTCCCACCTTGGTTCTGTGGCAGATGATTCTTCTATGTACCGATAAATAGGTTCAAAGAACACATCGCCGTTTTTCAGATCCTTGGCCACATTTGAAATGGCAATCACCCGGCGAACTTCATGCCGAATGCTAATTTGCACTAAAAGGTCAATCGCGTCAGAAATCATTTGATTGGCTTCATGTGGCTTTACCCCAGCATCCGCACCCATGACAGTTGCCAGACGGCGGGCAGCTTCACGTGGGCTATCTGCATGGAAGGTGCAGGCTCCGCTATGCCCTGTCATCAATGCCCGGAACAAACTCATGGCTGCTATTCCATCCCGTACCTCGCCAATCACCAGGTAATCGGGGGACATACGCATGGCATCATCCACTCCGTCTGCCAGGTTATACGGTCGGACATCGGTGCCAACTGCTTGCGGTCGGGCTTCGACAGTCTGTACCGTGGGGCGGTCTACCCAGATTTCTTCCGGATCTTCAATCTTTACGATGCGCCAGATCGATGGCAGAAAATTACACAGGGCGCTTAACAACGTAGTTTTCCCGGTACGGGTTCCCCCTGAGATTAAAATTCTTTTACCTCCTTCCATCGCCTGTCGAAGGAGATCCATCATCTCGGAACTCATCATTCCACGTTCCAATAACCAATCTGGTTTGACCGGTTTTTGCTCATACAGGCGAATATTGATAGATGGGTTGCGACCTGGGGGAGCAATTACAGGGTGGAGGGCTTTGATGCGCCCCCCACCTGGATTATGCAGCGTTGCCGGCAGCTTTGCATTAATACTGGGGTTAGTTTCGTTCAACGTCTTGTTTTGCGGTCCGATCAGACGATCTAGCACTCGCCAGATCTCACCAGCCCCAGGATGCAGGTCAATTGATTCCCAACGCACAGAACCTTTAAGCATGATTTGCAGTAACCCGCTCGAATAAATTGTGATTTCCGAGATATCCGTACGCGCCGGCGGCAAAAGTAAATCCAGGAAACCCAATCCTAGAATGCGTCGAGTGAGTTCTTCGGCGATTGCGCCTTCCAGTTGGACACCTGGACGACAGTTGCGCTTGCGTAAAGCAGCAGAAATTTGTGCCTCAACCCGCTCCCGGATGCGTTGCCGGTCGGCATCACTCGGACCTTGCAACACGGTAGAGGGAAACTCGTGGTTGATCTGATCGATCACTTCATTGAACACCTCGGATCGGGTGGTTTCATCCAGATTATTTACATTAGTGGCTGTGTCGTACAAACCCAAAATCCCAGGCATGTCACTCCTCCAATTTTTAGAAACTTCTCTGTCTCAAAAGATGCTTAAGTGAAGCGAATCTTTGGTAATCGCAGAATACCCTTTTTTCCATCGGTACGATCTAGATTGTTATCCACCATGGGAAACAAGGTGTTAACGATAGCGCGAATGCCTTTGGAAAACTCATCTCCACGGGTCACTGGCAGAATTCCATCATCTTGCGCCTGTGAGACACCCGGATCAAAGGGAACGATTGCAGCGATAGGCGGAGCCCAACCCAGAGATTTGGAAAGTTCTTCCTGAAAGATCCGAGGGGTGAAACTGCTACGCTCGGAGGTCTGGTTCAAAATCAAGTAAATTGAATCTCTGGCAAGCCGCTTTTCACTTTTTAGGCCGGTCAGTAACAAGGTTAGGGTATGGCGAATAGCAGTTAGATCAGCTAGTGTCGGTCGGGTGACGATCAGGGCATAATTTGCGAAGATGATCGAATGCATCATCCACAAATCCTCGGTTGTTGGCACGTCCATTACAATGGCAGCGTAGCGTCCGTCTTCAGAATCTATCAACATTCCATTGATCGTGCCTTCTCCAGTACCTTTATTGGAGCTTTCCAGAATATGCATATACTCCAGGGAAGATTCAGGCGCGAGTAAAACCTCCAGATTTTCCTTGCGCTGGATCGCAGCCTGAAAGGCAGCCTTACCGGGACGGTCAAAGTATTCGGTAAGGTTCGGCACATAGCGTAGTCCTAAATGAGGCGCAGCTGAAGGCGGCAATCCCATTGAGACTAGCAAGGTCTTCACGCTGAGCCGAACTGATAATTCATACGCTAGATTTTCTGCAATGGTGGAACAGCCAGAACCACCAGCATGGGAGAGCACAGCAATCCGTTTGGTACCTGTGATATAAGCAGAAGCCCCACTGGGAGAATAACCGGATACTCCTTGTTGCATGGGGGCGGCCTGGCTAAGACTGGCACGGGCAGTCATCGCTGCCCCATAGGCAGCCTGAATAACTTCGTTCCAATTGACAGGGGCTACAAAGACTCCTCGGACGGTATCTATCTTAGCGAAAGCTCCCTGAAAATCCTTCTGCGGTAAAGGGAGAACCACAATTGCAACCCCTCGCCAGGCTGAAATTTTCTGGAGAGAACGGATCAGTGTGTCGGGATCTGGAGCAATATCCGCCTGGACAATCACCAGGTCTGGTCGTAAGTTATTCAGGTTGGTTTCAAACATGGACCACTGAGCTGCATGACCCGAGATCATGAAGCGTTGGTCTGCGAGGATCGGCTGCTGCATCTGATAGTAGACGACGTCATGGCCTGCCCCAGCTAACATCACCGTGATTTTATTGGTTTGGTAAGCGTTGTCGCTCATTTTGGCCTATTTCTTTCGATATTCATTCATCTCGTTATAAAGTTCACCCAGATTGAGGGTAATCACATCCGCCACATCCAATTCCAATCCTGAGGTCGGTTCCAAAGCCAGATGGATGATGCCGTATTGGTCGAGGGCAGCCAGCAAGGTCGCCGGATCAACCTTGAATCCTGGCGTCACTTCTACCAGCCCGGTGGGAACATCTAGAACGATGACACTGCCCTCCTGGGCGGACACGCTGGTGCGTGCCGAAGAAAACAGCTCTTCTTCACTGGCACCCGCTGGAATCTCTTCATAACGGAAAGATTGCGGAACCATCAAAACACGC
>Ga0172368_10001775_pt1 | contig 28696 bp, 22 predicted proteins | sample Lak11m_FD_114540 | JGI IMG/M metagenome (GOLD analysis project Ga0172368, IMG submission 114540) | Freshwater microbial communities from Kabuno Bay, South-Kivu, Congo - kab_022012_11m | ecosystem: Environmental > Aquatic > Freshwater > Lake | place: Democratic Republic of the Congo: South-Kivu...
CCGCAAAAACAAACTGGTTGAGTTTTATCCAACTTCCTTTTATGGGAGGATGTGAAATCGAGATAACGTAATCCGCGCCGGCTTAAAGCATCAGCCTGTTTATTCTTCCGACGCGGGACCCAGACCCAGGTCAGGGCAGTGAGGCGGCGCATTATCTTTTGCGCGCGGCGATTTAATTTTCGGGTCAAATGCGATCTCACAGAGGCGCTTCCGGTCATCTGGTCGATTACGCATTTTGCATCCCCGCGGATTTCAATTGTTTCATTACGAATCCGCAAATCAGCCAGCGCTTCCAACCCTTCGATGAGGGCAAAATATTCCGCTACATTCGAGCCCGTCATCCCCATTCGGATAAAGATGCCAAAACCATGGGCGATTTCAATGTAGTTATGCTGGATAAGCCAGCCATAACCAAGCAATCCCATTTTGCCTGACTGCTGATCCAATGTTTGCAACATGCCGTCAAATTGGAGAATATACATCGCACATCAACAATGAAAAGCGGCGGCAACATTTTGTTGCCGCCAAGGAGGAGAAAAAATGAACAGGTCCAGCCAACGCTTTGAAAACAAGGGGCACACTGGCATCGGAGCATTTCATTGCACGTATATTATTCCCAAAAACACAAAATATAGTTAAGACGAGGTTAGCAGATTGTTAATTTTTGGGAGGATTTATTTCATTCGAAATTATAGACTGATGTTACGCACCGTCCCGAAGGTTTGGGCAGAAAGCAAGCCTAAATTACGGGAACCTTCGGGACGTTCTGCGTAAGGTGAGTTATAGATTCTTCGCTCCATTCAGAAAGACAAGCGAAAGTCCTATTAATGTATTTTTTACCAAACCAGAACAATCCATTAACCCATCTTCATCCTGTTTCGCCTAAACTATTGTCAGAATAAAAAAATCGACAGGAGAAGCTATGGACACCAGAAAGTTTTTCAGTTTGTTGTTGACCGTATTATTTATCAGCGCCGTCCTGCTTTCGGCTTGCGCGCCCGCTGCACAGGATAAGGCTACCTCTGGCGAAATCACCGTCTACACCGCGCTCGAAGACGACCAGATTGCCGTGTATTTACCCTTGTTCGAGGAAAAGTACCCGGACATCAAGGTCAATATTGTCCGCGATTCAACGGGCATCGTCACCGCTAAATTGCTGGCCGAGAAGGATAACCCGCAGGCGGATGTGGTCTGGGGTTTGGCGGCTTCCAGCCTGTTGGTGGCTGACCAACAGGGCATGCTCGAACCGTACGCCCCCGCCGGGCTGGAGAAAATCCGCCCCAACTTCCGCGACGCCAACAATCCCCCTCACTGGGTTGGAATTGACGCCTGGTTCTCGGCATTCTGTGTAAACACGGTGGAGTTAGAAGCCAATGGCCTGCCCATGCCCAAATCGTGGGACGACCTGCTCAACCCAGCCTACAAGGGTCATATCGTGATGTCCAACCCGAACTCATCCGGCACCGGCTACCTGTCTGTTTCCGCCATCCTGCAATTAAAGGGCGAAGAGGAAGGCTGGAAGTACCTGGACGGCCTGCACGAAAACATCTCCACCTACACCCATTCCGGTTCCAAGCCGTGCAAGATGGCCGGCGCAGGTGAGGCTGTAATTGGTATTTCCTTCGACTACCGCGCCATCAAGCAAAAAGGTGAGGGACAGCCAGTGGAAGCCGTCTTCCCAACAGAAGGCTCCGGCTGGGATATCGAAGCCAACGCGCTGGTCAAGAAGTCGGGGATTAATCCCGCGGCCCGCACCTTCCTGGATTGGGCGATCAGCGACGAGATCATGGTCAAATATGCCGGCAGTTATCCTGTAACCGCTGCAGAAACCAGTGTTGCCATCCCCGAAGGCTATCCGTCTGACCCGGTGGCGCAATTGATCGAAAACGACTTTAGCTGGGCTGCCGCCAACCGCGAGAGCATTTTGGAAGAGTGGCTGGCACGCTACGACTCCAAGTCTGAGCCCAAATAATAACGCACACTTCCCAGGGATGGGAGAGCCGATGGCTCTCCCATCCCATGTTTGTTCGGCTCTTCCATTTTTGGCAGGGAAAACTTTTTACCACAAAGACACGAACACACGCAGGGGGGATACAGTGGGTTTTCCCTCTGTGTTTGGAAAAAGGATTCCCGCCAGGGAAGGCGGAATCTTTTTCCTTTTTACGGAAACCTTATGACAAAAACCTACCTGCAAATCCAATCTGTCAGCAAAAGTTTCGACCGCGCGCTTGCACTTAATGATGTTTCCCTCGACATTCAGGAGGGGGAATTTGTCTTTTTGCTGGGCCCCAGCGGGTGCGGCAAGACCACGCTGCTGCGGATCATCGCCGGGCTGGAGGAACCGACAGCGGGGCGCGTCATCCAGGCCGGACAGGATGTCACCCAACTGCCGCCCTCGAAGCGAAATTTTGGGATTGTCTTTCAGTCTTATGCATTGTTTCCCAACCTTACTGTTTTCCAGAATATTGCTTATGGGCTGGAGAATCGCAAAAAATCAAAGGATGCGATCGAGGCGCGTGTGAATGAATTGCTGGCGCTGGTGGGATTGGCAGGTTATGAGGAACGCTACCCCGCCCAATTGAGCGGGGGACAGCAACAGCGTGTGGCGCTGGCGCGGGCGCTTGCCATTTCCCCCGGCTTGCTCCTGCTCGATGAGCCGCTTTCCGCCCTGGATGCACGGGTGCGTTCCAACCTGCGTATCGAGATTGCCCGTTTGCAGAAACGGTTGGGAATTACGACGGTCATGGTCAGTCACGACCAGGAGGAAGCCCTGACGATGGCAGACCGCGTTGTGGTGATGGAACAGGGCCGCGTGGTGCAAGTTGGGGCGCCGGAGGAAATCTATCACCAGCCTGCAACGCCGTTTGTGGCGGATTTTGTCGGGCTGATGAATTTCATTCCGGGGGTGGTGTTTGACGGGGAAGTGAAACATGTACAGGTGGGGGAAGATATGTTTCATCTCGAAGAGGAAATTACCGAGGCAGTGGGCCAGCCGGTGACGCTGGGAATCCGCCCCGAAAAAGTCAGGGTGGTGCAAAATGGAGAGGACGCCAACGTGCTGCGGACGCGGGTGCATGAAGTGGAATTCATGGGTCCCTTCTACCGCCTGCACCTGCAGGTTGGAAAAGACGGCAAAATCATTGCCTACATGCCGCCGGAAAACGCACGCGGCGAGACCATTTGTGAAGGGATGGAAGCGCTGGTGCATTTGCCGCCGAAACATTTGCGGGTGTACCCTTCCACGCCGGTCAACTAGCCATGCAGACATCCATCGCGCGCGACACAAACCTTCCGGAAACGAAACCTTTGCGCTTTTCGCTTACAGAGGAACATATCAAGCGGCTCTTGATCGTGCTGGTGGTTCTCTGGCTTTTATTGGGAATTGTCTTTCCCTTGTTCCCGCTCGTCCAGCGCAGTTTATCGGATAAAAACGGCAACCTGGTGGGGCTGGTAAATTATCAGCGATATTTCAACACGCCCGCCCTTTCGGTTTCCATGTCAAACAGCCTGACCGTTTCCGTTGTCACAACGACAATCGCGGTGACACTGGCATTTGGGTATGCTTACGCGTTGACCCGCACCCAAATGCCCGGCAAACGCCTTTTTCTGATGGCGGCGATGTTGCCGCTTTATGTGCCGCCTTTGGCGCATGGGATAGGCCTGGTGTACTTGTTTGGAAAAAAGGGGTTGATCACCACCGGCTTTGGCGGCTGGTTTGCCGAAACGCTCGGATGGGGGGGCTGGGATATCAACCTGTACGGCTTCAACGGCATCCTGCTCGGTGAGTTTTTGTACGTTTTTCCACAGGCTGTGATGATTTTGATGGTTGCCGCCAGTCTCGCAGATGCGCGCCTGTACGAAGCAAGCGAGTCTTTGCAGGCATCGCCCTGGCGGACATTTCTGACCGTAACCCTGCCCAGCCTGAAATTCGGGCTGGTGAGCGCGATTTTCGTAACATTCACCCTCGTCTTGACGGATTTTGGCATCCCCAAAGTGGTGGGTGGAAATTACAACGTGCTGGCAACCGATATTTACAAACAGGTCATCGGCCAGCAAAATTTCGAAATGGGCGCCACCATCAGTATTTTATTGTTGATTCCAACGGTTATCGCCTTTATCGTTGACCGCATCGTGCAAAGACAACAGTCGGCGGCGCTATCCGCGCGCGCGGTTCCATTCCAGCCAAAGCCCAGTTACTGGCTGGACCGTGCGGCGTTTGCATATTGCCTGCTGATAATCCTGGCAATCTTTATGGTCATTGCGACAGTCTTTCTGGCATCCCTGGTTGAATTATGGCCCTACAAACTTAATCTGACACTCAAACATTTCGACTTTTCCACCGTTGGCGGCGGGGGATATGGGGCGTTTTGGAACAGCGTGCGCATGTCATTTTATACCGCGCTGGCAGGGACGGCAATCACGTTTTTCAGCGGCTACCTGATCGAGAAGATGAAGCCCTTCAAATCCCTGCGGGCGGCTGCCTACTTCTTTTCGATGATTCCTGTGGCGCTGCCCGGCATGGTCATCGGACTGGCTTACATTTTCTTTTTCAACCCGTTGCAATGGAAAATCGGCGGACTTGCCATTCCAAATCCATTTTCATTTCTATACAGCACAATGGCAATTCTGGTGCTGGCAAATATCGTCCACTTTTACACAGTCAGTTTTATGACCGCCACCACCGCCCTAAAACAACTCGACCATGAATTTGAATCCGTTTCGGAATCGCTGGGCGTTCCGTTTTACCGCACCTTCCTAAATGTGACCGTTCCGCTCAGCCTGCCCGCCCTGCTCGAAATAGCAATGTACTTTTTCGTCAATGCCATGGTGACGGTTTCAGCCGTGGTCTTTTTGTACTCCCCGCGGCTAAAACTGGCGGCTGTTGCCATCGTCAACATGGACGACGCCGGGGACACAGCCTCTGCAGCCGCAATGTCGGCCCTGGTGATTTTGACCAGCGTGGGCGTACGCATACTCTACGACCTGGCAACGCGCGGTATTGCCCGCCACGCGCAAGCCTGGAAATTCCGATCAAACAAGTGAACCATAAACCCGCTTACAAGGACTCAACCTCATGTTTCTAGGATTGGATGTGATCCCAAGTCAACTGTCCTCATGGAGGGATAAGGCGCTATTCACTCCCGGGCCATTGACCACGAGCAAAACCGTCAAACAGGCCATGCTTCGCGACCTCGGCTCGCGCGACGCTGAATTCATCAACATCATAAAGGATGTGCGGCAAAGACTGGTTTCCCTCGGCAACAGCCCGGATGAATACACCGCCATCCTGATGCAGGGCAGCGGAACGTTTGGCATCGAAGCGACATTCTCCTCCGTGATCCCGCCGGACGGGAAATTATTGATCCTGATTAACGGCGCGTACGGCCAGAGGATGCTCAAGATCGCGAATATTCACCGCATCCAATCGACCCAATTGATTTTCCCCGAGAACATCGCGCCAGATGCGTCGGCGCTTGAAGCCGCGTTAGACCACGACCCTTCGATCACCCACATTGCAGTCGTCCATTGCGAAACCACCACCGGGATGATCAATCCAATGAATGCCTATGGGGAAATCGTCAAAAAGCACAACCGCATATACATTGTGGATGCGATGAGCAGTTTTGGCGCATATCCCATCGACTTGAAGGCCTGCGGAATTGATTACCTGGTTTCATCCTCCAACAAGTGCATCGAGGGCGTTCCCGGCTTTTCATTTGTCATCGCCAAAAAGGAAGCGCTGGAATCCACACGCGGTTTTGCGCGCACATTGAGTCTCGATTTACTGGCGCAATGGGATGGGCTGGAACGCGACGGACAATTCCGCTTCACGCCTCCCATCCATGCCATTCTGGCGTTCCGTCAAGCCCTGCTCGAATTGGAAAATGAAGGCGGGGTCGCCGCCCGCGGCGCGCGCTATCGCCAGAATTACGATATTACGCTCTCAGCCATGCAAAAAATGGGTTTCAAGACCTACCTCAAACCCGAAGACCAGGGCTACATCATCACGTCGTTTCATTATCCTGATCACCCCCATTTTGATTTTCAAAACTTTTACGCGCGCCTGAGCCAAAAGGGACACGTGATCTATCCCGGCAAACTCAGCCATGCGGATTGCTTTCGCATCGGGCATATCGGCCGGCTTGGAATCTCGGATGTTCGGGCGCTCATGTCTGCAATTGCAGAGACATTGAATGAGATGAATGTCGCACTGACATCATCATAAAGAGGAAACATGGACTTCATCTACCAGCGTTACTATCGAGGCCCCTTGAAGGCGGTCATTCTCGACTGGGCAGGGACGGCTGTTGATTATGGCTCCTTTGCCCCGGCGGCTGTGTTTATCCGCCTGTTCCAGAGTCGGGGAGTAAAAATCACCGCCGCTGATGCCCGCTCAGGAATGGGCCTGATGAAAAAAGACCACCTGCGGACCATACTTGCGCTCCCCGCCGTTGCCGAAGCCTGGCAAATTGAACATGACGCATCGGCATCCGATGCCGATATTGACAACTTATTCGGCGATTTCGTGCCCATGCAAATTTCCGTGCTGAAGGAATACGCCCAACCCATTCCGGGATTATTGGATGTGGTCAGGGAGTTGCGCGGCCGGGGAATAAGGATCGGCTCGACGACCGGGTACATTCGCGCAATGATGGACGTCCTCGCGCCAAAAGCCATGGAAAATGGCTACGAACCGGATTGCATTGTTTGCCCGGACGAAGTACCTTCCGGACGTCCCCACCCATGGATGTGCTACCAAAATGCGATACAACTCGGAGTCCATCCCATGCAGGCAATGCTGAAGGTGGGAGATACACTACCCGACATCGAGGAGGGGTTGAATGCAGGAATGTGGACTGTGGGATTATCGCTCACAGGCAATTTGCTTGGGTTGAATGAAGCGGAAGCCAGTGCAATATCCCCGGAAGAACGCTATCATGTGCGGAAAAAGATCGAAACCCAGTTTTACATGGCGGGCGCACATTACGTAATTGACGGTATTTGGGATCTGCCAGGCGTACTAAACGAGATAGAGTCTCGTCTTGCACGCGGGGAGCGCCCATAATGAAAGCGGCTGACATCATAATAATCGGCGGCGGAGTGCTCGGGGGGGCCGTCGCTTTTTATTTGGCGAAGCAGGATGCAGGCCGCGTGGTCGTGCTGGAACGTCATGCAATCGCGGAGGGAAATTCCGGCCTCGCGGCGGGTTTGTTGACGCGCGGCCGCTTCAAATCCCACCTGATCCCGATGGTCGTTGAGACCTACAGAGCGATCGAAGAGATCGAAGAAATAACCGGCGAATCGTCGGGAATGCAACAGACCGGATGCCTGTATGCTGCAGTGTCCCCGTCGAATCAAAAGGAAATTCGCGCGCTGGTTTCCACATCTTCACAGGCCGGGCTTAAGGTGGAATGGTTCGACAACACCGACGCCGCCCACCTGGTTCCCTGGCTTAAACTACCGCGCGACAGCAGCGTTATTTTCATGCCCGACGATGGCTACATCGATGGATACACACTGGCGGGAGGATACATAAAATCCGCGCGCGCATTCGGCGCGGAGATTCTCGAACAGACCCCCGTCCTATCCATTCGACGGGAAGGAAATCGAATCACCGGGGTGAGAACCACAAGCGGGGGTATATCCGCTTCACTTGTGATCGACGCGGCGGGCGTTTGGGCCGGCATGTTGGCGCATGAAATCGGCATCGGCTTGCCAATGGCCCCTGTCCGCAGTCATTACTGGATTACAGCGAGTCACCCTGCATTTTCGCCCAACCAGCCCATTGTCATCCTGCCCGATGCGCGCGCCTATGCCCGCCCTGAATCGAACCGTTTGCTGTTTGGGTTTCGTGAAAAACGATCAGTCAGCATTGACCCGCGCGAATTACCGGAAAAGATCAACGGCTACGTGTTCAACCAGGATCCGAAGGGCTGGGAATCCCTGATCGAAGGAACTCCTGATTTTGGCAAGTTCCTCCCGCTTGTCGAGGAGATCAAAATTTCCAATTACATCAAGGGGCTTTCGAACTATACGCCCGATGGAAATTTTGTTTTGGGGGAATTTCCATCGCTGGATGGATTCCTCGCAGCAACAGGATGCGCCGGGGCCGGGCTCGCGATGTCTGGCGGGATCGGGCGCTTCATTTCGGACCTGGTGGCGGGCCGCGCTCCATTTGTGGATTCCACACATCATCGGATTGACCGCTTCGGGGAAATTGCCCCCCTTGATCCAGGGTTCATGCAACGATGCGCTGATGCAAGATCGGCAAAGATCACGGGCTAAGGATCATTTGAACCGCCTATTCGAAAGACGCCATGTGTTGAACAAGCGTCTGCCGTGCAGATTGCCCTATCTCCGATAAAATGTTTTCACGATTCGCGCCGGACAGGACTTTGCCAAAGGTGACACGCGGGGATAGGCCAAACAATTCCCTTCCACTGAGTATCTGTCGAATTATTTGATGAATGAATGCCAGCCGCTGACGGTCGGGGCGAGTCCTGCGAAACCAGGTGATCGGGTGGCGCATGGATGCCCGGGCGATGACTCCGCTTACCATCGTGACCAGCACCCGGGTCCGCGGAACGCGTTGCAGGAAAATTTCCAGGCTGCGCGACCACCTGTCAAATTCCGCATCCGGGTCCGGCATGAAGGCAGGGTCGGGTTCGATCCCGCCGCGCGGAAAGATCAAAAGCGCGCCGTCATTCTTCAGGTGCTGGATCGCGTTCCGAACGGTTTGCATCCGTCCAAATGTGTTTATAACAGGCGGCGAGAAAATGGCATGTTGACTTACGTGCGGCAGGTAACGATAAGGAGGGATCTCGCCAATAATGATCTTGTAGTCGGGACGATTTACATACGCCGAGATGACCATCCCATCATAGGAAGCGGGATGATTGGCAACGATCAATAATGGGCCGTCCTGTGGGATGATTTGATCGCCGCGCGCTTCATACCCCGCGACAAAATGAGGCAACAGCCAGCGCGCGCCTGCCGCGGAGCCATGCTGCCCGATCACGCGGTCAAACTCCGCCAGCATCTCCGAAAATCGCCGCACAGCCCTGCCAAAGATCAAACGGATCATTGCCTTCGCGGCTTCTGTTTGCGGCAGCGCCATGGCTTTTATGATTTCGAAGAAAAGCGCTTCGTTTAATTTTCGAAGGTTGGAATGAATATCTGTCAAAACGGGAAAAGTATAATTCGCTTTGTTGAACGGCTTATTAACGTTCTGTTATGATTCTAATTTTGCAGTCTGCAAACGCCGGCACCTCTTTAATTCACTCCCCTTACGCAGGGTATCCCACAGGTTGGAGTAAATCAATCAGGTCCTGTCACAAAACCAGGGAAGTGTGCAGACGTCAAAAAACGGCCGGGATTTTCCACTATCCCATTCAAAAATTCAAACCTTCAACCGATACCCCACACCCGGTTCAGTATGGATATATGTCGGACGGGAAGGGTCGGGTTCCAGCTTCCCTCGTAAATTGCTGACATTGACCCGCAGGATGTGCATATCGTCGTAGCCATCCCCCCACACTTGACGAAGCAGTTGACGATGAGTGATTACTTTACCCGCATGTGTGACCAGTATCTTCAACAGGTCATATTCTGTGGGTGTTAATTGAATTTCTTCATCATGTACCATCACAAGGCGGCGGGAAAAATCCACGGTCAAGCCGCCGGATTGAAAGACTGGCTCATCCATATTGGATACTTGCTTACGCAATGCAACACGCATACGCGCCAGTAATTCCCCGGTTCCAAACGGCTTAGTGAGGTAATCATCGGCTCCCGCATCAAGAGCGGCGATCTTGTCCTGTTCGGCTTCGCGGACGGAGAGGATGATAATGGGCGTCTGACTCCACTCGCGCAGGCGGCGCGTCACTTCGATGCCGTCAATGTCGGGCAAGCCGAGGTCGAGGATGATGATATCGGGGCGGTGGCTCAACACTGCTTGCAGCGCTTCTTCCCCCGAAGCGGATTCGTAGACGGTGAGTCCCTGCGCTCCCAGGGCGGCGCGTAAATAGCGCCGAATGGGCGCTTCGTCATCCACAACCAGGACACGCTGATTGCCGAGTGTCATACATCCAATGGTAATTCAACTTCGAGAATCGTGCCGCCGCCTGCGCGGTTCAATGCGTGGATTTGTCCGCCGTGCGCTTCGATGATGCCCTTGCTGATGGAGAGTCCCAGCCCTGTGCCGCTGACACTCTCAGGGCGCTGGACTCGGTAGAACTTGTCGAAGACTCGCGAAAGGTCATCGGACGGGATGCCCACCCCACGGTCCAGGATTTGGAGGCGGGCTTTTGATCCATCCAAAAAAGCGGATACTTCGATCAACGAATCCTCCGGCGAATACTTGATGGCATTCTCCAAAAGATTGACCATGACCTGCGCCATCAATGTGAAATCCATCGGCAGGAGCGCGAAACTGGCGGGGATGTTCACCTTGATCTGATTCTTATTGGCGCGCGTGCCGAGTTGTTCGAGGGCGGTGCCGATCAGATCTTGAATATCGCAAGGTTCAAGGTGAAGTTTGATCGCGCCGCTTTCGATGCGGGTCATGTTGAGCAGGTTTCCGACGAGGCGGTTGAGTCGGTCTGCTTCGCCGCGCGCATTTTCGATGAGCGCGCTTCGAGCGGATTCATCCAGCCCCATGTAATTTTCATCCAACGCAGAGAGCGCGCCCGTGATGGCGACCAGCGGCGTGCGCAGGTCGTGCGAGATGGAGTTGAGCAGGGCATTCTGCAATTTCTCGGCGGATTGCAGCAGGGCGATCTGGCGATTCTGTTCTTCGAGTTGGGCACGCTCGATGGCTTGCGCACCCTGGTTGGCGAAGGCTTCCATCAAACGCCGCTGGGCAGAGGTGAGGTCACGGTTGGCGGTTTCGGGTTTGCCCACGCCGAGAACACCCGCGACTCCGCTCGATGTTTTGAGCGGCAAATAGCGCAGTTGCGCGGCGGGCAGGGTATTTGTGTTGCGTCCCGCAGGTTCGGCGTGACGATAGACCCAATCAGCAACGGCGAGTTCTTCCGCATCGAGATCCAGATTTTCGCTGATGGTCTTGGTGACAAGATGGTCGGATTCGGGGAGGAGCACGGCGATGGTGCGCCCGAACGTTTGCTCGAGATGTTTTTGAAGGGCGCGCAGGATGGCTTCGATCTCGACGGAAGCGGCGAGATCGCGGCTGAGATCGTACAGTTCCGCCGTCTCCGCCTCACGCTGGCGCGCCGCCCCAGCCTGTTCGCTCGCCCGAGCCGTCAACTGGCTGATGACGAGTCCCACCAAAAACAACCCGATGAAGGTGATGATGTATTGCGTATCTGAAACCGCGAATGTGAAATACGGCGTGACGAATAAAAAGTCGAAGGCGAGCACGCCCAATATCGAGGCAAGGATGGCGGGTCCGCGCCCGAGGTAGATGGCGGCAATGACGACCGCCAGCAGGTAGACCATCACAAGGTTGGTGGCTTCGATATCGCCGCCAATTAGATACCCTATGACTGTGGCGCCAAAAACAAGGAACACACTCCAAAGATAGCGGGTGAGCGGACTGTGCAACTTCAATGGATGTTCATCGGATGGGAAGGAGGGCTTGTCTGCGCTGGTGACGATATATACATCGATGTCCCCGCTTTTGTGAATTAACTTATCCACCAGTGAGCCGCGCAAAAGTTCCTGCCAGCGGGGTCGCAGGGGTTTGCCCGCCACGATCTTGGTGATGTTGTTCTTATGGGCAAACTCAATGATGGTCTGTGAAACCGACTCCATGGAATCGCTGGATGATAACGTGTACGAGCGCGCGCCCAGGTCTTCTGCCAATTGCAGGATGTTCGCCACACGGTCGCGCTTCTCTGGCGACATCGAAGCGAACTGTGGCGTTTCCACATACAGCGCCATCCACTCGGCGTTGAGTTCATCTGCCAATCTTCTTGTCGTGCGGACGAGTCTCTCGCTCAACGGGCTGGGGCTGATGCAGACTAACAGCCGTTCTCCCGCCGCCCAAATTCCCTGAATGGCGCGGGTTTGCATGTAGGCTCGCATTTGGTCATCCACGCGCTCGGCGGCACGGCGCAAAGACATCTCGCGCAAAGCGGTTAGATTCCCTTTGCGGAAAAATTTCTGTATCGCCCGCGCCGCCTGATCGGGAACGTACACTTTCCCTTCCTGCAAACGTACAAGCAATTCATCGGGCGGCAGGTCGATCACTTCGATCTCGGCGGCTTCATCGATCACGCCATCGGGGATGGTCTCGCGGACAGTGACTCCCGTCACTTGTGCCACGATGTCGTTCAGGCTTTCAAGGTGTTGGATGTTCAACGTGGTGTACACGTCAATGCCCGCAGCGAGAATCTCCTGCGCATCCTGATAACGTTTGGCATGGCGCGAACCGGGCGCATTGGTGTGCGCGAATTCATCCACCAAGACCAACTGCGGTTTGCGCTGAATGACCGCATCCACATCCATTTCGGGTAGGCTTACGTTGTGATATTCAACCTGCTTGCGAGGCAGAACTTCCAACCCCTCCACTAATTCTTCGGTCTCGGCGCGTTTGTGCGTTTCGATGTAGCCCACAACCACATCCACACCCTGCGCCTTGCGTTGATGCGCGGCTTCGAGCATGGCGTAGGTCTTGCCCACGCCCGCCACATAGCCGAGAAAAATTTTCAGCCGTCCGCGCTTGGTTTCTTCGGCTTGGATATTTTTCAAAAGTTCATCAGGGTCGGGGCGTTTGTCCATCAAAATTATTGTATCCCATCCAATGCGAGATTCAACAACAGGACATTGACTCGCGGCTCGCCGAAGATCCCAAATTGACGCCCTTCGGTGTACTTCTCGATCAAGGATGTAACGTCCGCTTCACTCCACCCGCGAGCGGATGCCACCCTTCGAGCCTGATACAACGCCGCGGCGACGCTGATGTGCGGGTCGAGTCCGCTGGCAGAGGCGGTGACCAAGTCCACAGGAATCGGAAGCGGATTATTCGGGTCAGCCGCGTGGAGCGCGTCCATCCGCGCTTGGACAACTTCTTCCAGCGATGGATTCATCGCTCCGTAATTTGATCCCGACGAAGCGGCGGCATTGTAGCCTGCGGCGGAGGGACGACCCCAGAAATATTTCGGGGCATCGAATTGCTGACCGATCAGCTCCGAGCCGTAGGCTTTGCCGTCAATGACGATGAGACTCCCATTGGCTTGATGCGGGAAGAGGACTTGGGCAAGTCCCGTCACGGTGAACGGATAAATCACGCCCGTGATGATGGTGAGCAATGCCAGCAACGTGATGGCTGGGCGAAGTTGCACTTTCATGAAAAGACTCCAGAGATGATGAGCAATGTCCACGCGATGGTGAACATGAAAACCCACGGGCGCATGGAAAGAGGGATATTTAAAGTATTTGGCGCGACGCTGGCAGTGATGAGTCCTGCTGTGGTAAGAACGCCAGCGAGTTTGGAAAGGGAAAGTTTTGTTTTCATTTTGTACTCCTGTTAGAGAGCAGATGAGTAGAGAATAGGAAGAAGTCAATTTCGCCTTCAACTATTCCCTAATTTCTAATTTCTTCAAACTAAATGCAACGCCACCAACAACATATCGATGACCTTGATTCCGACGAATGGAACGAGCAAGCCGCCGAGACCATAAATCAAAAGGTTGTCTCTCAGCAACTGCGCCGCGCCAACCGCGCGATAAGGTACGCCGCGCAGGGCAAGCGGAATCAGCGCAATGATGATGAGCGCGTTGAAAATCACCGCCGACATGATGGCGCTTTCGGGCGTGGCAAGGCGCATGATGTTGAGCGCGTTCAATTGCGGATATGTGCTGGCGAACGCGGCGGGGATAATCGCAAAGTATTTGCTAACATCATTGGCGAGGCTGAAAGTGGTCAACGCGCCGCGCGTCATCAGCAGTTGTTTTCCGATTTCCACGATTTCAATTAACTTGGTCGGGTTGCTGTCCAAGTCCACCATGTTGGCGGCTTCGCGCGCGGGTTGTGTGCCTGTGTTCATCGCCACGGCAACGTCGGCTTGAGCAAGGGCAGGCGCGTCGTTTGTGCCGTCGCCTGTCATCGCGACCAGGCGTCCGCCTGTTTGATATTCGCGGATAAGTTTGAGTTTGGCTTCAGGCGTGGCTTGCGCCAGAAAATCATCCACGCCTGCTTCGGCGGCGATGGCGGCGGCGGTCAGCGGATTGTCACCCGTAATCATCACGGTCTTGATGCCCATCTTGCGCAGTTGCGCGAAACGCTCCTTCATGCCGCCTTTGACAATGTCCTTCAAGTGGATGACTCCCAACGCTTTGTTATTGCGAGTCACAACTAACGGCGTGCCGCCTGCTCGGGCAATGGAATCCACTGTCGGCTTGAGGTCTGAGGCGATGCCGTTTCCATTGGATTGGACTAACTGAATCATCGTATCCGGCGCGCCTTTGCGGATCTCAGTTCCATTGAAGTTCACGCCGCTCATGCGAGTCTGCGCCGTGAATGGAATGAAATGCATTCCGCTGGGGGCTTTTTCACTGGCACCCATGGTTTGCCCGCGCAGGTTAAATTTCTCTTTAGCAAGCACCACGATAGAACGACCTTCGGGAGTTTCATCGGCAAGCGAAGCGAGTTGCGCGGCTTCAGCCAGTTCGCGCGGAGCAACTCCACTGACAGGGATAAACTCCACCGCCTGACGATTGCCGAGCGTGATGGTTCCCGTTTTGTCGAGCAGCAGTACATCCACATCGCCCGCCGCTTCCACAGCACGACCCGACATGGCGATGACATTGCGCTGGATCATACGATCCATGCCGGCGATGCCGATGGCGGAAAGCAGTCCGCCGATGGTGGTGGGAATGAGACAAACGAGCAGTGCGATCAGCACGGTGATGGTGATGGGCGTGCCCTGTCCGCTCGCATTCACGCTGTAAATCGAATACGGCAGCAGCGTGGCAACCACTACAAGAAAGATGATGGTGAAACCTGCCAATAAAATATTGAGCGCAATTTCATTCGGAGTCTTCTGGCGCTTCGCACCTTCGACCATGCTGATCATGCGGTCGAGAAATCCCTGCCCAGGGTCGGCGCTGACGCGGATGATGAGCCAGTCTGAAAGGAGGCGCGTGCCGCCCGTGACCGCGGAACGGTCACCGCCCGCCTCACGAACGACAGGGGCTGATTCGCCTGTCACAGCGCTTTCATCCACCGAAGCGATTCCAACGACAATTTCCCCATCGGCGGGGAGAATATCGCCTGCTTCGACGAGATATAAATCATCTTTGCGGAGGGATGTTGACGAAACTATTTCGGTTTCAACGTTTTCACGTTCAAACGTTTTAACGTTTGAACTGACCTTCTTCGCGGGCGTATCCTGCTTTGCCTTCCTCAGCGACTCCGCTTGCGCCTTGCCGCGCCCTTCGGCAACTGCTTCTGAGAAGTTGGCGAATAAGACAGTGAACCACAGCCAGAGCGCGATCGCGCCAATGAAGCCAGCAGGCGCTTCGCCTTGCCCGATCAGGGATTGAATCCACAACAGGGTGGTGAGTACGCTGCCCACTTCCACAACGAACATGACGGGGTTGCGCGCCATCCAGCGCGGGTTGAGTTTGATGAAGGATTCCAGCACAGCGCGTTGATACATTTCGCGGCGGGCTTGGGTTTTGTTTTTAGTAGTCATAGTAATTCCGTTTTCTAAACACAAAGGACACGAAGGTCACGAAGGAAAACCTTTGTAATGCCTTTCCCCTTGGTGTACTTTGTGTCCTTCGTGTTTAAATTATCCGAAGATCATCAAATGCTCGACAATGGGTCCGAGCGCCAATGCAGGCAGGAAACTCAACGCGCCGACGATGACGATGACACCGATGACCCAGGCAATGAAAAGCGGGGTGTGCGTGGGCAAGGTCCCAGCGCTGGCAGGGACTTTCTTCTTGTTCGCCAGCGAGCCTGCAATTGCCAGAACGGGAATCGCCAGCCAGTAACGCGCAACGAACATGGCAACGCCGAGCGCGATGTTATAGAAAGGCGTGTTCGCGCCCAGCCCCGCAAACGCCGAGCCATTGTTATTTCCAGCAGATGAGAAGGCGTACAATACTTCGCTGAGCCCATGCGCAGACGGGTTGAAGATTGTCGCCCGCCCTGCTTCGGTCATCAACGCCACCGCCGTTCCAATCAATACCACCATGACAGGGATGAGGATGACGATGGACGCCATTTTCATTTCGTAGGCTTCGATTTTCTTGCCGAGATATTCGGGCGTGCGTCCCACCATCAAGCCAGAGACGAAGACCGCGATGATGACAAACGCCAACATGCCGTACAAGCCCGACCCCGCGCCGCCGTAGATGATTTCGCCGAGTTGCATAAGCCACATGGGAGCAAGTCCGCCCAGCGGCATAAATGAATCGTGCATGGAGTTGACCGAACCATTCGACGCGGCAGTTGTCGCCGTTGCCCACAGCGCGGAGTTGGCAATCCCAAAGCGGGTTTCCTTGCCTTCCATGTTGCCGCCAGGGTTCGTCGCAGACTGTGTCTGGTCAATGCCAAGTTTTGCAAACAGCGGATTGCCGCCCTGCTCCGACCAAACCGCCAAACCAAGCAATGCCACAAAAATAATCGTCATTACCGCCAGCAATGCCCAACCCTGGCGCGTATCGCCCACCATCTTTCCGTAGGTGTAACAAAGCGCGGCAGGAATCAGAAGGATGGATAACATCTCCAAAAAGTTCGAGAACGGCGTCGGGTTTTCCAGCGGGTGCGCCGAGTTAACGTTGAAGAATCCGCCGCCGTTTGTCCCAAGTTGCTTGATGGCGATTTGCGAAGCGGCGGGTCCCACCGCGATGAGTTGCGCTTCGCCAGATTGAAGCGAAGTTGCAGACTTGTACTCACTAAAGGTCTGCACCACGCCCTGCGAAACCAGCGCCAATGCCAAAATAAGCGCCAGCGGGAGCAAAATGTAGAGAGTCGAGCGGGTCATGTCCACCCAAAAATTACCCACCCCCCTCTGTCCCCCCATTTTGGAATTCTCAAAATGGGGGGATGAAAGGGGGGTGCTGACGATTCCACGAATCAGAGCCACCAAAACAGCCATCCCCGTCGCCGCAGAGAGGAAGTTCTGCACGGTCATGCCAAGCATTTGCGTGAGATAACTCATGGTCGTCTCGCCGCCGTAGCCCTGCCAGTTGGTGTTCGTGGCAAAACTGACTGCCGTATTCCACGCGGAATCGGGCGAGACCGCGCCAAGTCCCTGCGGGTTGAGGGGGAGAAATCCCTGCAACCTTTGCAGGGCATACACCACGATCAAGCCGAGGACATTGAAGACCAACATGGCGACGGCGTAGGTTTTCCACGTCATTTCGGTTTGCGGGTCAATGCCTGAGAGGCGGTACAGGAATCGTTCAACGGGAGACAGGCGTTCGTCCTGGTACACCGCCGCCATGTACGAGCCAAGCGGCTTTACCAATAAGAACAATATTCCAAAGAAAATCAAGAGTTGGAGAGAATTGTAAATATTCATCCGAACCACTCAGGTTTTACCAAAGCCAATATGAGATACAGCAACAACCCCAGGGCAACGACGCCTGCGGTCAGGTATAAGGGATTCATGACTTGTCCTCCCGCAACGCTTCGAGGACTTTAATCAACCCAAGCGAAAGCAAAAGGAACAGGACGGTGAATCCCGAAAAGAAAAGATCATTCATGGGGAACCTCCATGAATCAGTATATTTAGTTACAGGTCAAATTTGGGGCAAGAGGATTGGAAAGAATATCAAGAAAGGGTCAAGATTTGCTAATGTATCATCATGATCCCCATGTATGCAGAGATTCGTGACAGCTTTTTAATCTCGGTGGTCTCCCTGCTGTGTGTGGTTGGATAATTCACCATGTCAATTTACCGCGACACTTGCACCGCACTGCGTTTGGTGCAGTGCACGTGAGCGCGCCAAGAACGCGAAGAAAAGCCATTGAATCTTTGCGAACTTCGCGGTTCAAAAGTTCTTGTTTTTGTGCAAGGATTTAACTTCTAAGTTCCCAATCTCGCCCTTTCCTCTTCCGCCACACTCTCCTCCAACTTCTTAAACAGCGGACCGGGCTGATTCAACTTCCTCCCAGGTTGTAAATCGCTGGGCTTCCATTGCAATCCTTCAATGCCTTTGTAGCGCAACACCGTATGCTCGCCAAGGGAGTCTTTGACCATCTCGGTATATTGCTCGCCAAAGAGCGGAGTCTCGTAGTTGAAGAAGCCGTGCAGTTTTTCGCAGGTGAAAGGCAGGAAGGGGGCAAACATCACCTTGAGCGAATCGATGGCTTTGAGCGCGGTGTAGACCGTCCTGCCCGCTTCAGCCTTGTCCTTTTTGATGGCGGACCACGGCGCGTTGACATCCAGGTACACGTTCACGGCGGTGGCAAGTTTCATGGCTTCGCCGAGGGCGGAGCGCAGGCGCACGGCATCGAGTTCCGCGCCCACGGTGTTGAATCCGTTTTCGATGGTTTTCAACAATTCCAAATCCGCAGGTCGCAGGGACAACGGCTCGCCCGTGTCCCCCGGCACGCTCCCATCCCAATTCTTGTAGCAAAACGCCAGCACGCGGTTCGCAAGGTTGCCCCAGGTGGCAACCAGTTCGTTGTTGTTGCGCGCCACGAACTCGGCCCAATCCCAATCGCTGTCCTTGGCTTCGGGCATGTTGACAGTCAGGTAATAGCGGACGGCGTCAGGGTCGAAGCGGGTCAGCACGTCGCGTCCCCACACAGCCCAATTGCGCGAGCCGCTGATCTTCTGTCCTTCGAGATTCATGAACTGGTTGGCAGGCACATCATACGGCAGGGTCAATTTGACTTTATCGCCCGCAAATATTTCCGTGAATTGTTCGCCCGCGCCCATTAATTCAGCAGGCCATTGCGATGTATGGAAGAAGATGTTGTCCTTGCCGATGAAGTGGAATTGCTTCGCGTCGGGATTCGTCCACCAATCGCGCCACGCATCTTTCTGACCTGATACCTGCGCCCACTCAATGGGAGCGGAGAGGTAGCCGATGACCGCCTCGAACCACACGTAGAGTTTTTTCGTTTCCCAACCCGCCTCGTCAATCGGAATCGGGATGCCCCAATCCAGGTCGCGGGTGATGGAGCGCGCCTTGAGGCCTTCGCTCTCGATCTTGCGCAGCGACTCGCCAATGACGGTATCGCGCATATGCGGGGCGCGTTCCTTCAAAAAGTTTTTCACATCAGGCTCGAGTTTGGAAAGATCGAGATAAAAATGTTCGGTATCGCGCAATTCGAGCGCGCCGTCGCCGGTCCTGGCACGCGGATTCTTTAACTTCTCAGGCTCGAGCACGTTGCCGCAGTTATCGCATTGATCGGAGCGCGCGCCTTCGAAGCCGCAGATGTAACACGTCCCTTCCACGTAGCGGTCGGGCAGGAACCTGCCTGCGCTGGGTGAGTACCATTGCTTGCTGAATTCCTTGAAAAGAAATCCATTCTTTTGCAGGGCAAGGAACATCGCCTGCGAGACCTTGAAATGGTTCTCGCTGTGTGTCGTGGTATACAGGTCGTAGGTGATTCCGATCTTTTGGAACAGGTCAATGAAGCCCTCGTGATAGAACTTGTACACCTCCTCGACGGGCTTGCCGAGTTTGTCCGCGCTCATGGTGACAGGCGTGCCGTGTGAGTCGGTGCCGGTAATCATCAGGACCTTGTCCCCTTTCAGGCGGTGGTAACGCGCGGCAATGTCGCCGGGCAGGTGTGAGCCTGTCAGGTTTCCCACGTGGATTTCCGCATTTGCATAAGGCCAGGCAACTGCGATCAAGATATTTTCGTGCATTCGTGACTCCTTCGGAGAGCATTTACCTCTTAGCGTTTGACTGTTATCTATTGACTTTTATTGTTGTGCGGTTTGCTAAAGGCCCATTGCTGATTGCCAACCGCTAATGAAAACAAAAAGGCTGTCCGCAAAATGGACAGCCCGTTTTTTATTCAGGTATTCAGACCTAACGTGCTTTCCATTCGGCGCGGCGGAACATCTTCATTCGCATGGCCATGGTCACACCTGCACTTGCGCCAGGTGCAAATGTTGTCACCATTGGGTCGGCAGGTTTGCAATTCATGGGCGCTATTTTACTACAATTTGTGACAGCGCCGGTCATTTTGCCCATGCCGGGTCTCGTACAGGTTTCAGGCCCGCATCGTTTATAAATGCTTGACCACAAAATGAATTTAAAGTAGAATTCTGCCGCTAATCATGCCCTCGTAGCTCAGTGGATTAGAGCGCTTGCTTGCGGAGCAATAGGTCGCGTGTTCGAGTCGCGCCGAGGGCGCCATTTGGAGGAGCGGGTCAATCCCGCTTCTTTTGTTTATAATAAACGCCATGAAAAAGAACAAACCCCACATACTTCTTACAAACGACGACGGCATCCGCTCCCCCGGGCTGTGGGCCGCGGCCGCCATGCTTTCGAAAATCGGTTTTGTGACGGTCGCCGCGCCGCGCGAACAATCATCGGGCATGGGGCGCAGTTTGCCCAATACGTCAGACGGGATCATTCACAAGGAGAAGGTGCAAGTCAACGGTCAGGAATGGGACGTGTATGCGGTTGGCGGGTCGCCCGCACAGGCAGTACTCCATGCCGTCCTGGAGATTATGCCGCACAAGCCGGACCTGGTCGTATCTGGAATCAACTACGGTGAGAATGTCGGGCTGGGCGTGACGATCTCCGGCACGGTCGGCGCGGCCATGGAAGCCGCGGGGATGGGGTATCCCGCGCTGGCGGTCTCGCAGGAGACGCACCAGGATTACCACCTGAGTTACTCCGAGGATATTGATTTTTCCGCGGCCGCGCATTTTACAGGCCATTTTGCGCGCCTCCTGCTGGGCAGGCGTTTCCCAGAGGAGGTGGACTTGCTGAAAGTGGATGTGCCCGAAGGCGCCACCATCCACACTGATTGGAAAATCACGCGCCTTTCGCGCCAGCGTTATTACGAACCGATTCGACCTGAACGTGACTCCTGGGATCAGCCCGCGATTGTCCCCTACCGGCAGGCCGCAAGCCTGGACACTGAAAAAGAGGATACGGACGTTTACGTTTTGCGCCGCGAAAAAATGGTTTCCGTGACACCCATCTCCCTGGATATGACCGCCAGGGTGGATTTACCTGATTTCGAAAATTTTTTACGTAAATGAAAAACGGGCTTCGTGAGAAGCCCGTTTTCCTAGACATGGGGAGTGACTTTTGCGACCAGTTTATCCTTTGGCTGAAAGCCGGTCATGCGTTCCCTGATTTCGCCGCCCTTGAAAAGCATCAGCGTTGGGATACCCATCACGCCATATTGCATCATGATGTTCGGGTTCTGGTCTGCGTCCAGTTTTACAACCTTGACCCTGCCCTCCCATTCCACGGCCAATTGCCGGACGATCGGGTCGATCATCCTGCAGGGCTGGCACCAAACTGCGGTGAAATCCACCAGCACGGGCAAACTGGAATTTACGACTTCATCTTGAAAATCTGTTTCGGTTACATATTGCATTTCAGACATGGTTACCTCCGGGGTTATGGATGCGACGTTTGCAAATTATATTACGTTGACGCATTATTTTTTGCGTGATAGAATGCAATCCGCTTTCAAGATGGGCGCGTAGCTCAACGGCAGAGCAGCGGCCTTTTAAGCCGTTGGTTGAGAGTTCGAATCTCTCCGCGCTCACTGAAGATCCTCCTTGTGGGGATTTTTTGTTTGAGAGCCCCCACAGGGGGGATGCTATTCGAATCTCTCCGCGCTCACTGAAGATCCTCCTTGCGGGGATTTTTTGTTTGAGAGCCCCCACAGGGGGGATGATATTCGAATCTCTCCGCGCTCACTGAAGATCCTCCTTGCGGGGATTTTTTGTTTGAGAGCCCCCACAGGGGGGATGATATTCGAATCTCTTCGCGCTCACAAAGAGTCCTCCTTGTTGGAGGATTTTTTGTTTCATGTCGTTGCAAAGCAATCCCGATTAATCGGAAGGTGCTGCTCGATTTGCATACCGGGAGATTGCTTCGCCGCGCTGCTCTCCGCGAGGACGGTTATTTCAACATCTCCAGCAGACCGGTTGGATACAGCGGGGTTTGTGGATTGAATTCATCGAGACGTTTCCACATCGCTTTGAATTGATCTCCGTTATCCTCACTCGCGGACATTTCGGCCTGCTCATACAACCCGGAGTTGACCAGCCTCCCGTCATAAACCTGGATGATCTCGTGCATGGGAATGTGATTATAGGTGAAGATGTTTTCGAGCGTACCAAGATATTGCAGGTCTGCAACTTCTTCGCCGAGTTCCTCTTTTATTTCGCGGTGAATGGTATCTTCCGAGCGTTCGCCAAATTCAATCCCGCCGCCGAGAGGACGATGGAAGGTTTGGTTTCTGGACGGGTCGTGACCTTCCATAACAAGGATTTTGTCCCCGTTGCGAAAGATGCAGATGGCGATTACGCGGATTTTATTTTGCATGTTCCCTCCAAAAATTGCATGCGCGGATCTTGATCCGCCCATGCGGCATTATTTTTGCAATGCGGCCTGCATGGACCACGGCCCGGTCCATGTGACGGTGACGGGCAGAAGTTTGCCGCGTAAATCATCATCCGATTCGACGAAGACAAGTTTGTTGGTGGGTGTGCGGCCGCGCCAGCGTCCTTTGACTTTTTCCTCGAAGAGGACTTCCACCTGCCCGCCGAGGTATTTCCTGTTGATCTCGCCAACAACCTGCTCCTGCAAATCCTCCAACATGCGGAAGCGGCGCATTTTTTCCCCGTCGGTCACATTATCGTCCATGCGGCGGGTGGCAACGGTCCCCTCTCTCAGCGAGTAGCGCGCCAGATGGGCGGAATCCAGTTTGAGGTCCGCGAGGACGCGGTAGGTCTGCATGAACTGTTCCTCGGTCTCGCCGGGGAATCCAACGATGATGTCCGTCGCGATGGAACAGCCCGGCAAGTTGGCGCGGATCTTTGCAACGAGGTCACGATAATCCTGCTGGGTGTAGCCGCGCTTCATGTTCGCCAAAACTTCGTCGTCACCCGCCTGGATGGGAAGTTCGATATGCGGCATGACGCGCGGAAGTTCGGCGATGGTTTCGATGAGTTCGTCGCCAAAGTAGTTGGGATGCGAGGTCAGGAAGCGGATGCGCTCGATGCCCTCGACTTCGTGAATGAGGCGCAGGAGAGCCGCGAGGTCCGGGCCATCGGGGACATCCCTGCCATAGCGGTCAACGATCTGGCCGAGGAGCGTGACTTCCTTGACGCCCTGTTTTACAAGCGAACGGACTTCACTGACAATATCTCCAACAGGACGACTGCGCTCGACGCCGCGCTTGTAGGGGATGATGCAGAAGGTACAGGCGTGCGAACAACCGTAGACGATGGGCACGTGCGCGCTGATGAGTTTGCCCTGCTCGGCGGCAGGCAGGATGAGTTCGTCGTCCATCATCAGGAAGCGGCGCGCGGTTTCGGCTTTTTCGAGCGAGTGGACTTCGCCCTGGGTGAGGTGCGAGATGAGCGGGCCGGGGTCGGAGGGCGGGGAGAAGACGTCCACGAATGGGAACCTGGCTTGAAGTTTTTCCGCGCCGCGCACACCGACCATGCAACCCATCAGGTTGATAATGAGGTTGGGATTTTTCTTTTTAAGCGGGCTTAAGGAGGTGAGTCGTCCTGCAGCCTTGTCTTCGGCAGACTGGCGAACAACGCAGGTATTTAAAACAATAACGTCCGCTTCTTCGGGTTTTTCGGTAAATGTGTAGCCGAGATGTTCCAACGACGAGCCGACGCGTTGCGAGTCGGCCACGTTCATTTGACAGCCTTCGGTCCAGATGTGGTACTTCTTCATAGGGCGGGAATTATACTAAAAGTGGTCGGGGTTCTGGGTTTGAACTTAAGTTTGTGTCTACCTATTGGGTTAGGAGGATGATTTTTTCGTCATTGTTGAGCGGCGCATCTTGAGTCGATTCTGGGTGAGTTTGTTTACAGTATCCTTGATTTGCTTTCCCTGCCAGAATGCGAATACGAGGAGGAAGATAGCTGAGGTTACAAGAATGACCGCCAGCACATCACCAGTGGTCTCCACAATCGGAAGCAATGATTGGTAGTAAGCCGACAATTGAGGTTGGACAATCTGGCTAATATCTGCCCAGAATGATGGCAGGATCAGGATCGTGAGCGTAAGCGATGCAGCCGCTAAAATCATTGACAAGCGTGAGTCGTTCGCATTGCTTTTTTCAGACAAATCGGCAATATAAAGTTCGTCAATATGGTTCACGAATTCTACAATGCTGTCGATGTTGCGTTCAACATGTGCCAGTATTTGTGGAACTCCCAGTTGATTAAGAAGATATTCCGCTTTAGTCATGGCAAAATCTGCACGACTCCACAATTGGGGATGACTCAGACTTTGACACAAAGCAGCTTGATGTCTCAGCGATGCTGCCCTTGCGACCAATTCAGGCAGATTCTCATCCATGATAATGTCACCGCTAAACAATTTGGACTGTGTTTGATAAATCTTTTCAGCGATCTCCACAAGAATATCATAGGATGCACTTTCAATCAGTTGGGCCATGACACGAATCTCGACGACAAACTCCATCATTCTCTCTATTGCATCCCAATAACGGCGATATATCACACGGAGGGTGGAGCCTGGTACAGATGAAACCAAGAGCTCGTGTTCGAGCCACTTCCTTGAAGGCAGAATAATAGTTGCCTTTGAATTCATAAGGCAAAGTTCGTCGATCCAGGTCGCCTGATTGTGGTCCAAAATCCTGTCAACAATTGGCCACTTATGTTTCGGAAAAGAGCTAGTTTCTTCATCCATGGTGTCATCTGGATCTTCCACCATGCCTGTTTTCAGTACGGCGCTTTCAGAAAGGTTAACCAGCGCCTGTCGAATTTGGGGCGATTCTCTAATGTCATTCAATTCAATTGCGATTTGGGAGTTTTGGCTTTTCGGGTTGGTTTGTATTCTCTTTACAAGTTTCTCATCCGCCAACAATTCTATGAAATGATGGACTATATAGGAGTCGTGTAGCGGTATGGAAATACTTGGCTTCGGTACTTCAAGATGAATAGGTTCCTCTCCATTAATGTAAATTTCTGAGCCGATTGCCTCGACAAACCGACTACAAACTTCCATTGCAATCCTCCATTGAGCTGGATAATACAATACATCGCCCGCGTACTTCTCGTCGACTCCGAGCCAATCGAGAAGTGCCATAACAGATTTCTCTTTTGTCTCTAAAGTTTTGGGGTCATTAACATATTTGTCGCGGGCGGCATGGAGCCAGTTCTGTGCACTGCGAATATCCAGTGACTCCTGTAAACGAAGAATATCCTGCGCCAGTTTGATAAAAGAGCGGGAATTTTCTGGGTAACGATTCGTCAGACGTATAATAAAAAAGCCTGTATTGGTTGGTCGAACGTACAGATTCCATTTATTCCAAAGTCGCAAAAAGAGAGTCTTAAATTGAAAATTTGTCATCAGTTCATGGCTGAATTCAACCTTCTCCTTATCCAACGCATATGCTGGAAATGTAAATTTCTCAAGCATGAGGGAGCGAAAAACCCCGATTGCAAACCCAACCTGTTCTGTTGACATTGTGTCGGGACGCCCGTGGCGGCGTTTTTCTTCTTCGATTGTGATAAATTTTTCTTGGTTGGCAAGCCTCTGTGGCCAGATTTCCTGTAGTGTATGCGCAAATTCTCTCTTGCCCCTGATTCTCTCGAATCTGGCCTGATCCTTTTCAATGACAAAGCGCTTCATGTTCAAAACTAGAATTACATTGGTGAACCCTTTTGCTGATACATTTGCTTTCATATGCATCCTCCAAACTTTTGAAAGCGGGATTTTGTTGCAATAAGTCGGGTGCCGTAAGATTCGAATATACGGCTGAGCGTGTTTGAAGACAGTCCTGTATAGATCCAATTTTACCTTAGACTTTGAAACAAGGAAAAGTGAAACAGGGCAATCGCATCTAAATTCGATTTTTCGCAGTCTTTTGGGCTTTCTGTGACATTTTTGTGCTCTCACACTCCATCCGCGCCCTTTGCAGTGGCAAATTCAGACTTCGCCCAGGATTCTACAAGCGGAGAAATCGGATTAGTATAATCCTACAAAGTTATGCGCCAGAACTTCAATTTCAAGCGCCCAAGGCCGATTTTGAGCACAAAATTAGATGCGATTGCCCTGTACGTCGGCTCGTAATGACGAGATGTTATGGTAAAATCACGGTCGCCTGGAGGGATGGCCGAGCGGCTGAAGGCGCATGTCTTGAAAACATGTTTGGGTCACACCAACGTGGGTTCGAATCCCACTCCCTCCGCTGAGAGGGTCGCAGGTTAACAAGTTGGAAGGTTTTCAAGTTGAAGGGTTCCCTTGACCTGTCAACATACAACTTGCAAACCTTCAAACCAAATATTGGGGAGGTGCCAGAGTGGCTGAATGGGCTCGCCTGCTAAGTGAGTGCCGGGGTAACCCGGTCGCGGGTTCGAATCCCGCCCTCCCCGCCACAAGGAAAACGCGTTCCGCGAGGAGCGCGTTTTTCATTACAGCCTGCCGGTTGGACTGGTTACGGGGCGCGCATGGCCCCGTTCCATTCGATGTCGAATGTCGAGGCCTCCAGCGGGCTGATTTTTTCCTGCCGCGCCAATTTCAAATAGTGCAGGATGCTTTTGAATTGAAGTAAAAACGGCCTGACATCCCTGCCATCCAGGATCACGTCATTACTGGTGAGGAAGGTTCGCAGCCATTCGATAAATCGTCCATTCACGATGGAGGCGGGCAGGCCGTACACCAGCATGGCCGTGGAAAGCATGTAAGATGCACGACCGGCAGGAACAACACAATCGACAGGGTCATTCAGGAATGAATCGACGAACCCGGGCTGGTTTGCCAGCAAATGGACGCCGCTTGTGGCGCGGGGATTGCATTCGAGCGCAAGGATTTGTTCATCGGGTGTCTGAATGAAATCAAAGGCGATCTGGCCGGTGAATTGCATCACCTTGACGAATTTCTTCACCCAGTCGAATATGGCGGGATGATGGATATGCTGAAAAGCCACTGTCGCGCCCTGTCCTGCGGTAAATTTTGAAGGATACGCTGTATGCGCGGCAACATGTCCATTGTGGCAAATGCTGTACGTGCAGATTTGTTGTCCGTCCACATGCTCCTGGGCAATCCACGGGGAGTCAAACCGCAGTGTGGCAAGCGCTTTCTTTAGAGGAGGCCGGATGAGGGTCCGCGCGGCGAAGCGGGAGTAGACAGGCTTGAGCACCACCCCGCGCCACTGCGCGTACGCGTGAAACAGGTCGTCCTGATTGGAAATCAGAATGGTTTCGGGGACGGAAAGATCATTTTCAACGGCCTTGAGAATGAACCTCCATTTGTTGTGTACGATATTGAGTTGTTGAATCGGCTCGATAAATACCCTGCAGGGAAGCCGGTCACGTCCCATCGCCACGTGGAAGGCTTCCTCACACGTGGGAATCAGCAGGTCGATCCTGTTTTGTATGATGATTTCGCGGAGGGACTCGATAAACCTGCCCTGTTGTTGGCGGGGCGCAGGGACTGTAAAATTTCGCGCGACGGCATTGCTTGGCTCGGAAAGATGTCCGCGCAGGCTCTCGGCCATAAAGACAATATGCCCGGCGCGGTGAAAAGCGCGGGCCAGGTCGAGGGTTGCGGGGGCACGCCCGCCGGTAAGAAGAATTTTTGACATCGGGTCTGGTTCACCAAAATATTGATTTACGTTAAAAAGTCAGGATCAAGCCGCCAATGGAAAGGCCGGCGCCCGTCCCCACCAGGAGGACTTTGTCGCCGCGCTGGATTTTTCCATCGCGTACAGCCTGGTATAGTGTAACAGGAATCGAGGCTGCGACACAATTTCCCAAAGTTTCGAGAGTCTGCATCGTTTTCGATTCAGGCCAGCCAAAGCGGGTGAGCATAAGCAGGCCAATCTTGCTGGCCTGGTGCGGAACGACGACATCGATATCCACAATGCTCTTCGATAGGCCGGGATGGAGTTCTTCGAGGAAATCCGCGCCGATCTCACGCACCATGCGAAGCACCGCGGGGCCGTCCATGTGGAACAGGTCGTCTTTGGGATTGTGATCTGGCTTGCGCGGATGCCTGGCCGAGCCGCCGCCCATGATGGTGGTGAGATGCGCGCCGTCCCCATACGTCTTGAAATGCGCGTGATGAAGCATGGACTTGTCCCCCTCCCCCGGTCTCGTCAGCACAACGGCCGCGGCCGCGTCCCCAACAAGGGTGGCCGATTCCGGTTCCTTTGGGTTGATGCCGCAGGATGCAACGTCCGCGCTGGCGATCAGGATGTTTTTGTACCTGCCGTTTTGCAGGAAATTCCCCGCCACATCCAGCGCGGCAACAAAACTGAGGCAGGTGGCATGCACGGTCATGGCTGGAATGCCAGATTTTCCCAAACCCAACTGCCTTTGGATCAATGCCCCTGTATCGGGAATGGCCTGCTCGCCCGTGCCGGATGCGTTGATGATGAGGTCGAGTTGATTTGGTTTGAGTCCCGCCTCGTCCAGCGCTTCGCGCGCGGCCTGCGCGGACATGAAGGACGAGGTCTCATCCGTCACCCAGCGGCGCTCGCGGACCCCGTTCCTGCGCTCCACCCAGCCTGCGGGAATGCCGCACATTTTTTCAAGTTCGGAGTTGGTCACCACGCGTGAAGGAAGGTAACG
>Ga0172368_10001776_pt1 | contig 28694 bp, 21 predicted proteins | sample Lak11m_FD_114540 | JGI IMG/M metagenome (GOLD analysis project Ga0172368, IMG submission 114540) | Freshwater microbial communities from Kabuno Bay, South-Kivu, Congo - kab_022012_11m | ecosystem: Environmental > Aquatic > Freshwater > Lake | place: Democratic Republic of the Congo: South-Kivu...
CTTCACCGACACTGTTTATTGCACCGACCCACGTAACAATTTAGTGCACAAGATCGGCCGCTTCCGCATTGAGATTCCTCTGTTTGAAGGCGTTATTCGCTGGTTCAACCTCGAGCGTCAGGTTTATGGCCGCCACGCCCCGCATGTTTGGCCCGAGGGTGATGCCACATTAGGAAGCCTGCACGACATACTTCCCGGGCTACTCAAACAACACGAGTTTTCTGTCGCCGTTACCATGGCGATCGCCTTTGTGGAAAATATCGACATACGGTCTGTTTGGATTAATAACCTTTCCGACTGGCCCGTGGCCAGGAAAAAATAGAACAACAATAAACTACCGTCCCGCTTAGCGGGACGGTTTTCTTTTTCTAAAATAAAAATCATTTATACTAACCGTGTCCTTATAATCTAGAAGCTATTAAGGTTATTTAAGTTGCCGGGGGTTTGGGGGTGGCGGCAGTTCGGGAAGCGGCGAGCCCTGGAGCATCCCGCCAGCAGGCGGGATCCGGCGTAGGGGCTTAGCCGCGCCAATGTTAATGAGATAGTTGTTTAGGATGAGAACTTCCGCCACCCCCAACACTCTTTGGTTACTTTCTGGTGACAGAAAGTAATGCCCGCTGCAGGCGAATCATGGATTAAGTAATAAGGAGATGCTTATTGGTAATGCACGGGCAAGGGGTCCTTCGACTCGAGTTTACCCTGAGTGGCACCGAATGGGCTCAGGATGACAGTACGAGAGAGGTGGTGAAAAGGGATGGGACAAGGTCGCCCTCCGGATGTGACAGGGTTTTTAATAACCATTGACGAGTCAGGTTAATAATGCTACGGTTAACCATCGTTTGTTCTTTGCCAATATCTACCCTAATGGAGGAATTCCATGGCTATCGGAAAGAAACAGTTGTTAAAATTGTTTGAACTGGTGCAAACACATCAGCTCGAACCCCCAGCCGCGCTAGACATAGCTTTGAGCAAAACCCCGTTCCCGGGCGAACCGGAGGCGGTCACCAAAACCAGAGCCGAAGAGTCTATGGAAGCCCCGGTTGAAGCATCAATCAAACCAACCGAGGCAATGCCTATCGAAACCCCAGCCGATCAGCCCACCACGGCCGTCGCGGTCACTTCAGAAGCAGCGCCGGAGCGGTCGTCTAAAATTGTGGTGATGGATCCAACCAACTTCGACCAACACCTGTCTTTGGAATGCACCCGTATCGCCGCGCTTAGTAAAGTAGAGCGAGTGATGGTCTACAGGGACTTCGTTCACGTTTTAACTACCACCGTCTACTGCACCGACCCGCGCGACAATGTGGTGCACGAAATCGGAAAATTTCGCATTGAGCTTTCCCTGTTCGGCAACCATATTTACTGGCACAACCTCGATCGCTGGATTCATGGTCGCCAGGCACCACATGTTAATCACAGCGGCTTTGGGATTCTCGGTAATATGCAAGATGTACTGCCGCCGCTTCTGGCGAGAGGTGAGTTTTCGGCCGCGGCCGATCTGGCGATCGCCTTTGTGGAAAGCGCGAACGTCGATGACCCCTGGGGTAAAAACATTTCCGACTGGCCGGTAGCTCAGCCGCAACCGCAGCCGGTTTCAACCACAACGATCGAAGAGCTTGGCCTTTCGGCGGATGAACTGGCGAGTGTTATGCAGCAACTCAACTCGAAAGGGTACACATCATGATCGACCCTACCTTGCCGCCGGTTGCCGACAACGAAACGAGCGAAGCGCCAGTTGCAGCGCCAGATGAACAACGCTTGGCGTTGGCCTGCGAGCAAATCAAAACGCTAGAACATGTCCAACAGGTTGAATCTACCGCCACGGCCATACTGGTTTTTACCGACACTTTGTACTGCACCGACCCACGTAACGATGTGGTACACGAAATCGGCAAGTTCCGGATCGAGCTGCCACTGGCCGGTAATAAAATCTGTTGGTTCAATCTGGATCGGCAAGTTCACAATTTTCATGCGCCGCATATATCCGGCTCTGGTGGCGCTTGCCTGGGTAATATGAGTTCGGTGTTTCCCGGTCTACTCGCCGCCCGCGAGTTTTATGCCGCGGCCGACCTGGCGATTGCCTTTGTGCAAAGCGTCAATACCAACGATGGCTGGGGCTGCCATATTAGCGATTGGCCCATCGCGGAAAAGAAAGAATAAAATAACCAACATCCAACCCCTGTCGTATGACGGGGGTTTTGTTTTAGGGGCTAGGGATCAGGGACTAGGGACTAGGCAGCTCCAAACACTCTAGTCCCTGATCCCTAGTCCGCTTGACAATCCGGCATAATATGATAAGTTTAGCTGTCCACGGAATACGACTGTTTTCCGTTGATTAAACTCTCTTTGACAATTAAAAACCACCATACCACCTGTGGTTGTTCCACATGAAAGGAGCTACCGCATGAGCGGTCGATGTTTTTTTATCGGCAGTCTGTCGAGCAGTCAGATCGCTCTAGCCCGAGCGTCTGGAATCGATCTACTCGACTACACGATCGAACAAACTCACGGCGTCTTGTTCGCCGAACGGCTATTGCAGCCGCTCTTGCACTGCTTGTCACTAACCGCTTTTAATCAGGCCGACACCCGCTACGACGGCATTGTTAGTTTAATGGTTAAACCAACCGCCGCCGCGACTGCACTGCTGCCAGCTACTAACGGCGAATCCGTCACCGGTAAAACGGTCCGATTCGATTACAGACTGTGCCCAAGTAAAATCCGAAGCTTTAACGAAGAAATTCGCGACATTGTCCGGCGAGTGTTACTGCCGGCGATTCGACAACGCGAAATTATGATCAGCTACCCGTGCGGTTCGCGTAAAGTCAGCACGGCGCAACATTGCTTTCATGTGCGCATCCACGCCACGGCCATGACAACAATGCAAATTGGCAGCTGGTACCGACCAAAAAACACTGCCAATTTTTCGTGGTGGGGGCAAGACTTACCGGCCGAAGGCCGACAGCCAATGTTTCAACCGTCCGGCCAAGGTATCCAGATTGTCGACCCCGTTACCGGTGAGATCGCGGCCGAACTGATTAACGGCACCGATTTGTATGTCTTGTTCGATCTATTCCGCGGCCGTTGGGATATCAGTGTCAGGCCAGAAGAACTGATTGTTTTCGAGCGGCTCTGTCTATCGGCAGCGGCTGCCATAACCAGCAAACAAATTACTACTGCAGCTGATCCGACGCTAACGCAGACAGACGGCACACCCGCCCAAACAGACCGCGAACGTTACGTGGCACTATGCCAAAAATGGCGTGAGCAGACTAAACACGCTGTGCGGCATCATGCCGAAGAGTTGCGCCTGCGCGTAAACAAACTGCAAGAGCAGTTAACCATGGCGGTGCGTGAGTTTGTCCGAGCCGAGCAGAGGCAAATCGACGAACAGATCACTGAGCACGAACATTGCGAAAACTTTGGCTTGGAATACGATCGCCTACTCGCTCTTGAACAAGTCACCAAAGTTGAAGTGAAAGACGATCTCATCGCGGTCTACACTAAACCACTTTGTTGCACCGATCCGCGCACCGATACAGTCCATGAGATCGGCAAGTTCCGCATCGAAATCTACCCTTCGGGGCGAGACGACGGCATCCGTTGGTTTAATCTCACGCGGCAAGTTAACGCCTGGAGCAGTGAACAGCAGGCCCCACATATCTGGCGTGATGGCAAAGCTTGTTTGGGTAACATGGCCGATGTTATCCCCCAGCTACTCGGCAAACGTGAATTCGCGCTCTTAGCCACCATGGCGATCGCCTTTGTGGAAAGCGTCAATGTTAATGACCGCGCCGGGCAGTACGTTGGTCGTTGGCCCAAAGCCAAACCGTAACACTTTAGACTCAATTTTCAATCAACCCCTACCGAAAGGTGGGGGTTTTGTTTTAGGGGCTAGAAGTGTCCATGGCAACCTAGCCCCTAATCCCTAGTCCCTAGCCCCTTTTTACTCCCCAGCCGCTACTATTGACAAAAATACCATAATTCTGCTAAGGTGACCTATCAAACGGCAGACAGGTACCTTGATAATTACGGTAATGACTTAGGCGGATTTAACCGTTTTTCCGGCTATAGTTCATTATTAGTCATTGAATTACTATTAACTATTCAAAAAGCCACAAGAGGTAATCATGGCTGAGCATGTCTTCATTGCTACCAGCGCTTTAGTTGGCGCGCCAACCGCGGTTACCGACCCGGTGGCCCTGCCATATTCGCTGGGTGATAATGTGGGAGTGCTCATTGCCACGCGTGACCTCCCCGCCTTTCTGGATCGGTATCAGTTACAAGCTCGCGGCAAACCAACCCCTTCGGATTACGAAGGAATTGACTGCTTAAAACTCTCAACTCAGGCCCCAACCGTGACAGTCTTACACTGGAACGGGGAAAATCTGAATGAGTTCGTTAAGCGAACACAAACTTTTGCCGCGCTCATTAAACGCGACGTTACTATCGAGGTGCCGCACCAATGTTGGCGAGTACCAACTGGAACTGCCGATACTTTGGCTATTCTAATTTGGTCGGCACCCCCCGATATCCCTCGTAATATTAGACCACCGCAAAAGTTTCGCGGGATTCCAATCTCGTGTCTCGATCTAGCTTTCAGGCCAACCAGCGACAGCTTGCTTACGGTCGCCGATCCGGAAACTGGCTATGTTGTAGCCGAGGTGGTTAACGACACGCTCTACATTCTGCACGACATTTGCCATCACGGCAGTGACGACGAACTGCGACTGTTCGAACTGGTGTTGGAAGAAGCAGCCACCCTACTAACGGTGCCGCCCGAGGAATTAAAAGTCCGCCGCGCTGAAATTAAACGCTTGGCAGCTGAACAAAAAGCCAAGGCCGAAGCCGAGGCGAAAGAACGTGAAGCTGAAGCCAAAAGACAGCGCGCCGCCAAAACCAAACAGGCCTACGTGGCCTTATGCCAGGCGCGAGTTATTACCGACTCAGGTAACGCTCGAGCCCAACTTGATCGCGCCAACATCGACATCGCGCGTTTGCAACAAGAGCTAACGGCGGCGGTACGCCAAGCGGCTGCCGCGGAAAATTATCTACATGGTTTAACTTCTTCCGCCGGTAAAGCCGAACGTTATGGCACCGAGTTCGATCGCCTAACCTCGCTAGACCGCGTGCAAGAAGTTACCATTAACGGCCAGGTGATTGAAGTGTTAACCGAGACGATTTACTGCCCCCATCCAAAAACTGGACAAGTGCACGAACTCGGCCGGTTCAAGATTTCAATCAGTACCGAGGGTGACAGCTACGGTAATTACCTACTCAGGTTCATTAACCTCGATCGCCAACCGAAACATCCTAACGGGGATGTGGTGATGAACGCCCCGCATGTTAACTCCGTCGGCAACCCTTGCTTGGGGAATATCAAAGAAATGATCCCCCAGCTGATTGGCCGGCACGAATATCCGGCGCTTATTATGATGGCGATTGCTTTTCTGGAAAGTGCGAATGTCGACGACCAGTGGGGTCAAAGTCTAAGCTCGTTCCCACTAAAAACAACCACCGAGGAGGAGTAGAAAAAACATGGGTATACTTGACCAGTTCGCGGCAATGTTCGCGCCACACCAATTCCAAACAGACGTGAAGTTCACCGGTACAATGCCGAAGGTGATGTTCACCTGGCAGGTATACAATTACCTGCGCACGTTGGTGAGCATCGTTTCCGGACCGGTCAGCTGGCTGGGCACGGCCGTAAAACTCAGCGAGGGCGTTTACCTCATCAGCAAAGTTTTTCTGCCCACTCAGGAAGTGACTGCCGGTGCCGCATCGATTGAGCCCGAAGACTGGGTCAAATTGACCGAGGAGATCACCGCCGCGCACCCCGACGAAGCTATGGCGATTATTAACCAGATTAACTTCTGGGGGTGCGCCACCAGTACCAACACAACGGCCGCCAGCGACAAAGACGTAAAAAATCTTTTCGCGCAGTCCGGCCAGCCGTTCTGCATTCTGGGTTCGTTCTCCCTTCAGGGGAAAATCGAGTTGACCCTGCACCAATTCGAAGGAGCACCGATGAGTTTCAAGGACATTCCTTGGGGCATCGCTGAATCCGAAGATGAAGAGTTGGTCAATGCGATCACCAACGAAGTGGCGGCCAAGGTACGCAAGCGTGCCTATGCTGCGTATAACGTGCATCATTACACTCCGCCGGCCGCTCCGGCCGCCAGCAAACCTGTCGTTCTGGCAGCCAAAACAGTTGCCGCCGCTGCCGCGGTTACTGACGACGAAGAGTTGGACGACGAAAAGATCGAAATCGAAGACGAAGACGACACCGACGAAACGGCCACCACACCGGCGGCCACCGGTGCCGATTCGTCCGCCGACGAAAACGCCGACGACGAAACAGACGACCCCGACCCCGACGATATCACCGGAGGAAAGCCCCGTGCCATCAATTAACCAAGTCAACCCCATCAACGTCGTTAGGCACATTAAAGTTTTCTCGCCGGATACCTTTGGGCAACGGCGCGTGGACGTGATCGGCGTGGGTGCCAGCGGTTCTTGGCTGGTGTTACAGCTAGCCAAACTCGGCGTCTCCAACGCTCATGCTTGGGACTTCGATACAGTGGCCGAGCACAACTTGGCCAACCAAGCTTTCGGCCCGGACGACGTGGGTAAACCAAAAGTGGAAGCGCTGGCTAGATTGGTCAAAGCCCAAACCGGCGCGGTTATTACCACTCACAACGAACCGTATCACGGGCAGCAGCAACTGGGCGAAGTGGTGTTCCTCTTAACGGACACTATGAAAAGTCGCAAAGAGATCTGGCTGAGGGCCATTAAATACAAGCCCATGGTCAAGCTGATGATCGAGACCCGCATGGACGCCGACAACGGTCGCATCTATGCCATCAACCCCTGCCAGCCGGCAGAAGTTAATGGTTGGGAAAGTACGCTCTACGACGATCCGGTCGCCGACCCATCGGTCTGCGGCGCTCGCATCACGATCGGTTCCACGGCCATGATGTTGGCTTGTTTCGCCACATGGCAGTTCATGCGTTGGTTCGCTATCAGCCAGGGCACCGCGCCCGCAGGCGAGAAACTGGAAAACGAGATCTTCTTCGGGCTTCGCCCGACGTTCACTAGCGCTAATAAGTTCTAATCCAACACAAACCTCGTTCACTCCAAGAAAGGAGGGCCACAATGCCCCAAGTTCGAGTCGGTCAATTGCCCGGAAATATTGGCGAATTCACGGTCCCCGAAGGCTGCACCGTTGCAGCCGCCATTCAGCAGGCGGGAATCAATCCGCAAGGGTTCGAAATCCGCCACCAGGGCAAACAGTTGGTTGGCGCCGACGCCAACAATCTCCATGTCGCCAACGGCGACACCATACTGCTAACAAAGCGCATCACGGGCAACCTGTTCCGCCGCATGGTCGGCAAGGCCCACCGGGCCGCCTGCATCGCCATCATCGAACACGGCGGACCGCGCACAACGCGACTGTTCCGCCTCAGCAAGTAATCAAGTAATTTCAAATTCACTCAAAAACCCCCGCCTTAGGCGGGGGTTTTCTTTTTATAAAAAATGGCTTTTTTTGCTTTATTTTAAGCCAAAATAAGGCACCTTTATAAGCTTGACAGTGTTTTTACGTTATGGTAAGGTGTTCTATTCAGTTCATTGACAACCAACCAACGAAACTAACCTTAATATAAACAAAGGAGGCACTGAATGCCCACCTATTGGCTCCCGGTTACGGACGATCAATTTCTCCGGCTGGAGATGGCTCGCGTGCCAAACTTTGCTTTCAGCATCGGTGTTGACCGCGGTGTAGTCTTTAACAACGAGACTAATCTGCAAAGCGGTCTGGCGGCGCTAGGGCTGCGAGAAGACACCGACCAACGGGCCCGCACCGAATATGACGGGATTCTCCGCGTCACGATTCAAGGAGCAGGTCGCCCGCTGCGACCACCTGCCGGTGGCGGTGCTCCCGCCCCGGTGTTTGAACCAAACCAGCAAGTGGTAATACCAAATCTGCTCGAAGTGGCCCACTGGAACGGCCGCAATCAAAATGCCTTCCTGCAGAAAATACAGCAATATATTTTGCCAGTACTCAATGGCAAAAAAATCGTGCTGCATGCGCCGCATGGCACTGCCTTAGAAACACCGCCGGTTAACGACGGCTGCTTTCATTTCTGGTTTTGGGCCTCGCCGCATAACAACGGCATGGCCGTGCCCGCTACCTTGTGGGGTATCGGCGTAGACGTGCGCAATGAGGGCTATCGGCCCAGCGGCCTTGGCACTGCCATTATCGACAGCGGCGGTTGGGCGGTCGGCGAACTGGTGGGTGATAATTTTTACATCCATTGGGATTGCTGTGAAACAGGTTCTCGTGGCGAATTGGATATTTTCGGCAACATGATGGAAGCATTGGCGTTGGCAATTGAATACCCCGGTAAAACGCCGGCCCAAATTGCCGCTCTTAAAGCCAACAGTGTGATCTTTGCTCAACGTCGATCCTACATTAACGCTTGCGGCAAACGCATGGGTGACTTTCTCGCCCAAGCTCAAGCTACTTTCAATGCCAAGGGCGTACAAATTGAGTCGCTGCAGGAACAACTAGCTCAAGCTATCCGCGAGCAAGACTTTGTGCGCGAACAGCTCACCGGCTTGGAAGGTGGCAACAATCAAGCCACCATACGCTTTGGGGCTGAGTTTGATCGCCTGCTAGCCACCGAAGGTGTCTGCGATGTCGAAATCGAAGGTGATAAGCTAAGGGTTTACACCGACATCTTGTTCTGCCGCGACAGCGAAGGTCACAACCATCGCATCGGCGAGTTCATTATTACCATTCCGCTCAACGGCCATGGCACGGTCCACTGGGCCAACCAAACCGAACGAAAAGACAATCACGATGCGCCACATATTCAGAATGGCAAACCATGCTTGGGTAATATGGGGGATGTGTTTCCTCAACTGATCGGCAAGTTCGAATTTGCCGCGCTAACCACCATGGCAATTAACTTTGTGCAATCGGTTAACGACACCAGAGACGTCTGGGGGCAAACTATCAGGCAATGGCCAGTGGTGCGTCATAACGACGCCGTTAGACCGGCAGAAAAAAGACAGCGCCGAACACCGGTGCCGATACCACCCGACACAGCCACCCCGGCCGTTGCAGCTCAACCGGAAACTCCGGCCATGCCAGCAATGCCGGCTGTTCCACCCGTTAGTGGCATCACCCAAAGTGAGATTGAAAGCTTGTTAGCCACTCTCACGGTCGGCACGGCCGAACCAACTACCGGTATACCGGTCACTGTCGACACCGAAGATGACTTCGACCCCGACGATGATCGAGACTAAAGCACTAGCCCCACAGTGGGATTCTTTTCCCACTGTGAGGCAACAAATAATAGGAGGTAACGAATGGCAATGACAGCTAAGATAAGAAAGGCGTTTGCCTGGTTCCCGCATGCCTTTTCTCCTAGGGTGTCCCTAGAACGAGTTCCTCGCGTGCGGGTGAGCCAGAAGGCCTACACCCAAATGTATCACCTGGTCGATCTGTCCGACCAAGAAGTAGCCTGGCTCGGGGTGGTATCACAGCCTAAACCGGGCCAATACTTCATCGAAGAAATATTTATCTTCGACCAAGTGGTCAGCGGCGCCAGCGCGGCCCTCGACCCGGCCGGCGTGGCTTCAGTGGCCGAAAAGCTCCTCATGAGTACCGACCCCGACAATCTGCGCAAAGTTAACAGCCTGTTTTTATGGGGCCACTCGCACGTTCACATGGGCACCAGCCCGTCCGGCCAAGATGACCGGCAGTTGGAAGAGTTCGGCCAAAACCAAGGCGTGGATTACATGATCCGCTTAATCGCCAATAAAAACGGCCGACTCGAATTCACCTTCCGCGATTACAAACGCGGCTTAAAGATTGCAGATATTCCCTGGACAGCCGAACTGCTCGACCAGGCCGAACGCGAAACCATCGAGGCTGAAATTAAGGCCAAAGTACGCAGCGGCGGCTTTATCTCCGGTGGCGGTGGTTACACCACTTACCGGGACAATTACCCCAGCGATTTCGGTGACGGCTTTGAAGCTGTGATCGACGCCGGCCGGAAAATAGTTAATGGGGTGAGAAACTTTCTAAACCAGCCGGCCAGTTCTCCACCGCCGGCAAAAAAAATCGAACTCGAAGACGGCCCCGAAGTACAGTTGCGGCCGGAAAAGCCCTTTCGGCCGCCCAAACGGCGGCATCACAAACGTTAACAAACTACCACCGCCCGCCGAGAAATCGGCGGGTGGTTTTCTTTTATAGGCTAGGGATCAGGGACTGGGGGCTAGGGACTAGACCACCTAGTCCTTATATCCCCAAAGAGTGATGCGGGTAATTAAAACCGTCGGGGGGTCTGGGGGCGGCGATAAGGGAACAGACGGTGTAAAAATAAGGTAACTATCTGATTAATACAAAACCCCGCCCTACTTAATTAGGACGGGATTTTAATTTTAACCGGTAATTATATTAACCTTGGCGCGAAGCGGTGACCGCTTGCCACACTTGCTCGCGAATGTCGGCCAATATTTCGGGATGTTCGCGCAAGAACTGCTTAGCCGCTTCACGGCCAACACCAATCTTTTCACTTTTGAACTGGAACGTGTTACCGGATTTGTTAACCACCTGGTATTCCAACGCGGTGTCGATGGCGTCGCCGGCCAGCGAAATACCTTCGTTGTACATAATGTCGAATTCGCAATTGCGGAACGGCGCCGCCACTTTGTTTTTAACTACCTTAGCTTTAACCCGATTACCGATTACTTGTTCACCCAATTTAATTTGCGCGGCGCGGCGAACTTCTATACGCACCGACGAATAAAACTTTAGGGCGTTGCCACCGGTAGTGGTTTCGGGGTTGCCAAAAAACACGCCGATTTTGTGCCGAATCTGGTTTATAAAAATTACAATGGTATTAGTTTTACTAATGCTGGCCGTAAGCTTGCGTAGCGCCTGCGACATTAACCGAGCCTGTAAACCCATGTGCTGCGCGCCCATATCGCCTTCTATTTCCGCTCGTGGCGTTAAGGCGGCGACTGAGTCTACCACCACTACATCGATGCCGTTTGACCGGACTAATGTTTCCACGATATCGAGCGCTTGTTCGCCCGATTCTGGTTGCGAGATAAGCAGGTTATCAACATCAACGCCGATTTTTTTAGCGTAGACCGGATCGAGCGCATGCTCGGCGTCTACAAATGCCGCCACCCCGCCGCGCTTTTGTGCCTCGGCAATAATGTGTAGCGTTAAGGTAGTTTTACCCGATGCTTCCGGGCCGTAGATTTCGATCACCCGGCCACGCGGTACGCCACCGGCGCCCAGCGCGATATCGAGCGATAGACAGCCGGTAGGAATTACTTCCACCTGCATGGCTTTCGCTTCACCTAGCCGCATAATGGCGCTGTCGCCAAAACGCTGCCTAATTTGATCGATGGCATTTTGCGCGCCATCAACATCGTGCACGTGTGCTTCGGTCTTTTTTTGTGCTGACATAAAGATTAGTTATAACGCCCAACAGGCGTATGATACCATAACCGTAACACATCGTCGATAAATTATTTCTTAACTCTAAAACCCAGTTTTGCAGGGGTTTTTAGTTAAAAGACAGGATGCAAGAGCCAAGATACAGGATTCAAGCACCTGTCATGCTAAGGCGCCGGCGCTAGTTCAATTAGCTCACCCGCTGGCATTGGTGCTGGTTCGGCCGATCGTTCCACAATTACCTGCCGCACCACCTTAGCCGGGCGGCCCCGTTTTTTACTCGCCGTGACAGTAATGGTGTTTAAGCCGGTTTGCAGATCAATCTGCTGCACAAAATTACCGTTCGGATCGGCCAGAATAGACTGCTGATTAATAAACACCTGGGCCTCCGCTTCGGTTTGTCCGCGGATAATAATTGTGCCATCGGCCGTTACAATATCGCCAGCCGGCTCGGTAACTAACAGCTGCGGCGGGGAAAAAATTGCATTCAACTGCCAACCAAAATAACTCAAGCAAGCCAGCACCAACAAACCAATCAACCCTTGGCGCAGCGTGCGCGGTGTTACCACGGTGCGTTGGCCGGCATAACGATTAACCGTGCTCGACTGTTCCGGTTCGGCGATTTTTTTGGTGATGTCTAGTTCACGTTCAGCCAGCGCCACTGCTGCTTCTTGGTCGGCGCCTAAATATGCCGCATACGCTCGTACAAAATTACGCACATATAAATCACCGGGGAGTTTATGATACTGCCCTTGTTCTAATGCCACCAAATATTTTTTACTAATCCGCAGCTGCTTTTCCGCTCGATCGAGATCGACATCTTTACCTTGTCGCGCGGTGGCTAATAGTTCCGCGACAGTCTGGTATTGCTGCAGTTGTTTGATAGAAAAATGCATGGCTATATCATGGCTGAATCGTCCCCCTGGTTGGGGCGACCGGGACTATCCTCATCTTCGTCTGCTTCGGTTTCGGTTAATGTTTCTTCCTCCTTCGGTTCTGCCGGCTCGTCTGTTTCTAATTCGGCCGCGGCCGGTGGTTCTTCGGCTTCATCGGCGGTATCTTCGTCGTCGGCTTCGTCGCCAACTAATTCTTCGGCCTCGTCTACTAATTCATCGGAGATAATTTCTTCGTCGTCTTCGGCTTGTTTGCCCCATTCGCTGGCCGGTCGTAATCGCACTGGCGCGACCGGATTGCGGCTGGTATATTCATGTTGCTCTTGTTGGGCAAAAATTTCTCGTGGTTTGGCTCCGTCGGCCGGCCCGATTATACCGGCTTCTTCGAGCAAGTCTAGAATCCGTGCCGCGCGGGCGTAACCGATTTTTAACCGACGTTGCAAGTACGAAGCCGAGGCTTTACCGGCGGTTAGAATCAATTCTTTAGCTTCCTCTAATAATTCATCGCCGTCGCTGTCACCGCCGCCAGATAACCCGGCGATGGTACCGGTCTGTTTATTAGTGATCGACTCATCGTAATCCGGTTCACCGTTTTGGCCCTTTAAGTACTCCACCACGCGGCGAGTTTCGTCTTCGGAAATAAACGCTCCTTGCAGCCGCTTCGGGCTAGATAAGCTGGCCGAAATATAGAGCATATCACCGCGACCAAGCAGCTTTTCGGCGCCGGAGAAATCGAGAATGGTGCGCGAATCTATGGCCGAAGCCACCGCAAAAGCAATGCGCGTGGTTACGTTAGCTTTAATTAGACCGGTAATAACATTAACGCTGGGCCGCTGAGTGGCCAGGATTAAATGAATCCCCACCGCCCGCGCCAGCTGGGCCAGGCGAATGATATAGCCTTCCACTTCGTTGCCGGCGGTCTGCATTAAGTCGGCCATTTCGTCGATAATAAACACAATCACCGGCATTTTTTCTCGCGAGACTTTGTTAAACGAAGCAATGTCGCGATTGCCGGTTTTAGCCAGCAGTTCGTAACGGCGATCCATTTCGGCGATAGTCCATTTAAGCGCGTTGATGGTTTTTTTAGCTTCGGTGATTACCGGGGTGAGCAAGTGTGGCACGCCATTGTAGACCGACAGCTCCACTCGCTTTGGATCGACCATTATCATCCGCAAAGTATTGGGGCTGTTTTGGAACAAGAGCGACGTGATAATGGTATTAATACAAACCGACTTACCACTGCCGGTGGCCCCGGCGATTAGCATGTGCGGCATGCCGGTTAAATCAGATACCCATACCTTACCAGCCACATCTTTACCAATGCCAAGTGCGTAACTAGTTTTGCGTTTAACAAATTCACGCGACGACAGCACTTCTTTCATTCCCACAATCGCAATGCTTTGGTTCGGCACTTCAATCCCCACTAACGATTTACCCGGGATTGGCGCTTCAATCCGGATCGGGTGAGCCGCCAAAGCCAATGCCAGATCGTTATGCAACGTGGTGATTTGCGACAGCTTCACCCCCTCAAACGGTTTAAGTGTGTATTGGGCGACCGTTGGGCCAACACTCACCTCACCCATTTCCACTTCAATGCCAAACATCGACAGCGTGCGGCGGATTTTTTCTTGGTTAACGGTAATATCACCGGCCATCGGCTTATCGTGCTGGTCAACTAATAGGTCAAGCGGAATATCAATTTTCTTGTAACGACGGCTCAGTACCGGAGCGGCTTCGTCGGCTATCTGTTTGGCACTAAACTGCTTTGTAGTGGCTACAGTTTCACCTTCTTGGCCATACGCCTCGTCTTCTTCGTCGGCCGACTCGGCGGTGTCGTCGGCGGCCGGCTCCTCTTCGTCAGCTAACGTGTTTTCATCTTCTTCATTATCCGACCAACGTTGGCGCAAGCGATCAAACACGCGATTAAAAATAAAACTTCTGTCGGCCAAACCTCGTAACGAAGTATTAAACACCAACATAGCGCCAATCAACAGCAACCCCGCCAGCACAATGCCGGTGGCCAAGCGGCCCATAATTTGTTGCAATGGCCACGACAGCACCAAGCCGATTAAACCGCCACCAACGCTTTGGCCGATTACTTCTCTAGCCGCAGACAGCGGCACGGTTAAATGCAGCAAACCGTTCAACGCTAAAGTAAAAATGAACCCACCGAGATAGTTAACCACGCCGGTGGCAGCCCGATCTTTGGCTAGCATTAAATAAACGCTGCCAAGCAACAGCAATGGAAAAAGCCAAGTATCTAACCCAAACAAGGCCACAATGCCCAGCGACAGATACTGGCCGAGCACGCCCGCCAAACCTAACAACGACAAAATACTTACAAACGCCACGATTATCAGCAACACCATTACCACGCCGCGTTTAGCTTCGGGCGAGAGAAATGGAGCGTATTCGTCAACGACCGGTTCGGGTCGACGGCGAGCTTTGCGGGTCCGACGAGCACGGGGCATAGAAAGTATAAATAGAGGTAATTTTACCACCCGATTATAGCAAATTTCATCGCCAACGGCGAGTGACAGAGTATAGAGGGAGGAGTATAGAGTATAGAGGGTCGGTATAGACGTTCGTGCAATGAACTATCATACCGCCTTTTCTTTTATCGACTTACGCCAACCATATTCTTATATTATTTAAAGCCAAATAAGATATTTATGGTGTGGGGGTTTGGGGGCAGCCAGCCGCGCGGAGCCGAACCCCCTTGAGTCGAGGCCCCCGCAGCGGCGGGGGTCAAGCGCGGATGGGGGTGAGGCGAGTTTAGAACACTAATGGTGTTAGATGCTAGCGCGCCTGGCGCCCCCAACGTTCTTTGGTTACTTTCTGCCTGCCCGCCAACGCCTGAAGGCGTAGCCGTAAGGCAGGCAGGGCGACAGAAAGTAACGCCCGCCGCAGGCGAACTGTAAATTAAGAAAAAGGAGATGCTTATTGGTAACGCACGGGCAAGAGGTCCTTCCCCCTCGATGCCACTTCGGGCTCAAGATGACAGAATAAGAGAGATGATTAAAATGAGCTGGGGTTGCTTCGTCGTCCTGCGGGACTCCTCGCAATGACACTTTACCCCCGCCCATATTCACTATTTACTATTCACGATTCGCTGAAACCAAAACCACCTCCGTTTTCACAGAGGTGGTTGGCAATCTATCTATTTTGTTGGACTATCGCTTAGCCGTAACGGTATGCTCTTCGACATCGAAGCCAGTACCAGCCGGAATCAACCGACCAATAATCACGTTTTCCTTTAGGCCTTCGAGGCGATCGATCTTACCGGTAACAGCAGCGTCGATTAACACCCGAGCGGTTTCCTGGAACGACGCGGCGGACAGCCACGAAGCGGTGGAAAGCGACACCTTAGAAATACCCAAGAACAATTCTTGGTAGGTGGCCAGTTCTTTGCCGGCGGCTTTAGCTTCGTCGTTAGCATCGAGTGCTTCGGCCAGTTCGGCCACCTCACCTGGCAATAAATCGGTATCGCCGGCTTCGGTCACCAACACGCGACTGAACAATTGGCGAATGATAATTTCGATATGCTTATCGTTCAGCTTCTGACCCTGCGAAGAGTAGATATGTTGAGTTTCCTTAAGCATGTAAGTCTGCACCCCTTCACGGCCCTGATGACGGAACAACGAATGCAGGTTAAGGCTGCCGTCGGTAATGCGGTCGCCAACTTTAATCTGTTGGCCGTTTTTAATCACAATGGTGTACTCGGCCGGGATTAAGTATTCTTCGGCCTTGTTTTCTTCTACCACCACTTTAATTTTGCTCTTTTCTACCTTAGCAATACCGGAACGCTTAGCCAGTGTTTGTTTAGCTGGAGTTTCCGAAAGTAACTGGCCAACAATTACCGCGTCGCCATCGGCTACTTTAACTTCGGCATTTTTGGTTAAACGATATTCATCTTCTTCCACGGCTCCGTAAGTAATCTTTACCATCTTTTGGCCAAACTTACCGGACAGCACTACTTTACCAGACGTGTCGGTGATAGTTCGCGGCGTTTCTTCGATACTAACCAAGCCAGATGCTTCGGCCACAAAGGCGGCATGCTTAGGCGTACGCGCTTCGAACAGTTCGTCTACCCGTGGCAAACCTTGGGTGATATCTTTACCAGCCACACCACCGGTGTGGAAAGTTCGCATGGTTAGCTGAGTCCCCGGTTCACCGATCGACTGCGCGGCAATAATACCCACTGAGGCGCCCAACCGAACCGGCTGGTTGTAGCCCAAGTCGTAGCCATAACATTTTTGACAGACCCCGCGACGTAGCTGACAAGTTAAGACCGAGCGAACTTTAACTTGCTCTAAAGCAAGCTTTTCCAATTCGCGTTGAATGGCATCTGTCACCATCTGGCCTTTTTTAATTACCAGTTTACCCTCGGCGTCGTTAATATCTTCCATCACGGTCCGACCCCAAAGCCGTTCGGCCATGGTTTGGCCCATCTCTTCACTTTCCGCCCGGGTAATCAGCCCACCGGTGCGGTCACCGCAGTCTTCGGCGCGAATTACCACATCTTGCACCACATCCACCAACCGACGAGTTAAGTACCCGGCGCTGGCGGTACGTAAGGCCGTATCGGCTAACCCTTTACGCGAACCATGGGAAGAGATAAACAATTCCAGCACGCTAAAGCCTTCCTTAAAGTTGCCCTTTACCGGCAGTTCGATAATTTCACCGGTTGGGTTAGACACCGGGCCTTTCATCCCGATCATCTGGGTGAGCTGGCCCAAAGTGCCACGCGCGCCGGAGTAGATCATGGCATGCACTGGACCGGTTGGATCGAGCTTTTTAGCCGCCAGTTCCACGATTTTATCTTTAATACCACTCCAGATTTCGATAATCTTGTTGTGGCGTTCGCGGTCGGTTAACAAACCTTCTTGGAACTGTTCTTCGGTTTCGTTCACCAATTTATCACCTTCTTCAATCAATGGTCGGCGTTCTAACAGTAACGGCAGATCGTCCATGCCCCAAGAGTAACCCGACTTGGTTAGATACTTATAACCTAAGGTTTTAAGTTTATCCAAGAATTCAATGGTGGTTTCCGGTAGCTGGTGTTCCATGATCCGGGAAATAATCTTGGTGACCGCTTTACCGTCGACCAGTTGATTATGATACGGAATCGATTCCGGCACGATCGAATTGAACACTAACCGCCCCATAGTGGTGGCGATGGTCTGTTCTTTGCCGTCGATCTTATCTTTCACTTTGATTGGTTCACGTAGACCGATAATCCGCATTTGATAAGCACTGCGTGCTTCTTTTATACAGCTAAACGCCTTTGGCTCCGGCCGGCTTGGGTTGGCAATTTCTTGCGTTAAGTAATACAAGCCCAAGATTACGTCTTTGTTTGGCCGCACCACCGGCTTACCGTCGGACGGTTTAAGCAGGTTGTTGGCCGACAGCATAATGTGCGCGGCTTCCTTTTTGGCGGCTTCGGTTAACGGCACGTGAACGGCCATTTGGTCACCGTCGAAGTCGGCGTTAAAAGCTGGGCAGACCAACGGATGTAGCTGGATGGCTTTACCTTCAATCAGAATCGGTTGAAACGCCTGAATCCCCAAACGATGCAGCGTCGGAGCGCGGTTAAGCAACACATGAGCGCCCTTGGTAATTTCTTCTAAGATATCCCACACTTCGGTATGGTCGGCTTCAATAAACCGATTGGCCGAGCGGATGTTGTGAACAAAACCTTCTTTAATCAAGCGGGAAATAACAAACGGTCGGAACAGTTCTAGCGCCATCTTTTTTGGCAAACCGCACTGGTATAACTTTAAGTTAGGCCCAACCACAATCACCGAACGGCCGGAGTAGTCGGTCCGCTTACCGAGTAGGTTCTGGCGGAACCGGCCCTGCTTGCCTTTCAAAATATCGGCGATCGACTTTAGTTGGCGCTTTTGGCCAGTCGAAGCCAACACGGTTTTGCTGTGGCGGGCGGAGTTGTCGATTAACGCGTCAACCGCTTCTTGTAGCATGCGCTTTTCGTTGCGGATAATAACTTCCGGCGCGTTGAGTTCGGTTAAACGCTTTAAGCGGTTGTTGCGGTTAATCACCCGACGATACAGATCGTTAAGGTCGGAAGTGGCGAACCGGCCGCCGTCTAACGCTACCATTGGTCGCAGATCGGGCGGGATAATCGGCACCACTTTCATTACCATCCATTCCGGGCGGAGTTGGTTTTGCTGCAAACTGCGTAACAAACGCAACCGCTTAACCAGCTTTTCTCGTTTAATACCCTGCGCGTCTACTTTGTCCGCTTCTAAATCGGTAATTTCTTGATTCAAATTGACCTCGGTTAACAGCTGGTGAATGGCTTCGGCGCCAATCCCGGCTTCGAACATCGGCCCGTATTTAAGTGACAGCTCTTGGTAATCGTGTTCGCCGATAATCTTCATCTTTACCACGTCACGAATTTCTTTTTCGGTGAGATCACCTTCTTTCTTTAACTCAGCCAATTCGCGATCGGTGGTAGCGTCAATCTCCCGCAAGGCCGATTCTAAAGCAGCCGCTTTGGTTAGGGCAGACTGGGCCGCCTTGGTTTTAACGGCGGCAGCGGCTTCGATCGCTTTGCGTTGTTCGGCTACTTCTACTTTCAACTGCTGTAACATCTGCTCTTTAATCGGCTCGTTAACACTGGTAATAATAAAGTTAGCAAAGTAGATCACCTTTTCCAGCGCTTGCGGCGGCAAGTTTAAGGCTAGACCGATCTTGCTCGGCACGCCACGCAAAAACCAAATATGGGAGACCGGTGCCGCCAAATCGATATGGCCCATCCGTTCACGACGAACGGAGCAACGGGTAACTTCCACGCCGCATTTGTCGCAGACAATCCCCTTGTAGCGGATCTTCTTGTATTTACCACAATAACATTCCCAGTCTTTCGATGGTCCAAAAATCTTTTCGCAGAACAAACCATCTTTTTCTGGTTTCTGAGTACGATAGTTAATAGTTTCCGGTCGGAGCACTTCGCCGTGCGACCAGCCGTGAATATTTTCCGGCGACGCTAGCTTTAAGCGGATGGCGTCGAAATCGTTGGTTTGAGTTACGGAGTACATATGCATGGTAGGATAAAGCCGCTTATTCAGCGTCAGTAATCGCCACCGGTTCGGCGGCGGCGGCAAGTGCCGCAGCATTAGCAGCTGCTTCGGCGGAAGCAGCCATGCGCTTGGCCATATCGGCCGCAGCGACTTCTTCACGTTCCCGCTGTTTGGCGGGGTCTTGCAACAGTTCTACATCTAACCCTAAACCTTTTAGTTCTCGCACTAACACGTTAAAGCTTTCCGGCACATTAATTTTGTCGATCGGTTCGCCCTTAATAATTGATTCGTAAGCTTTCGACCGACCGGGCACGTCGTCGGATTTAATGGTAATAATTTCTTGCAGCATGTTGGCGGCGCCATAAGCTTCGAGCGCCCACACTTCCATTTCCCCAAACCGCTGGCCGCCATGTTGAGCTTTACCACCCAGTGGCTGTTGGGTAATGAGCGAGTATGGCCCGATTGAACGTTGGTGCATTTTGTCTTCCACCATGTGCGACAGCTTGAGGATATAGTGGTAACCAACGGTCGATTTGCGATCGAACGAATCTCCATTCCGGCCATCGAACAACTGTAACTGGCCGTCCGACGGGAAACCGGCCTTTTCCAGTTCACGTTTAATTTCTTCTTCGGTAATACCGTTTAACACCGGCGTGGCCACGCGATAACCCAAAGCTTTACAAGCCAAGCCTAAATGAGTTTCCAAAATCTGCCCTAAGTTCATGCGGTTAGCCACACCCAGCGGCGAGAGCAAAATGTCGATTGGCGTACCATCGGCCAAGTGCGGCATATCTTCCACCGGTACAATCTTAGAGATAACACCTTTATTACCATGGCGACCGGACAGTTTGTCGCCGATCTGGATCTTACGTAAGTTGGCAATGGTAACTTGAATGGTTTTAATTACCCCGGCTGGCAGCTTATCGCCGGCTTCACGGGAGAAGATCTTAACGTCGATAACTTTGCCGTGTTCACCATGTTGTAAGTACAGCGAGCTGTCACGTACATCACGAGCTTTTTCACCAAAGATCGCCCGGAGCAATTTTTCTTCGGCCGAAAGTTCGGTTTCACCTTTCGGTGTAATTTTACCGGCCAAAATGTCACCCGATGATACTTCCGCCCCAATGCGGATAATCCCTTCGGCGTCGAGGTTCTTTAACTTTTCTTCGGACACGTTCGGAATATCGCTGGTAACTACTTCCGGCCCAAGTTTAGTGTCGCGAACGTCGATCGAATAATTTTCAATATAAATAGAAGACAGCCGATCGTCTTGCACCAAGCGGCGCGAAACGATAATGGCGTCTTCGTAGTTGTAACCTTCCCAAGCAATGTAGGCCACTAAAATGTTTTGCCCAATGGCCAACTCGCCATGGTCAACCGAGGGGCCATCGGCCAACACATCACCGGCTTTAACCGTTTCACCCTTACGGGCCACAATCCGTTGGTTAATACAGGTCGATTGGTTGGAACGAATAAACTTGTTGATTGGGTAACGTTCCACATCGCCGTGCTTGTCGGTCACTTCAATTAAATTACCGCTCACTTTGCTCACCGTACCGCCCACTTTGCTCACGGTGCAGTGGCCGGAGTCGACCGCGGCGCGCGCTTCGATACCGGTACCAACTAATGGCGCTTGCGGCCGCACGGTTGGTACAGCCTGGCGTTGCATGTTCGAACCCATCAAGGCGCGAATGGCGTCGTCGTGTTCTAAGAACGGAATGCAGGCCGTGGCAATACTAACTACCTGCGCCGATGACACATCGACCAGGTCGATCATATAGGTAAAGTCCAATTCCGGTTCGCCGAATTTTCGAACTTCGGCGTATTCATTTACAAAATAACCGTCGGAATCGACCGGGGTGGTAGTGGCCGTGCTAATGCAGCGTTCTTCGGTTAAGGCGTTAAAGTAAGCTACTTCGCCGGTTACCCGGGAGCGGGTTTTGGCACATTCTTCAGGGCGCTTTTCACGCAGTTCCTGCCAGTAAGCTTCTGGCACCGCTTGGCCTTTTTTAACCGCCACTTTGCCGTCTTCACCTTTAATATCTTGTTGGGCTAAGTGCTCTACTTTTACGAAAGCTGTTTCTAAAAAGCCGTATTCATTAATTTTGGCATACGAAGACAGATGGCCCACCAAACCAATATTTGGACCTTCCGGAGTTTGAATTGGGCAAATGCGACCGTAGTGGGTGGTATGAACATCACGCACTTCAAACCCAGCCCGTTCCCGCGATAACCCACCTGGGCCCATGGCGGAGAGACGGCGCTTGTGTTCGAGTTCAGACAGCGGATTGGTTTGATCCATGAACTGCGACAGCTGCGAAGACATAAAGAATTCTTTCACTGCGCCAATCACCGGCCGAGCGTTGATTAACTTGCTGGCCGACATGGAAGTTGGATCCATGGTGCTCATGCGGTCGCGCACGATGCGTTCCATCCGCGCTAAACCAATGCGGAACTTTTGTTTAATCTGTTCGCCAACAGCTCTAACCCGCCGGTTACCGAGATGATCGATATCGTCTGGTTCACGTTGAGAAATGTTCAAGCGAATAATTTCTTTTACAATGCGCACTAAATCTTCGCGGCGCATCACCCGGTTTTCTTTGGTAATCGGTAAATCTTCGCCAAACCGTTGGTTGAGTTTGTAACGGCCCACCACGTCGAAATCGTAGCGGTCAAAATTAAAGAACATGGCGTAGATAAGTTGCCGGGCGTTGTCTGGTGTGGCCATGTCGCCGGGGCGAATGCGTTTGTAAACTTCGATTAAACCTTCTTCTTCGTTGCTGGCGGCATCTTTTTCTAAGGTACCGGCAATGTATTTAACGTCTTCGTCGGTGTCGACATCTTTAAACAGGTCTAAGATATCTTCGTCGCTGCCATAACCAAAAGCGCGCAACAGCGAGGTAATCGCCACTTTGCGCTTGCGGTCTATCTTAACCCAAATGACATTGTTTAAATCGGTTTCCAGTTCTAACCAAGCACCGCGATTTGGAATAATTTTAGCACCATAGAACCGGCGACCACGCGTGGCCTCGGAGGTAAAGAACACCCCAGCGGAACGGATTAACTGCGACACGATAGCGCGTTCCACGCCGTTGATAATGAAAGTACCGCGATCGGTCATCACCGGGAAATCGCCTAAGTAGATTTCCTGCTGAGTGGTCTTACCGGTCTTTTTGTTCACCAACTTGGTTTTAACGCGCATCGGCGTTTCGTAGGAAATGTTTTTGGCTTTGGAGGTAGCTTCGTCGAACTTCGGTTCATCCAGGTAATAATCGCCAAAATGCAATTCCAGATCGCGACCAAAGCTGTCTTTGATCGGTGAGAGTTCTTCAAACAGTTCCTTCAACCCGTGTTCCAAGAACCACCGGTAGGAGTCTTTTTGTACCTGAATTAAATCAGGCAGCGGCGCCGCATCGAGGATCGGCGTAAAGCGAACGCGCGGCGAGCGGGGGTCGATGGTTTGGTTGATGAACATAAAAAAGCCGCCCTTCCCACCATGAGCGACCAGCCGCACTAGCGTGCGCGCCGATTGCTTTTTCGGGAGGGGGTGATTAAATCAATTACTTAACTTTGTCCCACTACTAGTAAATGCATGACTTTTCTAGCGGGGTTAGTAAAAAAGGGGTCTGGCGCTAATTTTAGCCGTATTTACCGTTGTTTAGTCGGGAAATGGAGCTAAAATACGCAAAAGTGCTGCTAGTTTATCAATTGCTTGACAGACTGTCAATAGCGTCATTTAGGTTTTTGTCAAGATGTGGACAAGCCCAAAAAATTGGCTTATTTTAAGTAAATTATTTGTTGACAACCATCGGCTTTAATTTTGACAGCGCTTTGATTTTGGTCATAGTTACTAATTATTAGAAAAAGCATACTATTTTGTGTTCTATTGCCTCTTTTTCCATCATCCGCCACCTTATCGACGCTCGCCCCCTTTCCTGTCATCCCGAAGTGGCATCGAGGGACCCCTTCGAGGTGTTAAAACAATGTAAGGTTAAAATTGTTCTGTTTAAGGTTGGAGGAGATAATCTTTAATTTACCTACTAGTAAGTATAAAGCTTCTAAGACGTTAAAGGGGTCCCTCGATGCCACTTCGGGATGACAAAGTAGAAGGAATGACGAAAAAGTGGCACTTGATCAACACTGTCAATAATAACAAAAACAGGCCACTTCTGACCTATTTTATTCTAGCCCCTTCCGCCCGAGGCGGATCAGCCTTTGGCTGAAGCCCCTAATCCCTAGTCCCTAGCCCCTAGTCCCTAACTAAGGTACGTATTTCTCCGTAATCTTAATAATCGAACCATCTAAACCAAAGGCGATGTTGTATGGCACGTGTTGTAAATATTTGACCGCTTCCGGCGCGTCGGCGGCAAAGAAACCGCGGAAAGTGTCGAAACTGACTGTCGACGTCACTATCTGGTCGCTATACGGCCGCACCGGGTAAGTTTGCATTTGTACTACCACATTTGACGATATACGAAAGGCTTCGGCGGCTTCGTCGTTGTTATCGATATAAAAACCATTCGGGGCGCAGTCGGCAAGTTTGGTGCACGCGCCGGCGGCCAGCGCGGTTGTTTTGGCAATGTCGCCGGTAAGCCAGTTAACGTAGTCGATAGCGATATACCAAGTCTTGGTTTTTTTGCCCAGTGATTCAAAACCAACCACATACGCCAAAACATCTTTTTTTTGCACCGGGTTAGGTTTGGTTTGATCGGACGAGATGGGTAATGTTCCAGCCGACTCTTGATTTAACAAGTCGACCATATTTTGCAAATCCGGCGGCAATGGCGGCGCGTCGGTTTGGTGAGTTACTTGATATTCCCGCCACCACGATTGTAAATTGGGCAAAAACGAAAACGCCACGCCAATCACCACCACCGCCCCTAGTAAAATTATGGTTGATCTTTTCATAAAGATTAGTCCCTAGTCCCTCGCTTAATTTCTTCCCTCACCACCATTCTATCATCCCATGCTATTAGTTTACCATTCGCCACCGCAATCGCCTGTTCGCAACCTTTGCCGGTAATTAAAACTATATCGCCAGGCCGGGCTAAGGAGACCGCTTTAGCAATTGCCGCGCGCCGGTCGAGCAGGCGAAACAAGTTTTGTCCGTCTACCTTGCCGGCTGCCGCCGCACCATTAGCCACCGCATCGATAATACTCTGTGGATCTTCGTCGTATGGATCTTCGTTAGTGACGATGACGACGTCGGCGTTCTTGGCCGCTAATTCACCTTTAATCGGCCGCGGTTTTTTATCGCGCCCGCCGCCGGCACTACCAAGCAGCTGAATTACTTTGCTACCAGGCCGCTTAAATTGGTCTACCACGCGATATAACCCTTTGAGTGCATTGGGCTCAAAAGCGTAGTCGACAATAACCGTGAACGGTTGGCCGGCATTGATTAATTCCAACCGCCCCGGGCAAGACTTTAGCTGTGGTGTAACCGCTGCCAGTTGATCGAACGATACGCCGAGCGCATGCAGAGTAACTAACGCCGACAATAAGTTGGTCACATTAAAGTCGCCCAACAGCGGCGCTCTAAATAATACACCATTGACGGTGAACGCCAGACCTTGGGCGGAAATAGCAATTTGTTCGGCCCGTAATGGCGTTGGGTTAGTAAGCGTAGCCGTGGGTTGCACTGAAAACGCAAATTTTTGATCGACCGCCGGTGTTAAAAAGTCGACCGCGTGTTCGGAATCGGCATTGGCAATAATGGTGCGAGCGATATTTTGGCCGGCTAACTGTTTTGGCTGCGACTGCGCCAATTGTTGAAACAGACGAAGCTTAGCCGCTTTGTAATTAGCAAAACCGCCGTGGGCTTCTAAATGCTCCGGTGTAAGATTAGTAAACACCGCCAGATCGTAATGAATACCAACGGCGCGATGCTGCACTAAACCTTCCGAAGATGTTTCCACTACGGCATACTGACAGCCAGCCTGCACCATTTGTTTTAACAAGCGATGAGTTTCACCGCGGCCGAGCATGGTCATTTTGCGGTTGTTGAGCCATTCGTGCGGCCCGACCTTAAAGACTGCGGTGGATGTTAAACCAACTCGGTGGCCGGTCAGTTCTAATAATTGACTAATGAGATAGCTGGTGGTGGTTTTGCCGCTGGTACCGGTCACCCCAATCACAATTAATTTTTCGGACGGCCAACCATACCAAGCCACTGCCGCCAAGGCCAACAGATAGTGGTATAATGACAGCGCTCGCCGTGGCACTAACCGTTTGAGCAATCGTTTAAACATAGTGCCTCTATCATAGCACGGCTATCGGAACGGTAAAATCTTGACCGCGGGCGAAATATGGTATAGTATAATTAATCAATATGTCTCAACGCCTTGATCGCGCCACGGAATTCTTACGCCACACCTTGGGCCCCTTGTTAATTCAAGAGGTGGAGTTACCTAAAAACACCGTTGTGGCCATTACCAACATTACCGTTTCGCCCGACTTACGCTATGCCACCGTTTGGCTAGCCGTTACGCCAGCTAGCGAAGCCGGCGTAGCTTACGGCCGCATTAAAGCCGCCACGGCAGAACTGCAACGGTTGGCCAGCGAAAAAATGGATCTGCAATTTACACCCAAACTTCGTTGGCGGGTAGATAAATCCGGCAACACGGTTAACGAAATAGAACAGTTACTCGATCAAATTCATCACGAACGCCAATAACATTTTTATGGCTGAACACGACATCGCCCACGATATCCTCCAAGCGCTAAAGGCAGCGCGGCACGTGCTGATTATTCCGCACGGCAACCCACGCCCCGATGGCGATTGTTTGGGCGCCGCTTTGGCCGTGCACCACTTCTTAGCAGATAACGGCCGTGTCGCTACTATTTTTTGCGCTTATCCGGCACCGGAAATGCTGCAGTACTTGCCGGGGGCGGAGCATATTATTACCGACCCAGCCGTAATTACTGCGCTCGATTACGATTTAGTATTACTAGTTGATTTCCATAACTTAAAAAACTCCGGTTTAGAAGAACAGTTGCAAGCCGCCGCGGCTCGTGGCGTGCCGTTTGTTGTGATCGATCATCATCCGCGACAAGTTGAAATTACCGGCACAACTCTACTCGTACCCGAAGCCGCCGCCACTTGTGAACTGATTTACTGGCTGTTCGATCAAGCCGCCGTACCGATTAACAAAGACATGGCTACTTGTTTGTTAACCGGCTTAATTACCGACACGCAAAACTTTACCAATGCCGCCACCACCGTCGGTTCACTCCACGCCGCCGCCGAATTGGTTAAACGCGGTGCTCGCCCGCACGACATTACCGGCGCCACTTGGAAGAATAAAGAAATTAAAATCTTACAATTGTGGGGTAAAATGCTTTTGCGCTTGCACGAAAATCCCGACACTGGCATTGTTACCACGGCGTTGACCATTGCCGACTTAAAAGAAGCCGACGTGCCGCTCGATGCCGCCGACGGTGTGGCTAACTTTTTAAACAATCTCGATGCCAAAGCCGTGCTAGTGCTGCGCGAGGAAGAAAATGGTATAGTTAAAGGGAGCATTCGCACCACTCGCGACGACGTTGACGTGGCAGCCATTGCCAAACAATACGGCGGCGGCGGCCACCGCAAGGCGGCCGGCTTTTTAGCCACCGGTAAAATTGTTTGGGACGATACACTCGGCTGGCTGATTAAATAGGGACTAGGGACTAGACTGTTTATGGCAACCTAGTTTCTAGACTCTAGCTCCTAGCCCCTAATCCCTAGCCCCTAATATGTCCTACCTCATTCCCATGGTCGTAGAAAAGTCGCCGTTCGGTGAACGCGCCTACGATATTTATTCGCGACTGCTTAAAGACCGCATCATCTTTTTGGGTTTCCCGATCGACGATGCCGTGGCCAACACCATTATCGCCCAAATGTTGTTTTTGGCCTCAGAAGACAGTAAGAAAGATATTAAGCTTTACATTAATTCCCCAGGTGGTTCCGTGACCGCTGGCATGGCTATTTACGATACCATGCAATATGTAAAGTGCGACGTTTCGACCATTTGCCTTGGCATGGCTGCCAGTATGGCCGCGACACTACTAGCTGCCGGCACACCCGGCAAACGTTTTGCCTTGCCCAACGCCGAGATTATGATTCACCAAATAATGGGTGGCGCCGAAGGTCAGGCGGCGGATATTAAAATCCGTTCGGAACGGATTTTGAAGATTCGTGATTCACTCGATAAAATCTTAGCCAAACACACCGGCCAGCCCCTCGCCCGGATCCAGAAAGACACCGACCGCGATTACTTTATGACGACTGACGAAGCGAAGAAGTACGGGTTGATAGATAAGGTAATAAGTAATCGGTAAGCACATCTGTCATTGCGAGGACCCAGCTGCAGAGCCCTGCAGCTGGGGACGAAGCAACCCCAGCTCCGTTTAGTTAATGTTAATATGAAAAACCGCCCCACCTTCGGGACGGTTTTTTGTACTGCGCGAGGCTGCTGTCAGCTTTCCGACTGGCCATGATATTGCCGATCCATGGCTGTTGTTCTTTCTCCCTGTGAACCGGAGGAAAACGGTGGGTTGAACGAACCTTTTATATGGCTCATGGTGGGATGATGGCGGAAGCAGACATCGTTTGGGTTTCGTTCCGCCAACGTATGGCCGCATTGTTTACAGCGGCGGGGTGTTTTGACTTCATCGACGCTTTTGTCGACAACCGGTTTTTTGGCTGGTGTTTTTTTAGATGGCATTTGCCACCTCCTTTGATTGATATTTCTAATATGCCATGGTTGGTGGTAAATGTCTAGCTACATGTTTTGCAGCCAAAATATCTCTTTTCCATTACCACCCTTCTATCTAGTTATCACTCTCACTTTTAACAGACTCTCTCATTTTGTTACCCTGTGTCATTTTCGTCATCCCCCCTCGTTTGTCATCCCGAAGTGGCATCGAGGGACCCCTTTAGGGTGTTTAACGCCACTCTTGGCTCAAATCATTCCATCCTGGGTTAAGAGAGCGAATTAATACCTCCTTTTTCTTACGATTCCAATTTTTAAGTTGTTTTTCACGGTCAATGGCTTCATATATATCAGTATGATGTTCAAAGTAGACCAAACGATTACAGCCATACTTACTAGTAAACCCATGGTAAAACTTATCTCGATGTTCCCAGGATCGTCGTTCTAGATCTTTAGTAACACCAATGTAAAGAGTGCCAGTAGTACTGGCTAGAATATAGACGTAGAAGTTATATGAATCCATAGAGCTTTTAACTCTATGGTACCTACTAGTACTTAAAAAACTTCTAAAATGTTAAAGGGGTCCCTC
>Ga0172368_10001781_pt1 | contig 28628 bp, 18 predicted proteins | sample Lak11m_FD_114540 | JGI IMG/M metagenome (GOLD analysis project Ga0172368, IMG submission 114540) | Freshwater microbial communities from Kabuno Bay, South-Kivu, Congo - kab_022012_11m | ecosystem: Environmental > Aquatic > Freshwater > Lake | place: Democratic Republic of the Congo: South-Kivu...
GCGGTGCTGGTCGGCGTCACCGTCAGCGCCCCGGTCGCGCTCGGCGTCGGTGTGATGGTGTTGGGCGGTGTCTCAGTGGCGGTCGTGGTGCTGGTGGGTGTAGGAGTCTTGTCGTTCACGCTGGCCACCTCGCTGTAGTCGCTGACCAGCGCGCTTTGCTGCGTGCACCCCGCTAATGGGTCGGTAGTCTCGTCGAAACCGGCCGAGAAGGCCCGCAGCCGGAAGTAATAGGTGACGCCGCGGCGCGGCTGGTAAAAGGTGTAGCTGCTGGTACTTTTGTCCGTCGTCCAGTCATAGACGAAGAAAGGCCCCTCTGGCGCCGTCGCATAACTGATCTCGTAGAAACCGCTGTGGTCGATGTATGGGATGGGGGTCCAGGTCAAGGTGATCCACGTGAGGATATCACCCTGGAAGGTGGCGCGCAGATCAGTGGGCGGTACGGTCTGCGTCAGATACCAATAGGGATAAGCCGTTGGGTCAAACCCGGTCAAGCGGTTGTAGTGTACCGATCCCCAGGGATCAACGACGCTGCGCACCTCGGGTGACAGCGTCCCTTCCAACTGGTTGCAACTGAGGACTACACCAGCAGCCTGGGTGAGTTTGCCCAATGCGCTCGGGATTGTACCGCTGAGCCGGTTGCTGGAGAGGTCCAGGTAGCCCCAGGCGGGTGGTGGTATGGGGAGTGTGGGAGCGGCCGCCCGGGTGTCTGCGCCATCGCAGCAGGATTTGATGCTCGTCAGGTTGCCCAGCTCCGGCGGGATCGATCCGCTCAGTTGGTTGTTGCTCAAATTGAGATCACCCAGGTTGATCAGGTTGCCCAACTCAGGTGGGATGGCGTCGCTCAGTAGGTTGTTGCTCAAATTAAGAGCGTATAGGTTGGTCAGGTTGCCTAACTCCGGCGGGATGGCGCCGCTCAGTTGATTAGATTCCAAAATCAGATAATATAAGGTCGGGAGTTTTCCTAGTTCGGCGGGGATCGGTCCGCTGAGTTGATTGAAGCTCAAGTTCAGAAATCCTAAGGCGGTGACATTTCCCAATTCAGCCGGGATTGGGCCGCGTAGTTGGTTACCTCTCAGGTCGAGATATGCTAAGAAAGTAAGCTTGCTCAATTCTGGTGGAACTGGCCCGGCAAGCCAATTGGAATAGAGTATCAACATATTCACGTGGTTGACACTGCAGACCACGCCTTGCCAGTTACACGGTGTCGTGGTTTGTAGCCAGTCAGTGTTGATCCTCCATTGCGATCCATTGGTACTATTATAGAGTGCCACCAGCGCTTCACACTCGCTGGTCGGAATCTCGGTCACGCTGGCGCAGTCGAAGGTTTGCGGTTGATGCACAGCTACGATTGACGGATCGGGTGCCGACTGCGCTGCAGCCACGGAAGGGGTTGTCAGGGCCATGCCGGCGATCAGCAGAACCAGACTGAGCGAGAACAAGGATAGAAGATGACGAGACATAGGTATACTCTCCTGAATGCAGTGCCGGGCACTTGCGAAGTGCCCGGCACGCACTCCCTGTTCAATGGTACCAGATCGTCAGCTTAGGCGCCTGAGCCGCGGTGCAGGGACTCCAGCCCAGCTCGCTGCAGAAGTTGTAGTACACCGAGCCGCTGGCCGCCTCCTGCAGCAGCACCAGCCCGTGGTTGTCATCCGGGTTGGCAGCCCAGGCCTGGACCATCGCCTTCACGTTCAGGTCGATCCACGCGCCACCTTCACTGGCCAGGTCGGCCGTGCCGTCCGCCTCCGCAGCATAGTCGCTGCCGCTGCCCATGCCCACCACCGCCCAGTTGACGCCGGTCTGGCGTTGCATCTTGTTCGCCTCGGCGTCGATCCAGCCGGCCAGCACGCGGTGCGCGCCCAGGGTCAGGGTGTTGCCGTTGCTGCGGCTCGTCTGGTACAGCCGCAACGTGGCCTCGTCCACCGTGGCCGTGATCGGGAGCGTCGGCAGGTCGAAACGCAGCAGCGCCTTCATGCTGTTGCTCTGCCCCACGTGCCACTGGCTGGTGTTGTTGTAGCCCGCTGCGCCGTCGAAGTAGGTGGCGTTGGTGCCGCTATAGCCGCTGGCGCCTTGCTGGAAGGTCGTCTTGACCGGCGGAGGCGGCGCCAGGTGGTAGCGCAACGTCAGCTTGGGCGCCTGGGCCGCGGTGCAGGGCGGCCACCCCAGCTCGCTGCAGAAGTCGTAGATCACGTAGCCGCTGGCGGCTTCCTGCGTCAGCACCAGCCCCAGGTTGTCCGCCGGATCGCTCACCCACGCCTGCGCCAGGCCGGTGATGTCCAGGTCGATCCACGCGTTGCCGGCGCCCGTGAGGCTGGCGGTGGCCGCGGCCGCAGCCGTGTAGTCGCTGCCGCTGCCCATGCCGACGACGGCCCAATTGACCCCGTTCTTGCGTTGCGTCTTGTTCGCCTCGGCATCGACCCAATCGGCCAGCACGCCATGCGCGCCCAGGGTCAACGTGTTGCCGTTGCTGCGGCCGGTGTTGTAGAGCTGAAGGATCGCCTCATCGACTACCGCGGACGCCGGAATGCCGGCCAGGTCGAAGCGCAGCAAGGCTTTGACGCCGTTGTTCGCGCCCACGTGCAGGAGCGCCGTGTTGTTGTAGCCGGCCACACTGTCGAAGTAGGTGGCGGTGGTGTCGGTGTAGCCGCCCAAGCCCTGCTGGAAGAATGCCCGGAACAGCCCCCCGCTTTCCGTGACGACGACGGGGTCAATGGCGAGGTCATCCAGCCAGATCATGCCCGCCGAACTAGATATGCTAGGGCGCGCGACTACGCCACGGAAAAGCAAATCGCCCCCGAAGGATTGCCATGTGCCACTAGAGATCATCTCATTGCCATCCAGGAACAGCGTCCATACTAACTGGTTGCTGCTCAACCGCTTGATCTGCGCACTCAGCCGATACCAGTGATCCAGATCCGGTACCATATGAGGCGTGCCATAGTCTCCGCCCATACAACCGTAGTAGGGTGGACCGGCGAACTCCGGAGCGCAGATGATGGCTTCCAGGGCGCCATCTTCTTTGAGACGCGCGATGAACTCTACGATATCGTCTCCAGTACGTATGGGCCAGACCCTTGCTGCATAGAATTCAAAGTCGACAGCCTCGTCACCGGTGTGACGACGGAGGTAGATATCGGCTGAGGCATAACTCGCGGGTTGGGTGAACCAGTAGTCGACGTAACAACCCCCATAGCCATGGTCACAACGCCACGAAGCACTGTCTGTATAGTCGGCGCTGGCGATATAACGCGCATCCCTTCCAAACCGCGCGTTCGCGCTCGTGCTGGCCCGGAAACCACGTGTGTTGGTAATCCCAAGCGGTGGATCTTCATCCATCGGTTCGCAGATATTGGGGGTGGGGCACCATGGCGGGCCGATGTGCAACACCGCATCGCCCGTCCAGTTGGTGGGGTAGGACATGGACCGGATATCTTCTGTGAGGCCTGTGACATTGCCAGTGATTGTCATCTTGCTGATCGCGGATGACAGATCGGGACTTTGGTCCGGCTTGTACCAGGTGGCAGCGTAGACGGTGTTGGTGAAGGCGGTCATGTCGACGGCGATCGTCTTGCCGGTCGTAGCCGCGACCGCGGCCTTGCGCACGGCCTCGTTCACTCGCGGAGTGGGCGACGGCGGTGGGGGGGGGCGTCGGTGTTTTCGCATTGGGGATATAGGCCAGGATTTCCTGGGCGCCACGTCGGGCAACTTGGGCGCGGTCGAACTCTGCCCATTGATCGGAGCCCGATTTCGAGATCAGGCCATCCGCGGGGGTGAAGCGCGTCAGGTCGACACGCGCATCCCGCAGGATGGGTCGGATATACCGCTCACCCTCCAAACCGACGAGCGCAGGGGCCGGCGCTGGAGTGGAATACGTTTTGAGCGCTTCATAAGTGTTGACTGTGCCGTAAGTTGCACCGCTATCCGACAGCAGGTGCGCCCAGAAAAGTCGCCGGAAAAAGTAGTTCGGATCACTGATTCCCGCATCGTCTTCATAGCGATCCTCCGTATTAAGCACCGGTTTGTCTTGTGAGCTATACAAGAAATTCACTGCATCAGGTGTGGCGGTAGGTACAGGGCCGATAGGATAAGTACCATCCATGGCTTGTGCTGAGAGATCTGCGCCGGTGTAATTGGTGATGTACGTGTGCCATGGCGCTGGGATGAAGGAGTCAATCTGATTCCGCAGATGCCCCAAACTCATCGGTCGGTTGGCGCGCCAGGGATCGTTGCCGAACGTGCTGAACGAAAGACCATCACAATAGCTCACCTGGGCTCCTGGCCCCATCCAATAACACCCTACCTCCTTGGCAAGCGCCTGGTTGTTAGTTTTTGTGTCTGCGATGTCGTTGGAGATCGACCAAAATACGTTGGGGAAAGCGGCCCAGTGCGCGATCATCGTCTGCCAGAGTTGCTGCTTTAGTGCCGTCTCGATCCCATCTGGGCCAGCCCAGTTAGTGTCAAAAGAGTTCAAAAGTGGCTCAGGCACAAGTAGAAGTTGAACATAGAGCGAGGGAAATTCGTTCAGCAATAGCTTCAGCTTGCGATCAATACGCTGAAAGGATTGCAAGTTGGGGTAAAGCGTCAGAGTCTGCATCTGCTCGAGGCTCGGCCCGCCGCCAAACAGATCGTTGCTGGACCCGGTTATGGACGTGCTCCAGAAGAGACTCAGGTCGGCATTACAGTCATCCAGGCGGGTACAGGCACGATAACTTCCATCCGGGTTCTTGCAAGTGGTTTGGGCTATCTCCTCGTCGGTGTACGCCCAGTTGCCCAGGGACTCTGCGCGGAGGACATTGATGCCGTGCTGTTGGACATCGGTCGCATACTTGAACACGAAATCATCTGCATTGGCGGCGGTGGTCAACGTCATGGTCGTGGTACTGAAATTGGGTCTTACAGACCGTGGCACCGGTGCGGCATACATCTCAAAGAAGAGCCGCTCCGCCGTGTCCGCCATGGGCAGGAAGGTGCTGCATATGCCGCTGCACCAGCGTTTATTCGGCGCGGTTCCTACCCGCAACATGCCGTGCAGCCCTGACTCCGGGCGCTCGCTGACCGTAAAACTGTCCGCCGCGCCGGTGGTAGAGGACCAACTCCAGGTTCCCGTGACATCCACATAGGCGCGGGCGCGCCAGGTTGCGTCACCATCCCAAAATGCGCGCACTGTTTTGGGGAGCGAACCCGATCCTGTAGGGGGCGTGAAGGTTACCCAGAAGGTCAGATCAAACGGGTTTTCGCCGGATTGCAGGCTGCGCTGGAAACTGACTTCATGTACTCCGTAGCGCGTGGCCATCTCCGTGCCTGAAGTATAGTTGAAGTATGACGCCGACTGTCCTTGGGTCAGGCTATTCGCTTGCGACTTGGTCTCTGTTACGGAGACGTGATCGATGTCGATCACGGCCGCGGCCGTGGAGGTCAGATTGCCAGCCCGGCCTGCATTTTCCTCCGCCGTGTTGGCGCCCTTGCCTTTTCTTGCCCCGGGCGTCGCGGTCGGTCGTGGCGTCAGCAGCCAGTCCAGGGCACCCGGCGTGCGCGCGGCCGGCGTCGGGGTCTGCGTCGGCGTCGGATACCCGTCGTTCCCGGTCAGGTCGCCGCTGTCCGGCCGGCCTGTGATCAGCAGCTTCCCGTCGCGCAGCACGAGCGCCTGCTGTGACGCGTAAGCCCGGCCCAACCGGCCGGCGACGCTCCAGCCGCGCGCCCGAGGATCGTACAGCTCGACGTCCTCGCTGGCCCGCACGCCGTCCGACCCGCCGAGCACCGCCACCCGGCCATCCGCCAACAGCACGGCCGCGTGGTAGGCGCGGGCCATGTTCAGGTTGCCGGCCGGCGTCCAGGTGTCCTTGGCCGGATCGTACACCTCCGCGCTGGCCAGGTACGCGCCGTTGTACCCGCCGGCCACCAGCACCGTGCCATCGGGCAGCAGGGTGGCGGTGTGATCCAGCCGCGCGGTCGCCAGCCCCGCAGCCGGCCGCCAACTGTTCCGCGCCGGATCGTAGATCTCCACGCTGGCCAGCGGCCGGTTTTCGCTGTCCCAACCGCCCACAACCAGCACACGGCCGTCGGGCAGCCGGGTAGCCGTGTGGTGGGCGCGCGCAGTGCGCAAGCTGCCGGCCGGGCGCCAGACGCCCGTGGCCGGATCGTACAGCTCCGCCGCGGCCTGTAAGCCGCCGGCGGTGTAGCCGCCAACGACCAATACCAGGCCCCGGGGCAGCGTCGTTGCGGTGTGCCCGGCGCGGCTGAACGTCATGGCCGGCCCCGGTTGCCAGGCGCCGGCCTGGGGATCGTATACCTCGGTGCTGGTGAGCGCCTGTCCCAGGACATCCCAGCCGCCCGCGAGCAGCACCCGACCGTCGGGCAGCAGGGAGGCGGTGTGGAAGACACGCGCCTCGCTCAGCGGCCCGACGGCTCGCCAAACGCCCGCGGCCGGATCGTACAACTCGGTCTCCGCCAGGGGATGTACGCCGTCCCAGCCGCCGGCGGCCAGCACCCGGCCGTCGAGCAGCAGGGTCAACGTGTGCGAGTTCCGGGGTACAATCATGGCAGTCTCAGTCCAGGGGTCATCGGTCGTTTGCGCGGCCAGCAGCCCCACGGTGAACGCCAGGATCAACGCGCCGAAGACGAAGACGGACAACATGCCCCGACCCCAGCGCCTGGCCGTTGCGGATGTAGCTTCACGCGCAATACTGGGGGGGGGGCGAAACCTGTGGATCAGACAACCTATGTTGCGCAGATGCAACGGAAGCGATGTGAGGATCGGGGAGCGGGTGGGCAGACATGGCGACCTCCATGGACGCAATGTGCGGCGGCATGGCCGCAGCGATGAATGAGACGCTTATCCGCGTCTCTCGGGCCGTGGGGGAGGGCAGCCGATGGGAGCGGATTGGGTGTTGAGATGCGCAGAGACATCGACAACGACTGATATTCTATCGTGAGCGCGGAGAATTGTCAAGATTTTTATGCGGGCGGGGTCCCGCAAAGCACGATTCCTCGGCCCACCCACCGAGGAATCGTACTCAGACCGTTATTTGTATAGAAGGAGGAGGAACCGTCGCTCCGGTTTGAGGTGTCCCGTCCCCGCCCCGCAAGCATCTAGAGTATGCGACGGTCAGATTAAACATGAATGAGGGGCGGCTAAGTTTTCGCTCAGAGTTACGGTGTCACCGTCACTGCCAGGTCCAACGGCACGATCTGCCACCAACTGTTGCCCGGCTTCAACGGGATGTCCTGGCCCTGGGCATCCACGAAGCGGAAAGGCGAATGGCGGTCGGGCCGCACCCACTTGCCCTCGTAGACCTTCCCATCCCGCAGGATCTTCACCGGGCCTTCGCCCCAGAGCTGGATCTCGATCGAGGCGTTGGAGCATGCACCCTTGGTGAGCGTCGTGCCCTGCTCAGCGATCAGCGTTTGCACGTGATTGGCGGCCAGGATGACCACATCCGCGGCGCTCAACTGCTGGCCGTCGGACTTGTCGATGGCCGACTTCCCGCCGATGAAGCGGAGCCAGCGCCCCGATGCCGCATCATAAGTCCATGCGATCTTAAGATGCGCGTACAGCTTGGTGTAGGTGAAATCGACCCGACTCGCCGCAGCACCGCCGCCAGGCGCGGCCTCGGAAAAAACCCAGGCAGCGGTCGGGCTCGGCGGCTTGTTCAAACCTTTCTTGGTGACATAGCTCCACTGCGTGGCGGTGTTGACAAAGAGATTGAAAGGAACCGCGATGTTGGGATCGCGGAAGAAAGCGCTGCCGTTCAGCGCCTGCTCGAGGATCTGTTTGCTGATGTCGGAGTTGTACAGCTTTTGTCGCACCGGCTCGACTGCCCCGGAGAAAGACAGGATGGCGTCGAAGATCACCGGCAGCTCGTTGTCCACCAGCCGCGCGCTGCGGATGGAGCCGACGCGCGGCGCATCCTGGCTCTGATAAATCGCCGTGAAACGGGTCAGGCAGCCCTCCTTCCGGCTCTCGATCACCACGTCGGCCTTGTCCAAGCCTGATTGCGGGATGACGGCCGGGTCATTGTCCACCTTGATCGCCAGCGGACGCCGGTCAAGCACCGAGGGATCGGTGGGGCGCAACCCGGTGAAAACGGACACGCCCGGCTCGCGAGGTGGCAAGGTGGCCACCGGGCCCGGATTGGACGGCTGGGCCGCGGCCGCCGGGGTCTCGGTCACCGACGCCGCATCGGTGGCATCGGGCGTATCAGTGGCCGCAGGAAGGGGCGTGTCGGTGGGTGGAACGGGCGTGGCGGTTGGCGGCACCGGCGTCGGTGGCACCGGTGTGTCCGTGGGGACCTCGGTTACTTCGAGCCTCGGTGTCTTGGTAGGGGTCGGCGTCGCCTGGGCCGACGACGCGCAGCCGGCGGCGGTCAGTACCAGACTGATCAAAACGATCAAGCCCGCCATCAGGATCGGCAGGCGGGTGCATGGGGACTTGCTCACTTATTACCTCCGGGAACCTCGATGAGGGCGCTGCCCGGTTCACGGCAGATGGACATGCCGCATAAGTCGCCACGGCCTATGAGAAGGCGACAGCCATCGTCTATGGTCAATTGTCCATCGTCCATCGTCCGTTGTCATTCTCGGGCAGACACGTCAAGAGGGTACAAAGTTACGGACATTATACACAAGTCCGGTTATTCGCGGGAATTGGCGGCACCTCTGTTATAATCCTCGGCCATGAAAACCGATGGGATCGACGCAAATCCGACCTCAACGGCCCTGCCGCTTACCGTGCCGGACCCCCGGCGGGCTGACTCACCGCGCTCGCTGGGCGTGATCCTGCTCTCCCGGATCGCGCTGAACCTCCAGTTTCGCATCGTCTACCCGTTCTTGCCCGCCATCAGTCGGGGGCTGGGCGTGCCGCTGGAGACGGCCAGTCTGCTGTTGACGGTGCGCTCGTTGGTCGGCGTGGGCAGCCCGTTTTATGGCGCGCTAGCCGATCGTTTTGGGCGCCGGGTGGTGATGCTGGCCGGGCTGGTTGCGCTGGTGCTGGGCGCGATCGCGGTTGGGTTGTCGCCGACGCTGGCGGTCGCGTTGTTAGCTTTCGCCCTGTTGGGCTTCAGCAAGTCGAGCTACGACCCGGCCATGCAGGCCTACCTGGGCGATGCGGTGCCCTACGAACGCCGCGGCCGCGTGCTGAGCATCGTTGAACTGGCCTGGTCCCTATCATGGTTCATCGGCGTGCCCGCGGCCGGCTTCCTGATCGCATCGGCCGGATGGCGCGCACCCTTCTGGTTTATTGCTGGGCTGGGTTTCGCCAGCCTCCTGGCAATGCTGCTGCTGTGTCCTTCATGTGGCCGCGGGCAGATCTCCTCCTCTGAAAATCACCGCAGAGACGCAGAGCGCGCAGAGAATCATCAGGCATCTCCGCGCCTCCGCGGTGCAATTTTCACCCACCGTGGCGTCGCGCCCGGCATGGATATGTCTTCTGAAGCCGGCCGTGTCGCGAGCCTCGGCCGGCGTCCCGCCTGGGCATCGCGCGCGGTTTTCATGGCGCTGGCTGTGCCTTTCCTGGTGGTGTTGGCCAACGAAAACGTGTTCATCGTGTACGGCGCCTGGTTGGAGAGCGAGCTCGGGCTAACGATTGTTGCGGTGGGCGTCGCGTCGTTGGTCATCAGCGCCGCCGAGCTGATCGGTGAAGGCGCGTCCGCGGGACTGGTGGATCGGTTGGGCAAGCGCCGGGCCGTGCTGGGTGGCCTGGTGCTGAACGTGTTGTCGTACCTGGCGCTGCCCCGGCTGGCAGGTGGGTTGGGCACCGCTCTGACCGGCGTGTTCCTGATGTTCCTGTCATTCGAGTTCAGCATTGTGGCGATCATTCCGCTGGTGTCTGAGCTGGCGCCGGAAACTCGGGGGACTGTGATGGCGCTGAACGTCGCGGGGATGTCGCTGGGTCGCATGATCAGCTCACTGCTGGCGCCGCGGCTCTGGGCCACGGGCGGTCTTCCGCTCAATGCATTGGTTTCGGCGGGTGTTGTCATGGTCGCTGCGCTCATCTTGTGGCGCGGCGTTCGAGAACGGTCAAGTTAGGGGAGGCACGATGGCCAAAACTATCATCTGCCCGCCCGGTAGATCAGGATCAGCGGCGTGCCGTCGCGCTCGTTGAAGTAAACCTGCTCGCGCAGGGTCAGGCCGCGGCGCCAGGCTAATTCGGCCAGCGCATTCACGCGGTTTCGGAAGACCGTCTGCGCCGGAACGTGCGCCAGGTAGATGGTGTTCGGGTCATCCAGAAACCCGCTCACCCGTTCCGGATAGCCGGCATCAGGGACGTCCAGCCCGGTGTATCCGAACACCTCGGTGGGCTGGACACGGCCGGCCGTGAGGAAGCGAATCTGGGCGTCCAGCCCCCAGTCCAGCGCCACCGGAGCAGCCAGCCCGCCGCGATCCAACTGATCCGCCAGCGTGTAGATCGCGTCGGAGTGCGGCCCATGCCCACCGGTCACCGCCAGCGCGCGGTGGTAACGGATGGTCGTCCAAAGATCGCCGCCGGCCCAGGCGAGCAGCGCGATGAAGGCGAGCGTGACGGCCAGGGCGCGAAGGGGCGGGGGTGCAGAGGAGCGGAGGGGAATGGTCATGGGGGCGATCACGGCGCCAAACGCCAATCCGCCCGCCAGCGGGATCAGCGGCAGGGGCATCGCGTAGTGCGTGATGAACAGGTCGCTGACCGTAAACGCGCTCTGCGCGACCATGAGCGCCAGGAGCAGCACGGGGAGAGTTGGGCCGATAAACGGAAACGCGGCGCTCTTGGGCATCCCCTGCGCTTCTGCTGCCGGGCTCCTGCGTCTTTTCGTCCACATCGACCATCCTGCCAGCACGCTCAAGACGACCAGCAGCAGTGCCGACCAGGCGGCCAGCCGATTCGCGTACGCCTCGCCCAGGTATCCAAGCTGGTCCCCGCGCAACAGTGTGACGACCTGGCGCAGTCGGGTCACCAGGTTATGGAGATAGGCGCTGTTGTTCACACCATAGTACGACTGCCCCAGGTTGCCGAAGAGGGTGGTCAGCGTGCCGCCGGTGCGCAGGTTGAAGAGGATAAGCGGGATGAGCGGCAGGAGGAAAAAGGCCACAGCTAAGGCCCCGACCAAAACCTGACGCCCGATCGGTTGACGGGCGTATTGCGTATTGCGTATTGCGTATTGCGTTTCCAACTTCCAACTTCCAACTTCCAACTTCCAACTTCCAACTTCCAGCTTCCAACCTCCAGCTTCCAACACCCACGCCAGGGCAGCCACGGCAAGCATCGCCATGACCGCCCACCCGAACAGCAACTTGGCGTAGATGCCCAGCCCCCACAGGAACGCGGTCAGCCATAGATCGCGAGGCCGTCGCCCTTTCCACCAGCGCAGGCCGGTCAGCAAACTCGCCGCGAAGATCAACGCGGTGAGGTTGGTGACATAGATGCCCTGGCGGCTCCAAAAAATGAAGGAGGGGTTGACGGCCATGAGAAGTGCAGTCGCAGCCGCAGCGGCCGGCCCGCCCAACCGGAGCGCCACGCGCCAGGTCACCACCAGTGTCAGCGCGGCCGTGAGCAGCGGCAGCCAGCGCAGAGCCATCACGTTCACGCCGCCCACCGCCAGGAATGGCACCGCCAGGACCACATTGAGCGCGCCGATGTAGTCCTGGACCATCAGCGGCAGCCGCCAGGGGCCGATCTGCACCGTCGCGTCGCGGAACGCGGTGACAGGCTGGCCGGTCACCAGTTGCATGGCATTCAATCCCGCTTCTCTCGCCTCATCATAATGCAGGCCGGGCAGGCGGAGTTGATAGGCGCCAAGGCCAAGGAAAATGCAGAGTGCAGAAATCAGAATGAGGAACGAAAAGGATATCTTGAGCGGGCTATGTTTGAACATTGGAAGCTCGGCGTGTGGGAGCACCGTATGTTCATCCTTCTGCATTCCTACCGCACCGTCAGCGCCACATCGGCTACGCGGCTATCGTAATCATGCCCCGCGGCGTAGATCGTGATCTCGTTGATGCGCGCTGGCCGCGTGTCTTGCAGCAATTGGAAGAGGTTCGGCGATTCGTACGTGTACCAGACCTGGGCCGGCACTTTCTCGCCGCGGGTTGTAGGCGGATCCCAGGTAACGCCGGATGGCAGATCCATGTAATAGAATCCGTGGACCCAGAACTGATCCTTGCCGTAAATATCCGTGTAGTCGATACGCACCATCACCGGATATTCCGACGCCTGGTAGCCGCCGCCCGGCACACTCTGATTTAGCAACTGGAGGTCGAACCGCAACTCCAGCAGATCGTAGCCCTGGACATCGCGATTAACCTCTTGACGCAGGCCCACCTCATTCGGTGCATTGTCTTCCGTCTTGCGCGTGAAGCGCACTGCCTGACGCTGGCTGACCGACTCCTGTGTCACCTTGCCCGGCACCAGATCCGACCGGCCAAGGTTCGTGAAGATCTGCCAGGGAGGCGACAGGCGGTCCTCGAAGCGCCCGTTGAGCACGAGGTTGTACGTGTCCGGCACCGGCAGCTCAGGCGGCCGGCCGGCCGCGACGCTTACTCGCTCCCCGCCGTCCACATACACCTCGCGGCCAGCCGACAAAACCTGTGCATTCCCGGAGCGGACGCGCACCTGGGTTTGAGCTCCTTCAACGAGGATATCGAACGTGCCCTGGCTGAAAGTGAGATCAGCGTGTGGCGTCGTCACGTGCACCACGATGTCGCGATCATCAGTTTTCTGGGTAGTCAAATAGACGCGCCCCCGCAAGAAGTCAAACGCTATACGGTGAGGATCGTGGCTCCACTGAAAACGCGGGGAGCGGGCTTGCTGCAGAGTGATAGCCGTATCAGGCGAAAGCTGGATCGTCGCATCCACGCGCTCGCCCGCGTCATCGCTGGCCAGGGTTAGCAGCGCCTTCGCCTTGGCGTCCGTGACCACCTCGCTGCCCTCAGCAATCGACCGGCGGTCAGTGACGGCGGTGGGATCATCCCTGCTGGGTGCCCAAAGTTGGGCCGTGCCGGCCGTCGCGGCTATGAACGCGACCTCTGGTCGCGTGGCATGCAGCAAGAAACTGCGGATACCCAGCGGCACCGCTACTGTCAATACACAGCAGGCGAGGAAATTCGCAAGCAGGATCAGCCAGGCCACCCTGGTCGGGTTCTGGCGCCAGTTCATCCGTTACCCCTGCAGAGGCTGGGGCCGCTCATCCCCGCGGCGGATCACGTCGAGCCAGTGTTGCGCATCGCGGTCCGTCGGATCGGTATCCAGCGCGGCCTGGAAGTAGATCTCAGCCCGCGCCCTGTCGTTGCGTTCGAGGAAGATCAGGCCCAGGTTGTAGTTAACGTGCGGCGTCCGGGGGTCGAGCGCCAGCGTTTTTTCATACGCTTTGACAGCTCGATCTTGCCGCTCTGAAGTAACAAAAGGCAGCTTACCCAGGTACGCGGCTGCCAGGTTTGTCCACACCATCGGGTTATCAGGCTCCAGACGCGCTGCCGCTTCCAAGACGGGGATGGCACGGTCGTGCTTGCCTTGCAGGATGTAGGCGCCGCCGAGATTAATCGCCGCGGCCACATTTTGCGGCTCCAACTCCCATGCCTCTGCCAGCAGTGCCACTGCCTCCCCCGGCCGCTTGGCGGCTAACAGGCGCGCGCCCTCGCCCACCAGTTGTCGCACGCGCCCGTCTCGATCTTGGCCGGAAGTCACAGTCAGTCCCGGGACCATGCCGGCTCCATCGCTCCTCGGAGATTTCGGAAGCTGAAGCGCCCGTTTTTTGGTCATCTTGTTCGCAGCACCTTGTGAACAACCGGGGAGCGTCACTACTCCCAATCTCGCTGGCGCTCGTCGGCGTCCCAATCATCCTCTTCCGCATCCTCATCATCCCAGCCCGACTCATCTTCGTCCATGGCAACTTCTTCGTCATCGAAGCCATCGTCTACATCGTCATCCCAATCCAAGTCATCCGCGTCTAAATCGTTCTCATCGGCATCGTCAGAGAGATCGTCATCTGAAATCACCGCACGGCTCCGCCGATCTGCCGCCTTGCCCGGCTTGCCAGGATAGTCTAATGGCACATCGTCCATCTGGTCGCTGTTGAAGGTCAGCTCATCAAGGGCCTCTTCGGCGGCTTCGGCCAGCCGCGCCTCATCACTCTTGAGCAACTCCTGCAAGGCTCGACGCGCTGCCGGCCCGCCGATTTTGCCCAGGGCCAGGGCAGCGGCCTCGCGGACGTTCCCATCGGAATCATCCAGCCTGTGGATCAGGGCCGGCACCGCATTGCGCAGACCCATCTCGCCTGCTGCTACAGCGGCCTCAAAGCGCATCGCCGGTTCCTGGCTGTCCAATTCGGCCAACACCAGGCGGCTCCAACGCGGATCGGCGCTGCATCCCATGGCGAAGACGGCGCTTTGGCGCATGAGCTCGTCCTCATGATAGTACGCGCTGTGGATCAGGTCGTGAACCATCGGCGAGTTGCTGTAGGCCAACCCTTCCAGGGCGCGCCTCCGCACCTCGACCGGTTCGCCCGCCCGATACCAGACGGTACGCAGTGCCTCTTCCGCGGCTGCCGCCGATGATTCGGCGATCTCACCGAGGACGCCCATCAAGACGAAACGCGCCAATGAGGTGGCCGCCGCGGCTCGCACTTCGAAGGCCGGATCACTGACGAGAAGCATGGTCAAGGGTTGCACCAGGCTCACCCGCTCGTCCTCCCACAATCCCTCTATAGCAAGCCGCCGGATTCGCGCGTCATCATCCGCCAGGCATGACCGCAGAATGGCGTGGAAGTTGAGGTGGATGTTGGTTTCGGCCTGCTCCACCATGACCGATATAAGCTCCAGCCGTCGCTCCAGGCTGAAGCTGTCCCAAACAGCGCGGAACCGCCCCACCTCGCTTCGGGATAGGTCTGAAATATGAGTCAGGTTGATGGAGCGCACCGGTCGCGTTTTGTCTGCCAGTTGCTCCAGAAGGGAATTCAGTTCGTCCGCCATACTCGCTCTATTCACGATCGCTCAATACGATAAGATTCTGATCGATTCGCCCGTCAGTTCCAGTAAAAGTCACGCGACAGACTGGCCGGGCTGAGAGGAATATCAAGCTGGCCCCCCTGACCATCCGTTGTCACCTGTACGACCTGCACAAACCAGGTGTACTTGCGCGTCGGCTGGTCGGCATGACCCCACACCCACGGTGGCACGGGCATGGTCGTGCTGGTCCAATAAAAAGGATGCTCCTGCGGGACGCCCCCTTCTATCCAGCGGATGATTACCCGATACTGGTTACCGGCGACAATCCCTGGTACGGCTTCCCACTTCAACTCAATCTGCGCTTTGTCGCCGCTGTAAGACGCCTGATCGCCAGGGTTGATCAGCACCGGGGCGGCCAGCGATACCGAGGGGGTCGGCGTCGGCGGTTGCGGCGACGGCGTCGCCGTGGGCCACGGGCGTGGCGTCGCGGTCGATGGGATCGACGCGCCGGACACCGGGATCACCAATTCCTGTCCGACGCGCAATACACTCTTGGCCGTCAGATGATTGGCCGCCAACAGCGCATCCAGGCTTACACCGAACTGCTGGGCGATGCCATACGGCGAATCACCTGATTGCACGCGATAGACGGTGTTCTTGCTGGCAGTCGGAGTCGCCTTTGCGACCGGGGCTTTGGTTGCCGTCGGCGTCGCTGTGGGAGGCGCTGGTGTGGGCGAAGCCGTCTGTGTCCAGGTTGGCGTCGGTGTCGGCAAATCGGCCGGGGTAACTGTTGCCGTGGCAGTGGCTTCCTGCGTGCCGGCGGTTGGCGTGCCGATCTTGGTAGTATCCGTCACGCTTGAGGTCGGCCCGGTCACCGGCGCGTCTTCCACAGTGGGTGTCATGGCTATCTCAGCGGTTGGTTGTCCGGGTTCGGACGTGGTCCCCACAGGCACATCGGTGATCAACGCAATCGCCTGGGGGGTGCCCAGGGGCTGCATCGGCTGCGTGATGTCCTGGGTTACGGGACCCAACACTTGCACGAGGCTGGAGAGCCTTGACCGCACCCCGGTGATCTCCTCTCTGATCTGCTCGGTAGGGAGCTTGTCCAGGCCCAACAGGATAACCAGGACAGCAACGAGGGCGCCAGCCGCCCACAGGCCCCAGCGCGGCCCCGCCGGCCGCGCATCACGGCCACAATGCGGACAGACGGTCAACCCCACGGGCACCCGCCCATGACAGTTGGAACAGCGCACTGAGTTGACCTGCCTGCCCTGGCGCGCCCCACACTCGGGACAGATCACCAACCCTTGGGGCAGTGACGTCCCGCAGCGTCTACAGTACATGCGATTCTTCCTCTAATGAATTCCCAGGGAAGGGAATGTGCCGTTGATCAAAGAACCGATCTCCTTGATCGTCAGCAAACCCACCAGGAGCAGAAGCAACCCGAAGCCGATCATGTGCACCATGCCCTCTTGCGCGGGCTCGATGCGCTTGCGGCGGATCGCCTCGACCACCACGAACAACAAGCGACCGCCATCCAAAGCCGGCAGCGGCAGCAGGTTGGTAATGCCCAGTGCCGTGCTCAACAGGGCCATGAACCAGATCACCGGATCAATGGATCGAATATCCAGGGCGGATCTCACCACTTCACCGGTCGTTGCGGCGATCCCCACCGGTCCCATAAAGCCGGCATCACTGAGCGGCTTGCCTTCACGGATCAGGTTGGCTGGAATAGCAAAGGTCATGAAGATGACCTGGCCGGTATTCCCGACGCCGGCCTCGAGCCCTTCCCAAATCGTCGCCGAGCGGATCGCCTGCCCGATTTGGATGCCCAATGCACCCTGACCTTGTGGCGGGTTAATGCGAGGCGTCATTGTCAAATCGACCGTCTGTTCGACACCGGTTTGGGGATCTGTTCGCAACAAGCGGTAAACCACCGGGGAGCCCGCGCTGGTCTTCGTCAGATCCTGCAAGGCCAGTGGTGTCGCGACGGGTTGCCCGTTTGCGGCGACGATGCGGTCGCCCACCTGCACCCCCGCCAACGCCGCCGGCGATCCGGGGACGACGGCCTGCACGACTGCACCCGGCCGGCCAGTATCAGGCACGCCTTGCAGCATGGTCACCAGGGTGAACAAGATGATCGCCAACAGGAAATTCATCCCAGGGCCGGCCAGAAGCGTCGCCGTCCGCGCCCACCGGGAAGCGGCTGCGAAGCTGCCGGACTGCGAAGGGTCATCCTCCCCGCGCATGCGGCAGAACCCGCCGAACGGGATGGCATTGAGCGAATAGATGGTACCGTCTCGCTCGAATAGCGTCAGCAGGCGCGGCGGGTATCCGAAACCGAACTCCTCTACGACGATCTTGTTTCGCTTTGCAACAAGAAAGTGCCCCAACTCATGCACGAACACGATCACGCCCATCACAACGATGAACGAGATGATAGTCAGCAGCATCTTAGCCTCTCATGCTCCACACACGTCACGCTCACGCGAGATATGTGCAGGATACAGGATTATTATACTCTCTCCCGCAGTATCCCGCAAAACACTCTCGCTTTCAGCAGTCCCCATTCCGTAACGCCTGCTGCGCCACAATCCGCGTCCCAGACGGCAGAGCCGGGTCAAGCAGGACCCCCTGCACCAGCCCCGGCATCAGTCCCGAAATCACCTGCACGGCCGCCAGCGAAGACGTAGACCGCACAAGGTCAATCATCTCGGTTACTTTGGCAACCATGCCGCCCGTGACATCCACGCCCCGCGAGCCACCCAGAATCTGTGTTAAGGCGGGCAGCATCTCAGGTGTGATCCAGCCGATGATCTCACCGCGGATACCTGAGGCGGGATCGGCGGTGAGCACACCCTCGACTTCGCCTACCAGCACCACCCGGTCGGGTCGCAATCGCGGGGCAAGCCAACGGAAAACCTCTTCGGTAGAGATGATCGTCCCGCCGCGCAGATCGTCCAACGCCACATCACCGTGCACCACGGGCACAAGACCGTTGCGCAGCGCGCTGACAAGTGGACGATCCTCCATCGCCTGGAGTTCCCCGTCACGGCAGCGCGCCGAGGCCGACGGCTGGATGCGCAGCGCGGGCACCCCGGCCTCCCACAGAGCATCCACAACCCGGCGATTCAGCTCGGCCGCGACGCGGGCCACTTCAGCATAGCCGCGCCATCCTGCCGGAGAGGACACCCCCGCCCGGGTGCCGTATTTGCTGGCGGCCACATGCCCGAACGACCCGCTGCCGTGGCCGATCAGCAGCCGCATGTCAGCGCGTTCGTGCAACGCGGCCGCGATTTCGCTCGCCAGCCGGCGCAGCACATCCTCGCGCAACGTCTGTGGACGGGTCTTGTCGGTCAGTAGCGAGCCGCCAAGCTTGAGGAAAACCAGCTCATCCGCCAACAGATCGCCTCACAGTGACCACGCCGTCCTCGACGACAACCCAATCGCCGTCCCGGATGGTCGCGATGTCCACCTGATCCGCCATCGGGATGTCGGCGATGATCGCGCCGACCGCGACGATGGCTTCGCTCTCGGCATTGACGATCGCCGCAGGCCCATGTCCCCCGCGGCCTAATCTCAGGATGGTGTACGAACCGACCGTGCTGCCTTTCCCCGTGGGGAAGACGAGCACTTTGCCCGCCACCGACTTCCCCTGCAGTGGGTGCCCCGGTTCGAGCACGATGCCGGTGTCCGGGTCCACGCCGCCCAAGAAGCCGATGGCAACGGGCGAGACCAGCGCAGGCCCCTCACCGCGACCGGCTTTGATGACACGACCGTGCAGAACGAGCGTCTCAGGCATTGCGCTTATCACCTCCCGGAGGGTTCACGGGATTCCTCGAACGTGTCCAGGCGGCCAAAACTGCGCGTCCCAACACCTCATCGGCCTCCGCTGGCACCGTGCGCAAATCCAGCAACAGCCGCTCTTCCAAGATGCGGCCCACCACCGGCGGATCGCCGCGACGCAACGCCGCGGCCAGCGCATCGGCCGCGTCCGCAGCGATCGCTACCGCCCGCGTCGGCAGCGTCTCGCCCGGCAGTGAGCCGCCGCCGACGGTCGAGGTGGCCGGCACGACCGTGGCGGGAAGGCCCGCGGCGCACAGACGCGCGGCCAGCTCGGCTGCGCGCATCGCCAACTCGTCCAGCGGCGTCGCGATCATACGCCAGACCGGGATCTCGCGCTCAGCCTCGCCACGCAGGTAGTGCAGCAACGTCGCCTGCAGCGCAGCCAGGGTGCTTTTGTCCACCCGCAGCGCGCGCGCCAGCGGATGATGCCGGAGCTTCGCCACAACGTCGGCCCGGCCGACGATCAGGCCGGCTTGCGGCCCGCCCAACAGCTTATCGCCTGAGAAGGTCACCAGGCCGGCTCCGGCGGACACGCTTTCCTGTACCATCGGCTCGGGCGCCAGGCCGTAACGCGCTGTGTCCAGCAGGGTGCCGCTGCCGAGATCATCCACGACCGACAGGCTCGTTTCCCGCGCCAACGCTACCATTTCGGCCAGCGATACTGTCGCGGTAAACCCAATCTGCTTGAAATTGGACGAGTGGACGCGCAGCAGCAGCGCCGTCTCTGGCCCGATGACCTCCTCGAAATCTTGCAGGTGCGTGCGGTTGGTGGTGCCCACCTCCACCAGGCGCGCGCCGCTCTGGCGCAGCACATCGGGGATGCGGAAGCCGCCGCCGATCTCCACGAGCTGGCCGCGGGAGATCACCACTTCGCGGCCCTGCGCCAGGGCGGAGAGCGCCAGGAAAACCGCACCGGCGTTGTTATTCACCGCCAGCGCGGCTTCGGCGCCCGTGAGCCGGCACAACAGTTGCTCGGCGTGGAGATACCGGGAGCCTCGCTCGCCCGCGTCCAGATCGTATTCCAGGTTGCTGTAGCCGGCCGCCACGGCATCCATTGCCTGGCGTGCGGCCCAACTGAGCGGCGCCCGGCCGAGATTCGTGTGGATGATCACCCCGGTCGCGTTGATGACGGGATACAGCGTGCCGCGGGCGGTCAGTGCGACGCGTGCCGCTGCGTCTTCGGCCAACTCCCCCGGTGATGGCGCGGCCGCGCCGGCAGCCACCCGTTCCCGGGCATCGGCCAGGGCGGCGCGCGCTGCTTCGACCGCCAGGTTGTGGCCATGTTCGGCGCCAGCGGTCGCCAGCGGTTCAGTCGCCAGCAAACGATCCACACCGGGAAGACGACGCCGGGCATCCATCAGGGCTTCCGTCATGCAATTCCTCCGCTACATCTCGCACCTGGCGCCAGCACAAACAAGAAGACCTGGTCCCGCTCCTGAAACTGCGAAACCAGGCCATCGATACGCCCGGATAAAAGGCGTCTATCCATCCGCTCTTGGACACGGATCAAATGCCCTACAGCCCGCCAAACTCATGCAGATACCGGCTCAATCGGGCAACATACCGCTCGGCATCGACCAAGCGCTGGCGTGCCATCTCCTCAGTCACTCGTGACATATCGTTGTAGTCACTATCTTCGCGATCCTTACGCAACAGGACGTACAGCCTCCCGTACTCCGATTCTACAAGGCCGGGCTTGACCAGCAGTTCGTGCAAACCCGTTTCGACGCCGGAGTGTTTGCCGCGCGTAACGCCTAATGTCAGGAGAGCAGCGGTTGTCATTAAGAACGCAGCATAATAAGCTCGGGAACAGGCGATCCGGTACAGTCCGTTCTGGATCAGCTCGCGTGTGGCGCGCAACTCTTCATCTGCACGTTCTATGCGGACTTTGACGATGGCTGCGGCGGCTTCGTCCACAGATCTATCCCTTCCGCGCAGATATTGCGATAGATCGGCGCGTCATGCTCCTGCCACCAGGCGTAGTCAGCGACGTCGATGATCAAAGGCGAAAGTACAACACTGTGCTCGACCATGGGTTCAAACGCCGCCAGCGCCACTTCATCTCGTAGCCGCCAATCGCCGTCGTGCAAAACCACCAGCACATCAAGATCGGACTCGATATCGGAGTCTCCGCGCGCTTTGGAGCCAAACAACGCGACGCGCACGAGTTTGTCGCCATACTGCCGGCACAGGTTAGCCAGGTAACTATCCAGCGCCGCTTGTTCTGAGGCTGTCAGGTTCAACAGTCTTTCGTTCATACGACACCGCGAAAACCAACTTACCGTCACCGCTGGTGACGCGCTCACAGTGGGCGAAAAGGGACTCGAACCCCTGACCTCCTCGGTGTAAGCGAGGCGCTCTAACCGGCTGAGCTATTCGCCCGGATGACCTGATTATACGTCCCCTGGCGGGCAGTGTCAAAGCGTATGAGCCGCCGCGAATGGCATTCATTGGGAAGTTGCTAATCGGCTTCCGCGGTGGTCTGCTGCCGCAACCGGACCTGCCGGCTGCGGCCGCCGCCTTCATCCGGGGCCACCACGCCCATCTCCTCTAGCTGCTCCATCAGTCGGGCAGCACGCGGGAAGCCAATGCGAAGTTGGCGCTGAAGGAGGGAAGTCGAGATGGTGCGCTTGGTCTCCAGGAACTTCAACGCCTGTTCCAGCAGCTCATCTTTCTCTTCGGCCTCATCGAGAAGCCCCAGCCACGGCGCGACCTGGGGCATGGCGGGATCGCCCTCGCCCTGTCGGGCCTTCCACCAGTCCACCAATGCGTCGATCTCCTGGTCAGACACGAAGCAGCCCTGGATGCGGGCCAGCTTGGACGTGTCGGGCGCCATGAACAGCATATCACCGCGGCCCAGCAGCTTTTCGGCGCCGGGCGTGTCCAGGATCACGCGGGAGTCGATCTGGGAGGTGACCGCGAAGGCGATGCGCGCCGGGAAGTTGGCCTTGATCAGGCCGGTGATCACATCCACGCTGGGCCGCTGGGTCGCCAGCACCAGGTGGATGCCTGTCGCTCGCGCCATCTGGGCCAGCCGGCAAATCTGGCGCTCGATATCCACCGCGGCCGTCATCATCAGGTCGGCCAACTCGTCGATGACCAGCACGAGATAAGGCAACGGGCCGTCTTTCGAACGCGCCATCTTGCGGTTGTACTCGACGATATTCCGCACGCCCGCGTCCGCGAAGGCGCGATAGCGATCGTCCATTTGCAACATCAGCCACGCCAGGCCGCCGTTCGCCTGGCTGGGATCGGTGATGACCGGGCCGACCAGGTGGGGGATGCCATTGTAACCGGGCAGCTCGACCATCTTGGGGTCCACCATCAGCAGGCGCACCGTGTCGGGCCCGTTGTTCATCAGCAGGCTGCTGATCATGGCGTTGACGCACACCGACTTGCCCGAGCCGGTCGCGCCGGCGATGAGCAGGTGAGGCATACGCGTCAGATCGGCCACCACCGGATCGCCCGAAACGTCTCGGCCCAACGCGACGGTCAGCGGCGAGCCGACCCTGGCGAAGTCTTTGGACTCCAGGATATTACGCAGGCTCACCAGCGTTTTCGTGGGATTAGGCACCTCCACGCCGACATAAGGCCGGCCCGGCACCGGCGCCTCGATCCGCAGCGAAGGCGCGGCCAGCGCCAGCGCCAGGTCGTTATTCAGCCGCAGGATGCTCGACACCGAAACGCGGCGGCGCACGACTTCGCCCCCGCGCAGTTCCCGCACGATTTCGCCGGGTTCCAGGCCGAACTGGGTGACCGTAGGGCCTTCCTTGATGCTGACGATTTCCACCGGAACACCAAACTCGCCCAGGGTCTGCTTGATGAGCTGTGCGCGCTGGCGCGTATCGGCCGAGGCGAACCCCGCCGCAGCGTTTGCGGCGCCATTGCCCTCGTCCAGGCGAAGCAGATCCATCGGCGGCAAGCCTGCCCGCCCTGCCGTACCCGGCACATTGCCCCGCGACTTGCGGCGTGAGGACTTGTTGTCGGCCTTGAAGGATTTGACCGGCTCCGGCTCCGGCGGCGGTGAGGTGCGTTGGGGGCGAGGCTGCTGCACGAGCTCGGGCGAAGGCGCCCGGCCCGCATCCTGGCGGAGAACCGGCTGATCGGCGGCCGGTTGATCGAGCCGCGCAGCCGGCAGTCGCAGGTACGCCAAAGCGGCCGCGATCCGATCACGCAAGGCAATCGCCCAGGCAACCGGTGAGATGTGCGGAAGCGAGGGGAGGTTAAGTTGTGGCAGTTTCGGGGCGTTCCTATCCGCTCGCGCGGCGGGCTGCACCTGTTCCCGCGCGCGATTCCATAATGCCCCCACAGCATCGCGGGCAGCCAACCACACCGCAGCCAGGCGCGCCTCGATGGGACCGGTCCAATCGGGTGGGAGGGAAAGCCACAGGAAGATGACGCCCGTCACCAGGCCAGCCAGGATTACCAATCGGGCACCGAACGCGCCGAGCGCTTCTGTCAGCAGTTGGCTCACCGCCCAGCCGACGATCCCTCCGCCGAGCCCGTTCAGCGCGGCATCCAACGGCATCGGCTCGTCCAGGTGCAGCAGGCCAAGCAGCGCGACAAAGAAGACTTCACCGAACGCGATGGCCCGCCACCGCACCCGCCATCCCATTCGGCCGGCAAACGCGAGCGCAATACCGCCGAACAAAAGCATGGGGACGAACGCGAAAGCACCCCAACCGAAAAGCACACGCAACAAAGCCGGGCCGCTTTCGACCGCTCCAGGAATGAGGAGCAGCAACGCGATCAGCCCGGCAATGACTACTCCCCACCCAATGAGATCGTTCTTGGAGGTTTTCACGTCTGGCGAGACTCATCTCACCGCACGAAGCGCGGTTGGGGGACAGGCCATAGCGGCAAAACTCATTACGCCGGCATCTGCCAATCGACCATCTCAGGGCGTGAACGCACGGCTACATCGCTATTGCGCAAGGTCAAAGCGATCCGCCGCTTAACGCCGTCGACTTGCAGAACCCTGGCGTGCACCCGGTCGCCTTCCCGGATCACATTGCGCGGGTGCATGAACGAGCCTTCGGCCAGCTCTGACACATGGATGAGGCCTTCCAGACCTTCTTCGAGGCGGGCAAACGCCCCGAAGTTGACCACGTTGGTGATCACCACGTCCACGAATTGTCCCACATGATAACGGCTTTCCACCCCTTGCCAGGGATCCGGGCGCAGTCGTTTGAGGCTCAGCGCAATCTTGTGCGCCTCAGCATTGACTTCCAGCACGAGCAGTTCGACCTGATCGCCGGGTTTGACCACCTCAGAAGGAGAACCGACCCGTCCCCACGACAACTCGGAGATGTGGACCAGTCCTTCGAACCCGCCCAGGTCGACAAAAGCGCCGAATGTACACAAGCTGGTAACCTGGCCTCGGCATACCTGACCCGATTGCAAGCTGGCCAACAGGACGTCGGCCTGCGCGTTTTCTCGCGTCAGCCGCTCCGAGAGGATCAGCCGGCACCGCTCCCGGTCGATCTCGGCGACCCGCACGGTCAGCGTCTCGCCGATGCGGGCAGCCAGCGCTGCCGCGCGCTGTTCCAATGTCTGACCGGGCACGGGTGTCAACAAATGCGATGCCGGCACGAATCCCTGCAAACTGCCGAGGTCTGCTAACAATCCGCCCCGATTGTAACCGGAGACCCTGACAGTTGTCGGCTCGGCGCTGGCCAACAACGCCTCTGCCCGAGTCCAATCCGGCTCGTTATCCGAGGCCGGCATGCCATTCCAACGCCTGGCTCCATAGGTTGCACTCGGAACGGCCAGCCCTGCGGTGATATCCGTTCCTCCCGCGCCTGATGCGGGATCTATCTCCTCATCCACATCGCGCAAAAGCGCCGCCCAATATCCGTCGTCCATGACTCGATTCCTCCTCGACCCACCCAATGAGTGTGCCGCAAAAACGCTCAACCGACTATCCCGCTACAGCGGTCTCTGCTTGCGCCGCCTGTTCCTCTCTGACGAGCATGGCCTCCATCTCAGCTAATGTCTTCGCTACGGCTGCGACTGCCGCTCGTTGCTTGCGATACAGATCCGATTCGCTCATGGACAGGCGCCGTGCGATGTCAAACACGCGTTGTCCCTGTATGAACCGGTAGTCCAGGATGTTGTACATCAGCCACTCCGGCGCGCTGGCTTTGCGCTCACCGGCAGGTCGTTGCCGCTCGATGGCCTCGGACAGCACCGACCGCAAGGCTTTCGTCAAGTTGCCATCATTTGTGCGCAACGCCCGCCGGACGATTTTAAGACCGAGGAGCGGACTTTCTGTAAGCTTCGGGCCGCCCCAGTAGTGATTCAGGGCATCCTTCACCCATTGCTGCCAGGTATTCTGGGCAAGCAGGGCCTCGGCTTCGGGCTGGGCCTGCCGAGAAGCGGGGGAAGGTGGCGACATCGATGGGGCAAAACGGATCGCGCTGCGCCACTCTTGAATCTGCTCCAGGCCGGGCAGGATGCTTTGTAGTGTGGCGAAGACACCTTCCTGGACGTAACGATCCGCGATGGCTGCGACGGCCTGCGCCAACAACGCCTCCGCCTCGGTACTCTCGTCCTCGTCCATATCCATATCGTTGCCGCGCGCGGCTACACCCAGCAGGCCCAGCATTTTTGCGCCATCCTGGCTGCGCAACGAACAGAACCAGTAGTCGGTATCGGGCCGAAGCGTGGGCACCAATGGCTCACCGGTCTCGGGCGAATCGTTGGAAAAACGCTGCCACATCGCCTGGGCAGCCGGGCTGGTAGCATACCGGCGCGCGGCCTCGACATCACCCACGGCTACCTCTACGGCCAGCCCTTCGTCGGTTTGGACCAGCACAAAGCCATCCTGTACTCGCAGCAACTCGCACAGGCCGATCAAAATGTTGCTCAAGAACTGGCGCAGGTCACTGCTGGTCAGCAATCGCCGGTCGAGCGTCTGAATCCAGGTGATCTCCTCCTGATCCTGGCTGTAGAGAAGCCGGTCGATCCATGGCTTGGCCGCATTCACCGCCAACTGTCCCAGCACGATCACGCCCACCACGGCAAAAATCAACGCCGTGTCGCGCGGCAGCCCCAGGATCAACTCCACCCGCGGCATGACCAGCATGACGACGATCACCAGGATGCCGACTATTGGGCCGCGCAGCATGTAGTGAAACATATCGTGCTTGATGACCCGATCCGGGGAAAGCACTCCGTAGTAGGCGACGCTGTAGGCCATCAGCACCAGCATGGTGCCCACGACAACGTTCGCGCCCATAGCCATCAATAGCACGATGATTGGGCTGATCTGGTCCGTGATACCCGAACGGAGGCCCGCGGTCACCAGGTAGGGGAACACGCCCAATCCGGGCGCCGCGAATGAGATAGTCAGGTAGGTCATGCGCCGCCGGGAAGCAGGGGTCAGGCAGCGCCGGCGCGCCCGGATAACATTCCAGGCTCCGTAAATGGCCGTCGCGGCGAAATACACCAGAAAGACGGGAAACAACGGCCCGGCGGACAGGCGACTGATCGGCGGCGTTATGATGCCATCATAAACCAGCGCATCGGTGAAGAGCGCCAGATACACCAGGACAATGCTGACCAGATAGCTCAGAACAACCACGAAACGACGACGGACGGAAAAATGTCGCGTCGAGCGCAGCACGGCATCAGAAAAATGAAGGTAGGCTGCCGGCACCATGGCGATGCCGATCCACTGCACTCGCAGCCAGACCACCGTCGCGTGGTAACGAGCAACCTGAGGGATGACAACGTCACCAGCGAAGACCACCAGCACGAATGCCAGCAGAATGCTGAAGGACTGGGCCACCGGACTGCGGAGGTTGCGGGTTAACATATAACCCAGCAACGAAAACGCGGTGATGACGATGGCCGAGGATAGGATCAGGTTGACGAAATTCAATACACCGGGCCAGGTGATGCCCGACAACTGAGACATGCCTACAACCCACGCACAAAATACAATCCAATGTCCCGGTTACGATAGAACCGCTCGTTATAGCCGCAAAACTCGAACCCTTGCCCTCCCAGGAAACGGATCGCCGGGTAGTTTTTGCTTTGCACAACCGTCATCGCGTATCCCAGGCCGAGTTGCCGAGCGTGCTGCAAGCCCCGGGTCAGCAAAGCCGTGCCAATACCCTGCCGCCGATAGGATGACGCCACCACCAGGTGGTGCAGCCAGGCAAGCCCTTGATCCGGCTGGCTCTCCTGGTTGATATAGCCGCGAATCTCGCCCGCCTCGGAAGCAACCAGGATCAAATCACCGCGTTCCTGGTGGACCAACAACGCCTCACTCCAGGCCGGATACTGCACCCGCATCGTCCGAGGTAGCTTCACGGTATGGAAGCGCGTGATTATCTCATCTTCCTCTTGTTGTTGGATCACCTGCCAAACATGATCAGTCTCGTAGGAACCATCTAGAGTCAAGCAAGCGGCCAGATCACGCAGGTCGGCACGATAGATGTGCATGGAGGCGTTCTCAGTTTGCAGGCAAGATGCCCAACAGGCGGGTGCAGCAACACGTTCCAGCAGTCATAATCTCGCGGTGAATTCTATCACTGCGATAGCCGTTTGGCAAGCGGCAGGGAAAGGCGACTCTGATGCAATCCCCGCATGTCAGCGCAACCCGGCGTCCGTCCCGGCGAAGGCAATTGCTGAAGGTATTTGACGGCGTGTTGCCGCTGTGCTAACATTGCACCTTGTAATCACATGGTAAACTGTGCAGATCTTCGAGGTCATCAACGGCGTGACGTCGACCAAAGGTGGTTTAAGAAACGCGCCCCTGATCGTGTCCTCTTGGAGAGGAGGTGATGCTTTCGCGTAAGTGGTGTGGCCAACTGTCCGGAGAATTGCCCTTCACTGAACGACTTGCCGAGTCTCTTAGGAGGAGATCAAATGAAAAAGCTGTTCACCGTTCTGAGTCTACTGGTTGTCCTGGTGATGGTTCTCTCCGCTTGTGGCGCCAAGGCGACCCCCGCGCCGACTCAGGCCCCAGCGGCCGCGGCCGAACCGACCAAAGCCCCGGAGCCCACTGCGGCCCCCCAACCCACCGCAGCACCTGAACCGACCAAAGCTCCCGCAGCGCAGCCTGCCGCAGCTACCGTGACTTTGTGGCATGGCTGGACCGGCGCCGAAGCCGACACGCTGGCCGCGGTCATCACAGCGTTCCAGGACGCCAATCCTGGCGTAACGGTCGATGTGCTCGCCGTGCCGTTCGATCAGTTGAAGAACAAGTTCACCACCGAGGCCTCCACCGGCGGCGGCCCCGATCTGCTGATCGGTCCCAAGGATTGGATCGGTGAATTGGCGCAGGCCAATCTGATCACGCCCCTGGACGATCTTGCGGAGAAGATCGGCCTGAACAATCTGAACAAGTCGGCCGTGGATGCCAACGCGTTCCAGGGCAAAGTCTGGGCGTTCCCCGAGTCCACCGAGGCCATGGCGTTGTGGTACAACACCAGCATGGTCAGTGCGGCGCCCAAGGACACCGATGAACTGCTCAAGCTGGCCGAGACCGTCGGCCTGGGCCTCAACACCGGCTTCTACCAGGCGGCTGGCTTGCTCCTCGGTGATGGCGGCAAGCTCTTCGACGCCAACCAGGTGTGCGTCCTGGATCAGGGCACGTCGGTCATCGATGGGCTGACCTGGATGGCCACGGCCAAGGCCGCCACGGGCGTGATCGCCGACAGCGACGGCGGCAAGCTGGACGCGGCCTTCAAGGACGGCAAGATCGGCATGATCTTCAACGGCCCATGGGCCACCGGCGACTACGCCAACGCCCTCGGTGCGGACAAGCTCGCCATTGCCGCCCCCCTCACCCTGAAGTACGGCAGCGGCTCCGGCAAGTTCTCCCCCTTCCTGGGCACCAAGAACGTCTTCCTCAGCGCCAA